>JAAUYH010023888.1_pt1 | contig 25797 bp, 19 predicted proteins | sample 7278061 | NCBI WGS metagenome assembly JAAUYH01 (sample SAMN14350203, study PRJNA611818) | marine sediment metagenome | isolation source: surface marine sediment (0.6m) | place: French Polynesia: Moorea | collected 2018-08 | reverse complement strand
TCTAAGAGAGCTCAAATTTCAATGTTGAAGTATTCTACTGACAGTGTCTTATGAAAATTTCCGCGAATTTAAGACAATTTCCATGGAATATTGGCTTGAAAATACTCATTCGATCAGAGATTTGCTAGATGTTTTTCAGAAAAGAGATTTTTCTAATCACATTGCTTTAATTATCAATATAGGCATGGTTTAAATGTTTTAAAAGGCGTGTATTCCTGTATATCTGATAATTCAAACCTTAGTGCAGTTTCAAAGTCTGGAAAAACTACACTGCTCGTTTCTACGTTTAGCGCAGACCAAGCCTAGAAGCCTAAGTCAAGTCAACCACCATAGATCTACTTTGTTTGAAGGGTTCTTAATCTTTACCTCTGGTCAATTCGATCTAAATATAGTACTGTGAGGTCTAGAATTAGTGCTTAGTGACATAATAGTTTAAATGAAAATCAAACTGAACAAATCATCTCCAACAAAATCAGGATCGAGAATTTCCAAAATAGATCAGCTGATATCTCCTTACAGAGACCTAAGGTTTGCGTGACACTACGTACAAAATCGAATTGAGCTTCGGTGTTCAGTATTTTTTCATACCAGAAACCTTTCCTTAGTGCAAGTTTACATGCTATCTTGTAGATAATATTGGTTTGCGATTCTGAATTTTAAAAGTAGTTTATCTCATTTGCGCACATTGATTTTTTTGAGCTTTCAAGTTATTTGGAGAGAATTAAAGCTCAATTAAGTACTCTTCTTGATCAATCGAGTTTTCTCCAAAAGTCATGGAGCTTGATTATGTAATATAATTAGCGCACGAGTGATATTTGAAAATTTGTAGTCGATGAGCTGTACTGGCTTGGTTTGATGTGGAATTGTCAACGTAGAAAACTCGGCAAGACATAGAAATTATACTCTGCACTCTTCAATGTGCTTTCATATCCTCGGTTTACAAACATACTGTATTCGTCGCATTGCTGGCCAAATTTCAGCGGCATTGAGTAGCCGAATTGGTTAAACTTAATACAATAAACTCTTTTTCTCTATCCATTGTGCAGCTTCCAATACGTTCGATCGCCTTCCTGCGGAGCGGCATGCATGGTAAGGAGAGGCGATATTACGGCCGATGCCTATGCTCCTGGCTGACTGCAAATGAGTTTGTATTTTCTCCCAAATCTTGTTCCTCTCATCTCGCTAAGGCCTGTCTCGCACAGACAGAACAAGACGATGGATTGACCTGCTCAACTCCTCCTCCAGACACTTCTTTGGACAAATCCAGCTTCCTGGCTTTCTCGTGCTCCCTAGAAAAGGGTTGTAGGGAGATCTAATGCGCTAGAAATTCCTATTCGATTTCTTTAAACTACAGATGCAGTTGCACGGACCGCATCTATGCTATCTGAAACGTCTTTTAATGTTCCAACCAACGAGATCGTCATTCAACAGATACATTATGCAAACACATAAACAAATACAAGAGTTTTGATTCCGAAATAATTAGTAAAGTCAAAAATTCAAAGATGACATTTCACGTAAATTTCGGCCCAGATTGTGCAAAACTTCCACGCAGTGCTATATTTGTAGTATTTCTAAGACCTTTCATGGAATTTTTGTGGATAATTTTCTTTCTGGAACCTCTCGAACGTTTGGATGAAATCGTGCGGAGAAAACTTCAAGCCATTCATTCTGTTCATTCCTCGTCCCAGATTTAATGAAGTACTTCCTGCTACATACAAAATATTTTGTTTGGTCCCATGAAAAATAACCAGTAATGAAATTTCTGCTTCCAAAATCAAAATCAGTGGCCGTATAGAATAGAAAATGATTCATAAAAGCCGAATCCATGGTTATTTTTAGTATGATGTAGAATTTCCTGTCGCTTTGCGGAAGCCGTTTGGTTCTCTGGATTTTTGTCTGTTCCTTCAATTCTCGTACGCTTTGTACTTAGCAGAACAGCAAAAATGGATCATCTATTTCGACACCAATGGTAATAGTAGGAATTATATATATATATTGATTAAGTGCTTCTATCCTAGTGCTTTTGCGTAGTCATGGAGTTTCGTTGGTCTTAGGAATATACAACCTCGACAAGAGAAATGGATGAATCCTTGTGAAAATTGCGTACGCAAGGCAATATAAATGGATAAGAAGCTAAATAAAATTACTTGATGAGTCACCGTGCACGCGATATTGGTTCCAGTCAGAATAGATTTGCTGTCCTGATGAGCATGTCTCAGTCAATTGCCATCCTATTGCCTATACTATTTAGTCTTTGGGTAAGAATAGGATTGAGTGATCCCCAGTTTTACAGAAAGTAGGTAGAAACCTCATTATACCATCTACGCTAATTGTAAGTAAGTGAAAAAAATAGTATTTGATTAATATCACAATGTTTGTATATCCTACACTTTAAATAACAGATGAACGTAGGTACCACGAACAACAGTCACCGGGCGACTGCAGTCATATAGAAAATTCATTTTAGTCACACTCTGCGTTTGTTTGATTATATCAATCTATCCAGCGTATTGCAGCAGAAACTTTCCGGTACTCAGTTCAACTTCATTAAGAACTAATAAATTTTGGTATGTATGCTGATGATGTGCATGAATTAAGAAAATCATTTAATCGTTCAATTACGAAGAAATAGAAATAAGAGAAGGTCATCTTTAGAAAGAATTAATAAAAATTATTTGCTTTAGGCATGAATTAAACTGGACTTCGTTATTGACAATCAATAAATTTCTATTAAATTTTGGTGGATTAAATTTTTTGATCATTGTTGTCAACATAGAAGCCGTCGGTAAGATAGGCTTTTCAACATTTTTTCAGTGCCTTTCCTGAGAAATACAAAAATTCTTCGTATTTCACCAAAAATGTTGTACTATATTTTTAGAGTGAATGCCCATCGGACGTTTGATGCACCAATCATAATGGCAGTAGTATGATTCCATATCAATACTTACTGCAATGTTTACATTCGCCAACACTGCGTACTGGAATTTCGTTTATTGCAGTTTAATAGATTTTAATTGAAATAGAAAGCAGCAAAACGCTCGACTTCACATACATTAATCTGATTGAGTTCGATCAGCATGAATGCCAGTACTTCTTTTCTCGGAATATTAATTTCTTAAATTTTTCCAAAGAGATAAAATTACTTCCGATATTCTTAGAGTCACACATCGCCGATGATCAAGGTCAATGCAGCCTGCAGTACTTACAGACCCTCAATAATAGCATCTGACTTAAGCAGAATTTACAAGTGATTCCATTAACCCTTTCTGTTTGTGTTTAGCTCTCTTGCAGATATATCTTACAAACGAAGAAGAAAGGTTAATCCATGACAAAGTCTGCAGTTCAAAAAGATGATTCAGAACAAAAATAGTTATGTTAACTGTAGTAGAGAATACAAGAAAATAAACGGAATACCGAGAAAACAATGAAGCACAGAAATACATGAGATTGAAATATCGAAACCTAGAAAAGCTCCATCACAAGGAATAATCGGTGCCAAGAGTGAAGATTAATATCAAACCCGGCATATTCCTATTGCGATTGTTTTTCATGAAATTTTAGCCGTCTAACGTCATGAGTTGCCTACGGAACGATTACAAGAAAAATTTTATTCGAGCATATACCTATCACGGTATATGAGAGTGAGAAACTAGAGTAGGAGAACAGGAATCTGCAGTTTGTCAATTTACATCCTGAAACCACATTTCAAGGACAACAGCAAATTGCTGTAATAAAAATTAGATCGCAATGCTTTACGATGTGTATAACTTCTACTCAAATAAATCAAATAGTTCCTATATGTATTGCCATACTCGATTTTACTGCCAATAATTATTGCCTCCTATGTCATAAACATAGACTGCAGAAGTACTAAACTGCAGACACCTGTGATTTCATTTCAACAGAACAATTTTATTCAAATAATTGTAGGTATAGAGAATTGAATATTTCATAAAATAATTATACTTGATTGCAGAGTTGACTTGATTAAAATTTAGTTTCAGAAAAGTAAAGAATTTTGCTGTATGCCTCAATACTGCAGAAAGACATGTAACATGAGAAATCTTCAATAAACACCGAAAACAAGGTTTCCTTTATAGTTTGTGATGAAGCTGCACATTGCAATAAACCAGGCCTTCCATCAGCGAAATTGTAATCTGTGATGTTGTGCTCCAGACTCTTCTTATAATTGCAAACTTTTGTAACGAAAGTAGATTGCTGCTGAAGAAATCGTCAGTGCCTGAGTAGTTCCGGAGTAATTTCAAAAATGACCTTTCTATCTGCTGTGCAGAAGTTGGGGAAAAGGTGATGTATTGAAATATAGTAAATAATTTAACTAACTTATTTTCTTGTACGAGAGCCCGAATCGTAATAATTTATTCTTCGCAGATGCCTATGCCTACTTATTTATTTGTTCAAACCTGAAGTTACTCTATGATTACTTTCATCTGTTTAAACGAAGAAGAGTGCTTTAACTTTATAGTTAAATTTTGAAACTTCTGCTAGAATCCTGAAGTCAAGTGCAGTGGTACAAGCTACTTGCACACCATCACTACTGCCCTGGATGTTAGATCCGGACAATAATGCAATAACTCAAGAATTACCGCTATTTGTCAACAAGTCGATACCATGAAGGGCGTCTGATTTACGAAAATTTCGTTTCTGGTTAGTATTCGAAGAATTCAAATTTATTCTCTTGCGTAGACCAGTAAGAATTATTTATTCTCGCTTCGCACATAGCCGAGTGATTTTTTTCTGAAGGGAACCCCGGAACAATATTATCGAGGAATAAACTCGTCTACCCTCTGCTGTGGTAAATTGTACGCTTTAATTCATTTGTATGCAATCCAGACGTCACCGTATGAATTTAGGTCTCATCCCTAACTTAGCAAGACTACTCACAGTTAAGCAGATACAACAAATTTAGAGTGGAGATAGACCTCGGGAAAAAGAAGGAATAGTAAAAACTTTCACCGATCAACTTGTGTGCATACTTGAACCCACTCGAATCAGGAGCGGTACCTTGCCCACTTTCAGTCCATCATTTGACAAAAACGCTGTATCTGCCTATCAGGAAATGGTCTGCACTCCACGATTATCGGTAATCGGATCATTCTGGAGTTATATTCCACGTTAGAGGTCTGATACATTTTAATAGATGATTCTTTGCTATTCACACCACTTCGTCGAAGCTTTTTGGTTGAATCTGGACCATTTTCAGGCATCGAACTTGGGATAAGCAATGTTCAACAAAAAATTTAGATACGATATGGCATGCTATTATTATGGATAAGAGACGTGAATATCAAGAAGTTATTGTGTCTCAATAATTCTTTACAATATCATAGATTTATCAGTAAGCTAGAATTGCATTGGAACAGGACAAGATGTTGAAAGCGGGAATCGAACAATACAATTGGTGACAATCTGTACACACAAAATGATCAAAACGGCCGATCCTACCTTTTTCAACAAGCTCCTGTTTTGGCTCACATCCGATGCCGTCCACTCGGACAGAAGAAGTCTATCCAAAATGTTGTTTGCTCTCAACATCTATCTTATGTACGCCTCGATCTCCCAGTGCATCAAGACTATTCGACAATCTCGACGAGTACGTCGTATCATTTGTGTTGTTCACCTTGTGGGGTACATGCAAATCTATTTCGGTGGTGCTTTCTTCCCTTCAATAATGCTTCATTTCGCATATTTGGATTATGTCCGCAGTGCCGTCCTGGAAGGAATTGAGGTGTGCGAGACAGTAGGAAGGTGGTACGTTTATGAATGCCAAATCATCGATCAATTCTCACAGAACCTCGACTATTCTACTAACTATCCGTACTTTCATCTTGGCCTCATTGCGTTTATTCTTCTGCTCCTTGGTTTTGCCTGCCTTCGAGTACGGCTTTCGAAGCTTTACGCGTATGTCGCTATCGACCCCAGCGTTTCGAGTTCCCCTTGCGTGATTTGCCACGACGATCTCAGCGAGGAAACAACGGTTTCACTACCATGCTTCCGTACCCACTCATTTCACAAGAAATGTATCGACAGTTGGCTTGACGGTCCAGGAAACGGTACCTGCCCCATTTGTAGAACGATCGTCCCAACGAATTAGCAATAAACATTTTTTACAGATAGAATAGAATTAATCGGCACACCCTTTTGTACCTTGTACTACGCCTATCGATGCAATTGCAGTTACAGTGGTGAGCCCTCGGTCCTAGACATAAATTTAGTCGCAGTGAATAGAAATTTTGTCATATTTAGATACGATAGCCTTGTGAACCCTTCAGAGAAGTCAAGAATGAGATGCCACACTAATTGTGTGAATATGTGTAGTGACAGCACTTACATAGTTTGCAATTGTGTTTTCGATGGAGCAGGAAGATAAGGTCAAAACCCCGGTGAATGCTCGGGTAAAACGATGGGCGACAGCTCTGGGGAAGACAGTGGCGACGGTTCGCTGGTCAACATTGCGTCGTCGGGCTCAAGGGTGCGGCAGGGGTCGCTGTGGCGGAGGAGAACGGATTGCGATGGGGTGAGGTTAGAAACGGGGATGATGGTGCTGCATAGGATGGTTAGCGTGTAGGTGAGGGGGCTGAGGGCGATAATGTAGGTGGTGCCGACGGTGAGCGTGCGCGTGCAGGACGAGCCCAGCGGCGCGAAGGTGCTGGCGGTGAACGGCGTGGGGACGCAGGCTTGCCCGTATACCGCGTGCACGCGCAGGGCGTACACGGCCGACGTGGCGGAGAAGAACGTGTCCACCTCGCGCGTCGTGCTGTTTAGCACCGTGGCGCGCGAGAGCGGTGCGGGGCCGCGCGCCGCCGTCGCGAGGTCGAGTGCGAAGTTCTCCCTCGTGCACGTGCACGCCTGCACGGCATGAAGCAGTGAGGCGGCCAGCAGCAACAGCCGCAACATCATGCCGCAGCAAACAGGACGCGCAAGTTGGGTTTACGCGGGGATGTGGGGATGCATTAAGTATTGGTGCCGCCCACACGTCATGCCGTGTGCGAAATCGTTGCGGAGCAGTTGCCCATTGTACAAACGCATTCTCATTGGGCCCTGACCCGTTAATTTCATCTCGATTTACAAAGAACAAGCGAGACCATGGGTGACCTGCGAACTTGTGACATGCCACCATTCTTCTGCAGTGAGAATATCTCAACACTGTTCTCCCCGCTGATTTGCACTGCTGATAATTACTATCGTTGGTACGTAACTTATATTAGTGTCTGACTGGTGTACTACCAACAAGGAAAATCGGGTATTTATTAGTGCACAACCAGTGTAGTGCACTTTTATCGACACGCTCAATAGCGCACTGGCATATTACAGTACTTGTGCACTCAAACGTGTGCAGATGCATATTTAACAGAATCACGTTCGGATCAGGATACTCAGAATTGTTCACAGTAAACCATCGTTGTTTTCGATTGCTGTTATCTGTGCGGGAACGCTGCGGGCACTTCTCACAGGGCTCGTGAAACATTTGCCCCCGTTGCTCCGTCCGATACGTGCTGTGCTACTCCGTAACGCCGTCGGTCATCCTACTCATTTGCTCCTTCGCTGCTCGTACTCGCGAATATCGACACCCGCTCATTATCTACCCGTCGCTGCTCACGCCTTCGCACCGACGTCCGCCTGTTATCTTTCCACTGCTGCTCGCCTCGGTGGGATCCGCCGCGCCGCTCCGTGCCAGCCGGTCGCTTGGTCGCCCGGTCGAGATCGGGCCGCTCTAGCGGCATTAAATGACAAATGAACCTGTGAACATCAGGCAATAGGTCGTGTTATCAAAACTCACCTGTTTGCTTCAAATATGCAGAACTCGATGAAGGGCACCCGGACTAACACAGTTGAACTGAGTCGACTTCTTGGATTCGGTTCGACTAGTGCTTCGTAATCAAGGAAATTCGTAAAACATGCCACAAAAAATTTGTAATTCTGGTTCCTGCTAAGATTTATTATGAGGATACTGTCCTGCATTGTTGAAAAAATCTTGAAAATTGTGAGTGGTCAGAAATAGATTAGTACTTTTGACCGACAGTTAAGACTACGTACCCTTTCCACACCCTAGTTCTCGCTAAGTAATTCTTCTTTTCACATACTGTAGTTCTTCAGAGGAAAGAAAAAGTTGTGTATGGTGAAGGCCTTTTCGAAAGGTGTTTCACCTCGAGGTAGACAAATTGCTTTCTTGTGATGTAACTACTCAGGCAATAGATTTTTTTAAAAAATTTGACAAAGGCGTCCCACTGAAGCAAAAAGTAGTTCATTTGTATAACACTTACCGAAATTTAGTATGCTGCCGAAGAACTTTGAGTTCGCCCTTTTCTAAATAATTTGCATGTGCATATTTTAATAGTCTGTGAATGTACTTATCCCTATTATAGTGTTCCATGGATGCGTCGAGATATAAACATTGAAGTAGTTCGATATTCTAACTGCAAGATAGTGCCCATTTTCTGTATCGAAGTTCTATTACTGACAGCAACGATACATTACGTAGTATCTAATCAATCATTAGAGGCAATCCTCTTCGATCCATCTTACGCCATCGTTTCATGGCTCAAGCACCGAAGTACTACTCGACATTGCATTTCACGGGTCGTTCTTGTTAACTGAAGTATCATGCCGTCATGCTATTCAATTTCGAGGTTCTGATGCTAGTACATGGTATCGCTCTGCGGAGTCCAATAAGTTTCCTAAGTTTTCTTTTTCAGAACGCCGAGAATGTATCCGTGGCTTCATCTATGTATCCTCATCACGTTGATTCTTGCTTCCATACCTCCGATTCATGGGGCCGATGATATGCGTTTCGTTGTTGAGTTCGATCATGCATGCGATCGGGAATGTAGAGAAAAAATTCGGTGGGCCGCCCTCGAGGCGGACTGTATGGGATCCGAAATGGAAAACTTGGGGGAGGCCGCGGTTGGGAACGAACATTGGATGGTCATCAATTGCACTAGAGGGGGAACAGCCAAGGCAGAAATGATTAAAGAATTGCTGAAGGAGGAGGATATGGGCGTTATGTGTGTCGAACCAGACTACGAAGGTGAGGTTCAATCACTTGAGCTACAGCTCTATGCAGTTCGACAAACAGTTCCATGGAACGTGAACGAGGTTAATGGCTTTCGCACCACTGGTCAGCGTTGTCCTTTCAGCCTTCTTGGTGACAGTGTGATAATGGTTGTTCTTGACACCGGCTGCACTCCGCATGGGAATGGGTTTGATCCGATAAAATGCCTCAACTTTGTTGGTGACCACACAAGGAACTACTGCAAGGACGGACATGGCCACGGCTCTCATGTAGCGGGAGTTTGTACATCGCAGCGTTATGGTGTATCACCGTTTGCTGACCTCGCGTGCCTGCGTGTATTGGGTGACAACGGAAGAGGAAGTTTCAGTAACTTTATTCGCGCAATCAACGAGGTGGCCAAGTTCGCAATGAAGACATGGAAGCCTTGTATCGTAAATTTATCACTGGCGGGGCGACGTTCGCAGGCATTGAATGATGCTGTGAAAGCTGCTGCTCGTGCAGGGGTCCGCGTTTTCATCGCAGCCGGAAATTTCAACAAGGATGCTCGTGAGTACAGCCCAGCGTCTGCCGCTGACAATCAGGAGATCTTTGCCGTTGGTGCGCACGACAGAAATGGAAGAAAAGCGAGTTTCTCAAACTACGGCCCTCTTGTCAAACTAACAGCTCCTGGAGTTTCGATACTCAGCAACGGGAAAACAGAGGGTTCCGCGAAGACCAGCAGCGGAACTAGCATGGCTGCACCACATGTCGCCGCGGTTTGTGCCATTCTCCTATCTGATGGACTTCAATGCACCCTAGAAAACCTTCGAAGTGGGGATGTCGTCAGGTACTCTGGACATTCGGTGCACAAAACGAAATATAACTGCACTTTTTTCTAGGTTATTGCTGCATTAGCTGCTAGGGTTGACATACGAAGCATTAGGAGTGAGATAGAAAATTCGATCGAAACGATAACCAGGAATTGAGAACGCTCGTGAAACCGGCTCACTGCGTTCTAATCGAAGAAATAGCCGGTTATTTTATTCAGGGCATGTCTGGAGTAAAAAATTTGAAGTACTTATGCTCGTAGTATTCTAATGCGACGACCGACGCTAAAATTATCATGCCGGACAAATTCATAATAGATGAAAGCTGGAGCCTTCTCATTCCAGCTAATAAGAATCAGTAACGGTACTGCTTCGGCGTGCACACTCTTACAGATAGTTGTTTACAACAAAGGAAGGGAAATTTATATAGGGTGTTCATAAAAAAGCCCGTTTTTCAAAATGCCGCACCTATTGAATACAGAACCATGACAATTTTGCTGTTTTTGATTGAAGACTGAGACGATGTAACGTGTTTTGAACATTTATGTTTCTTGTTTTCTCTAGTGATTTTTGTTGTATAATTGCATTGACTAGATTTACTTCTGATTATTCTTCCATTATTCATGAGTAAGAAAACGAGAATATATAAATTAGTACGCCGCTGATTTTTATGAAAATTTCCTACATCAATCAAACTTATTCTATAACATACTTACAAGACTTAAATTTACAAACGATTAGGGTAGTGCCTGTTACTTTGAAAATAATGAGAAATATAACTAAATAGATGTTTTGATGTTCTGACGGCATTCTGGTTGGTTTGAATTCCACAATAGTACTGGAAACAAATAAATGAGTAACTCAAGAAAGGTTTGTTTCCACTTCATAAACTCCCTGTATATTTGAGATGAGGATCACAGTTACCAGTTTTAATTTTTGTAAAGGCATGAGGCAAAACTTATCAGGTAATGGTCTAGCTAACAAAATATGGTTTTCTGCTAATACATTTATTCATCGGAAATTCATGCAATCCTAGTTTACGCTATTTGCACATTGCAAATCATGCCAGAAAGGATCAAGCTGTTCCGTGGGACATCAACGGTTGCTATGATGTGATCTCTGAACTGCGATATTAAAATGAACCAACGCATAAACTTATAAACAGATGAAAGACAAGTGTTTCGAGGATCTTCTTCGAGCCAAGCTTTACTTCATTGATTTCTTTCAGTAACAGTATGGAAAGAAACATATTCTCAACTTTTCTATCGAGTAGCGAATATCGAGGGCACCTGCAGAAGATTCGGTAACAGATTCCGGCCAATATTCTCAAGTTGTCTTTCTTTTATTTGATTTCGCAATGTATTCGTTCTTCTTCGGCTAGACTGTGATTGGACTTTGAATTGACTTTTCACCGGTAGTTTGGAATGGTGAAGAGATACCGTATTTTCTGGTTGCAATACAATTCTTGGCTGGATATCGATCCACCATAAGTGGGAATCGATTCTTCAGATGTACAGGTAGGGGGACATCATAGTGTGAAATTTTGGCAGATTTATTCGAAAATTAACTGCTATTTAGGGTTTTCTGAGGAAATAATCGAATGAATGCATTCAAGAAAATGGGCCTAATGAGCCTGTAAACTTTTTTAGCATTCCAAGACGAGTTGGAAGTGATCAGTGAGAATTTTGAAACCTACCAATGTTAAAAATTGTGATTTGAAAGCTCAGTAGAATTTTACATGGACTAAAATATTTCAGAACTCCAACATGGAATATGCTCTTGTAGGTAAATGGGTTAGTCAATGCACTTTGTACCCTAAGCAAAAGTTCACACGATTATGTCCCCTACGTACATTAAAAGAACAGTGTAAAATGCTTGCTGAACCGATTTTAGTTTTTTTGTGGTTCTCTTACTATGTTTAAATTGATTTACCGCTATCGTGCTACGTCAGAGCGTACCTGTTGCAGAAAACATGCTGATAATATTTTTTAGATTCCTTTTTAATTGGAAACCATTTTTATGATTATGATTATGATTTTTGGCGTGATCTCTCATCAAAAAAATACTCCCTTCCATTCTTTATTCCACCAAGTCTCACCAAATTGATGTTCATGCTCGGTCAGTCACCTTGTTCGTAAAATTTTATCAAGTATCTTTGCTTCGTATTTCATTGATAAAAGACGCCTCTGCAGAATTCTTCAAACGCAACAGTTTCGTAGGAAATCGAAGGTATATGCTGTAGTACCGTCATCATGATTCTATCCGCATTGTGATTGAAAAATTATTTGACGAATCTAAGGTAAATTAGTGCATATACAACTCTTTCTTCAGGAGATAGCTTTGCCTTTCAGAGAGAGAAAGTTTTAGTTAGTTTGTTTTAAAACCTGAGTCAACAGTACCGCCTGGAAAACAATGAATTCTAGAAAAGTAATACTACTTACCTAACTCAATTTGAAAATAAGATAATTTTGTCTAGCCAATGTGCGTCATTGCATATAACGATCCGATAGATCGATACGTGAATTTCTTAGTCAACTATATATTGAGATAATTTCTATAAAATCTATTATATTAATGTCCTTTCGGGAGTTGAATCACATTAATTCAAATGCAACAGATGCAAATTAACTGGAAAACGACTAAACCATTTAATTTGGCATGTAGTTAAGTGGATTATGTTTGTTTTTGCAAATTGGCCGCAAATTAGATCCAAGTAGCAGAATATTTTCTGTCTGTACCATAATAAAAATTACACTACTGTACTGGAACAGTTTTCCGTTTCTCCAGAAGACTGGCTTTATTACCTTTAGAAGGTGTCCCAAAATCTAACGATTTTCACATCTTATAAACAGAAATATATAATTCTGTAAATGGGAATACCTAGTGTTGGAATTATGAAGGATATTCATCTTGTAGCTTATGTGAAAGAACGCGGGACATCTTATGAACTACCTGCTCAACACACCTGACTGGATTGATAATCAATTGTTACACTGCTTATTTGATGAGCACAGGTGAAATGAATGCAAAAATATTTTGTAACTTGCTCTATGCATACAGGATCAAAAATTCTTGGATATCTAGATAGAAGACGCTAGTCACGTATTTAACCGATATCTTATTTTGCACAACTAGCTTACGAACAAATTTTTGATTCGTCTCGGTCAATCTGACGCCTTCATTGGATGAAAATCAATTGAATTCAAACTTCGAATCTGTTTTATAAATTAACTTCTGGCCTGTGGACCAGATACAGGAAACTATACCTATACGGCCTATTCAACTACTTTGTAGCGTTGTAGTTGCGTGATTATATGGGTTGATATATACAGCGCAAATAACCGTCACTGTTGGGCACCCGCAAAAATAAAGAATTTTGCTTAAATTTCATCAGACCTTGCTCGAAATTAGGAAAAGTTAGAATTGGACAAGAAGTGTCGCGGCTAAAATCTAACATTTGCGGATGTACTTTTTTCTAATTACTTTCGGTTTCATAACGTTCTGCGTAGTTTTCGCACATGGGTTTTTTTAAAACACCATCGTACTATATTCTACAAATTCATCATTGTATCTTGCCCACTTTCAACATATTGTTCATTTTTGTTAATTATTTGGTACACCTTCTCACCAAATATTGAGACATTGTTCTGCTACTTTTCATTTACGAAATTTAATCAGTTGCCATACTTTATTCTGTGCTGATTCAATAGGGTCACCATCTGCAACACTACCGGGGAAGCTGTCGAAAAACACAACCTACCGGTTGAGATTGACTTCAAGTGATTTATGGTTCTAGAATGTGGGAGCTTTAATCAACTTCCAGTGTTCTTCGATGAACAACCAGCTCGGCCAAGAATAAGTTCTTGGTATACAAATTCTAAAAAATGTTATTTAGATTTTCAACTGACCGAGGTTCTTCTGCGTCATGATCTTCAAACTATCTGTTGGTATGTAAAGGCTGTTGCAAGCCTGAAAGCTTTCATTGTCATTATCCTACTTTCGCTTATTTTCAGTACCTATACAATTCCTCTTCGATCGCCTTTCCTCTTAGTGAAGTAGAAAACTCCAGACATCAGTTCACTAGTCGAGGATGTCACCCGAGTACGTACTGTAATTGTATCTGGAACAGTAATCTCCAATGTTTGAAGGATCGGCATAAAAGCATCACAAACGTCTTGTCATGCACTGCAGTATCGACAAATAATGCGTCCATCAGATGACACAAGCTATCGAATACTGCGTATCTACCTTTATCGTATTTATACTCCTATTTTGTGATTGTTTATGTTCTGGGAAGTATGGAGCTAGTCACTGCTACAGTAACAGAGTGCAGTAATCTACAATAAGATATAGTGTTTATTAGTACTCGGGACTACTGCTCTGCACATCGGGCAGCTTGGTTGATCAAGGCTATCGAGCCAATCGTCAATACATTGCTCGTGAAAAGCGTGAGGATGTGGGCACGGCAGCCGAACTGCGCGCTCTTTACAGAGACCATCATGGCAGATTACGCATGGGTCTGTTGAAGTGTTGCGGCGGATAGGAGTGTACTGGTACGACCGCACGACTCGAACGCGAATGAACAGCCATCCCACAATCACAGTTACAGTAGCAAACGTTGCTATGATGAGGTATGGGTACTTGACAGTAGTGTTCAATGTGTGATAGTATTTGTCGATGGCCATGCATTCGGAAGGGAATCGCCATCCGTTTGAGAGACAGAGCCCTCGAGCTGCTCGTACAGTTTCTCGGACATAGTCCAAGTATGCGAAGTACAGCATAACCGAGGGACACATTACGCCACCATAGTTAATGAAAGTGAAGCCCAAATAATGTAGCTGACGAGTGGACGGATGCTGGATTCGAATTTGTTCAAGTACCCTGTCGGACTCATTCATCAGGAAAACTAACATATAGATATTTGATACAATTAGAAACAAGGCGAGGAGTTTTCTGTAGTTGTTGACGGCATCAGTAGTGATCCAGACAAGAACATTCCGGAGAAAAGCAGAGTCAGAATAATCCATTGTGTATTGTGTGAGCGTGCGTTCGTGTGAATTAGTGTGATTCCTTGTACGTGTTTGTGATATCATGTTACGTATCAAGACTGCGAACTTCAACAGTGCTGTCGTTCTCGACCAAAAAACTGATTCGCTGATAAATAAATGATAAGCTCAATAATCATTGAAACACGATTCATTCGTAGTGCCGTCATGAATGTCTGATATGCAGTAGTTGGGCTTTGTATAGATCTGTGGGATCATTGAATAAATTATGCACTTCGCATGTGCCTTCAGAAATTGGAGTTCCTAATGTTTTTAGGTGTTTTACGTTTGGTGTGGACCTTAGACTGGCAGAGATCTGCTCAAACGAATAGACTGCACCGAACATAGGTACTCCTACATCTCTTGAGCAGTAATTGCGGATCATTTCAGATGGATAGGGACTATGTTTGGTAGTGATGTTCGAATGTTTTCCAGAAATCAAATGATTTTGTTCACGAAGGCCTTGGGATTCCGGAGTCCGATCAGACGAGTTTGCTGAGGGGAGAGTTTTTTCGGCCGTCATAGGCATGCGAAGTCCTATTTGACCACGTTGGAAGCAAAGAGTATGGTAAAAATGGAATTTTGAATGCAATAAAAGGAAATGATAGGACGCGTCACAGCATGTCCGCGCACCTCCATGACATCTATAAAAAAGAATTACATTTCAAATTTCCCTACTTCCCCTCTTCCCTGGTTTTCACCTAATCGAAAGCTTTTTAAATCAATCTACTTAATTCATCGGAGATGTGCCAGAGCGGCAGAGTTTGTGAAGAATATGAACTGTCAAGTTATTCGCCGATTCAATTCACGATCACCCACACAACGTATAACTTCATGACTCATAAAGGCACAAACATTATGATGGCAGCGGGCATGAGCCTCAGAGAGCAACGGTGGCGCTTCAAATTGTATTGACCCAGCATATTTGATCGATTTGTGGAGCTGAGGGAGAAAATTTAGAGTGCTGCGGAGTACAGATAAGTTAGACACAGATAATGGAGAAACCTGAAGGTCAACATGAATCCTAGCGTCAAAACCCAAATTAACATTCCTACGTGTAAAAGTACGAAACACAGGTTCAGAGAATTTCGTGTAAGATTTGTTTCATACACAGAATCAATCTTTTCAAGCTGAAAATAACAATGAGCGAGCTATAAAGGCATGCCTCGATTCTCTAGAAAACAATTTTCCTATTTTCAGGTATAGTAATGTGTCAGTAAGGAAAGAAACCGGCCGTATATCGTATCGATGGCAATATCCATTGGTAAAAATGTCAGCGCCTACAATTAGTAGGGCCACGTTTCACCCTTCTGTCCGTCTATATATGAGTAGAGTATTGCATATGTTTGAAACAAGCAGGGAATTAGACGTGTCACAAGATGCAGAAACCCTATTCACTCGTCTATCAAGATGGTTTGAATTTCTACTTTCCTGGTTCGGATAATAGCAGACATCAACTAAAGTTCTGCGGAGTATCTCCTTTAAAGTATATGTTGAAAAATTAGAAGAAATATAAATTTTAAAATTTTTTACTGGCTAGAATTTCTGGTGCTATTCAAACTAATATTAGCTTTTGCTAGAGCCGCATTGATAGGCTCCTGTCTTCACTTGCTCCGCGAGGTTTTCAGTTTGAGAAATCAGTATGCTTAAGCGAGTGTAAAATCATTATCCATGAGCCTCAAACGCTTTCTATTTGCTAACGGTTCCTAAAATGGAATAGTTTTTATAATTTAGCCAAAAGGGTTCGGAAACACGATCAGCTTCAGGTATGATTAAGCTAAAAGCCATGAATTTATTTTTATGATTTCGCAAATAGTTCAATGAATTTGACAAAAAAATAAGAATCTCTGTTAAAAACCAAAATGAATTCAGCATTGTTTAGAAAAATAAATTGATTCAAAATCTAAGTACGCTATGGGCCTAGGATGGGAAGAAAAACCTTCATGAAAGAATCATGGTGGGCTACAACAAGATCAAAAACCAGGAACTTCGACAAAGAAACGAAGACATTGGTGAAATTTTTTAGGGCAAGGTCTAAGCAGCGAATTTCCCAATGAGCGAAACAATGGAATGATCTAAAACTCGTAGTAATCAACTCGAAAAATGTAATGAAAAGAATTTAGCTTGTACACTATAGTATGAGTAATCAAAACAGTCTGTATCGAATATTCATCAATCAAATTTAAGATAATTATGGTACAGAGTAAGTAAGGGGGATAAATACATTGACTTTCTTTTCATAAACATACTGCCTGTTAATGGAAATACAGTGAATTTTAAAAACTTTTCCGCAATAATTCTTTAACATGTTTAGGGAGTATGATTCCTTCTGTTGCTCTTTATATCACAAATTTCAAGGAAACAAAATTGAAACGGAATACGAAGTTAAATTGAAAACTTTAGAAGATTGCAAAAATTCAGGAAGCAGTGAAGCAGAAAATTATGAGTTTAAATATAACATGCGAATGCCATGAAGTGCTTGTTTTGAGCGTTACATTAAATTGCCCTGATCGTTTTTTACTAATTCGATTGAGACATTCTTAAAAATTTTGGTTACTAGAACAAAGAGTAATCTAGTTAGTCAGTAAACGTTTATTTGAACAATTAGAATCAAAATAATATTGTGAGTGGAATGGTTGAATAAAATCTATTCTGCATCTAAATTTATATGCTAATTGGTTGCACTGAATACGGATGTATCTAGCAGATATGTTACATTTGCGTATTCAATAGTCATTATTCGATGAACTGGGGATATGATTTTCTAGGGAAAATTGAAAAGTTACTTGTTCAGTTGCTTTTCTTCGATTCCTGATCTTGTAAAGGAGTTCAATAAATTCAGATTATATTCTATGTAATGATTCACCTGCAAAATCATGGTAAATACTCTCTGACTCTAAAAATTCAAACAAACAAACCAAACGCACTGCACTACCACGTCCGAGACTGCACCACAATTTGCACACCTTTTCAATTTGAGACAATATTAAAGAAAACATTGGGAAGGTATCCTTCATAAGAATCATGAGAAGATGAATGTTAAATGATAGTTTATTTTAGAACTTTTTTCGTGAAATTCTTTGGCAACCATTATTGACAAAAAGAATCTGCTCAGTCCGTCAGCCACTTACTTTTTGAAATGCATGATCAAATATAATTGATCGAGAAATAATTTTTTAATTGAATGTACAATGTTTTCGAATCGAAAAAGAAATAGGTCAGTAATTTTGAAGGAATTAATAGGCTGATTCGACAATCTCCATTCGACAAACAGGGCACTCTGGTTCTTCACTGCATTCAAACCATTTGTGCACGCAGTCATAATGAAATACGTGCTGACACATCAATTTGACTGCATTCTTTTCAGCAAGACTATCGAGACATATCGGGCAGTTCAACTTCAAGTCTTCTTTCTTTGTGGCGAAGTGGATCAATTTCCTAGGAATCCTCACACAAACCCCGAAAATCGCAATGCCAGTGAAAATCGCAATTCGGTGAATAATTGTGCTGTATTCAGTGGCGGTGCGATTCATCGAGGGTGCCTCGCTGGTGTACCGCAAGCACATTTCCTTGCACCAAAACATTGCTGTGCATGCATTTCCCGCTTGTTCTATCTTGTGCCAAATTCTGTCATGCATTACCATTCGAATCAGGTGAGCTGTTTCAGTGATTGTTCCCAGAAACAAGCATACGAAGCTAACTATGTGAAGAAACCACACGATTGGTCTCCACCTCCGAGGCACCTCGTAGTGTATGAATAGCCCGAGGATTATGCAAAAACCATAAATAATGGCAAGAATATACAGGAACTCGATTCCCTGTCGAGTTAATTCTAGACCGTCTGCTTCCAACCATTCGACAATTAATTGAACTTCGTCGCAGGTTCTTACGTCCCGCACTTCACCAGAGATGTGATGGGCTGAATGCTGGATGTGCAGCAGTTCTCTCCAAACAGGGCGGAGTGCACTCGCGTCGTCATACTGACAGAGCATTCAATTTGAGATTTCCTTGATTTCTGGAGGCGGCTGGTTAGTCACGCATTGAATTTCACCTTCTCATAATCCTGCGAAAGTGATGAGAACGGGCGAGAAGAAGAAGGATGTCTAGAGTTGCTAAACCGCAGTATCCTCCTCAGTGTTCCTTCTAATGGCGAAATTCGTGAGCAAGATTAGTTCGCGAGTTCTTCAAAAAATAAGAGAGTATCAACTATTTCCGTAATTCAAACAGTTCTGGCCCTATTCCAGTCAAGTTCAGTGTAATTGTGCGATGAAATTGGCCGAAGATACAACATCTCGACGAAATCCGTTTTCAAATTATGGCCCGATGCAAAATATTTGAATATGCACGTGATACAATAACGGATGTCTCTCTTCACGTTGCTCAATTCCATACAGCCCAGCAAGTGAAGTACACCGCAGTTTAACCGTATGTCCATCTTGAAAACACAACAATGGGTAGTAGACAAAGTTCGCTAGTTTGGGATATTGACCCTTTCGCCGAAGGCTCCACTCGATGGGCGTTCAGAGCGAGAGTCGAACGTGGGCCTCATGAAGGGTATCCAACAGGTACCGAGTTGGTTGTAAAAGTAATAAAGAACGATTGCTTCGAGGATGGTATACGACTGAGTGAGGATGACATTGCTGCGCAGCGTTTGACGTTGAAGTACTGTGAAATATTCAACAAACGGAATTTTTCCAATAAAAAGGTTTTCGGGAGAACGGGACGACTTGTTTACGCAACACAGAATCATTACGACGGGAATGGAGTGAGGAATATTGCACGAGGTGAGGCTATGTTACTAGAACAATACATTCATGGTACCTATGAGAAATTCAACTCCAACACCGGTTGGAGCAATCCGGACACAGTGCTACCTAACTTTTTCTCCCATTGGACCTGGGTTGAAAGCAAACAGACACATCTCGTTTGTGACTTACAAGGGCATAGAGGACACCCAGGCGGTCCAAAGTATGGAAAATATTCTGATTATTACCTGTTCACGGATCCTGTTGTAATGACAAACTCTCCTGAAGGGCTGAGGTACGGTTGCAGTGATTTGGGCATGGAGGGCATAATGAACTGGTTCGAACGCCATGAATGCAATGAATTATGCAAGGCCTTCAGTATCGAAGATAAGAGGCCTGATAAAAGACCAAAAACAAATTCACTTGCTAAAAAGCCACCAAAAATAGCACGCGTAAAATCAATTCAACCGTTCACAAGATCCATCGAACCGGACCTCAAATTTTTTGAGGAACAAACAGGGAGAAAAGGAACGCAATACAGGCCACGAACTACTGTTTGGCAAGGGAACCAATACTATTGATTCCTTTCCAACTGTTTCGGTGGTCTAATCTGTGAGGGAATGTTGCTATTTTTCGGAGTTAGCCTATTGCGAACCGTTTGATGTGCTCCTATAATTTGTAAATATTATGTCAAAACAATGAACAAAATTTGGAGGGTTTAACCAAGAAATTCATGGTCATGTAAATAAAACGAATTCAATTATTATTTATTTATTCATTAGATTTCGTTCCTCGTAATTAAATATGATTACAGTTTAGCAGAACGCTTATTGATCTATTTTGACTATGCTTGACTGGAATGATTTTCTCTGTGGTAGATGAGTTCCGTTACGGGAACATGGTCAGTGTCGTTGGCTACTTAACAGACCTTGAACTCAATTTGAACCTCTGCGAGTTCCGGACAGCGAATTTTTCGTAACCGGGCAAACAAAGCTGTATGGGCCTTTTCCACTGTAATGGGGACATCGCGAGACTCTTCAATTTGGTACACTAACGGACAGAAAAATCGCGGCCAGAACAAAATCTGTTCCACCCTTGCAGGCATGACCGGTGATGCACTACGTAAAGCACTGGCTGAAGTGCTGCGTGCAGTACCCATTCAGCCACCTCTTTCCGAGCTTTCTGTTTGGGATGTTGTGAACGTCGATGAATCCACAGGAGCTATAAAACGAAGCGGAAAACGCATACCTAGCTCTGCAGAAGTACAGTACACCGAGGTTGATTGTTTCGACAAACACTTGGTCGAATGTGGCCAGTGGTCTGAGGATGTAGCTGCTGCTCTCCGATTGAAACTAAAGCGATGCGGTGTTCCTGTGGATCTGGCTATTGCCGATGAAGAGGTGGAGTCTGTCAACGAAAATATGGACAGCTTTGCGAGTCACCTGAAGCCTCGAACTGGCGTTGTGGTGCGTGTGGTTTCCGGACGACTAGAGGCGCTATGCGAGCAATGTGACGAAGACGCTGAAGGTGCTGACTACCTGACAAGTGACGACACAGCGCCTTTACTAGAAATTCCTGTTTGTGAGTATGGGGTAATCGGTGCCGATGTAGTGTGCATGGATGACGATGGGAAACTGTATCGACTCGCAGATAGATTATTTCATTTGAAGAGTGCTGGAAAATAGGGTGTAGCCTCGAAAAGATAAGCCAATCTGCAATCAGTGCAGCCTATAGAGCTGCCTCGGAAAGGATCCCCGCATTCTCAATAAACGCAGTGACTCCGGTAGTTAGTTCTGATTTTTTTCTGGTCTCTTTGGATTTTCTACTATGGTTCATTACACTAAGTTTCACGTTTCTTCTTCTACATACTCTGTACCGCCTATTGCTTCTGCAAGTACAGAACGTTATTCGTGGCAAAGACTAGTAATTTACCGCCTCTTATCATGGGACAATAACCCAGAATCAAAGGGTTGGTACAAATAGCATATTTTTGAGTCAACGAGAAAGTGTATACTAGTGAATCAAAATCAGACGAAGTCAAATTCTAAACTAAACGACATATTTTCTGTTTTGCTGTACTTTTTCCATGACGTCAGTTTGATTTCAGAGGAGCAATTTTGATTTCTCTAGCATTCAATCCACCTCTTTAATTTACTATTCAACAAGATACAACTCGTTTTGATGCATTGTTTTAAATAATTATGCCCCATCATCGGAAAGAAAATTGGATGTACTGCTGCAGCATATGAGAAATTAAATGTTATTATGTATAATAATAAAATTTTTTTGGGAGACAACCGAACTAAACATTCCATGACTGAATTGCCCACGAATAGAAACTGTAGTTAGTCAAAGCTGTCCCACTTAACGTCAGTTCGTATAATAAATTTCTCTATCGTCCATTTTTGCATTTTTAATGAAGTTGCCGCGTATCCACTAGAAATACTAAATTAAAACTGAAGACAAAATAGATTCTGAAAAAAATATATGAATTTGTGAGTGGTCTCTCCTATTTTTCGTCGAAATTTGCTGAATTAGTCCATAAGATAGAAACATGCCTCGCGAATAAAGCAAAGGTGTGGTCAATATTGGTCGACATATTATGTTGCCTTACTTTTCTTCTTGTTCTATTGGTCACACAAGTTACTCTACACTAGCAATGTCCATTTCAACGTCAACGAGCTACAGACGAGATTCATACACCGTTAAAGAAGTAAATTTGTGGTGGGTTGAGGGAAATCCCGACGATGTTCGTGTCGCGTGTTCATGGTATGACTGGAAGGTGGTGCGAATGAAGAAGCGAAGAGGCGGTGTGTGGCACCTAGCGCTAAAACTTGGCCCTGGCATCTATGAGTTCAAGTTCATAGTAGACGGTATGTGGCGTCTCTCGAATTATTACGACTGCAGCAAGAAGCTCGACGACATGCTGAAGAACAATATCATCGCCATAGAGTACCCGAAAATGCAAGCGAGTGGGAAGCAAGGGTGCACGATCACGTAGTGCTGAATGCCGAATGATTTCTAGGAGTACACTAGCATAATATAAAAGAATTATCGGCCTTCCAGGTCGAGAATCGTACGGCAGAAGTGCCTCAGCGCAATATCTGTGAATCTTGAGATATTCTAAGGAGCTAGAAGTCTAATTTCCTGTTACATGATCTCAATGAAAGTTCAGTGCCCTTAAACCTAGTCCATTGGCTAGTAGACTGTCTATTGCAGTTTACACCCATGTCTCTTGCCCTCGGGTTTTCCGTTATATTCTCATCTCGTGATAATGATTTGTTTCATCATTGATGAAATGTGGGAGCTAATCAGAATAGAAAAACTGCGAAACGTACAAAATCAGCTCATCTTTGTAGCACAGTGCTATTGATTTGGTACCCAATCACAGCATAACTAATTTAATGCTACACTTCTTCTGCGAACTCTATTCTTACGTGCAGTTCTCCGTAAACATGGAATCCGCATCCAGGCCATTACGTCAGAAAACGTTAGCAAAACAGGAGTGTGGAATCTGTCCTATAATGACAGATCAATGAAAACGCGCGATATATATTGAGTGCTAAATTACTGTATATCCGAGAACGATATCGGTATCACGAATAAATCATTCTTCAATGATTGCTGAGCATACCATCTATTCATCAGCAAATCAGGATTCGGTTCGAAAAGGACGACAACGTTAAACTTCGCAGTCTTTTACGGTACTTGACATCACAAACGCACAAACGCAAGCTAGGAGTCACAATAATTCACACCAACGCACACTCACACAATACACAATGAATTATTCTGATGCTGCTTTCATTCAGATTCTTCTCTGGATCCCCACTGATGCCGTCAACAACTACAGAAACCTCCACGTCTTACTTCTTATCGTATCAAATATCTATTTGCCAGTTTCCCTGATGAACGAATGCGATAGACTACTTGAACAAATTCGAATCTTGCATCCGTCCATTCGCCAGCTATGCTATGTGGGCTTAGTTTGCATCAACTATGGTGGTACATTCTTTACCTCGGTTATGCTATACTTCGCAGACATGAACTATACACGAAAAAGTGTAGACACGGCTCGTAGGATTGGTCAATCGATCGATTGCGGCTCTCCGACGAATGCAAAGCAAGCAGAAAATGCTACCAAACATTAAACAGTGCCGTCTACCTCATGGTAACAACGTTTGCAATTGCAGCTCTGCTTGTGTGATGGCTGTACATTCGCGTTCGAGTTACGTGGTCATACCAGTACACTCATATCTGCTGCAACACTTCAACTGACCCATGCCTGATCTGCCAGGCTGGTCTCTGTGACGAGCGCACAGTTCAGCTGCTGTGCCCTCATCCTTACGCTTTTCACGAGCAATGTATCGGCGATTGGCTCGATAGCTTCGATCAACCTAGTTGTCTGATGTGCAGAGCAGTAGTCCCCAGTTCGATTAAATTATCCCTCTCAGTAACTGTAGCATTGACTAGAATCAACCATTCCATACAAATAAGGTAGATACGCACGGAAATAAACAAAACCTCAGATTCGAGCATTAATTTGTAGGCTTTAAACTCGTCCAAACGACTTCCTGTATTTCCACTTCGCCAATGCGGCTAGCTATGAGAAAAACCATTTCTCTTCTTCTCCTTGTTGTCTTCCGCAAAAAATACAGCAAGGTTTATTAAAAGAGCACGAAGTTAATGATTCAGTTCGTAATGGACTCGGTATTGTAGATGCCTGAAGCATAGCGATCAGTAAAGCAGTGCAGATGTTCTAAACTGATTATTATATTAAAGTGTGTTCTCTAAAAGCTTGACATAAGTTTTTTTACTATAAATAATGGTGTCGAAATAGCAAATTTCAGAAGCCTGTCAATTAGTTTATTTGTTATTAGTGAATCCGTTTGATTAGTATTTTTCTAATAATTACAAAGTAAGTAATAATCATCGAAAAGGAAGAAACAAGACAAAGTTTTCGGACAAATAAAAGGTTAGGATAATAGACGACTGGGAAGAAAGGTGAATGGAACCCAGAGCAAATAAAATTTGTGCAATTTTTGAGGCATTTATGTATTCAGCTTAATGGTAGTCTGCATTTTTATTCATCCCTGCAATGTGACCTGGTGCCTACAAGTAGGGCTCAAACAACTCAATCGCAATACATACAATACTTATCCTGCTATTGTTTTTTTGATGGAAAAGAGCATAGATTTGTGGGGGCTTGGGCGCATACGCGAATTCGCAAACTTCGAGAACAATCGATGGGTTTATGATCGAAAGAATAGATCCGGTTGATTCTAGATATTAGAAACTCGCAAGATTGTTTAAGAAAATCAGAGGAAAGTTAATTAAGAACGACCTCGGATAGTGGAGGTTTTCTTCTGAGAACAGTCGCATAGAAGATTTCTTTTCTTTAAAAGCAACGGAAAAGCAAACATAAGGAATTTACGTTTTGCGCAGTGCAGAGAAAGGTTACTGCAAAACTTTTTACTATACAAGCCATGCACAAAGGAGGACTACAATTGTAATAATGCTTGTTATATGGGACACGACAGGTCCCTGATGAAATAAAAACCAAAGCCCATGCTACTGATGAATGCATGTTAATTAGAATCCAAGGTTATGTGTTGAGTTAGACGAAATTCATATTTCGTGCTCAAAAGAAGAAATCTGATTGATTAGGTCCTCGTTTTCTCAATTGCATCCATTAAAATGCACAGATCGTTTCTACGCTTGATTCGCAGGAACAGGAAATTGTGAAATTAAAATTGGACCATTTCAAAGCTGCATTCGAATTTATTGGTTATATAGATGAGCCGACTAAGATGTTTCAGTCTAAATCAAGCTATGAATAAGAAATAATCGTGAAACGGAAGTGCACCTACTACTTTCCGAATTTATGTAGTCTTGCGGAAAAAATAGCTGAACAAGATTAATAAGAAAGAATTCAATTTTGTTATTAATACAATTGCTTTCTTGCCTCTTGTTTGCAAAAACCTTCACTCACTAAGAAGAGTCCGAAAAGGATCGTCACGTCGAAAATACAGTCCGAACCGAAACTAGTTATCATTGATGACAGGCAAAAAATCAATATACTTACGTTTTCAAAGTTCAAAAGATGCTCCGTATTCTGTGCTGGCGCTCACAAAAATTTTTATATGTAGTCTGCGAGATGGCGATTT
>JAAUYH010056457.1_pt1 | contig 25802 bp, 23 predicted proteins | sample 7278061 | NCBI WGS metagenome assembly JAAUYH01 (sample SAMN14350203, study PRJNA611818) | marine sediment metagenome | isolation source: surface marine sediment (0.6m) | place: French Polynesia: Moorea | collected 2018-08 | reverse complement strand
GGCTCTCCTGTAGTTATGGTGATCAGAAAAATTTATACCTCGTAGGGTGGGTTAGGCGCAGGGTTGATTTTTATGAAAACACAATAACTTATGGTCTGCGCCATAACCCACCATTTTAGGTATGTAGTCTATTATACTTTTTACCCCACACTGTCGGGAGAGCCTGTCATAAGATTGAATGGCAGTTAAAGACAACTCAGTTTTGCTCAAAGCATGGGTTAACATTGTTGTCGGAATGTCCTAATTGTGGGGCAAGGTTTCAGTTTCCTGCGCTTTGGATTAATGGTTGGTGTCATCGGTGTTTTGTACCTTTTATAGAGATGATTAAGGAACAAAAATTAATTGAAATGTGAGTAGTCGGACACAATTAAAGTTAACAGTTTCGCTAGTAACTAAAGAAACAATAGCTAATAACTTGAGTCCAAAAAAGTTTAGTATTACTCACGTTGAGTCACAATAATACTAATGTATTGATTAACCCAAGAGTCCGAAAACGCCGTCCCCAAGCCTACCCATTCATGCAAGAACCCCGCACACATTCTTCGGGCTAAAATGAAATCGCCTTGAAATCCTTTGCCCGTCAGCAATCGAGCGATAACTTAGCGGCATTCAATGATTATGATGTATATTCTTCTAAGTGTTTAAAATTTTTAAGGAATGATACCTCAGATACAACCTTGGATCGATGATGATGAATGGCAACAAGTTAAACAGGTAATTGAATCAACCTACTTAACTGAGAATAAAGTCACTGAGAAGTTTGAAACTGATATAAGCCTCTTAACTGGAGCTAAACACGCCATTGCTGTTTTCAATGGCACTGTCGCTTTATACTGTATCCTCAAAGCCTTGAATATCGGTCATGGAGACGAGGTTATTGTCCCCAATCTAACCTTTGTTGCTTCTTCCAATGCAGTCATTATGGCAGGGGCAAAACCCATATTTTGTCCAGTGAAGACAGATACCTTGTGTATTGATGTAAAAGCCGCCGAAACTCTGATCAATGATCAAACAAAAGCCATTATGCCAGTACACCTATATGGTCAAAGTGCCGATATGGAGGCAGTGATGACATTGGCTGAGAATTTCGGTTTAAAAGTCATTGAAGATGCGGCACAGGCAATTGGAGTTGAATTTAATGGACAGCACGTTGGCTATTACGGAGATGGAGGTGCAATCTCCTTTTATGGCAATAAAACCATTACCTGTGGTGAAGGGGGCATTATTCTCACTGAGAGTGACAGCATTGCTGAAGTGTGTCGTCGGCTGAAAAATCATGGGCGATCGCGACGAGGGACTTTTGTACATGAACATATTGGCTTTAATTTTTCCATGACGGAAATGCAAGCCGCCATTGGCGTTGCCCAACTTCAAAAATTACCTGCCATTATTAAACGCAAACAGCAAATTTATGACGCTTATATGACGGGTTTTGCCGATTTACCCCAATTAGAACCCTTGTTCATTGATCCACGCTGTCAACCTGTCCACTGGTTTACCTCTTTTTATGCGGAAAACAGGGTTGAATTAGCCAACTATTTAAGGAATCAGGGAATACAAACTCGTATCTTCTTTTGTCCCCTACATCTTCAACCTTGTTACGAAGGCTGGGCAGATCCCGATGTGGATTTTTCCGTGAGTACATCTGCTTATGAAAGGGGAATTTCTTTACCCTCATCCTATATTTTGACCGATGAGGAGCTTAATTTTATCATTGCCCAAGTTCATGAGTTCTATAAATCTGCTCACTAACCAAAAAGTGCCTAAATCTCCCCTAACTCAAACTTCCGAATATCTTACTTGTCGTCAGCAGGTTATTAACGCTTTAGCTGATTTACCTCAAGGTGAATTATTATCTCAAGCACTTTTAGCCGACTCTGATTATGTTCACTTGATTTCTCCCCAGCAGACAGTTAACATCACCCAGATCAAAGTAAGGGAAGGACATGGGGCAAAAAATCTCGATGATAGCCCCATTGACACCCAATTTCAGGCTTATCTGGAAAATGTAATTAATCCTCAGATTGATCAAGGGATTCTTTCCGATGGCTCTCAACAGGGTCGTTATGACGATCGCAAAGTTCGTTGGTCGGGCAGTGGTGTTACGGGATGTTGGTCTTGTCAACAAGATATCCTCACCCTAGAAGTTGCTCCCACTAGCTATCCCGATTATCGTTTGGATCTGACTCGTAGCCCCTTAGAAACCCTAAAACTGATGCTACGGGGACTGGAAACCGACCAAGATCCTTACGCTTATTTTGCGAGAGCAGTTGGGGTTGCGGTAATTCCCCTAACGACAGAAGGTAATGTTTATCTGGGTAAACGATTAAACTCATCGGATTATACAGGGATGCTCAATTTTGTGGCAGGTTGGGCGACTTTTTCACCCAAAGTTGAAGAGATTAATTTTTATCAAGATGCTCAACGGGAATTAGAGGAAGAAATGAAGGTTAGTATGACCTTAGATCAGACCAATACTCGATTGGTTGGTGCATCAGGTAATCCCCTTACAGGAGAAGTTGATCTGGTTTTTGTGGTGCAAACGGAAATAAGCGATCGCCATTTTCAGTCAAATCAATGGGAAGAACATTCCCGTTTAATTGGAATTCACAATAAAACTGAAGCTGAAAATCTCCTGAAGTATGGACTCTTACCCGAAGAGCAAAAACCTTATAATCTTATGTTTTCTTCCCGTTTAGGCTTAGAATATCTAGTAAAATCTCATTGGTAAACCAATAATAGGAAATCACCTGATCATCTATGCAATGGCTTAATGAACCAACCGAATGGACTCAATCCGACGATCACTTAATTGTGAAAACGTCACCCAAAACTGATTTCTGGCGGATGACTCATTATGGGTTTATTCGTGACACGGGACATTTTTATTGGGATTCCATCAGCACTGATTTTGTGGTTGATGTCAAAATACGAGGCAAATATAAAGACCTCTATGATCAAGCTGGTATCATGTTACGGGTTGATGAAAAGCATTGGATTAAGACAGGGATTGAATATGTTGATGGAGTTCAAAACCTGAGTGCTGTTATCACCCATGATTATTCAGATTGGTCGGTGATTCCCTTACAAAATCCCCCCGATGTTTTACAGATGAGGGTTGAACGTTCCTCAGAAGCTATCCAAATTTTCTACTTAAATGAAGCATCTCAATATACTCTACTCAGAATGACTTATTTACCTTATAAAATGATTCAAGTCGGTGTTATGTGTGCTTCTCCAGATGGAAATGGATTTGATGTGACTTTTGAGGATTATCAAATAAATTCTCAACTGTAATTATCTTAAACTTAAACTTAATCAAAAAATAATCATGATTAAACCTTATGTATTTTTCTCTGAAGTCTGAATTTGACTAATAATGCTTTGCATTGGCCAATACCCCCAAGATTCTGTAATTTTATGATTCTCAATCTTGAATATTTCCAATGCCTCGAACTCTACTTTAACACCAGTAGGACCAAGACCGACAAATTCACCCAGATGAGTAGCTGTGAAGTGACCTCGGAACACCACTTTGTCATTTTCCTCAATCAAATCATTGATCGTTACTTTTATATCAGGAAAGGCTTTATGAGTGCCTTTCAAGATTTTAATTGCATCTTCAACACTTCGCGCTGAATCACTCCCATGATCAAAATAATTCAACGCCATACACTCATAAGCAATTTCGTAATTTTGAGTGTTATAGATTTCAAAAAACTGCCTGACTACTTCTTTATTTGAAGAATTATTCATAAAAAAAATGGGAGGTTAGTGAAGGAAAATTATTTTCACTTTGACAAGCTAATCATACAGGACTGCTATTCCCTTATCAAGTTGTGTTTTAATTAGGGCTGGTTAGCGCTGATCTAAAATCCTAGTTATTGCCATTCTGTCTAGTGGTTCGTCCTTTGTCCTTTCTCTGTTGTTCCCAATTTAGGTAAAGTCCAGTGTAATCTTTGCTTAATAAAACGGTTCCAATGCTCAATGGCAAAACGTCTCAAATACAATTCCCACAAGTTGATTATCGGATAATCAGGGGATTGATAGAAGTGAAAATTATAGAAATCCATAGATTATGATAAAAAGATAACGATACTTGCAAAATCTTCTTATCATTTTTATCTGAATTAATTCTGTCCATTTCTAACAATTAGCCTGTTTCTGCTCTGGATAGACTATTTGTACTGTTTAGAGGTCAGGTTAAATCCATTTTTTTTGGAGATCCCTGATCTCTAAAGTCCTGACGGTGAGCCTTTTCCAACTCTTGTAACCCCATCAACACTCTGACTCAATTCGTTGATGCTTGGGTTAAACAACGTAACCAAAACGAAACTTGGATTGACTGGCGGTTCACCACAGAGGATGCTCGTATTAAACTTAGAAGTCTTTATCCATCAATACAAACTTGACAAACCACTACACAACTTTCTATTTTGTTTGCCAATTTAGCTTTATATTTAGCCAAAAATTAAAGAATGTAACACATAGAATTGCTACCATCTTAGCAATGTATTTATTGACTGCAAATTGATCAACAAGCCAGTATACAATTAAACTATTTAAAATTAACCCTAAACAACAAATAAGATTGAATTTCACAAAGCGTCGTAATTGCTGAGTAATAGCTTGTTGCTCTTGATAAATATCTCTAAAAGTCCACCTATCATTTCCAAAAAAGTTGTTAATAATGGCTACTTCTGTTGAAAATATAGCACTAACAATTAAGGGTAAACTTAATAAACTCTGCAAAATAGCAAACACCCCTAAATCTACTATTATCCCACTCAAACCTACCAGTGCAAAACGTATAAATGAATCTATAGAAAACCAAGACATAACTAACTGAAACTTGGGAGTATCTAGACAACGCTTAGGACTATCTTGGATTTTTACCTTTTTCATCTTATCTTTTAGTGTTTTGGGATTTATATAACTTATTTACTGATTTTTTCAACTTGCCATAGCTGTGTTAAAGGTTCATTGACTAACTGAAGAGAATAATTCTTTTGTTGCTTCAATTGAGAAATTAAACTATTCCTATTGCCGACAATAACAGAATCATCAGATAGGAAAATATTATCCGTTTCTGGTAAGAAAATAGGCACAGAAGTATCTTGTAGAATAAGAATATTAGTTGTTGATTTTAAAAGGTGATTTAAGACTAGTAAAGAGCCAATATTGACAAACTCGCTGCTAGTTAAATATAAAGAATTATCAAATTTATTAATATAATTAGCCGTCGCCAAAGCCCCTTTATTATCAAGTTGTATCCACCAAGTATTGGCTTCAAATAAAAATATGTCTGAAACCAGTCCAGCTAAAAGAAACCCCATAATTAAACAGTACCCAATTGTTTGCTGCCACTTCTTTTCTTGTAAAATATAGACCGTTAAAATATAAGCAATAGCTATTTGTAAGCTAAGATATAACGGCATTTGATAGCGAACGATAGTAGAGCGAACTCCTCCCAAAATTAGATCAGGTAACAGCAAGCAAAGAAAAGGAAAAATTCCTAAAATGATTAAAAAGAAACTAGATTGTTTGATTCCTTGTTTCAACAAAAAATAAAGGATATAGAAAATCAACAATAAAGTTAAAGTTCCTGAAATTAGACTATAAATAACTTGGTTGGTATCCAAAAATGATTGATGAATCCAAGGAAGATAACTATCCAAGTTAAGATCAAAGAATATTCGAGATATCTGAGCCAGTATAATAACTATTAAATCAAACAGATTATTTAATTTTAATAGAGATAAAAAAGACGTAAGTTTTTGGGCTAAACTTAAATTCTTGATTAAAATAAATATCCAAGGAGTAAATACCAAAAATCCAACACTTATTGAGAGTAAATAGTTTCTGAGGGTTTTGTTGAAATAAAATCTTTGTTGACAAAGTACATAAATCCCATGAGCTATTGCTACAAAAACTGTTAATAAATGAGTATACAACCCGATAATTAGGGTAAAGCAATAGAGACTCCAGTTCCCCCAGGTTTCTCGTCTAAGCGTCCTCAGTAAAGCAGCACTACTGACCAAGATGGTTACTATCCACAAACCGTACTGACGTGCATCTTGAGCAAAGAAAACTTCGAGGGGAGAAACAGCCATCAAAGCCATTGCTACCCATCCAACAACAGAAGACTCAAATAACTCTAAACATAGCCAATATGCACTGGGAAAGACTAACAGACTAATGACTGCGGATAAACTCCTTACTCCAGTGAGAGAATCCCCGAATACTTGGGTCCACAATCTTGCTAATCCATAATATAAAGGGGGATGTTGGGGATCAGAAGTCATTAAATAGCGAATAGTATCATTAACATTGCGGTCAGGATTTAAGTGTTGATACTGATCCAAAACAGTAATGGGAAGGATTCCCTTATTTGTTATGTCTTGTTGGACTTCAGCAACTGTGTGTCCAGAAATTGCTAGAAGGGTAAAAGTTTCGTCGAACCAAATCGATTTTTGATCTAAATGACCAAAACGAAAAAAAATTCCCAACCCTATCAGCAAAGTCACCGATATTTTTAGCCATTTTGAAGGCATATTTTTAGTGATGGAATTTTGCTGCTTCAATATCTTCTCCTATTACAACTCTGAAATACGGCGGTTTAGGCTATACCTTGCTTCAAGTTGGTTATTTTTCCATTAATTACCTGAATGTCAAACAAAGGTTTCACCAATAGTTTTCATACAAGTATTCTAAGGCAAAGCGACACGCCATTGCTGTTTTCAATGGCACTGTTGCCTTATACTGTATCCTCAAAGCCTTGAATGTTGGTCATGGAGACGAGTTTATTGTCCCAAATCTAACCTTTGTTGCTTCTTCGTTTGATTAAACTAAAAATGAAACTAATTATCGTACGGCATGGAGAAACCGAATGGAATACACAAAACCGAGTAACCGGGCAACTGGATAGTCCATTGACACCTAAAGGAATTCAACAAGCCGATGCCATTGCTAATCGCTTATGTCGTTTTCAATTCAGCAGTTTTTACAGTAGTGATCTCGGACGTGCCGTTCAAACTGCTAATATTATTGCTGAAATCTGTGGAAAGAATGTTATTTTTGACTCACAATTGCGAGAGTGGAATATGGGAATATTTCAAGGATTAACAGTTTCCCAAATGTATGAGAAGTTTCCACAGAGACAAAAAGAATATTATACTAAAAATGATGATTATTTAATCCCAAAGGGAGAAAGTTTTAGACAATGTAGGAATAGAGGCTCTCGTGTCTTCAATAAGATGGCTGAACGACATTTAGATGAAACCGTTGTGGTGGTTACTCATGGTTGTCTTTTAATGAGCTTTTTTGAGGTGGTGCTTAATCTTCCACCTGGGAATTGTTGGCGTGCCAAGCTCGATAATGCCAACTTCTCCTCTTTTGAGTATGTTAACGGGTGCTGGCGTCTTGTTGTCTGGAATGATGTAAGTCATCTTGACAATTGTTGCTAACTTTCTAACTTACTTCTTTATAATCTGACTGAATCAATCTTACAAAATTAATCAAATTCCTATGAATACAAGTCAAATCAAAGTTTACATTGGAACAACAATGGATGGATACATTGCCCGAAAAAATGATTCTTTAGATTGGCTTATTGAATTTCCCAATCCCAAAGGAATTGATCATGGATATTTTGAATTCTTATCAAGCATCGACACCGTTATAGTTGGCAGAAAAACCTACGAAGAAGACTTAAAATATGCAAAACTCAATAAGGGGGGAAAATGGGTAGATGGTAACAACAGAATCTACGTTATCACAGCTAACCATAACTATGTACCACAGACAGAGAATACAGAAGTTATCTCTCAATTAGATAACAAGACAATTGATAAAATGAAAGCTGAAAGTCAGAAAGATATTTATGTCGTTGGGGGTGGCCAAACAATTTCTGAACTGCTTAAAATTGGGGCAATTGACGAAATGATTCTTTGCATATTCCCCATTGTTATCGGTAGTGGAATAAGCTTATTTCCTGAAGATACAAAGGAAACCAATTTCGATTTTGTGAAGACGGAATCTTTTGAAACAGGGCTGGTTACTTTGACATATAAACTTAAAGCTTTTAAATAAACTATCTAACAAAAATCCTAGTTATTGTCATTATGTCTAGAGTACAGCAAAAAATTAAAGTCACCTACATTTTTACGCACCATATTCGTTGGATTCCCTTTGAATTAGTAGCAAAATACATTGATCGCAGTCAGTTTGCCATTGATTATGTCATCCTTAATGACGGGGACCCTATGATTTCATTTTTAAACCAGCTTAATATCCCTTGTCAGGTGACTTCCTATGGAGATTATAGTAATACTCCAGAAGTGGTCAAATTTCTATATGAACACTTGATCACACATCAGACAGATATTGTCCAAACTCATTGGTTTGCAGGAAGTTTAGCCGGAATGCAAGCCGCTTATTATGCCCGTGTTCCAGTACGAATCTTTTATAGAGAACATCCTTCCCTCAAATACTATACGCGCCACGCACCAAGTAAGCATCACTTAATATGGGAATGTGCCACTAACATTATTGGTGCAACCCAATCCTGTAAACAAGGCATGATAGAAGATGGTGTCCCTGATGGTAAAATCAGCCTTATACCATTTGGATTTGACATAAATGAATTTGAGAATGTAGATTTTTCGCGCATTGAAAAATTGCGCTCTAAGTATCTACCCAATCATAATGGCCCCGTTATTGGTGTCGCTGCTAGATATGTTCGATGGAAAGGAGTTGAATACGCAATTGAAGCACATAAGAAAGTTCTGGAATTTTATCCAAATGCAGTCTTAGTTCTTTCAGGAACACATACAGATCGGGCTGAATTAGAGGAAAAAATGGGCAATGCACGGAAAGAAGACATTGTTGCGCCTCAATACCAAGATATTATTAGTATTACAGAAAAGTTATCTCAATTACCCGATCATAGCTATATTGAAATCCCATTTGAAGAAGACCTTTTTGCTCTATTCAGATTATTTGATATTTTTGTGCATGTGCCAACTAATCCTTTTCAAGAGACGTTCGGTTTAGTTTATGTAGAAACAATGCTTTCTAAAGTTCCATCGGTGGTTACACTGGCAGGGAGTGCTTTAGATCATGCTGTACACAAAGAGAATGCCTGGGTTGTTGATTACAAGAATAGTGATCAAATTGCTGAGGGTATACTCACCCTCTTAGATGATTCTGTCCTTAGAGAAAAGATCATCAACAATGCTTTTGTCACTGCTCAACAATATGACATCAAAAATCATATCCGACAACTTGAAGACTTTTACATTCACGAACTAAAAAAAGCGAGAAGAGTTTAAATTGAGTGTTCTGTCGCATTCGTGTCACGAATGAGCGATCAGAGAGCTTATTGAGAATGAACGATAATGATGATATTTATTGTTTATTCTCAATAAGCCCTCTAGTTTTTGACAAATTTTTAAGCAAACGCAACGACTGAAACTCTCTTTAAATCAGGGGTTTAATGGGCTTGTCCCCCCGTGAGTCCGTTGATCCATACCAATGCGTATCGATACGCAAAAGAGGTTAATCTATATCTTAATCCCAAGACGAACTTCCTTGTCAATACGTTTCAGCATTGGCGCAGGTACTTGCTGAAAATATTCATCAGTGGCTTTACGCGCTCCAGCCCAAGCACCATAGTCATCAATGATTAGAACACCTCCTGTCGAGACTTGAGGATAGAGATGCTGAAGTTCAGCCTCTGTGGATTCGTACCAATCCGTATCTAGACGCAAAATAGAGATAGCTTCTGGTTTAGTAATCTTTAACGTTTCCAGAACGTCCCCCTGCACAAACTCAATATCAAAGTTGAAGTTATATACAGAAAAAGTAGCTTTTACTTCTTCGAGTAAAGCGTAACACCAGCCAATATCATCTGAATATTTTTCCATCATCTCAAAGCCAACATTTCCTCGTTTATCCACATCAACTTCGGTAGGCTCTGTCATACCCTTGAATGTGTCATACAGATATAATTTGCGATCGCTGACGTTTCGTGCCTTCATAATCAAAGCGGCCAGTAAGGAACTTCCTCCTCTCCAAACGCCACACTCTACAATATCACCAGGTATGTTGCGATCTAACACATAGTTCACTGCTGTATAAAATGCAAAAAGTGCTTCTTTGCTCGTCATTGTATAAGGCAAGACTTGCTCAAATAAATCCAGAAAGATAGGATCTTTGTCAATATCAGGTGTAACCGGATCGGTTATGATGGCTTGATGTTTAGTAGAGAAAATGATCGTGCGTTCAATAGTCATGATAATAACTTAATAGATAGTGAGTGGATAATGAAAACTATCTCTAATCGTTAATTATTCATTATCCATTAGTAAATCAACGGTCCTATATCTTAATCCCCATACGAACCTCTTTATCAATACGCGTTAACATGGGCTTGGGAACTTTTTGGAAATAATCATCCGTTGCCTTCCTAGCTCCAGCCCAAACGCCATAATCATCAATAATCAAAACCCCTGTAGATGAGAGTCGGGGGTAAAGAAGTTCTAATTCAAGAGCCGTCGATTCATACCAATCTGTGTCTAAACGCAAAACAGAGATAGTATCTGGTTGAGTGGTTTTGAGGGTTTCCATCACATCCCCTTTGATAAACTCAATCTCAAAATCAAAGTTATGGGGAGAGAAAGCATTTTGAACATCTTCTAAGGAAGCATAACACCAGCCCGTATCATCTCCATATTGCTCCATCATTTCAAAACCAGTGCGTCCATATTTATCCACATCAAATTCAGTGGGGGTTGGCATTCCCTCAAAGGTGTCATATAAATACACCTTGCGATCGCTAACCCCTCGCATTTTGAGCATTAAGGCAGCCAACAATGCACTTCCACCTCTCCAAACCCCACACTCAACAATATCCCCCTCTATGTTGCGATCAAGAACATAATTAACGGCTGTATAAAGGGCATAGAGTGCTTCTACGCTCGTCATTGTATAAGGTTTAACCTTCTCAAATAAGTCCATGAAAACCTCATCCTTGCCCATATCTGGGGTGATGGTATCCGTCATGGTGGCTTCATGTTTAGTGGAAAAGACAATTAGGCGATCGCTGGTAATGTTAAGATTTCTCTTCATAATGCTCTAAAAAAGTAGTGTAATACAACAGAATAAGGGAACTGAAATCTTAATAATTGTAGAGCATAAAGGATTAATATCTTACATTTTTCGAGTCAATCATTTATCCTTAACTCGATGAATAATCAACCCCTCATTTCCTCGTAATTGAAGAATATCACCCAATTGACCACCTTGACGATCCAAAAATGTTGACAGCAGAACCGTTGACTGATGACGAAACTCATTCGGTAATAGCCATTCTTGATATTCAGAACTAAAATTCAAAGCGATAATTAACTCTTCGTTTTCGTTAAATCGTCGATAGCAAAACAGTTGTGGCGGTGAATATAAAGGAACATAATCACCTAATTGCAAAACTGAATATTGATGACGTAAGCGTAATAAGGCACGGGTTAGCCAGAGGAATGAGTGAGAATTTTGCTTTTGAGCTTCAACCGATAAGTTACGATAGTCATAGGTAATCGGCAACCAAGGAACAACAGACTCAGCACAGAACCCTGCATTGGGGGAATTATCCCAAAGCATCGGAGTTCGTTCCGTATCCCTTCCCACCCCAATACCAGGGGCTTTTTTCTCCCAAGGATCTTGGATATGTTCAGCAGGAATCCAAGCATCTTCCATTCCTAATTCTTCTCCATAATAAATGGTCGGTGTTCCCCGTAGAGTCAGCAATAACATCATTCCAATTCGAGCTTGGGCAAGACCAATTCTACTGGCGATACGATGCTTATCATGATTTCCTAAAGACCAATTTGGCCAGGTATCTTCAGGCAAAAGTCTTTCGTAACGATCAACGACTTCTCGCACATAACCGGCATTCCATTGACAATCAGATGACATCAATTCAGAGTTGAGTGGTAAATGAAATTCATCGTTTTTTCCATAGTGCTTAACAATTATTTCCAGTGATTTGTATAATTCAGCGATTAAAAGGCGATCGCCTTCATATTCTTCCACCAGTTTCCGTAACATTCGATTAAAATCATGAATTTCAGGAATATTTTTACTAAAGACCTCAAATAAACGATCAGAAGGTTCCATGCCTTCATGCCAGTCGGGATTTACGGGATTATCTCTAAATTCGGAATCTTTCAAAGCACGATAGGCGGCATCAACTCGAAAGCCATCGACACCCCGTTGTAACCAAAAATGCAAGACATCTAACATTGCCTGTTTTGCACCCGGACTACGCCAGTTAATATCAGGTTGTTCTTTCAAAAAGGAATGGAGATAATACTGTTGTCTTTGATCATCCCATTCCCATGCTGAAAGTCCATCAAAACGTCCCAGCCAATTATTAGGGGGATTTCCTTCGGGAGTCGGATCTTTCCAAATGTACCAGTCTTGTTTCGGGTTAGTACGGGAACGACGAGATTCAATAAACCAAGAATTGAGATCCGATGTATGAGCCGCAACAAAGTCAATCACGATTTTAAGATTAGCATTGTGACAGGCTTGAATTAAAGCATCCATATCCCCAAGTGTCCCAAAAACAGGATCAACATCGGTATGATCACTGACATCATAGCCAAAATCAGCCATCGGAGAAGGATAGAAGGGAGTTATCCAAATAGCATCGACTCCGAGCCATTTTAAATAATCCAACCGTTTGATAATACCAGGAATATCCCCAATACCATCTCCATTAGCGTCTTGAAAACTACGCAGATAAAGCTGATAAATGACGGCAGACTTCCACCAAGGGGCATGAGAAGAGGCATGAGAAGGAATAGACATAGATAATTAGTAATCTTGAGACTCAGAACGATTGGTTATTTTCGGCACAATTTTTTGGAACTTACCTAAAGTACCATGAATGTATTGTCCTTTCTGGAGTAACATAAAAATAGTGCATCTAGTCTAGATCAGATGGGTTGCTGTCTGAGCAAAGATACGCCTCAATGTCAGACGATGGGGTGCTTCACTGTAATATCTCACTAACTTAAATTGCTTCAATCCAACTTTTTCTCTCGCTTCCTCAAAATCGCCTCTGTTAACGTCTTATCTAATATCACAATTCCCTTGTCAGGGTCGATTAGTGTGGCTTTCTTAGGACATTTATCAAACATTGAACACTTGGCAGGTGTAGCATTAGGTGCTATTTTGTTTGATCTTCTCTATGAAAGTTGCGCTTTTATTAAGTCTGGAACAACTGTGATGACTTCTCAAGCAAATGGCAAAGATAATCGAGAAGCAATGATTTTAGCAGGACTACAAAATGCTTTAATTGCCTTGGGTTTTGGAATACTTTTTTTACTATTGCAATATCCCATTGGCCGGTTAGGTTTTTTCATGTTGCATGGAACGCCAGATGTAGAAAGTGCTGGTCTTATTTATTTTAATATTCGGATTTGGGGAGCCCCGGCAGCTTTAGTAAACTTAGTTGTAATGGGATGGCTACTGGGACAAGAACAAAATGGCAAAGTTCTTTTATTGACAATTATTGGAAGTGTTGCCAATATTTTTTTCGATTATCTCTTCATTATTGGTTGGGATTTAGCCAGTATGGGCGCAGGGTTATCACAAGCGATTAGTCAGCATATCGTTTTATTGGTTGGGGTAGTGATTATTTTTCGTCAAATTTCTTGGCAAGAAATTAAGCCTTTAACCCAAAAAGTCTTGAATTTATCTGCCCTAAAAACTCCTTTTGTGTTAAATCGCAATTTGTCTGTTAGATCGGTTGCAATTGTCTCTATGTTTATCCTTTTCAATGCTTTTGGGGCAACATTTGGCACGAAAACTCTCGCTAAAAATCTTTTGCTGATGCAAATTGTGGCTATTAGTATGTATATGTGTGACGGCGTAGAATATGCCACAACCAGCTTAACCGGTAATTTTAAAGGAGAAGGCGCAACTCAAAAATTTCTGCCACTTTTACAAACAGCATTAGCCACTAACGTTATCATGGCTTTAGCCATTAGCTTGACGGCTTTCCTCTGCCCCAATCCCATATTTGGACTATTTACTAACCATTCTGAATTGATAGAATCCATTAGTGTGTATCTTCCTTGGATTATATTGGTGGTCGTCGGGTCGGGATTGGCCTATGCTCTAGATGGTTACTTTGCCGGTTTAGGGGAAAGCGTTGTTGTCCGAAATACCTATTTAATTAGTGGAGTAATTGGAGTTAGTTTGCTTTGTTTATCAACTTTTTATTGGCATAGCAATCATTTTTTATGGTTGAGTCTATCTGTTTTTATGTTATCTTGTGCTTTTTGTCTCGGAATACAAGTTCCCATGACATTGCCATCGAATCCAGTTAGTCAAGAAAAGGAGGTCTTGATTAACCAATGAAATACAGAAAATTAGGCAACAGTGAATTATACGTTTCCGAAATCAGTTTAGGTTCTTGGGGTATTAATGAAGGGGTAGAAGACAATAACGCCAAGGCTTGTATTTATAAAGCACTTGAGTTAGGGATTAACTTCATTGATACGTCTAATTCCTATGCAGCAGGTGCTGCTGAGTCATTTTTAGGAGACGTTTTACAAGGTATTGATCGCTCATCTTATCTCCTTGGGACTAAGGTTTTCTTTCCTACCTCTCCCACTGACAAAGGACTATCCGCCCCCCAAATCCGAAAACAAATTGATGCTTCTTTAACTCGGTTGCGTACTGATTATGTAGATTTATATCAATGTCATCGCTACGATCCTGAAACACCTTTAGAAGAAACCATGATGGCACTGACTGAAGTTGTGCGTCAGGGGAAGGCTCGTTATATCGGCTTTAGTGAGTGGACTCCAGCGCAAATTCAATCCGCCTGTGAACTGACAGGTGTTGAACATTTTGTGTCTAGTCAGCCTCAATATTCAATGCTATGGCGAGATCCAGAAGCCGAAGTTTTTCCTCTATGTCAAGCAAATAGTATTAGTCAAATTGTTTGGTCCCCTTTAGCACAAGGGGTTTTGACGGGTAAATACCAAGCAGGAAACGTTCCTCCTCCCAATTCCCGTGCTGCTAATGAAAAAATGAATTGGTATTTACTGGATAACTTGTTTAGCGATCGCATTCTAACCGCAGTTGAGAAATTAAAACCTATAGCCCAAGGTTTAGGATTAAGTATGGCACAGTTAGCCTTGGCTTGGGTGCTACAGTCTGAGTATGTTTCTTCGGCTATTATCGGTGCAAGTCGCCCTAAACAAATTGTGGATAACGTTGCGGCATCCGACATCTCACTCCCAACAGACGTATTAAAAGCCATTGACCAAGTGCTTATATCCGTGGTTCACACCTAAATTCTTTTTTTGATCACATTTTCAGATAAATCCTATCCAACCACAAAGGAATAACAGGCAACCCCTTATCCAGAAAAGCGATCGCACTCTCTCGCTCAAAATCTATTAACTTCAGCATTCCCTCAGAACTATCAAAAACCAACATTAAACGCCGTTGACTCTTTTCCTTAGCAAAATTCGGTTCAATTTCCCGTAACTGCTGTAATACCCCAGAAGCAGACTCAAAGGTTAACCCCACCGACAGCAAATACACCATTACAGACAACTCTACCAACTCCGAACGAGAATAATAAACACTTCTCCCCGTTCCCGTTGCACTCACCATGGGGACAATAACCCCTTTTTCTCGCCAATATTGTAACTGACGTAGAGTACACCCCGTAATTTTCGCAGCATCCTTAGAGGTAAAGAAAGTTTCTCCCATGATCTCTATTTGTAAGATTTATAAAAGATTTAAAGCTAGTTTTATAACTCCTTTAACTCCTTCAGTTACTATTGTTTTAGTTGCCAAGTCTCCCATAGATTTTCCCCATGTAATTAGAGTATTTTTCCAAGTAGGATCATTTTCGGCTCTAGCAACTAAATCTCTAGCGACTTGATGTTGAGCATCTTCTAGTGTTACTCCTGAGTTTTGGAGTTGTTCAAGTAATTGCTGAATTTCTTGGGCTGCTTTTGCTAAACTTTGCTTTGGCTCTTGTATAAAGTTGTTTTGGTTTCCCTCAACTTTACCTGCTACTCCATAAGCTCGATCATTAAAATTAAATTGATTTTCGATCTTAGTAATGTTTGAATTATTCATAGAAGTTGATTGTATTTTTTCTATTATAGCTTGAGAATTAGTCTGTAAAGTCAATAAAATATCTTTATAGTTTTTAACCTTATGAGCGTCAACACTTGCTATATCTGATAAGCTCCAATTTTGGGCCTTAATATGGTGAGTTATTGAGTTCAAACGCTCACACATTGATAAAACTAATTCAAGGGTTGTTTGTGGCGTTTGCTGTTCTAAAATATATTGGTCACAATTAGTCTGGAAAACTTCAAGAACTGTTTTCTTTAACGCAAAATAGAGAATAGCTGCATGAGGAACATCTTGAGTAACTGAAAAGTCCATGAGACAACGCTCAAGTAAAATCTGATTAAGTTTTTCAGGTGAGCTTAAACGGAAATCTTCTAGAATAGATGTATTAGCATATGATAACCATTTGATTAAGGCTAAAACTTCAAGATTTATATTTTCTAAAAAAGGTAAAGAATTAGGCTTCCAATTTATATTAAGAATATTAGTCGCATAAAAACTGAGTAAAAATCTCCATAATTCCTGGTTATTACATTTATTTTCTCCTGTTAGTAAAGTTTGTTTTAACCAGTCTAAATCTTGATAATCTATATCAGATAATTTATTGACTCCACAGATTATACCTAGTAATTCGATTGGTCTATAAAAAAAAGTATGTCTATCATGAGTAAATACTTCACGTTTAGATAAACGCTTAAATCCTTGTTTCCATTTTGTAAGAATATCTTCATTAAAAGTCTGTCCAGTAGCTAATTGATATCCTATTATACTAAGTACAGGACTATGAGAAATATTTGTATCATTTATTGTATTGATAAAATCATCAGATGGAGTATCAAAGGGTAATTGGCTATCTGTACAGTGAAAAATATATGTTACAAAAGCACTATCCGGTGATTGATAATTATAATTGTCTTCTATATATTGAGACAAATAGTTAAGTTGATAACTAAAGCTTTGTTCTAATGGATTTGTCATAAAAACCACTTACTAGCACGGAGTTTTATATTTAATATTGTAGATGACCACCCTGGTATATTTTTTAACCGTCCTAAAAGATTAGCAATTAATTCCGAATAATAGATACTTACTGGTTTAGCGACAGGAAAAGTAGAACGCCAAGATAGTGCAGTAAATTTTAAAACTTGTTCACTTAGATATGTTAAATCACGGTAATTAGACTGTGGGTGTAAACGAATTAAAATAGGTCTAGGTAAGGGAGAAGTTTTCTTTTTAATTAAACGTGGACTATTGGTAGACAATAATCGAGTATATTTTCCAATTTGTATAATTTTACCTCGTTCTGGTGCATAAATTCCTTTTCCTTTATAACCCTGTTGAGAAGTATCAAGAACTATAAATGGATGCTCTTCAGAAACTGTCAAAAAAGCAAATTCAACAATTTGTTCTTTACCCACTTCTTGGACGCATTCAGATATAATTTGAGCAATATTAAGTTTTTTCAAAGGTCTAGCTGAATGAAAAATGAGACGTACTATATCATCTGGTTGCCATCCATTACGTCTCTTAAATGCTTGTAAAATTGATATTGTTTCCTCTCGTAAAACATCAGGATATTCATCATAAGAACATTCTTTTGACAAACTACTTAAAAGATAGTTTCCGTCTCCTCTAAAAACAGTTGTAATTCCAACAAATCTTTGTCGCTTGTCAAATCGACTATTAGATAATTCGCTAGTCCCTATCCCAATAATAAGTTCGTCACTAATGGTTTGATCTTGATCAACTGTCCAAGGTTGTCCAGTTAATTTTGCATAGATTGCAAGGCTAAAGTTTTGAAGAATATACTGTAAAGATTTTTTATCTTTTTGAATAGTTGAATGTCTAATTTGCTGAACAGGAATGCCATCAAGCATTAAAATAGATTTTGAGTGAAGATATGGATTAATAGCATCTGGGAGATTTGAATGTTCATCTAAAATAATGACTATAGCTGCATCTATATCTTCTTGCTTTTTACTTAATGTATCTTCAATTATTTTGGTGTATGCTTTATAAACTTTAGCTGGTGATTGATCTTTATTTTCGTGCCAAGCAATTTTTTTCAAAATTAAATTAGGATTAGTGAGACAAAAAATTTTAGCAAAACCACCACTATAGCTTGATTTTTCAGCTTGTCCTTCTTTAATACTAATTCCTTCTTGAAAAGATTTTAAAAAAACTTCTGCTTTTCCTTGGATAGTATCAGGAAAAAATACTAGAATGTTAGGTGATTTTTTAGAAAAAACTTCTCGACTAAACGGACCATAATTGCTAATTCCTCTCCAAGCATAAATATCTTTTTTAGTTCTTGCTGAATCAAAACAATACTGTACAGGAGAACTTGAAGTCATTGTTGTATAATTGCCATTATTATTAATTTCGATTTGTTCCTTTATATATCCTTTTAAATCAGATGTAAGATAAAGTGGAGAGTTTTTAGTTAAGTATTTCTTCATTTTTTGTAATGCTTCATATTGTCCTTTGCCAATTAGTAAATTGCTTTCTTGAAGCTCTCTTTCTTTCTCAAAACTATAATATTTATTACCTAGTAAAGCTTTCAGGCAATGGGAAAAAGAAGCTTTTGAACCTTCTAACCATATCTCGTCTTCGTGAATTTGAGATAAATTATTATATGATTCTGATAAATTAATTATCCCATTAGTCAATGATTCAATTTTCCCAACTAAGCGACTTTCTCCTTTTTGGGGTTGACGACGGACTACATATAAACTTTTCAAACTAACACCTTTAGCTTGTAATTCACTAAGAGATGCTGTTATTTTCCATGTAGTTCCTAAGCGTAGGAATATCCCTATAAAAACTTCATTAGGCCGTAATTCAATTAATCTAGCTTCAAGAGTATATTTTGGTATTATTTTAAAATTTTTCAGGATTTGCGAATAACTGTTTAATTTTTGTTTTTCTACAATAATTTTCACTAATTCTTTTTTTTGTGCCAAAATTTGAAGAGGTTTTAACCGAAAGGGATTATAGTCAGGTAGTATTGTCGGTAATAAATGATTAATTAAAGCCACCAGAAGTTTTAAATTTTCTTCGCATTTCAACTCAGTCTCTTGACCAATTTGTATTTTAGACTGAGATGTTTTAGGAATTAAAAAAATTGAACCTTTATTCCAGTACACAAAGGAATCATTTTTATATTCATTTTTTATTGCTTTACACTCTTTATTATCTGGCATCTTGTCGACATAAGCTTTAAAAGTTGCCTCTGAAAGCTCAACTCTAAAACCATTAAGTAAAATTGACATATTGATCTTCTAATGATAAAAATATAACTATCTTTATAAAACCAATGACTTAGACAAAGAATTAGTTAATCTAAAGTTAGTACAATTATATTATACACACTCCAAAAAAATATGGACGTAACTGGACTCGAACCAGTGACCCCATCGATGTCAACGATGTACTCTAACCAACTGAGCTATACGTCCGCACAAGTTCTAACTATAACACAGGATTTACCAAAAACGCAAATAACCCAACGAACTTACATAGATTTCCTTAAGAGATGGGGGAGTTGACCAGTTTGGGGAGTGTAATAAAAGGACAACCCTTGATTATTGACCATTATATGTACGAGAAACTGACACCCCCTACCACTGGTTCTAAAATCACCTTTAAAGACGGTAAACCCATTGTTCCTAATGACCCCATTGTTCCTTTCATTCGTGGGGACGGAACCGGTGTCGATATCTGGCCAGCAACGGAAAAAGTTATTGATGCTGCGGTGAAAACAGCTTACGGAGACAGCAAAAAGATTAACTGGTTTAAGGTGTATGCAGGGGATGAAGCTTGCGATAAGTACGGAACCTATCAATATTTACCCGAAGATACCTTAACCGCCATTAGGGAGTATGGTATCGCCATCAAAGGACCCCTTACAACCCCTGTAGGTGGCGGTATTCGCTCCCTTAACGTCGCTTTACGACAAATTTTTGAATTATACGCTTGTGTGCGTCCCTGTCGCTATTATCCGGGGACTCCTTCCCCCCATAAGTCCCCTGAAAAGTTAAATGTGATCGTCTATCGGGAAAATACCGAAGATATTTACTTAGGAATTGAATGGAAAGAAGGGACAGAAATTGCTCAAAAATTGATCAATTATTTGAATGATGAACTGATACCGGCAACCCCAGAACATGGTAAGAAAAAGATTCGTTTAGACTCAGGAATTGGCGTTAAACCCATTAGTAAAACGGGTTCTCAAAGATTAGTTCGTCGTGCCATTGAACACAGTTTAAAATTGCCCAAAGCGAAACAGATGGTTACTTTAGTGCATAAAGGTAACATCATGAAATATACTGAAGGATCATTTAGAGATTGGGGATATGAGTTAGCAACCTCAGAATTTAGAGAGGTATGTGTGACGGAACGAGAATCCTGGATTTTAAGTAATAAAGAAGGGAAAGCCGATATTTCTATCGAAGATAACGCCAGAAAAGTTGAACCCGGTTACGATGGTTTGACCCCTGACAAAAAGCAAGAAATCACCGAAGAAGTTAAAGGGGTTTTAGAAGCGATTTGGGATAGTCATGGAGATGGAAAATGGAAAGACAAAATTATGGTTAATGACCGTATTGCTGATAGTATTTTCCAACAAATTCAAACCCGTCCTGATGAATATTCTATCCTGGCAACCATGAACTTAAACGGGGATTATTTATCCGATGCTGCTGCTGCGGTTGTGGGTGGTTTAGGTATGGGGCCAGGGGCAAATATTGGTGATACTTGCGCTATTTTTGAGGCGACTCATGGTACTGCACCGAAACACGCCGGACTGGATCGAATTAATCCTGGATCGGTTATTCTTTCTGGGGTAATGATGTTAGAATATATGGGTTGGCAAGAAGCTGCGGACTTGATTAAAAAAGGGATTGGAAATGCGATCGCTAATCGTCAAGTGACTTATGATCTCGCTCGTTTAATGGAACCAAAAGTCGATCCCCCTTTGAAATGTTCAGAGTTTGCTCAGGCAATTATTGATCATTTCAACGATTAATTGTAATTGGTTGTAGGAACAAAGTTAAATTTGTTCCTACTATCATCAAACTATAGAAATCAGGTTTTAGTTATGACACAATTAGTATGAGGATTTAACAGTGTTAAATCCCTACAAATATCCCCTTGTAGGGACATAATACCATTATGTCCTCATACCATTATGTCCTAAGGGGTTCTTATCTATTATTCGGTGATTGCTATATATTATTACTGATTGTTATGCGTCAGTTTTTGCCTTTTTTGTCTTATCCCTCATGGTCATAACTCCTCGAAAAATATGGTAAATTAAACCCATATAACAAATCATTGGGATGAGGAGATTAAGAAAATGATGGTTAGATGGCAATGGCAAAAACAACTGAAGACTTTACTATCTATTAGTAGCTTATTATTGGGAACAACCCTAGCTTTTAAAGCAACTGCAGCCGAAGAAATTACTTTTTATTATGGTTCGTTTGCTCAAACGGTTGAGGTAGAATCTTTAGAAACCTTTGCTGATAACGGGACAGTTAACCCCGATCTCAGAACTATTTTTAACATTGTCAAACCCAATGAAGTCGTAAAAAGCAAATTTCAACAAGCGTTAGTCACTCCCATTAATATTAATGCAGCTTTACTCTCTCGGTTACTCAATACCGATGAAGGCGATCGCATTTTAAATGAACTGGGTACCCTGATCGAAATGCAGGGGGGAACCAACGGAAAATCGGTGTTACGGGGTTCGATGATACAAGCGGCCGCCTCTGATGAAGGTTTCACCATTCTCAATTTTCTGCAAACGTTACCCACTAATATGCAGATCAATGTCCGTGAAACCCTAAGATGGGCCCAACAAGCTAGTTTTTTGGTCAAAGCAACAGAAAACCTGGTGAAAACTGCTGAAAACCTCTCTCTGCAAGCTTCTGAAGCAGTAACAACAAATTTTAGTCAACTCCCTAACCCTGGTGAAACTGGATCGATTTCCTTTACACGCGATCGCTGGAATTTAACCGATAAGGAACGAAATAGACGGTTTTATGTGGAAGTTTATCGGCCGCAACTTCCTGCTTCTCAAGAAATTCCTGTGATCGTCTTTTCTCATGGACTAGGAGAAAGACCCGAAACTTACCAAAAAATGGCGGAATTATTAGCATCTCAGGGGTTTTTAGTAGCTATGCCGCAACATCCTGGCAGCGACACCGAATATAAAAAAGATTTAGCGGAAGGGTTCACTAGAAGTATTTTTAATTTAAACGAATTCATTGATCGTCCCCTCGATCTCAGTTATACCCTCGATGAATTAGAAAAACGCAACAAAACAGAGTTTGATGGACAGTTAAACTTAAGGAAAGTAGGAGCTTTTGGCCATTCCTTTGGGGGTTATACTGCCTTAGCGGTGGCCGGTGCTACCGTGGACATGAAACATCTACAAAAAGACTGTAACTCTACGGCCAGTCGCTTTAATCAAGCCATTTTACTGCAATGTCGTGCGCTTAAATTAGAGCAACCTATCCCTAAGCTCAAAGATGAAAGAATTGGTGCTGTATTGGTTTATAATCCTGTGAATGCCAGTATCTTTGGACCCGAAGGACTAGCTAATGTTAAAGTTCCCGTGTTTGTGGGTGCAGGAACCTATGATTTAACGACTCCTTTTGTGTTTGAGCAAATGCGTTCTTTTCCTTGGTTGGTAAATGCACCCGAAAGTTATTTAATGATACAACAAGGGGATAGTCATGTTCCTTTGGCTAAATTAGGTGCAGGAAGTCATTTTACAGCCACGTCTTTGTTAAAATTAACTTTACCTCATGAGCAATTAAGAGCGTATTATGCTGCGCCTTCTGTGGTTGCGTTTGCTCAAGTTTATGTAGCTGCTCAAGAAGATTATCGTGTCTATTTATATCCTGCTTATGCTAGTTATTTAAGCGAAGGACAGGACTTTAAAGCCTTTCTCATTACCGAAAAATCCGCTTCTAATTTACTGGAGAGCTTTCAACAACAGGTTGAAGGGTTTAAGAATTTATAGCGTGATTCTTGTTGAATGAATTATAACCAAAGTAGTAGTTACATAACGAATCAATTTTTCGTTTTCATTGAGGAATAATTAACCTTATGTCTAAGCCAAAATCTGAGGAAAATTCTACTCCTTCCTCTATCTCCATCCCCTTACATCCAATTACCTTAGAACAAGACTTTCAAAGAGATTTATCTCAAGCTAAAGCTTATCTGTCTCCCCAACAAGTTTTTTCTCTTGATAGACTAGCAGAACTGAATCAACTATCTAATTTCAAAGGTTGGCTGCAATTCTTTTTACATTTAACCATTATATTTGTTAGTGGTTTTATTTGGCTGAGTCTGGATAATCTTTTCATTAAAATTCCTGCTCTGATTATCTATGGATTCAGTATTGCATCAATGTTTGCTGCGCTTCATGAATGTGTTCACTATACTGCTTTTGCTAACCGTCGTCTTAACGAGATTGTGGCTTGGATAGCGGGATTATTTTCTTTTTATAACAGCACTTTTTATCGTTGTTATCATAGATGGCATCATCGTTATACTCGCCTCCCAGATCAAGATCCGGAACTGACCGATTTAACTCCCATTAATTTGTGGCAATATTGTTGGATTATAAGCGGTATTCCTTGGTGGTTAGGCAAATTTAATACTCATTTTCTTTGTGCTACTGGTCGATTTGACAATTTTCCCTATATTCGAGAAAGTGCGAAATTAGAAATTCAACGCTCAGTCCAGTTGCAGCTGTTAACTTATTTAGGAGCGATAGTTATTTCTTTTTATTATCATCAACTGTGGTTTTTATTGGCGTGGTTGTTACCTTTAGCAGTGGGACAACCTATACTGAGATTCATTTTGTTGGCTGAACATACAGGTTGCACTTTTGATGCTAATCCTTTCGCTAATACTCGTACCACTTTAACAACTGCACCGATAAGATTTCTGATGTGGAATATGCCCTTCCATACTGAACATCATTTTTGTCCTTCGATTCCTTTTCATGCTCTTAAACAAGCTCATCAATCATTGCTACCTCATCTTAAATATGTTGCTGATGGCTATGTTAAATTCAATTTAACGCTTGTCAAAAATTTTTAAAATACGAATTTTATTTAAAACTTATGATGCTAATTACTATCAGTGAAAATGAATGGTTCTACAAAATTTATTGATTTGCAACCAAAGTGCCATGACAGAAAAACGCCATTATCTTAATTTAAAACGGGGAAAAACGAACTTTAATCTCTGGCGAAGGTAAGTGAATTAAGAGCTTGATTGAGGATTAGACGTATGTTCTCGGTACACCAATTCCCGAATAAACTCACTGTAATTATCTTTCATGGGTAATTCGAGAGCGACTTTTAGTTGTCTTCTGGTTGCTTCTGTCTGTTCTCCTGTTATGAGATTAATACCTTCTTTGAGATAAGATTCCCAATAGATACCAACCCCTCGTTTTTGCCAGTTAGGGAGTTCATTGAAATTGAGTCCAGCTTGTTGATAAAGAAGCTCATTTTTTTGGCTAATTGATAAGTTCTCTAATTTTTTAGTAGCGGTTGTTCCTGTTGCTCCATTGTTTCTCAATGTCCAATAACAATGAGCGTTGAGAGCATTGCGATGAGCATCTTCGTTGCGCCAACGAAAGTAATCTACCACTAAATCTAAGGTTGGTAATTGGGAAATACGACAATCAAAGGCTGCTTTATTATTTAGTAATAATGTGAGAAAGGCACTAGCTTCTCCTGCTAAAATGGAATTAAGTTTACGAAGTTTGCGTCCAAAAGTTTGATCATCACGATGAAACAAAAGTGATATTTCGTCACTTTGCGTGTATCCATAAACAGTACGAAACCCACAATCCATCAAATGCTTGAGTGTCGCTACCATACAATCCCGAAACTGGGAATCAAAAGGAGCCTGACATTTGAGAATTTCTTTGGTTAATCGGGTAAAGTTACGTCCGTCAATTCGAGCTACTATAAATATCTCTGGCAATACACAAAAGTCAGAGGCTGTCTCAAAAACTCTTAGTTTCTTATCTAACTCTTTAAACTTCATTGATTAATTCGTGTACAATAAACTTTTTTTCGGGTTGAGCTTCAACGCAATAGAGTTGATCAAACCCTTCTTGATATTGAGGTACTATCAATCGTGAGTAGGTTCCTCTTATTCCCTTGATGGGGACTTGTTGAGATAATTGACGTTTTTGGTTCCGTTCTACCGAATCATTAATGTTTGGCTTAAAATAATACCCAGTAATTTTCCATCCTTGATTTTTCAATAATCTAATATAACGTTCTCGGTCTACTGCTGTGGGGTTTGTGTTATCTACAACAAATCGTTGACTAATTTCGAGACAAGTTTCAATCAGTCGTTTTTCTCTATATCTAGTTTTTAACATATCTAAATTGATTCTTAAATGTGTATTAGAAAATCTGTCCTGATAAAACGTTGATTTCCCACTAGCTTGTATCCCCACAAAGATAATTCCTTCCACTTCTGATTTATCTCCTTCCCGAAATTCATCCCGTCAGCATAGCTGACGGGATGAATTTCGGGGCAACCGTTTAATTTTACAATTAGGGGTGCTGTTTTGTAAATCCATGCTATGATTG
>JAAUYH010094996.1_pt1 | contig 25810 bp, 27 predicted proteins | sample 7278061 | NCBI WGS metagenome assembly JAAUYH01 (sample SAMN14350203, study PRJNA611818) | marine sediment metagenome | isolation source: surface marine sediment (0.6m) | place: French Polynesia: Moorea | collected 2018-08 | reverse complement strand
TGCTGGAGCAGAGCCTGCCCTTCGTCACCTTCGGGCGCACCGAGCTGTTCACGCCGCATGCGTTCCTCGATGTCGACAACGAGGATGCCGCGTTCCAGGCCGCGGCCCTGCTGCTGCGCAGGGGGCATCGGCGCATCGCCCTGATCGACCGCAGCCTCGACTACCTGTACACGCGCCAGCGCCTGTCCGGCTTCCGTCGCGCCCATTCCGAGGCCGGCGTGGATCATGATCCGGCGTTGATGACCCATGGCGATCTCGGCGCCGCCGGCAGTCGCGATGCGGCGCTCGCCATGTGCCGATTGCCGGACCCGCCGACCGGATTCGTCTCGGCCAACGAGGTCGCAACGCTCGGCATCCTTGCCGGCCTGCGCGCCGCGGGGCGCGGCCCAGGCGCGGGCATCGACGTGGTCAGCCGGGACGGCACCCGCCTGACCGCCTATCTAGACCCGCCGGTCAGCGCCTGCTTCTACTCGCTGCACGCCGCCGGCCGCCGCCTGGCGGATTTCCTTCTCCGCTGCATCGACGGCGAGCCGGCGGACTCGCTGCAGGAGATCGTGCGCACCGAGCTGATCGAGCGCGGCTAGGCCTCGCTCTGCAGGCTCTTGAGAACAAAGATCCGGATGGCGCTCGACAGGTTGCCGGTACGCCTGGCGTCTATGTCGGCGATGACCTGATTGAGCGACGAACCCCGCTCGGCGGCGATGCCTTTCAGGGCCTCCCAGAATTCCGGTTCCAGCGAGACGCTGGTTCGGTGACCGGCGACCAGGACCGAGCGTTTCTCAACGGCCATCGGGGCCATCCATGGGCATGGTCCATGCCATCGTCACGGGTGCAGGATGATCTTCGGCGCGGCCCGGCCGGTATCGATGTCGTGAAAGGCCGTCGCGCCCTCCGAGAGCGGCCGCCGGTCGATCCAGTCGAGCGCGCCCAGGCCGCCGCTGTGCAGCGCCTGAAGCGCCGCGCGCAAATCGACCATCGTGTAGGTATAGGTGCCGATGAAGGTGATCTCCGCCAGGGTCATCTTCCGCACATCCAGCTCGCCTGCACTGTCCAGCAGGCCGATATGCATGATGACGCCGCCGGGCCGCACGGCGGCCACCGCCGCCTGGCGCGTCGCGGCGGTGCCGACGGCGTCGATCGCCACGTCGATCGTGCCGGGTGCCGGCGACCCGCCATCGCCCAGCGGGTCATAGACCCGGGCCACGTCGATTCCCTCGGCCGCGGCGCGGCGCAGCGGGTTGGTGTCGCCAAGGGCAATGTCGGTGCAGCCGTGCCGCGCCAGGCATAGCGCCGCGAACAGGCCGATCGATCCGCCGCCGAGCACCAGGGCCCGCGCCTCGCTGAGGGGCCGGTGGGCCGCCCGGGCCGCCAGGTTGACGGCGTGCAGCGAGGTCGCCGCCGGCTCGGTGAGGGCGGCCAGGTCCGGATCCATGCCCTCGGGCATCGCGATCAGGTTGCGCTCGGGGACGGCGACACGCTCGGCGAAGGCACCGGGAATGGCCATGCCGATCAGTTGGCGGTCGCCGCAGAGGTTCGACCGACCCCCGAGGCAATCGTCGCAGCGGCCGCAGTTGATCAGCGGGTTGATCACCACCCGGCGGCCCGCATCGGCCCCGGCTTCGACGACGCCGGAGGCTTCATGTCCCAGGATCAGGGGCGGCACACGACGCGGGTCGTGGCCGTGATAGGCGTGCATGTCGGACCCGCAGATCCCGACCGAGTCGATCCGCACGACGGCGTCGCCGGGCCCGGGCTGCGGGTCCGGCTCGTCGCGATAGGCGACTTCTTCGGTGGCGGTGTAGACCAGCGCTTTCATGGTTCCAGTCCTATTTGGCGGTGAAGCCGCCGTCGACGTGGATCACCTGGCCGGTGACATAGTCGGATGCCGGCGCGGCGAGGAATATCGCGATCCCGTGCAGGTCTTCCAGGCGCCCGTTGCGGCCGATCGCCGTCTGACGGGCATTGCGCGCCGCGACCTCGGGATCGTCAAACACCGCGGCGGTCAACTCCGTGGGAAAGAAGCCGGGCGCGATGGCGTTGCAGGCGATGCCGTGCTCGGACCACGCCTCGGCCATCGCCCGGGTCAGCTGTGCGACGCCGCCCTTCGAGGCACCATAAGCCATCGAGTTGGGAAATGCCCGGCTCGATTGCAGCGAGGCGATGTTGATGATCCGGCCCCAGCCCTTGCGGCGCATCGCCGGGACCAGGGCCCGGGCCAGGAAGAACGGCGTCGACAGGTTCAGTGCGAGCGTCCGGTCCCAGGTCTCCGGCGTGATGGCATCGGGCGGCTCGCGCAGATTGATCCCGGCGGCGTTGACCAGGATGTCCGGATGTCCGAAGGGGTCCGCCATCCGGGCGGCGGTGTCGTCCAAGGCGCGATGGTCGGACAGATCGGCCACGACGCAGGCCGAGCGGCCGCCGGAGTTTTCGATCTCGCTCGCCGCCGCGGCCAGTGCCGGCTCACGACGGGCGACGCAGACCACCGATGCTCCGGCACTCGCGAACGCCCCGGCGACCGTCCTGCCGATGCCGGAGCTGGCGCCGGTCACCACCGCGACGCGCCCGCCCAGGTCGAAGAGGTGGCGCACCGCGGCTATCCCGCGAGGTCGAACGACTCGCCGGCGAAGTACTTGTCCAGCCGTCGGTCGGCGGTGCGGGCGTGGGCCTCCATGCCCTCCAGGCGCGACATGCGGGCCGTGACGGCCGCGATGGTGCGGTTGGCGTCCCGCGACATGCGCTGGTAGGTGACCGTCTTGATGAACTTGCCGACGCTGAGCCCGCCGGTGTAGCGGCCGGCCCCCTTGGTCGGCAGGATATGGTTGGGGCCGGAGGTCTTGTCGCCGAAGGCGACCGTCGTCTCCTCGCCGAGGAACAGGGAGCCGTAGTTCCGCAGCGTCGCGAGCCACCAATCCGGATCGGCTGCGTGCACCTCGAGATGCTCGGAGGCATAGCGATCGCTGGCCTCGGCCGCGGCGTCGCGGCCATCGGCCAGGATCACCTCGCCATAGTCCCGCCAGGCCGCCTCGGCATTGAGCCGGTTCTGCTCGGGAAGGTCGGCGATCAGAGCCGGCATGCGAGTCATCACCGCGTCGGCGAGGTCGCGGGACGTGCTGATCAGCCAGGCCGGCGAGTTCGGCCCGTGCTCGGCCTGGCCCACCAGATCGACCGCGACGATCTCCGGATCGGCGGTCTCGTCGGCGATGATCAGGATCTCCGACGGCCCGGCGAACAGGTCGATGCCGACGCGGCCATACAGAAGCCGCTTGGCCTCGGCGACAAACTGGTTGCCCGGCCCCACCAGGATGTCCGCCGGCCGGCCGGTGAACAGACCGTACGCCATGGCCGCGATCGCCTGGACCCCGCCCATCGTCAGGACCGTGTCGGCCCCGGCCAGATTGAGCGCATAGAGGACCGCCGGGTGGATGCCGTCGGCGTCGCGTGGCGGCGAGGCGGCGATGACATGATCGACGCCGGCCACCCTGGCCGTGGTCGCGCTCATGATCGCCGAGGCCACGTGGCAGTAGCGTCCGCCGGGCACGTAGCACCCGGCCGCCTGGACCGGGATCAGTTTCTGACCGGCGCTCAGCCCCGGCTGCAATTCCACCTCGAACTCCGACAGGCTGGCGAGTTGTGCCTCGGCGAATCTCCGGACCCGGTCATGGGCAAAGCGGATGTCGTCCCGCAGCCGCTGCGGCACGCGCTCCGCCGCGGCCGCCATGGTCGCGCCCGAGACCACGATGTCGCCATCCCAGCGATCGAATTCGCGGGCATAGGCGACGGCCTTCTCCTCGCCGCCGGCCTCGATCGCGGCCAGCATTTCGGTGACCGCCCGGCCGACCTGCTGGTCGTCGGTCGACGCGGTCTTGGAAGCCTTCTTCAGATACTCGACGGACATGGTCTTGATCCTCGGGTCTTGTGGCCGGCGGCCGGTTGGTTTTGCACTCAAAAGGCCCAGAGCGAGATTTCAGGCACGAAGGCCAGCAACAGGACGACGATCAGCATCGCGGTGACATAGGGCACGGCACGCCCGGCGATATTCAGAATGGAAGTCCCGGTCAGCCCCGACACCACGAACAGGTTCAGCCCCAGGGGCGGCGTGATGAAGCCCACCCCTAGCGCCGTGACCATCAGGATGCAGAAATGCACATCCTCCATGCCGATCTCCTGCGCCAGCGGCAGCAGGATCGGCGACAGGATGACGATGTTCGGCGTCGTCTCCATGACGCAGCCGGCCAGGATCAGGATGCCGATGATCAGCAGGATGATGGCGAAGTCGCTCTCGAAGGCCGAGGTCACCGCGAACACGAAGCCCTGCGGGATCTGCAGCGCCGCCAGGGTCTGCGCCAGCGGCAGGGCCAGCGCGATGATCGGCAGGATGACGCCGTTCACCTTGGCCGAGCTCTCCAGCATCTTCGGGAAATCGGCCATCGTCAGGGTGCCTTGCAGCAGCCCGATGATGATCGTCGTGACCACCGCGACGGCGGCCGCCTCGGTCGGCGTGAAGATGCCGGAATAGATGCCGCCCAGGATGATGATCGGCACCAACAGCGCGTATCGCCCGGCGACGATCGCCGACCACCAGCGGCGCAACGAGAAGCCCAGATCGGCGCTTTCATAGCCATGGATGCGGTTCATGATCACATTTGTGATCATGATCGAGAACATGACCATCAGACCCGGCACGGCCGCCGCGATGAACAGGGTCGAGGCGGAGATGCCCAGCACCAGCCCGATGATGATATAGGCGATCGACGGCGGGATCAGGATGCCGGTACACGCGCCTGATGCCACCAGGGCGCAGGCATAGGGCTTGGGATAGCCCTGCTTCACCAACCGGTCGATGGTCATGCGCCCGACGGCGGCCGCCCCGGCCGCGTCCGAGCCGGAGATGCAGGCGAAGAAGCCGCAGCCCAGCACCGTCGCGGTTCCAAAACCGGCGCGGAACCCGCCGGTGGTCGCTTCCGCCACATCCAGCAGCTTGTCTGACAATCCGGTGCGGACCAGCACGTCGCCGGTCAGGATGAACAGGGGCACGGCGATCAGCGCGAAGGCGTCGATGCCGTCGAAAAGGGATTCCCCGACCAGGGACAGCGGCAGGACGTCGGTGAAATAGAGCATGGCGACCGCGCCGAGCCCGAGCGAAACCCAGACCGGAACGGCCAGCGCAATCATCACGATGATGCCGACCAGCGGCACGTAGAATTCCCAGCCGAGGTCAAGCGCTGCACCTTGCTGGAGTTGATAGAGCATCGTCTCAGCCTCCAGCTAGTCGAACAGTTTGGCGCCTTCGAACACCGGGCGGCCGGAGCGAAGATCTCTCCAGTCGCGCAGGATCGACTGCCCCAGCCGGAACACCATCATCGCGAAGCCGATCGGCACCGCCGCCAGGAACCAGGCATTGCTGATCCTGAGCCCGTGGGTCACCGAGCCGAATTTGAGCGAGGTCAGGATCGGCTCAAGCGACCAGTAGAGCGCGATCACCGCCAGCGTCAGGGTGGCGAAATCGCCGAACAGGTAGATCGCCGCCTTCGCCCTCGGCCTCAGATAGTGGAGGATCACATCGATGCGGATATGCGCCCGCTCGCGGATCGCCGCGGATGCGCCGATCCAGGCCAGGTAGATGAAGGCGTAGCGCGCGATCTCCTCGCCCCAGATCGACGAGTAGCTGAGGACGAAACGGCGGATCACCTCGGTGGAGATGGTCGCCACGATCATCGCGTACAGGATCAGCAGCAGCCAGCGCTCGCCGTCCTGATCGATCTTCCTGAGCACTCCGCCCATTGCAAGCCTCCCCAGCGGCGGGAAGGGCGGCCCCGGGAGCCGAGGCCGCCCGCCCGATCAGACGTCGTGCACGTAGAGCCGACCCTGGGTGTTGGCCGCTTCCAGCAGACGGTCGAAGGTCGCGATCGAGCCGGCCAGCTCGATCTTGAACTCATCCCACTCCGAGCGCTGGTGACCGGCGGCGGCGACCCATTCCTCCATCTCCGAGGCATTGGGCGCGTAGAACTGCACGCCCGCCGCCGACAGTTCGGCCATGGAGTAGGCGCGTGCCGCCGGGACCTTTGCCAGGTTCTGCTGCATGGTGACGTCGGAGGCGAACTCGATGCCCTCCTGCAGGTCGCCCGGCAGGCTGTTGAACCATTCCAGATTGCAGGAATAGACCTGGGAGTCCGGCACCGAGCGGTTGAAGGTCACCCAGGACAGCACGTCCTTGAAGCCGAAGACGTGCAGCGCCTCGACCGACGGGTCCAGCGCGTCGGCGACGCCCTGCTTGATGGCGCTCGGGGTCTCGCCCCAGGCCACCGGGGTCGGGTTGGCGCCCAGCAGGCGATAGAACTGCTGCAGGATCTGCGAGCCGGGGACCCGGAACTTGATGCCCTGCATCTGCGCCGGAGTGCGGATCGGCCCGTCGATGCCCTGGCGCAGGGCCACGACGCGCGGGTCGATGCAGACATACCAGAGCGGCTTGAAGCCCTTTTCCTCGACCCTAGGATTGACCTCGGCGGCCCAGGCATCGGAGGTCACCAGGTTGATGAATTTCTGGTTCTCGCCGCACCAATACGGGATGTTGATCAGGTCGACGGTCGGCGCAAACGGCGCAAAGTTCGACAGGGAATGCTGAGCCGCCTGGATGGTGCCGCCCTGGACCTTCTGGGCCAGCGCGCCGCCGGCACCGAGCTGTCCGCCTGGCGCCAGCCGCACATAGATCCGGCCATTGCTCATGTTCTGGATGTTCTCCTTGAAATCCAGCTGCATGATCGGATAGCTGCGCGACGCGCCCAGGATGTAGGCGGTTGCGATCGTCATGACGTGTTCGGCCGCGTCCTCGCGATCCCGTTCCTCGCGCGCGCTCTGCGCCGAGGCCTCGGTGGAGGCCAGAGTGCCGGCCGCCGCCGCGACCACGGCCGCGGTGAAGCCGTACTTGCCGGTGAGTTCGAAGAACCGCCGGCGTTCGGCGGACTCAAGCGTATCGGGTTCGCGTCTTTTCATGATTGTCCTCCCAGTATTTGGACCGCCTTGCGCGGCCGGAATCAGCGCGCGGCTTCGCGGTCCAGCGCGGCGACGACGAAACAGATGATGGCGGCCAGCAGCACGAGAAACTCGGCGACATCGCCGGCATGGACCGGTGTGGTGGCCCCGACCAGGATCGATATCTTGCCGACCAGGATGTTGAGAACGAAGAGGCCGAAGAACACCAGGGAGGCGCGGAATGCCAGTCGGCCGATGGCTCGCGGGTTTTGCGCCATGGTTGCCTCTCCCTGTCGATCAGGCCCTGTCCGGACCCTTGTTGTAAGCGTTTACAAGAAGGATAGGCTAGGCCAGGGGGAGATTGACGTCAAGCGAGCAGCTTCGTCTGGAACGAAGCCTCCGCATTCGATATGATCGGCCTTGCTCCGGTTTCGAGGGATTTCAGAGCTCTAACGCATGCCAGCGCCTGAACCGACTGTCAGAAAACGTTTACAGCGCCGGCTGGCCGACCGCCCGACCCTGCATGACGTCGCCGCCTTGGCGGGCGTTTCGACGGCGACCGTATCCCGGTGCCTGAACGAGGCCGACGCGGTCCGCTCGGAATTGCGCGAGCGGGTCCAGTCGGCGATCGCCGAGTTGGGCTACACGCGACACGGTGCCGCGCGGGCATTGGCCAGCCGGCGGACCCATGCGATCGGAGCCGTCGTCCCGACCCTGGACAATGCGATCTTCGCGACCGGCATCCAGGCCATGCAGGACCGCCTGTCGATGGCCGGTTACACTCTGCTGCTGGCGAGTTCCAACTACGACGTAGACGAAGAATTCAAGCAGGCTCGAAGCCTGGTCGAACGCGGGTTGGACGGGCTGATGCTGATCGGCGAGGCGCGACCGCCGGGCCTGTACGAACTGCTCGACCGCAAGGAGATCCCCTACGTCAATGCCTGGACCTACCGGCCGGACAGCCGACACCCGTCGATCGGATTCGACAATCGCGGCTCGGCCTCTCGGATCGCGTCCTACCTCATGGATATGGGGCATACCCGGATCGCCATGATTGCCGGGCTGACCGCCGGCAACGATCGCGCCGCGGAGCGGTTGGACGGGGTCCGTGCGGCGCTGGCGGAGCGCGGACTCGAACTCGGCGGCGACCGGGTGATCGAGAGCGCCTACGCCATCAGCGAGGGGCGCCAGGTCCTGCGACGCCTGATGGCGGCGGACCCGCCCCCGACGGCGGTCATCTGCGGCAATGATGTGCTGGCCTATGGCGCCCTGTTCGAATGCCACGCGCTCGGCATCGCCGTGCCCGACGCCGTCTCGATCACCGGTTTCGACGATCTCGAACTGGCGGCGGAGTTGACCCCGGCACTGACCACCATGCACGTCCCGTCGGACGTCATGGGCCGGCTGGCGGCGGAATACCTGCTGCACAAGATCGACGGCCTGCCGGCGCCGAACGCCACCCGTCTCGACGTCGATTTGATCATCCGCGGCTCCACCGGGCCGCCGCCGGCGTAACCCGGGTTGCCGGTCGGGCCGGAGCCGTCGGTCAGGCGCGCGGCCCCACCATGTTCTCCGGTCGCACCCATTCGTCGAACTGCTGTTCGGTCAGCAGGCCAAGCGCGACGGCCGCCGCCTTCAGGGTCGAGCCGTCGGCATAGGCCTTCTTGGCCACCTTGGCGGCGTTGTCATAGCCGATATGCGGGTTGAGGGCGGTCACCAGCATCAGGGATTCATGCAGCAGCGCGTCGATGCGCTCGCGGTTCGCCTCGATGCCGACGACGCAGTTGTCGGCGAAGCTGCGGCAGGCGTCGGCCAGCAATCGGATCGACTGCAGCAGGTTGAAGATCATCACCGGCTTGAAGACGTTGAGCTCGTAATGGCCGTTGGAACCGGCAATGCTGACGGCCGAGTGGTTGCCCATCACCTGGGCGCAGACCATGGTCATCGCCTCCGACTGGGTCGGGTTGACCTTGCCCGGCATGATCGACGAGCCGGGCTCGTTGGCCGGCAGGATCAACTCGCCGATGCCGCAGCGCGGGCCTGAGCCCAGCAGGCGGATGTCGTTGGCGATCTTCATCAGGCTGACGGCGACGGTGTTGCAGGCACCCGACGCCTCGACGATCGCATCATGGGCGGCCAGAGCCTCGAACTTGTTCTCCGCCGTGACGAACGGGAAGTCGGTGATGCGGGCGACCTCCGCCGCAAAGGCCTCGGCAAAGCCTGCCTTGGCGTTGAGGCCGCTGCCGACCGCGGTGCCGCCCTGTGCCAGCTGCAGCAGCCGCGGCAGGGTGTCGCGCACCCGCTCGATGCCATAGGCGACCTGGCAGGCATAGCCTGAGAACTCCTGGCCCAGGGTGAGCGGCGTGGCGTCCTGGAGATGGGTCCGGCCGATCTTGACGATCTCGGCGAACTCCTTGGCCTTGCCGTCCAGGGCAGCGTGCAGATGCTGCAGGGACGGGATCAGCTCATGCTCGATCTGCTCCACGGCGGCGATGTGCATGACGGTCGGGAAGGTGTCGTTGGACGACTGGCCCATATTGCAATGGTCATTCGGGTGGACCGGGGATTTCGAGCCGATCTCGCCGCCCAGGATCTCGATGGCGCGATTGGCGATCACTTCATTGGCGTTCATGTTGGTCTGGGTGCCGGACCCGGTCTGCCACACCACCAGCGGAAAATGCTCCGCCAGGGTGCCGTCGATCACCTCCTCGGTTGCCGCGACGATGGCCTCGCCGATTCTGCCTTCCAGGTCTCCCAGCGCCATGTTGACCAGGGCGGCGGCCTTCTTCTGGATGCCCAGCGCGCGGACCAGCGGCGCCGGCATGCGCTCGCCGCCGATCTTGAAGTTCTGCAGGGACCTCTGGGTCTGGGCGCCCCAATACCGGTCGGCGGGCACCTCCATCTCGCCCAGGCTATCGGTCTCGATGCGGATGTCTGGCGTGTCGGCCATCGGTAGGGTCTCCAGAAAATCGCGGCAGCCCGGAACGGGTCGTCGCCCATAATATCGCCGCGGCGCGAATAGCACAGCCGGACTTGGTGTCGTTCCGGGCCTCGTCGTCAGGACGATGTCTTGGGCGTCAGCCGGGTTACGTGCCCCATCTTGCGACCCGGGCGGGCCTCGGCCTTGCCGTAGAGATGCAGCCGGGCGCCGGGCTCGGCCAGCAGGTCGTGCCAGGACTCGGCATCGTCCCCGATCAGGTTGGTCATCACCGCATCGGAATGGCGGTCGACCGCGCCCAGCGGCAGGCCGCAGATCGCCCGGACCAGCTGCTCGAACTGGCTGGTGGCACAGGCATCCAGTGTCCAGTGCCCGGAATTGTGCGGCCGCGGTGCCAGCTCGTTGACCAGCAGCCGTCCGTCGCCGGTATGGAACATCTCCACCGCCAGCAGGCCGACCATGTCCAGGGCCTCGATCAGGTCGTGGGCGATGTCGCCGGCCCGCTGCGCCTCATCAGGCGGGAGCCGGGCCGGGACGATCGTCTCGGCCAGGATATGGTCGCGGTGCCGGTTCTCGACCGGCGGGTAGCAGGCGATGGTGCCGTCCAGCCCACGCGCGGCGATCACCGACAGCTCGAAGTCGAAATCGACGAAGCCTTCGAGGATGGCCGCCTGGTCGCCAATCCGCTCGCGGGCCCCCGCGACATCGCCCGGAGCGCGGATCATGGCCTGCGCCTTGCCGTCATATCCCATTCGGGTGGATTTGAGGACGGCCGCTCCGGCAATGTCGGCAAGCGCCGGCTCCAGCGCCGAGGGATCCGGAACCGGACGATAGGGCGCCACCGGGATGCCTCTGGCCGAGATGAAGTCCTTCTCCGCCAGTCGATCCTGGCAGACCTTGAGTGCCGTGAGGCCGGGGCGCACCGGCACCCGTTGCGCCAACACTTCGACCGTGAAGGAGGGAATGTTCTCGAATTCATAGGTCGCGACGTCGACCGAACGCGCGAACTGGTCCAGCGCCCCCTTGTCGCGGTACGAGGCCACGGTCGCCCGGTCGGTGACCTGGGCCGTCGGGCTGTCCGCTTCGGGGCAGAAGACATGCGTGCGGTATCCGAGGCGTGCCGCCGCCTGCGCCGTCATCCGCCCGAGCTGGCCGCCGCCGAGGATGCCGATGGTGCTGCCGGGCGGCAGCGCCGGTTCCGTCATTCGTCGGTCGGGGCGTCGGCGACGGCGGCGGTCTGCCGTGCCCGCCAGGCGTCCAGCGCCTCCGCGATGCCGTTGTCGCCGAGCGCCAGGATCGACGCCGCCAGCAGGGCCGCGTTGATGGCGCCGGGCTTGCCGATGGCCAGCGTCCCGACCGGCACGCCACCCGGCATCTGGACGATCGACAGGAGACTGTCCATGCCCTGCAGCGCCTTGCTCTCAACCGGCACGCCCAGCACGGGCAACGGCGTCATCGCCGCCGTCATGCCGGGCAGGTGGGCGGCGCCGCCGGCGCCCGCCACGATCACCTTCAGGCCCCGGTCACGGGCGGATACGGCATAGTCCCGCAGGCGTTCGGGCGTCCGGTGGGCCGAGACGATCCGGGTCTCGTGGCCGATCCCCAGCGCATCCAGGGTCTCCGCGGCATGGCGCAACGTCGCCCAGTCGGATTGGCTGCCCATGATGATCCCGACGGGCGGGGCGTTCTGCGGGGGCCTATCGGTCATGCGGGCGACTTCTGGTTGAGTGAATGCCGCCGATACTCATCATCGGCGACGAATAGGCCGGGGATTATAGGTGGACAGGTATCGCGCACAAGAGTTGATAGGAATTCATATCAGGACCGTCGTTTAGGATTTGGTATGATATTTACGCAAGACTTCGAAGTTGGTCACCCTTCAGCCGCGGTAGGCGTTCATCGCCGATGAGAATCTCTGGCAAGGGGCCGGCCCAGCCGGCTGCGAACATAAGGCCCGTCTCCGGCGTTTCGGCGCCGTCGAAGGCGGAAGCGAGTTCGCCCGCGACCGCCCGGAGCGTCGGCGAGGTCGCCACCTTCCTTGGAATTCCCGAGACCGAGCTGACTCCCAGCGTCCGCGAAGGGCTGTCGAAGCTGATGGCCGAGGTCGATCGGCTGCGCCGGGACAATGAGGAAAAGGACCGGCGGATCAGCTATCTGGAGCGGCTGGCCGACGAGGACCCGTTGATGCCGATCCTCAACCGCCGCGCCTTCGTGCGCGAGCTGTCGCGGATGATGGCGTTCACCGAGCGGTATGGCGGGGTCTCCAGCGTGCTGTTCTTCGATGTCGACGGCATGAAGGCGATCAACGACACCCACACCCATGCCGCCGGCGACGAGGCGCTGGCCCATGTGGCCAACACGCTGCTGGGCAATGTCCGGGGCTCGGACGTGGTGGGCCGTCTGGGCGGCGACGAATTCGGCGTGCTGCTGGTTCAGGCCGACCAGAGTGCGGCCAATGGCAAGGGGGCGGCGCTGGCGGAGACGATCAGTTCGACGCCGTTCTTGCATGACGGCACGCCGTTGACCGTATCGGTGTCCTACGGCGCGTTTGCGTTCTCCGGGGCGGGCGAGCCGGACGAAATCCTCAATGCCGCCGATCGGGCGATGTACGAACGCAAGCGGCGCGCCCCGGGTTGAGGCCGCGCCGCCACGGTGCCGGAAACCGCCTCAGGCGATGATATCCGGCAGAAGCTTGCTCTCGATCTTGGCGATTTCGTCCTTCAGCATCAGCTTACGCTTCTTCAGCCGCTTGATCTGCAGCTGGTTGGCAGGCGTGTCGCCGGTGATCTGGCCGATTACGTCGTCAAGGTCGCGATGTTCCAGCCGAAGGGATACAAGCCTCTCTTGCATATCCTCGGTCTCGTCCATCAACGCCGTCCTTCTCGATCCTCGACGGGTTCGATCCTAGCAGATTTCCGGCGGTCTCGCATCTTCCGCCATCGATGAGTCGCCGACCCGACGCACCCGGCGCGGAGGCGGTCGCCAACGGTGGCCATATTCCGTTGCGGTTAAGGCGCTTTCTGCTAAATCTACGCGCTGTTTTGCCCATGGCTCCCCCAACCCCTGGGACATCTGAGCATGATAAGCGAGAAGCGCATCGGCATCCTGACCAGCGGCGGCGATTGCGCCGGGCTGAACGCGGTCATCCGGGCATCGGTCTACCGGGCGGCGGAGCTTGGCTGGACGGTGATCGGCATCAAGGAAGGCACGATGGGACTGCTGTCGCGGCCGCTGCAGTACGAGGTGCTGCGCCCGGAGCGGTTCACCGGAAACATCCTGCGCCAGGGCGGCACGATCCTCGGCACCACCAACAAGGGCAACCCGTTCGATTTTCCGATGTCCGACGGCAGCCACAAGGACCGCTCGGAGGAGATCATCGGCGGCTGCCGGGAACTCGGCCTGGAGGCGTTGATCGTCATCGGCGGCGACGGCAGCCTGGCGATCCTGAGAAAGCTGGCGCTGCAGGGCGACCTCAAGATCGTCGGCATCCCCAAGACGATCGACAATGATGTCGGGATGACCGAGGCGTCGGTCGGCTTCGACACCGCGGTGACCGTCGCGACCGAAGCGCTGGACCGGCTGCAGCCCACCGCCGCCAGCCATGCCCGGGTCATGGTGCTGGAGGTGATGGGGCGCGATGCCGGCCATATTGCGCTCTACGCCGGTGTCGCCGGCGGCGCCGACGTCATCCTGATCCCCGAGATTCCGTATTCGATCGAGGGCATCGCGGCCAAGATCGACCGGGTCCGCCATATGGGCCGCAACTTCGCGCTGGTCGTCGTCTCCGAGGCGGTCAAGACCCTGGGCGGCGATGCGCTGCAGAAGGAATACCATGGCGGCGAGAAGCGCTTCGGCGGCATCGGCGACCATCTGAGCGAGCGCATCGCGGCGGCCACCGGCGCGGAGTCGCGCGTCACCGTGCTCGGCCACGTCCAGCGCGGGTCGAGCCCGAGCTGGCGCGACCGGCTGCTGGCGACCAATTTCGGCGTGCATGCGGTCGACCTGATCGCCGAGGGCAAGTACGACCGGTTGGTCGCCTGGTCGAATCGCCAGGTGGTCGACGTCCCGCTGGAGGAGGCGATCGCCCACTACCAGGCGGTCGAACTGGACAGCAGTCTGGTCAAGACCGCCCGTGGCCTCGGCATCTACATCGGCGACGAGACGACCGGCTGACGCCGCGCAGTCTCGCTAAATCCCTGGTATGTGGGCGTTTTGTCGCGCCACCGCGAACGGCTGGCGGAATTCCGCCGCCGGCGCCGATTTGCCCCGCGACAGGGGCCGGCTCACGCGGATTGATTTGTCATAATACCGCCGGTCGTCATATAGTTGTCATCGCAGAACCGGTGGTTCTGCAAGCGACTGACCAACTGTTGGAGACTGGAATGTCGGAAAAAGAGCGGATGGATTCCCTGCGCGCCCGGCACTCAACCCTTGACGAGCAGCTCAAACTGGAAATCCAACGTCCGCTCCCCAACGCTGAAGAGATATCCCGACTGAAGCGAGAAAAGCTCAGATTGAAAGACGAGATCTTCCGACTATCCAGCCATTCGGCGGAATCCCGGGTCGGCTAGAACGCCGCAAGCGGCGGACGCGATGTCCGCCGCTTTTTCGTCTGACACCCTATCGGGCGCTCGTGCGCCGGTCTGTCATGCCGGAGCGTACAGAGCGCCGTATTGTGCCGCCCGCCTAGAGGATTTCCGATTCCGGTTCGCTGGAGACACCCGCCAGATCCGGCATGCCCGGTTCAATGGCGGAGTCCTCGGTGACCGGCTGGTCGTCCTCGGCGGCCGCCGTCTCGGACGGCTTCGCGGATTTGCGCACCTTCGATAGAGCCTCGTCGAGTTCCTTCTGGGTGCACAATCCCAGCAGCACCGGATGCTGCGGCTTGATGTTGGGCGCGTTCCAATGGGTCCGCTCGCGCACGGCGTTGATGGTCGGCTTGGTGGTGCCGATGATGCGCGAGATCGCCGCGTCGCTGAGTTCCGGGTGCGACTTGAGCAGCCATGCGATGGCGTCCGGCTTGTCGCCGCGCTTGGTGACCGGAGTGTAGCGCGGGCCCTTGGAGCGCTGGGTCGGCGCCGGCAGGTCGGACTCCGCGATCTGCAGCTTGGCGGTCGGGTCGGCCGAACAGCGGTCGATTTCCTCCTGGGTCAACTGGCCGTTCGCGATGGGGTCGAGCCCGACCATGCCGATCGCGACCTCCTGGTCGGCGATCGCATTCACCTCCAGCTCGTGCAGGCCGCAGAACTCGGCGATCTGACTGAAGGTCAGGGCGGTGTTCTCGACCAGCCATACGGCGGTTGCCTTGGGCATCAACAACTGGGCCATCAATCCTCCTTCACCGGCCGTCGGCGCGGTGGCAATAGGCTATCGCTGCGCGCCCGGGTCCGGGCGCGGCGCCAATTGGCGTCTCTCCGCTAAGTCGCTGGATGCCGGCAATATAAGGCTTTGTCGCCCGGACGCAACGCCGCTGTGCCGGCGCGGCGTCTCAATCCCGCGCAATCAGCACGATCTTGCCGATATGGGCGCCGGCTTCCAGCATCTCATGGGCCTGCACGGCCTGGCCCAGCGGGAACGAGGCGTGCATGACCGGCTTGACGGTTCCGGCATCCAGCAGCGGCCAGACCTTCTCCCGCAGGGAGCGGGCGATCGCCGCCTTGTCGGCCACCGAGCGTGGCCTGAGGGTGGAGCCGGTCAGGGTCAGACGTTTGACCATCATCACCTGGATGTTGAAGGTTGCCTGCGCCCCGCCAAGAACGGCGATGCTGACATGCCGGCCGTCGACCGCCATCGCCGCGATGTCGCGGGCGAGGTATTCGCCGCCGACCATGTCGAGGACCACGTCGACGCCGGTGCCGCCTGTCAACTCGCGGACCACCTCGGCGTAGTCCTCGTCCTTGTAGTTGATCGCCCTGTCGGCGCCGAGCGCCTCGCAGGCGGCACATTTCTCGGCGTTGCCGGCGGTCGCGAAGACCCGGGCGCCGAATGCCTTCGCCAGTTGGATCGCGGTGGTGCCGATACCGCTCGAACCACCATGCACCAGGAAGCTCTCTCCATCGGCGAGGCGGCCCCGGTCGAAGACGTTGGTCCAGACGGTGAAAAAGGTCTCGGGCAGCGCCGCCGCCTCCGGCAGCGACAGCGGCTCGGGAATGGGCAGGCAATGGGTCGCATGGGTGAGGCAGTACTCGGCGTATCCGCCGCCGGGAGTCAGGGCGCAGACCGCATCGCCGACCCGCCAGCCGGCATCCTCCGCGCCGGGTCCGATCGCCGCAACCGTGCCGGCGACTTCCAGCCCCGGTAGCGGACTGGCATCCGGCGGCGGTGCGTATGAACCGACGCGCTGAAGGATATCGGGCCGGTTGACGCCGGCCGCCGCGACGGCGATCAGCACCTGTCCGGCGCCTGGTTCCGGCACCGGCATCGTGACCGGCCTCAGCACATCCGGGCCGCCGGGCTCGGCGATCTCGATGGCGGTCATGGAGGTGGGCAGGTCCGCGCTCATCGGTCGTCTCCGTGCGGTCGCAGGCAGGGCTTGCAGGTGTAGCCGCCGGTCCGCAAAGTGGCAACTCGGATGGAGGAGCGAGATGGACCTAGACGATCTGGAACCCCGCAAACGGCCGGCGCAGAAGAAGAACCTCGATGTCATGTCGCTGGATGAGTTGCAGGACTACATCGCCGCGCTAAAGGAGGAGATCGCTCGCGCGGAGGCGGAGATCGCCAAGAAGCAGGATCATCGCAGCAGCGCCGACGCGTTCTTCAAATCCTAGCCATCGTGTGAGGGCCGAAGGCGTCGCGGCCCGTTGCGAAGCCCGATCGGGCGCGGTGCCCGCCTCCGGCCCTAGGCGGCCTGACGCATCATTTCGTCGAGCCGGCCGACTCGCTCATACAGACTCAGGGTTCGGTCAAGCAGGGTGCAGATCGCCGGTGGCAAACGCTCATCGTCGGCCCAGCGATCCTCCAGGCAGACCGCCTGGCCGCCGACCGCGTAGTCCGAAAGCGCCTCGATGGGCGTGATCTCGCCGGTCTGGGCGGCCCGCTGCCCCAGCAGCCACGCCATGGACTGGGTCAGCCGGCAGGTGACGCGCATGGTCTCTTGGGTGGCGAGCAGGCGGGTTTCCGGATCCAGCGGCTGAAGATCGGCGGTTTCCTGATAGGCGATGTAGTTGCGCGCCTCGACCAGCAAGGCGAGCGCCTCTTCATAGGTCTTGTCGAAGAAGGCCGACACAGCGACGACTTCACTCATGATGTGCCTCCCCCTCCGCGTCGGATTCGACCCAGGCTACATGCCGCGAAACCCGCGCTTCGCTTGGCCCGCAGACTGCCGGAGGGGCGTTAAGATAAGGTGGACGAGGGTGGATTCCGCAGGGTGCCGGCACCTTGAAAGCGCCGGTTTGCCACCCCAGATCCTGTGCATGGCCGGATGCCTCGAAGGGTCCGGCCGGTAACCTGAAATGGCGTGGCCATAGCGGCGCGCCGTAACCTTGGTATCGCTCAATGGAGGATATCCATGACCAGCTTTGACCTGTCCCCCCTGTTCCGGTCCACCATCGGATTCGACCGCCTCTCGCGGGCGCTCGACACCGCGTTTCAGCACGATGCGCGGGTCCAGGGCTATCCGCCCTACAACATCGAGAAGGTGGACGAGACCGGCTACCGCATCACCATGGCCGTCGCCGGTTTCGGCGAGGACGACCTTGAGGTGACCCAGTCGGAGAACACCCTGATCGTTCGCGGCAAGGTCGAGAAGGACGAGGATGAGGGCCGTGTCCTGCATCGCGGCATCGCCGCGCGCAGCTTCGAGCGGCGCTTCCAGCTCGCCGACTACATCGAGGTCCGCGACGCCAATCTGGTGAACGGGCTGCTGCACATCAGCCTGGTGCGCGAGGTGCCCGAGGCCATGAAGCCCCGGACCATCGCCATCGGCGGTGACGCGCCGGCGCAGATCGAGTCGCGCAAGGCCGCCTGATCCTAACCCTCTAAGAGTGAACGGCGCTGCGACCATCGCGGCGCCGTTCCTTACGTTCACGGAATGATCGCGGCCGGATCGAAGTAAGAATGTGGTCCTAGCGACAGGAACGCAAGGCTCCGCCACCAATTGGCGAGCAACCGGACAAGAAAAAAAGGGGCGCCTGCGGCTGGCCCCTTTTTTGAATTCTTGTTGTGCCTCACCTGCTCAACCCGAGCAAGGCCTGCACACTATGGTTACATTTTTGCGACGTCAACCCGGAATCATCGTTAACCTACGGAGATCGCACGGATTTCGCGGAAAAAAAAGAGCCGCCCGAAAGGACGGCTCAGGTTCAACAGGGAGGCATCAACAAGAATCGGATCAATCAGAGACGGTACAACCGCCTAATCCGATAATGGTCAGCGTAGTGGTCATCCATTAAGGATTGGTTAACAGCCGAACACGGGTCCAGATGGTCTTGCGGGGCCCCTTGCGCAGCGCGAAGATCCATAAAAACCGATTGATTTTCAACGAGTTACGTAAGGTTTGGCCACGCCTGAACGGCCTCCGCCGCTGCCGCGTTCAGCACAATTTCTCGCAAAAGAAATTACGAATGATAAGAAATTTCCTGCCTTTTGCGTGCGCGGGTCCGGCCAGATCGTGACCTGCGGTCGCTGGCATCGGGCGACGCGGCTGCCATTGGTGGGCCCTGTCCGTCATTCGTTGACCACAGGGGCGGTTTGGTCGATCGGGTCCGCGGTCTAGCGGGATCCGGCGTTGATGTCGGATTCCTTCAGGAATCCGGACTTCTTCGTCCTGAAGATGATCGCGCCGTTGCGATAGACCACGCGCGTCCCGTGACGGTAGTCCTGTTCTTCGTTCTTGGTCGCCTTGCCCTTGATATTGGGGTTTGACTTGGTGACATGCCCGATCACATAGGCGCCCGTCTTGCCGGCGTCGTGGAGCAGCTTGGAGACGACCTCGGCGATGTTGTCGCTGACGGCGGACAAGCCATCCTCGCCCGCGATGCTGCAGCCGTGGAACTGGACCCGGGCGGTGTTGGAGAAACGGGTGAAATCGATGTCCGAGAAATAGCGGGACCGGCCGTCGAAGGCGTTCAGGTCGTCGCGGAACCGACCGACGATGTTGGCCCCGGATTTGATCAGCCAGCTTGTGGCGAAGCCGCAGTTCCGGTCGTCGGAGACCGAGAAGTTGAGCGTGTAGGGCGTTCCATGGCTGAGCACGTCCAGGGACTGGATCGAGCCCTCCGGCTGGGCGGCGATCTTCTTCACGATGGAATCGGCGCAGTCGATCTTGATGATCTCGCCGGTCGCCGAGAAGTCCTTGTAGTCCTTCCTGACGTTCTGGGCGGCATGATAGAAGGCCCAGTTGTGGGCCTTGCCAACTGGCCGCTCCTTGCCGTCATTGTTGCGTTCGCGGGTGCCGCCATAGAAGATCAGTCGCTTCGCCACCATGCCCTCGCTTGCCAATGGGCCAGGGGTTTCAGGCCGTTACCGGATGTCGTCCCGGTCTCGGACCACACCGCCCCATGATGGAACACGATGGCTTACGGGGGTGTGACGACGCTCACACCCCTGTCATGCGGAGGCGGTCATTTGGCATAGCCGGCATCGCGCAGCGCCTCTGAGATTTCGCCCAGGATCGCCGGATCGTCGATCGTGGCCGGCATCCGATACTCCTCGCTGTCGGCGATCTTCTTCATGGTGCCGCGGAGGATCTTGCCGGACCGGGTCTTCGGCAGCCGATCGACGATCACCGCCGTCTTGAACGCCGCCACCGGCCCGATCTGGGCGCGGACCTGCTTGACGAGCTCGGCGGTGATCTCCGCAGCGGCACGGTCGACCCCGGCCTTCAGCACGACCAGCCCGAGCGGCAACTGCCCCTTCAGTGTATCCTCGGCGCCGATCACCGCCGCCTCGGCGACGTCCGGATGCGCCGCCAGCACCTCCTCGATGGCGCCGGTGGACAACCGGTGCCCGGCCACGTTGATCACGTCGTCGACCCGGGTCATCACGTATATGTAGCCGTCCTCGTCGACGAAGCCGGCATCGCCGGTCTTGTAGAAGCCCGGGAACTCCGTCAGATAGGCGTCGCGATACCGGTCGTCGGCCCCCCACAGCGTCGGCAGGGTGCCGGGCGGCAGCGGCAGCGTGCAGGCCAGGGAGCCCATGTCGCCGGCGGGCACCGGATGACCGTCATTGCCCAGCGCCTGGACGTCCCAACCGGGGACCGCCCGGGTCGGAGAGCCGCGCTTGACCGGAAACGCCTCGATGCCCATCGGGTTGCAGGCGATGGCCCAGCCGGTCTCGGTCTGCCACCAGTGGTCGATCACCGGCACCTTCAGATGGGTCTCGGCCCATTGCAGGGTGTCCGGGTCGCACCGCTCGCCGGCCAGGAACAGGGTGCGGAAGCCGCTCAAATCATAGTCGTGCAGCAGTTTCGCATCCGGGTCGTCGCGCTTGATGGCGCGGAACGCGGTCGGCGCGGTGAACAGCACCTTGACGTCGTGCTCCTGGATGACCCGCCAGAACACACCGGCGTCGGGCGTGCCAACCGGCTTGCCCTCGAACATGACCGTGGTGCTGCCGTGCAGCAGCGGCGCGTAGACGATGTAGGAGTGTCCGACTACCCAGCCGACATCCGACGCGGCCCAGTACACCTCGCCCGGATCGACGTTGTAGAGGTTCTTCATCGTCCATTTGAGCGCCACCGCGTGACCGCCATTGTCGCGCACGATGCCCTTGGGTTGCCCGGTGGTGCCGGAGGTGTAGAGGATGTAGAGCGGGTCGGTTGCGGCCACGGGCACGCAATCGGCCGGAGACGCGGCATCCATGGCCGCCTTCCAGTCGTGATCGCGGCCCGCCACCATCGAGGCCTCCGACTCGGGACGCTGCAGGATGACGCAGGCATCGGGCTTGTGCGTTGACTGGTCGATCGCCGCATCCAGCATCGGCTTGTATTCGACGATCCGACCGGGCTCGATGCCGCACGACGCCGAGACGATCACCTTGGGCTTGCAGTCGTCGATCCGGGTCGCCAGTTCGTGCGGCGCGAATCCGCCGAACACGACGGAATGCACCGCGCCGATGCGGGCGCAGGCCAGCATCGCCACCACCGACTGCGGCACCATCGGCATGTAAAGGATCACCCGGTCACCCTTGGTGACGCCGAGCCCGGCCAGGACGCCGGCGAAGCGCGCCGTCTTCTCGGTCAGCTCGGCATAGGTGAAGCTCTTCTTCCGGCCGGTGATCGGGCTGTCATAGATCAGCGCCGGCTGGTCGCCCCGGCCGGCGGCCACATGGCGGTCCAGCGCGTTGTGACAGGTGTTCAACTCACCGCCCGCAAACCAGCGATAGAAGGGCGGGTTGCTGTCGTCCAGGACCCGGTCCCAGCGCTTGATCCAGTCGATCTCTTCCGCCGCCTCACCCCAGAACGCTTCGCGATCCTCCAGCGATCGGCGATGGACCTCGTCGTACCTTCCCATGGCGCGCAGCCGCCTCCCTTGTTCACTTGGCAACCGGTCCCGGTCCGGCCGGTGCGGCGGAAGTGTGCGCCAGCATGATGCCGAGCGCAAACCCGCAAGCGGCGGACATGGCCAGCACCGCAATCAATGGATAGGATCGCGGCGAGAGGAAATGCGATGAATCAACACCTGATCTACTTCGCCGACCCGATGTGCTCCTGGTGCTGGGGCTTCTCGCCGGCGATGGACGCCGTCATCGACCGCTATGGCGACCGGCTGCCCGTGCGGCTGATCCTCGGCGGCCTCAGGCCCGGGACCAGCGAGCCGATGGACGCGGGCATGAAGGCCACGATCCGCGAGCATTGGGAGCATGTGCAGCAGGCCAGCGGCCAGCCCTTCGACTTCGCCTTCTTCGACCGCGATGGCTTCGTCTACGACACCGAGCCGGCCTGCCGGGCGGTGGTGGCGGCCCGCAGGCTCGACGCCGGCAAGGCGATGCCTCTGCTGAAGCGCCTGCACCGCGCCTTCTATGCGGAGAACGCCGACGTGACCGACCGCGCCGTGCTGTGCGGGCTGGCCGAGCAGGTCGGGATCGACCGGGCGGGTTTCGAGGCGATGTACGATTCGCATGAGACGCTGGAGGAGACCCGCAAGGATTTCGCCATCGCCTATCATTCCGGGGTTACCGGCTTCCCCACCCTGATCGTCGGCTCGGACGACGAGGGTTATGCGGCCGTCAGCCGGGGCTACCAGCCCGGTGAGACCATCAAGGCGCTGATCGACGGCTGGCTGGCCAATCGAGAGTCAGTCGCGGTCTGAGGCCCGGCGGCGATAGTGGCTGAGAAAGACCGCGACCGCAGCACCGACCGCGTGCCGGTCGACCGCCTCTGAGACGATGTCTCCCGGTGGGCCGGGCAGGGGCGCGTCGACCCCGTAGAGCGTGCGGAAGCGGCGGGTCCCGGTTGCGAGGTCCAACAGGTGCCTGGCCGCCTGTTCACTGTCCCCGACGGCGAGGTCGCCGGCCCGGGTGCGGACTTCGAGGTAGGCGGCAAGCTGCCGCTCGGCCGCCGTGACGGCGGATTCGTAGAGCCGGGATGCCAGTTCGGGAAAGCGGCCGATCTCTCCCAGGATCATGCGCTGCAGGCCGATCGAATCGGTCCAGGTCGTCAACTCGCAGAATCGGGCGGCGTAGGATTCCAGGGCTTCGGCCGCGTCGTGCGAATACCGGTCCGGGGGCGGCAGCTTCTCCAGGAAGCGCTGGCTGGCGAACTCGACGATGCCGACGAACAGTTCCTCCTTGTTCTTGAAGTGGTTGTAGATCGTGCGCTTGGTGGTGCCGGCCCTGAGCGCGATGCCGTCCATGGTGGCCTGGGCGAAACCGCGCTCCATGAACTCGTACTTGGCCGCCATCACGATGGCCTGGCGCTTGGGCAGGCCGCTCAGATCCTCGGCCCGGCCGGCGTCCAGGGCGATCGCATCCGACGGTGTCTCTACTGAATCCATGGCGTCCGGACTGTAGGCGGTTCTTCGCGCCGGATGCACAACCGGCCGTTGACGGTGGATATACTATACCGTATAGTATACTTCGTGACAAGGCGATGTCGGAGATGCTGCCGGCGCGCCATGCCTCCCATTGCCGCCGACCCGATTGTGCGAAGGAGATCCGAGCCGTGATCACCCTTTCCGTGAACGGCGACGAACGCCGGCTCGACGTCGATCCCGACATGCCCCTGCTGTGGGCCATCCGCGACAGCCTGGGCCTCACCGGCACCAAGTTCGGCTGCGGGGTCGGGATGTGCGGCGCCTGCATGGTGCTGGTGGACGGCATCGCATTGCCGTCCTGCGTCGTCTCGCTGGGCAGCGTCGACGGTGCCGCCGTCACGACGATCGAAGGGATCGCCGCGGATGGTGTCCTGTCACCGGTCCAGCAGGCCTGGATCGACGAGCAGGTGCCGCAATGCGGCTACTGCCAGCCCGGCATGATCGTGGCGACCACCGCGCTGCTGGCAGAGAATCCGCAGCCGAGCGACCGGGACATCGAAGACGCCATCACCAATATCTGCCGCTGCGGCACCTATCCCCGGATCCAGCGCGCCATCCATCGCGCCGCCGACGCCCAGGGAAAGACTTGATGGGGGGAGACGCATGATGGGCAAGCTCACGCGACGCGCCTTCCTGGTCACCGGCGCCGCGGTGACCGGCGGGCTGGTGGTCGGCACCGGCTATCTCGCCTCGATCGACATGACCGGGCTCGACGGCGCCATCAATGCCGACGGCACCGTCAGCCTGAACGCCTGGATCCGCATCGCTAAGGACGGCACCATCACCTTCGCGGTGCCGCGCACCGAGATGGGCCAGGGCGTGCACACGGCGCTGCCGATGCTGATCGCCGAGGAGCTCGAGGTCTCCCTCGATGGCGGCAACATCCGTGTCGAGCACCCGGTCGAGGAGCTGGCGGTCTACGCCAACTACACCCTGGGCCTGAACGTCCGGCCGGAAGAGGCCACCGGGCCGCTCTACTGGGCCGGCAAGAAGGTGTTCGGCATCTTCCCCTATATCGGCACCGGCGGCAGCACCAGCGTGGTCGCCGCCTGGGAGCCGCTCAGGGTGGCCGGCGCCTCGGCGCGGCTGATGCTGGCCGAGGCCGCCGCCGATGCGTGGCAGGTCCCGGCCGCCGAGTGTTTCGGCGAGGACGGCCATATCGTGCACCGGCCGAGCGGTCGCCGGCTGGCCTATGCCGAACTGGCCCGCGCCGCCGCCGAGAAGGCGCCGACCGAGAATCCGGTGCTGAAGCCGGCCAGCGACTTCCGGCTGATCGGCAAATCCACCGCCCGGCTCGACATCCCGGCCAAGGTGACCGGCGAGGCCACCTTCGGCATCGATGTCACCCTGCCGGATATGGCCTTCGGCGCGATCCGCCAGAGCCCGGTCTTCGGCGGCACGGTGCGGTCGATGGATGCCGACGCGGTCCGCGCCATGCCGGGTGTCGTCGCGGTGGTCGACCTGGGCGACGCGGTCGGCGTCGTCGCCGACAATACCTGGCACGCCAGGCGAGCGGTCACGGCGCTGCCGGTCGAGTTCGACGAGTCCGGCAATGCCGGCGGAAGCTCGGCGCAGTGGCTGGCCGACATGCACCGGGCGCTCGATGCCGACGAGGCCCACGCGTTCCGGGACGATGGCGGCGTGGACGAGGCGCTGGCGGCATCCGGGCGCACCGTCGAGGCGACCTATGAGACGCCGTTCCTGGCGCATGCCTGCATGGAGCCGATGAACTGCACCGCCCTGTTCGAAGACGGCAGGGCGGAGATCTGGATGAGCACCCAGTCGCCGCTGACCGGCCGCTGGGGCGCCCAGCGCGGCGCCGAGCTGGTCGGGCAGGAGGTGACCGAGCCGGTCACCACCCATGTGACGCTGACCGGCGGCGGCTTTGGACGGCGGGCCGATCTCGACCTCGCCAAGCAGGCGATGGCGCTCGCCGCCTCGGTGCCCGGCCGGCCGGTGAAGCTGGTCTGGTCGCGCGAGGAGGACATCCAGCACGACATGTACCGGCCGCCTGCGGTCGCCCGCTTCCGTGCCGCACTCGGGCCGGACGGCGCTCCCACCGTCTGGGACAACCGCATCGTCACGCAATCGATCGCCCAGTCCTTCGGCGAGCGCAACCTGCCTTGGGGCGGCGGCAATCCGGCCAAGGACCATCTCTCCATCGAGGGCGCCGCCGATCTCGCCTATGCCGTTCCCAAGGCGCGCGTCGATCTGGTCGACCATCCGACTCCGGTACCGGTCGGCTTCTGGCGCAGCGTCGGTCATTCGAACAACGCCTTCTTCGTCGAGAGTTTCCTGGACGAATGCGCCCATGCCGCCGGCGCCGATCCGGTCGACTATCGCCGCCGCCTGCTGAGCGGCCGACCGCGGCACCGGGCCGTGCTCGACCTGCTGGCCGAGAAGAGCGGCTGGGGCCGGCCGATGGCGCCGGGCCGCGGGCGCGGCGTGGCGCTGCACGAATCCTTCCGCTCCATCGTCGGCCAAGTCGTGGAGGTCAGCGTGGCCGATGACGGCACGCTCGCCATCGACCGCGTGGTCTGCGTGGTGGATTGCGGCACCGTGATCAATCCGGACACCGTTAAGGCGCAGATGGAGGGCGCCATCCTGTTTGGCCTGACGGCCGCCCTGTTCGGCGAAATCACCATCGAGGACGGCCGGGTCGCGCAGTCCAACTTCTATGACTACGAGATGATCCGCATGGCCCAGACGCCGCAATTCGAGACCCACATCGTGCCCAGCGCCGAGCCGCCCGGCGGCGTCGGCGAGCCCGGCCTGCCGCCCTCGATGCCGGCCCTGACCAACGCCATCTTCGCGGCGACCGGCGAGCGGATCCGGTCGCTGCCGGTCACCAAATCGGCGCTGCGGGTGGCGTAGGGATCAACGGCGGGTGGATGTGACCTAGCCCCCTCACCCTCCCACGGCTTCGCCG
>JAAUYH010060282.1_pt1 | contig 25811 bp, 21 predicted proteins | sample 7278061 | NCBI WGS metagenome assembly JAAUYH01 (sample SAMN14350203, study PRJNA611818) | marine sediment metagenome | isolation source: surface marine sediment (0.6m) | place: French Polynesia: Moorea | collected 2018-08 | reverse complement strand
GGGACGCTGGCTATCTTGGGCTTGCTTCACCACCCGCCTGAGACGCATAGCGCCGACGCCAGATCCAGCGGGTCCACCGGATTCAGCAGAGGCAGACGATGATTGCGCAGATGATACACTCATTGTTCAATCCCCAATTTCACACCGAGCTCGCGGGCCACGGTGATCATGTCCTTGTCGCCGCGTCCCGACAGGCCCAGAACCACAATGCCCTGGGAGCCCACCTGGGTCGCCACTTCCTCAAGCGCAGCCACCGCATGGGCAGTCTCCAGCGCGCAGATAATGCCCTCGGTGCGGGCCAAGCGCTGCAGGCCCTCCAGGGCCTCGCTATCGGTGCGGCTGATGTACTGGGCCCGCCCGCTGTCCTTCCAATATGCATGCTCGGGTCCGACGCCGGGATAGTCGAGGCCGGCGCTAATCGAGTGGGCCTCGGTGATCTGCCCCTGGTCGTCGCACAGCACGTAGGACTTGGAGCCGTGGAGCACACCGACGCGGCCACGGCCCAACGTGGCCGCGTGGCGCTCGCTATCGGCGCCATCGCCGGCAGCTTCCACACCGACGAGGGCCACCTCTTTATTGTCGATAAATGGGGCAAATAGACCCGCAGCATTGGAACCGCCGCCCACACAGGCCACCAGGGCATCGGGCAAACGGCCGGCTTGGGCCAAGATTTGCTCTTTGGTCTCCTCGCCGATGACGCTTTGGAAATCGCGCACCATGATGGGATACGGATGGGGCCCGGCCGCTGAGCCCAGGAGATAGTAGGTATCGCCGACGTTGGTGACCCAATCGCGCAAAGCCTCGTTCATGGCGTCCTTGAGCGTCTTCGCCCCCGAGGTGACCGGAATGACCCGAGCGCCCAACAGTTTCATGCGAAAGACGTTGAGTGCCTGACGACTCACGTCCTCGGCGCCCATGTAGACATCACACGGCATGCCCAGCAGCGCGGCCACAGTGGCCGATGCCACCCCATGCTGTCCGGCCCCGGTCTCGGCAATCAAGCGCTTCTTGCCCATGCGCTGGGCCAGAAGAGCTTGACCGAGGCAGTTATTGATTTTGTGGGCCCCGGTGTGATTGAGGTCCTCGCGTTTGAGGTAAATGCGGGCCCCGCATTCGTGGGACAAACGCGGAGCAAAGGTGAGCGGAGACGGACGCCCCACGTACTCTTTGAGGTAGCCCTCAAGCTGCTCTTGAAAGCCGCGATCTCGGCGCGCTTCTTCATAGGCCACGGCCAACTCGGCCACGGCCGGCATGAGAGTCTCGGCGATATACTGGCCGCCATAGACGCCAAAGCGTCCGGTCTCGGCGGATGTTGCGGTCATGATGGGTTTCTCCCGGGTACATTGTGCGGGTGGTTATTGCGCTGCCCGGACACCTCGGCGGCGCGGGCCTGCGCGATAAATCGTCGAACGGCGTCGATATCTTTACTGCCCCGCGCGCGTTCCACGCCGCTGGCGACATCGACACCGTCGGGCCGGGCTTGGGCCACGGCGGCAGCGACATTGTCGGGACTTAGGCCTCCGGCCAAGAGCACCCGCTTGCCCGCCCGATGGCCCGCGGTCACAGCGTCACGGGCCAAAGTCCAAGCAAAGGTCTGTCCCGAACCACCAAAACTGCCGCCGCGGTCACGGTGGGGGGCGTCGATGAGGACCACGTCCGCCCGGGTGGCCGCGATGCGGGCAATGGCGTCCGCGCCCGTCATGGGCAGGGCCCGGATCAGGCGACAGCGGGCGGCAATGAGAGTCTCTTCCACGCGGCCGTCTTCGTCGCCGTGCAGCTGCACCCAATCGAGGCCGAGCTCTCCCGCAATGTCGATCATGTGCGTTGGGGCCTGATTGACAAAGACGCCGACAAGGGCGACCCCACCGGCCGCATCGCGCACCGCTTGAACCACAGCGCGCGCTTCTCGCTCGCCGATATGGCGCTTGGATCCCGGCCAGAAATTGAGGCCGATCCAATCGGCCCCCAAGCGCGCGACCGCGGCCGCCTCCTCAGGGGCCACGAGGCCGCAAATTTTCACTGTGGTGCTCGTCATGGGCTTTGCCATCATCGCTCGTGACCTCGCATATCCCTATAGCCGTTGCCGCCACTGTCGATTTCCCGTTGGGCCCGCATCGGGCCCATTACGGAACCACGCCGGCCAGCGGGCGCAAGGTCTCTCCGGGGTTGGGAGTACGCATGAGGTGTTCGCCCACCAGCACCGCATGGGCCCCGGCTGCGCCTAGGGCGCGGACATCGTCGGCGTTGCGAATACCACTTTCGCCCACGAGCACGGTGTCGGGAGCAAAGAGCGGCCTCAGTTGCGCGGTCAAACCCATATCTACGGTAAACGTGGCCAAGTTGCGATGGTTGACGCCGATGATGGCGGCGCCGGCATCTTTGGCGCGCGCCGCTTCCTCGGCATCGTGCACTTCGACCAGCGCCTCCATCTTCCACGTGTGCACGGCGGCCAGCATGCGGCCGAGTGTTGCCCCCGGCAGCGCCGCGGCGATGAGGAGCACCGCATCGGCGCCGGCCGCCCGCGCTTCGACCACTTGATAGGCGTCGATGAGAAAGTCCTTGCGCAAGACCGGTATGGGCACCCGCGCCCGCACCCGAGGCAGAAAATGCAGCGCGCCGGCAAAAAACTGCTCGTCGGTCAACACCGAGATGGCGGCGGCGCCACCGTTCACATACATGTCTGCGATTTCGACTGGGTCTGCGCCCGGACGGATGGGCCCGGCCGAGGGCGATGCCCGCTTGATCTCGGCAATGACGCGCACCGGCTGCTCCGGGCCACGGCGCAGGGCCGCCGCCAGACTGCGAATCGCGGGCGCGCGCTCGCAATCGGCCTCAAGAGACGCGAGGGGAACCCGCTCTTTGGCCCGCGCGACCTCCTGCCGCTTGACGTCCAAGATCTTGGCCAAGATGCTCATGATGCCTCCGTATGGCTCAGGGTGGCCCAGCGCGTGAGCGTGTCATAGGCGGCGCCGCTGTCAATGGCGGTTTGCGCCCGCGCAGCACCGTCGCGAAAATCCTCGGCCACGCCGGCCGCGCACAGCGCCACCGCGGCTTCCAGCACCGCGGCCAGACGCACTGCCGGAGCAGCGGCGGCATCGCGGGTGAGGACGCGGCGCAAAATCTCGGCATTCTCATCGGCATCGCCGCCGCGCAAGCCCGCGGGATCGGTCTCTTCCAGGCCAAAATCGGCCGGCGTGACCTCTTTGGCGATCACGTGGGCCTCGGCTTCGTCCCAAATGGCCATGTGCGTGGGGCCGCGCACCGCGATCTCGTCGATGCCGCCGTGGCCGTGCACCACGTAGGCCCGGCGGGCGCCGAGCTGTCCCAAAGCTTCGGCCACCGGCACGCACCAATCGGCGGCAAAGACACCGACAATTTGATTGCGCACACCTGCGGGATTGGTCAGCGGCCCGAGCAAGTTAAAGATGGTGCGGACGCCGAGTTCGCGCCGCGGTCCAGCTGCGTGTCGGGTGGCCGCGTGAAAGGCCGGTGCGAACAAAAAGCCGATGCGGACCTGGTGCAAACACGCCTCGATCACGGCGGTGGGGGCTTCGAGACGAACCCCGAGGGATTCGAGTACGTCGGCGGAACCGGCGCGCGAAGATTGGGCGCGATTGCCGTGTTTGGCCACCACCGCACCAGCGGCAGCAGCCACAATCGCGGCCAGGGTCGAGACATTGACGGTGCCCGAACCATCCCCTCCAGTCCCGCAGGTATCGACGGCGTGCTCGCGATCGGGGCATGAAAGCGGTTTGGCCCGTTTGCGCATCGTCGATGCCGCCCCCGCGATCTCCGATGCGGTCACCCCCTTGCATCGAAGCCCGATGAGCAAACCACCGATCTGGGCTGGCGTGGCTTCGCCCGACATGATGGTATCAAAGACCTGGGCAATTTCGTCGCGCTTGAGATCGCGTCCCGCAACCGCGGCGGCAATGGCTTCGCGGATGGTCATCATGGGCGTGGCCCCGCTGTCGCGCGCTCGGCCGCGTCGGCCATTGCCGCAGCATGGGCGGTTCCCATGGCCGCCCCATCGCTGAAGCCCAAGAAGTTGCGCAACAACCGTTTGCCCACCTCTGTGGCCACCGACTCTGGGTGAAATTGCACCCCCACCAACGGGGCCGCGGTATCGGCGTAGTCGGCATGACTGACCGCCATGATCTGGTCATCCCAGGTTTTCGCCGTCACTTCGAGGACGGGCGGCAGGGATTCCGGAGCGATGACGAGGGAATGATAGCGCGCCGCGACAAACGGATTGTCGACGCCGGCAAACAGACTGCGCTCGTTGTGAAACACTTTGGACGTCTTGCCGTGCATGACCTCGGCGGCCCGCACAATGCGGCCACCAAACGCCTGGCCGATGGCTTGGTGACCCAAACACACCCCGAGGATGGGGACCTGGCCGGCAAACGTACGCACCACGTCGAGCGAGATCCCGGCTTTGTCGGGAGTACACGGCCCCGGAGACAGCACGATCTGCCTCGGCTTCCAGGTCGCAATTTCCTCTGGGGTGGTGGCGTCGTTGCGTACCACGCGCACCTCGGCGCCCAGTTCGCCCAGAAATTGGGCCAAATTATAGGTAAACGAATCGTAGTTATCGACGAGAACCAGCATAGCCACACTCTCGGTCAGGCATCCGTATAGCGAGCGCGCCTAGCTGGACAAAGCGCAGCGCCACCGGCGACGCCAAGGGCATCATTTCGGGAGCAGAGGCACTTTGGCTCCATCAAGGGCAGCATGTGGCTATACCGGACGCGCATACAAAGTGGAGGTAATTACTTACCTCACCGTCGGCCGGAGGCAAAGGCTTTGTGATCTGGGGCGCCAGTCTCGCGGCGACATCCGTCATCGTCACGTCGCTGCAGCGTCGTCGCGACATCATCGCGACGAGGGACTTTGGCGCGGCAGACCACGCGACATGGACAACAGTGGTGTCCGTCAGGAGGATTGTCGAACGGGCGTGGCTTATTGGGCGATGCCGGTGGGCTCTTCGCCCATGCTCGACCCAGCTCGTTGCAGGGTCGAGAGTACCTCGCCGGCCGCGCCAGTGCCGCCAGTGGCCTCGTCAAGAGCGTCGTCTATATCTGGTCTGGTGGCGCGTTGCTCACGCAATTTTTGGTAATCGTCGTTGCGCGTGCCAATGTCGCGTGCGAGGGCGCGGCGCAGTGCGTCTAATTCGGCCTCTAACTGCGCGGCCAAACTATGCATGGCAGAAAACTGAGATCGATAATGAGAATCTGCTGCGCGTGAAGAATTCCAAGCACTTTGTGCAGCGCGCCATCGCTCTTCGATCTCGAGGGCGGCCCGCTCTCGGTACGGCAGTGAACTCCCGTCGCTGTTGCGGTGGTGGTGGATGATCTCCAGCAGTTGTGCTGCGGCCTCCATCACATCACCCGGCATAGACGTGTCCCAATGTCGGGGACCGGCAAAGCCAGGGACATCGTGTGTCAGTGCTGGCAACCAGTCGCGCATGGTATCGGAGAGCGCTTGCACGGCCCGCTGTCCTTGGATTTGTGCGCCGTCATAATGATCGCGATAGCGCGCTGCATCGTCGTGGGCGGCGATAAAGGCGTCCGCCAATGGCACCAATCGCAATTCATGATCCGTCATCGACGGGAGTTCTGCTTTGCGCCGCGCGACGACGCGCTTTGCACGAGCAGCCAAACGGCGCAATTTCCAATAGGGGGTACTAGGCATATCATCCTCCGCAATCCAACGAGCTCCTGCAGCAAAGTGCCCTCGCCTCGGAAAGCAAACTTGACGCTTCAAACCGTGCTTGTCCAGGGCCGATAGAGAAAAAACGAAGCATAAATCGCGCGAAGCCAACTCATAACGACGCTATCACGCACTGCGGTTTCCGGCCGATTTCCGCGAATTTCGGAGTTTTTCGCAGAAATGGCCCATCTCGGCCCGTCTCGTAATGTTCATGCGCACCGCGTCATGAAACACCATAGAAAACCCTGTGTATTGCACTGATACCGGGTTTTGCCACCCTGGGAGGTCTGCTGGCAAAACGCGTATCTCGCGGATTATCTGCTGAATCTGGGCAAATCTGGACGATCTGGGAAAGACCGCGCGCTCAACTGTCGGCAAAGCTCGTGAGCAAAACCACTGCGAGCCAATCACCGCATTTTCATACACGTAACTCCGCACGTGACCGCCCATACCATTGTGACGATGATCGACTGGAACGAAGATCGCCTGCATCGGCCGCACAATCGCAGACGGGACGCGGAAGCGACAAGATCGTCATGTCGCGGTGATACACGAAACACATCTGTCAGATACGTATTGGATACGGCAAAGCGCGACCATGTTTGCCTGCGTCCCCCGCAGCTGAGCCCGCATGGCGTGCGGCGCCCAGAGATGCGGCCGCCATCGACTGCCCCACGTCCATGGCGCTTTGTTGCGCATCGTTGCGATTTATTGCGCTCTATTGCGATCCATCGCACAGGTGCGCGATGGCGTTTGGCGGACAAACCGCGCTGCGGCGCGGCAGTAACAGCGCGGCAATGACGGCGCGGGTGTTGGGCATGGAGGTTTTGTCACGAGCCGTCTCTCTATCTTATTCGCGGTCTATGTTTTCGCGCTATTCTCGCGGTCGATATTCGCGGTCTGGTTTTTTCGCGATCAAATTGCGTGCTCTGTTTTTTTGGGGTTCGATATTTGTGCTCTGTGCGGAATTCTTGATTCCGTATCTTGATGATTATCATCATATTTCAAATCGCCTTACCCCGATTGTCGACACCGATTGGCAACGTCGATATCGCCACTGGAATATTGCCTCGCGACACGCCCGCGCGGCGGGGTGCCAAGATTTGGCGGGGTGCCAAGATTTGGCGGGGTGCCAAGATTTGACAGGGTGTCAAGATTTACCGATAATATTCCCCGCCTTCTCGGCAGTGCGTATCCGAACGGGATTTCGGCGGCGACATTCCCCAGCCCCGGCCCATCCGTACAACGCCGAGCACCACCAGACCTCCCGACAGGAGCGGCAAATTTTGTACGGATTTCCGCTTCTATGATACTGGACAATTGCCGTCTGGTCTCGGAAACTGCCGCGACCCAGCTTGCGCTGGGGTGTACTTGCACACTGTATCAAAGGAGTCTTGCCGCGTTGCCGACCAAAAGCCGGGTCCTCTGGGTCGAAGATAGTGCCCGCTTCGATCTTCAGCACATGCTCGGGCCGATCTTCGCCTCTCGCCGCTATGATTTGACGCTCGCCGAGAACGCCACCAGCGGCGCCGACTACCTGCGCCAGCGCAATTTTGACGCGGTGGTGGTGGACGTGCGCCTGCCGCCGGGCACCCATCCATATTGGCGCGCCATTTACAACAATGCCGGTGCCGATCGCACCAACGCCAAGCTGGGTTTGCCCCTGCTCGGCTGGCTCCTCGACCGCATCGATGCCCTGCGACGCGCCGGCATCGATATCGCCGATCACGAAACCCCGCCCCGGCGGCCCAAGTGGGACGTCTCGCCGCAGCAGATCGGGGTCTTTTCCGTGGAAAACCGCGGGGAAATCGGGCCGGCGTTGGAACTGCTCGGCGTCGATTTCCTGCAGGAAAAACGCCCGGGATTGCCCGACTCGGTCCTCATCGACATCGTCGACGAACTCCTCGGTTAGCCGACCCCACCGCCATCGCGAGATCGAAATCATGTCTTTGCCGTTGGATCCGGTTGCGACCATTTTTATCTTCCTCATCGGCCTGCCGGCGATCCTCTTGCAAACCCTGCCGGCCGAGCTGCGCCGCACCGTGCTGCGAGAGCGCAAACAAGTGGCGCTGAGCACCGTGGGGCCGATTGTGCTCGCCGCCCTGGTCGTCGCCATCGGAGTGTATCAAAGTGCGCCCAAGCGCGACGACAAAGGCATGGCCATCGCGCTGACGGCCGCCGAGCTCGACGCCATTTGGCTCCCCGTTATCAGCGTGCTCCTCGTCATTGCCGGCGGCGCGGCGCTGCTTTTCACCGAACGCTGGCGCCGGACCACCGTCATCGACGGCCTGCGCCGCCAGGCTGCAGCCGGCATCGACGAAAACGGCCGCCCGGTCGAGGAGATCATCGCGGCCTTGGTCGAGCTGGGACAGCAGAGCAACCCCGGCGAGGACAAGGGCCTGGTCATCGATGCCCTGGCCCACTTGGTCGCCGAGACCCAGGACCGAGAGGGCTACGACGGCTCCCAACTCGAACACGTCCTGAGCGGAATCGAGGAAGTATTTCTGGCCGGCGCCCACAATCCCAGCTCCGACAATTTTCGCGCCGGGGCCGAGCTGCTATTGCGGCTGGTCCTCGACAGCAGCGATCGCCCGCTGCGCGACGATCTCAAAGGCGCGGTCCAGCTGGCGAGCATTTTGGGCCGGGCTTCGCTGCGCTACGAGCAGCCCCACATCCAGCTCAAGTTTATCGAGGCCCTGGCGGGCGCTGGCGGCGGAGCGGTCGGCCACGCCACTGTCGCCAGTCAAGCGCTGTTTGAAGTCGGCAGCCAAGCCATTGAGGAGGGCCGCGCACTCGTGGCCATGGCGGCGCTGTCCAAGCTCGAGCTCCTCGTCGGCGAACACCAACCGGTGCGCGGCGAGCTCGCCCACGATTACATCGCGCTCTTGGCCCATGTCTGGGTCCGCGGCCTGACCGGCCGCGACTACGCCATCCGGTTTTTGTCCGACGCTGCCGAGATGTTTGCCGAGCCGCTCGAGCAAGTGATCATCGAGGCGCGGATGGCGTGTCTGCACACGGCGCGCTTTCGCAGCGGCGATTGCCTCGCCGTCATGCTGGCCGATATCCGCGCGACCCCGGGGATGATCGACCTAGACGACTGAGGGCCCCGCCGCTGTCCCCGTAGGCTATGGCCGCCGCGATCTCCAGTCATGAATGATTGCCATTTTGGCAATCGTCGCAGGCGCTCATGTCAAAGTGGCAGGAATGCGCCTGACAAAATGGCGCGCGCCGACCGGGCGTGGTGTAGAACAAGACCCTCGGTTCGGGTAATCTACTGAAACTACACGCCTTCGCCACCATTACGCACCATGGCACAAGGCTTGTATACGACACAGACACGGAGGCTCTCACCATGCGCATTCCCCAACCCTTCATCACTTCCGTTGCGACAACCGGCACAGCAGCATCCATGCCTTCTGCACGTGAGCGTATCCACATGGCGCATACGCCAGGGACGCCGGTTACCGCCCGGAACGCCCACCCCGTAGCATCTTCAGGCGCCGGCATGCCGAGCGGTGCGCCACCGGCTGGCCAGGCCCCGAGCCAATCCACCATCAGCCAGGCGTGGGACCCGGCCCGCGTGGTTCTCGTCGTGGACGACGAGGCCAGCATCGTCCAATCCCTCACCAAGATCTTCCAGCGCGAGAGCCTCCACGTTTTGAGCGCCACAGACGGCGCCGTGGCCCTAGAACTTTTGCGCAAACACCGCATCGGCGTCCTTCTCACCGACTTGATGATGCCGCGCACCAGCGGCATGGATCTACTCAAGGCGGCCAAGACCATTGCCCCGGAGACCGAAGTCGTGCTCATGACCGCCTACGGCACCGTGGAACACGCGGTCCAGGCCATGAAAGAGGGCGCCTACGATTTTGTCACCAAGCCGCTCAAGCGGGCCCACGTGGTTCGCATCGTCAAAAACGCCCTGGAGAAGCAATCGCTCATTGTGGAGAACCGGGCCCTCAAAGCCCAGCTGCAGGAGCAGCGCCGACGCGCCATCATCGGCACCTCTCTGGCCTGGCGCCGCACCATGGAGACCGTGCATCAGGCGGCCCCCAGCGAGGCCACGGTGCTGCTGCTCGGCGAGAGCGGCACCGGCAAAGAGCTCCTGGCCCGCGCCCTGCACGAACACAGCTCGCGTGGGGCCGGCGCCTTTGTCGCCATCAACTGTGCCGCCATTCCCGAGTCCATTCTCGAAGGCGAACTCTTCGGCTATGAAAAGGGCGCCTTTACCGGCGCCACCACCGCGCGTCCCGGCCGCTTTGAGGCCGCCCACGGCGGCACCCTCTTTCTCGACGAGATCGGCGAAATGTCGCGCCAGGTTCAGGCCAAGCTCTTACGCGTGCTGCAAGAGGGCGAAATCGAGCGCCTGGGCGGCGCCGGCAAAGTGCGCCCCATCGATATCCGCCTGATCGCGGCCACCAACGTCGATTTGGAAAAAGCGGTGCAAGAGGGCCGCTTCCGCGACGATCTGTACTATCGCCTCAACGTCATCTCGGTGCCGGTGCCGCCCCTGCGCGACCGCTCCGACGATATCCCGCTCTTGGTTCAGCACTTTATCCACGTCTACGCCGATAAAAACGCCAAGCCCATTGCCACCTGCACCCGCGAGGCCCTCGACCTCATGCTCCACTACCCCTGGCCGGGCAATGTGCGCGAACTCGAAAACGCCGTGGAACGCGCGGTGGTCCTCACCCGCGGCGATGTCCTTGAAGCCGGTGCCCTGCCGCAATCCGTACGCGACGGCGCCGCCCGCGCCGATGGACAAGGCCTCAGTCAGCGCGCGTCCGGCGCCCCGCTCACCTTTGCCGTGGGCACGCCGCTGGCCGATATTGAAATGCGCGTCATTCGCGAGACCCTGCGCCATACCGGCGGTGACAAACGCCTGGCGGCCAAACTCCTCGGCATTGCCCCGCGCACCATCTACCGCCGCCTGGAGGCAGCTGCCGCTGGCAACGGCGTCACTGGAAACGGCAGCACCAGCCGCCAAGCGCACGGCCAGCCCCAAACCAGTCAAGCACAGACCAGCCAAGCGGATAACGGCTAGCCCGACAGCGTCTACAGATGACAGATAGTTCATTGCCAATTCAGCACGTTCCCACAGAGTGAGCATCATGCAAGACTACGTCAAAAAGTACTTTTGGGTCGGCGGCATCATCGTCGTCGTGGCCGCCGCCTCGCTGTCGGCACGGGCGGCCAACCACGTGCTCGCCGGCACGCTCCTGGTCGATAGCGACCAACCGGCCGAAGTGGCTCCCGCCGCCCGGCCCAAGCGGCCGACCAGCGCCCGGCGCAGCAAACGCAGTGCCCCCATCGCCGACCGCAACATGTTTTGCTCCGATTGCGTAGTCGAGGAAGAAAAGCCCCCCGAGCCCGCCGACGATACCCCCACTGACGCCGTTCCCTCCACCTCCCTGCCGCTCGAACTCTTGGCCACCAACGTGTCCGACAAAGACGAACATTCCTTTGCCACGGTGCGCAATACCACGTCCGAATCCCAGGGCGCGTATTGGATGGGCAAAGACATCCCCGGCGCCGGCCCCATCACCCGCATCACTGGCAAATACGTCGATTTCCGCAATACTTCAAGCGGCCGTCTCGAGCGCATCGCGCTGCTCGATGTCAAGACCACCAGCAAGCGCTCGACCCCGAGACCGCGGCCCACGGCCACGCCATCGCGGCCCACAACGCGCCGCGGCCAAAACGACGAGCTCAGCGCCCTCATCGAGCAGGGCGTGCGCAAAGTGTCCGACGACCGCTACGACATCGACCGCAGCCTGGTCGATAAAGTCCTGGCCAACCCCATGGCGGTGGCCCGCGGCGCCCGCGTGGTGCCCTCGGTCAAAGACGGCAAGGCCAACGGATTCAAACTCTACGCCATCCGCCCCAGCTCGGTCTATTCCAAGATCGGCCTGCGCAATGGCGATACCGTCACCTCCATCAACGGCTTTGAGCTGAGCTCGCCCGATAAAGCCCTCGAAGTCTATACCAAAGTCCGCGAAGCCAGTAATTTGCAAGTCACGGTTTTGCGCCGGGGCCAACCCGTTACCATGACCTACAACATCCGATGAGGTACATCGTGAGCGACCTAATGCAGCGCATGCAGCCGAGTAGCCCCCATCGCCTTTGTCTCACCGATCAGACCATGCGTGGGCAGACCATTCGTGGGACGATGCGCCATACAACCTCTCTAGAACCCGAGATCTCCATGCCCGCATCCCCGCGTCCTAGTCCTAGCTATCTCGCCATCGCCGCCGCTATCATGGCACTTGTATCTACACTGGCCTTGGCGCCCAATGCCGCCTGGGCCCAGCGAGCAGGTACCGACGATGGCGCCGAGAGCGATAGCGACGTCGAGGATGGCCTGTACAGCTGCCAAAGAGCCCGCGGCACGGTGAAGGTGTCGTTTAAACCCGAGGTCGAACTCAAAGACCTCATCACCTGGGCCATGGGCTTTACCTGCCGCAACTTTGTCTACGGCGCCTCCATCGGCGGCCGCAGCGCCCGCGTGACCATCATGGCGCCCGGAAGCATGACCCCGCAGCAGGCCTGGCGGGTGTTCCTCGTCGCTCTCCAGACCATGAACCTCACTGTGGTGCCCCAGGGCAACGTCCTTCGGGTGGTCGAGAGCCCGCAGGCCAAGAGCGAGGCCCTGCCGCTGTATCGCCGCGGCGGCCCGCCCAACTCGGCCCAGCTCGTGCGCATGGTGGTGCGGCCCGAACACGTCTCGTCCGAAGACTTGGCCTCAGTCCTCGGCGAATTCAAATCTGCAGCCGGCGAAGTCAAGGCCCTGTCCAAGGTGGGCATGGTGCTCGTCACCGACTACGGGACGTCGATCAGTAAGATGCGGGCCCTCAGCCGCGAGGTCGATCAACCCTTGGCTGGCGAGCGCCTCTACCTACTCAAAGTGCGCAACGCCGATGCCACCGAGATGGCGAGCAAGCTACAAGAAATTTTGGGACAACCCGATTCCGGCCGCTCGGCGCCGTCGTCCTCGTCGTCGAGTCGCGATCGCGACCGCAATCGGCGCAACCGGCGCAACCGCAACCGCAACGACGAAAATCAACAGACGTCGTCGCGCGGGGGTGAGACCCGGACCAACAACGCCGTGCCCTCGAAAGTCATTGCCGACGAGCGCACCAACGCCCTCATCTTAGTGGCCAGCGATGCCGCCTATCGCCGGGTGCGGTCGCTGGTCAAACGCCTCGATGTGGCCATCGACGGCGGCGGCACCGGTCGCATCCACGTCTATCCCCTCGAGCACGGCGACGCCGAAGAGGTGAGCAACACCTTGAACGCCCTCATCTCGGGCGCCCAGCAGACGCCCAGCCGCGGCGGACGCAACACCCGTGACCGCCGCGCGCCCGTGAGCAGCGGCGGCGGCACCCCGGCCTTTGAAGGCCAGGTCCGGGTCACCCACGACAAACCCACCAACGCGCTTGTGGTCGTGGCCTCGATCAAAGACTTCTTTGCCCTGCGCGACGTCATCGAACGCCTCGATGTGCCCCGGCGCCAGGTGTTCATCGAAGCCATGATCCTCGAAGTTAACACCGAGAGCGGCCTCGACCTGGGCGCCAGCTTTCACGGCGGCGACACCTTGGATGATGGCTCGGTCATCGTCGGCGGCCTGCAGACCCCGGATCTGCAATCGATTTTCCCCGCCACCTTGGCCGGGTCCTCGGGTCTGCTCGGCGGCCTCATCGGCCCGCTCCTGCCCGGGGCCGAGGAGCTCATCGGCACCAGCATTCCCTCGGTGGGCATTTTGTTCCAAGCCGTGGCCACCAGCAGCAACGTCAACGTGCTCTCCAGCCCGCACCTGCTCACGACCGACAATGAAGAGGCAGAGATTTCTGTGGGGCAGAACATCCCCTACCAATCCACCCTCGGCGCCGGCATCCCGGTGACCGGGCAGACCGGGGCCCTGCCCATCGCGCCCTCGGTGCAGCGGCAAGACGTGGCCCTGACCCTGAAAATCACCCCGCAGATCAACGCCTCTGACATGGTGCGTCTCAAGATCGACCAGGAGATATCCGATATCGCCTCCGAGAACTTTGGCGGCCTGGGACCATCGTGGTCCAAGCGCACGGTCAAAACCACGGTAGTGGTCCGCGACCAACAGAGCATCGTCATCGGCGGCCTGATGGCCGACCGGACCACGTTTAGCGAAACCAAGGTACCGCTCCTGGGCGACCTGCCGCTCTTGGGCTATTTATTCAAATACACCAGTCGCTCCAAGACCAAGACCAACCTGCTGATTGTGCTCACGCCCTACGTCATCAAGAGCCAGATGGATATCGAGCAAATCCTGCAGCGCAAAACCCAGGAATCGAGCGAATTCGCCCGCTCCTTTGCCAACCTGAGCAAACTCGAATACCGGCCCGCCATCGACTATCGGCGCAAACGCGGACTGCTCGAAGAGATCAACCGCACCACCCAGACCATCGATCGCGACATAGAACTTTTGCGCGAGCTCAACCAGCGCGAGGAAGAAATTCCCGACGGCCTCATCGAGTCTGACGTATTTGATGATGACGAGCCCGACGCTACCGACGACGGCGGCCCCGCGCCCACGCCGGTCGATCTCAGTGCGAAACGGCGGGAGTAACCGCGCCTCCCTTCCAGTAGAGAACCCCGAAAGTCTCAGCAGTCCCAACCGTCCCGACCCAGCACGTCCCATTTCGCAAGACCCTCGAAACCCCAGGCAAGGACCCCAACATGAGCGACACCGTGCAGCGATTAGATCGAGCCTCCAGCACCCTGAGCGGCACCCACCGCATCTTGGAGGCACGGCGCACCACCGGCTCACACCGGGCGCTGTCCTGGCGCGGCGACGATGAGATGATGATCGGCGAGCTGCTCATGCGCGACGCCGGCCTGTCAGTGGCCAATCTCGAACGGGCACTTGTGAGGCAGCGCGAAGAGGGCGGCCTTCTCGGCGAGATTCTCCTGCGCATGAAGGTCATCGACGAAGCCGCCCTAGCCAAGGCCCTGGGCGCGCAGCACGACATGCCCGTCATCGACACCCTGCCCAACGCCGAAGACATCGACGTCGACCTCATCGAGAAACTGCCCATCAACTTTGCCAAGGCCCACCGCATGCTGCCCCTCAGCCGCGACGAGGCCAGCGGCCGCATCAATGTCGCGGTATCTGACCCGCTGGAAGTGGACGCCCTCGACGATATCGCCGTCCTCCTCGGCACCGCAGTCGAAGGGGTCCTGTCCACGCCCACCCAGATCATCGACAGCATCAACAAACTCTACGGCCGGCTGCGTGAAGGCGCCGAACTCGACGAACACCGCGAGAGCGAAGACGAATTCGGCGACGACGAAGAGCTGGTCGACATCCTCGACCTCACCGACGAGGCCCCCATCATCCGCTGGGTTAACTCGCTGCTGTTTCACGCGGTCAAGGAGCGGGCCTCGGACATCCACGTCGAACCCGGGGAAAAAGAGGTCGTGGTCCGCTACCGCATTGATGGAGTGTTGCGCGAGCATAAGCGCGCCCACCGCAACTACCTGCCGTCGATCATTGCCCGTATCAAAATCATGGCCGGCCTCAACATCGCGGAAAAGCGCCTGCCGCAAGACGGCCGCATCCGCCGCCGCATCGCGGGCAAAGACATCGACATGCGTGTGGCCACCGTGCCCACGGCCGCGGGCGAGCGCATCACCATTCGTCTCCTCGACCGCAGCTCGGTACTCCTTGGCCTCGAAGACATCGGCATGACGTCCGATACCCTGACCCTGGTGCGCGACATCATCGAGCGCCCCCACGGCATCTTGCTGGTCACCGGCCCCACCGGCTCCGGTAAGACGACGACGCTGTACGCCTGCCTATCCGAGATCAACTCCCCCGAACTCAATATCCTGACCGTCGAAGACCCGGTCGAATACCAGCTCGACGGCATTTCGCAAACCCAGATCAACCCCAAGATCGGCCTCACCTTTGCCAGCGGTCTGCGCTCGTTTTTGCGCCACGACCCCGACGTGGTCATGGTCGGCGAGATTCGCGACCGCGAAACCGCCGAAATCGCCATCACCGCCTCGCTCACCGGCCACTTTGTCTTTTCCACCGTACACACCAACGACGCCGCCGGCGCCGTGACCCGCTTAGTAGACATGGGCATCGAGCCATTTTTGGTGGCCTCGTCCCTGGTGGGGCTCTTGGCCCAACGCCTGGTGCGGCGGCCGTGCGCCGACTGCGCCGAAGAAGTCACGCCGTCGGCCGAAGTGGTGCGCGAGATGGGTCTCGACCCCGAGCGGTTTTTCTCCGGTGGCTACGAGCTGCCCGAAGTCAAGGGCAAGCGCTCGGTCACCCCGGGCAAGGTGCTAGAGGCCCGCGGCTGTCCGGCGTGCTTGCACCTGGGCTACACCGGCCGTACCGCGATTTACGAGATGCTCATGGTGAGCGATGCGGTGCGGCAACTCACGCTCAAAAAATCCGACGCCGGCACCATCCGCAACGCCGCCATCGACGAGGGCCTGGTATCCCTGCGCATGGACGGGGCCCGCAAAGTCATGCTGGGCATGACCACGCCTGAGGAAGTCCTCATGGTCACTGCCGAAGGAGAGGGATAATCGCCATGCCCATGTACGCCTATAAAGGCATCGGCGCCGGTGGCAAAGTCAAGACCGGGGTCCACGATGCCGACTCGCCCAAAGCCCTGCGCCAACTGATGCGCAAAGAGGGCATCGTGGTCACCGAGTGCACCATCTCCAAGGGCGGCAAAAAGTCGCAACAGGGCAAGGCGGCCATGAGCCGCGATGTCAACTTGGGCGAGATTTTCGGCGGTATCAAAAAGGCCCATGTGGCCGGCTTCACCCGCCAACTCGCGACTCTGCTCAAGGCCGGCATTCCCCTGGCCGAGAGCTTGGGCGCCCTTTTCGAACAAGTTGAAATTCCCCGCTTTCGCGCCATCGTCGGCGAAGTCCGCACCGAGGTCAACGAAGGCGCCTCCATGGCCGACGCCCTGGGCAAGCACCCACAGGTGTTCGACAACCTATACGTGTCCATGGTGCGCGCGGGCGAAATGGCCGGCAACTTGGACGAGGTCCTCAGCCGCTTGGCCGACTTTATGGAAGCCTCGGCCCAGCTGCGCTCCAAAGTGCAATCGGCCATGCTGTATCCCGTCATCATGGCCGTGGTCGGCAGCGGCATCATGGCCATCCTCATGGTGGCCGTGGTGCCCAAAATTACCGCCATTTTCGAACAGCAGGGCAAGGCGCTGTCGTGGAACACCGAGCTCCTCATCTGGGTCTCCAACGTCATCGGCGAATATTGGCTACTGCTGCTCATCCTCTTGGGCCTCGGCATCTACGGCTTTCGCCGCTGGTCGCGCTCGCCCAGCGGTCGGCCCAAGTGGCACGGCTTTGTGCTCAAACTGCCGCTCGTGGGCAGCATCACCCGGCGCGTGGCCGTGAGCCGCTTTTCCCGCACCATGAGCACCATGCTGTCGGCGGGCGTGCCCATGCTGCGGTCGCTGGATGCCTCCAAGGACATCCTCGGCAACGTCATCCTCATCGACGTGGTCGAGCAAGCCAAGCAGGCGGTGTCCGAGGGTGAGGCCCTGGCGACCACGTTCAAGCGCAGCGGCCACTTTCCCCCGGCCGTGATTCACATGATTTCGGTCGGCGAGCGCGCGGGCGCCTTGGAGAGCATGCTCATGCGGGTGGCCGAGACTTACGATTCCGAGATCGATGTGGAACTCGGCCGCCTCACCTCGCTCATCGAACCGGTGATGCTGGTGGGCATGGCCGTCGGCGTCGGCTTTGTGATCTTTTCCATCTTGGGCCCCATTATGGATATGGGGACAGCCTTTTAATTGTGCCAAACGAAGAACCAACCGTGGAGATAGCCAGATGAATCAACATCCTTTCATTCAAACCCTGCGTCGCCGTCACGCGGCCCGTCGCCTCCAGGCCCAACACCAGGCCGGGGCCGGCAGCCGTCTGGGCCGCATCCAGCGCGCCCGCCACCAGCTCGGCCTGACGATTTTGGAATTGCTGATCGTGCTCGCCATTTTGGGCCTCATCATGGGCCTCGTCATCGGGCCGCGCCTCACCGAGATGTTCGGCGAGGGCCAGAGCCAAGTGGCCCAGGCCGAAGTGAAAAAGCTGGTCTTTGAAGCCTATACTCGATGGCAGATGAAAAACCCGGGCAAGAACTGCAGCGACTTGCAGATCAACGACCTGGCCAAGTTGCTGGACAAGAAAGAGGCCAAAGACCCGTGGGGCTTTGAGTACATCATGTTCTGCGGCGATAACGCCCCGCCGGGAAGCAAGGGCTTCGCCATTCAGTCCAAGGGGCCCGACGGCAAGCAGGACACCGACGACGATATCAAGTCCTGGGAGCTGTAGTCGCCGCCCTCGCCGCCATCACCGCGTTTTCCCACCATGCAACACCATCTCGACATAGTCCGCAGGCCCCATGACCGTGGGCGCCATGCTCATGGCCGTCGCCGTCACCGCGGTAGCGAGCGCGGCCTCACCGTGCTCGAACTCATGATCACCATGGCCGTGGTCGGCGCCCTGGTATCGCTGGCCTACGGTGGCCTGCGCTATATCAACGAGAGCACCCTGCGCGAGACCACTACCCAGGTTGCCGCTACCCTGCGCACCGCCTATGGCTTGGCGGCCCTGAGCGGCAACCACCATCGGGTGGTGTTCGACTTGCAGGAGCAGCGCTACCACATCGAGATGTGTGAGGGGCCGGTGATGCTGCGGCGCAGCGATGAGGAACAAGTCCCCGACGACGACGACGATGGCGCGGCCTCCAATCCCCAAGCGGCCCTGGCCGAGGCCCTCAAACCGCAACCGGGAGTCAGCGCGGAATTTGCCCCCGAGCTGGCCGAAGCCCAGACCCTCGAAGACGCGGTCAAATTGGTGGCCGACTTGGACGGCACCCGGGTCGGCGCCGCCAGCTGCGCGCCCACGGGCGAACGCACCTTGGACGCCGAGGGCCACGAGGGCGTGCGCACCCTGCCGGTGAACGACGGCCTGCGCATCCGCCGCATGTACGTGCAACACCTAGAGGGCGAGCAGCGCGACGGCCTGGTATACGTCAACTTCTTCCCCCTGGGCTACGCCGAAAAGGCACTGATCGAGATCGGCGATGAAAACGGCGACAGCGTCTATACCCTGCTGGTGCACGCCCTCACCGGTCGCATCGAGTTTTTCACCGAGCGCGTCGACGCCGACGAACTCTTATTCCGCCGCGCCGACGGCGAAGATGTGGGGGACAGGTGATGCAATCACAATTACGGTTGACCCGACGACCAAAGCCCGCGGGGGAACGTGTTTGTCGTCCAAGGCGCCGGGCGGCCCAGGTCGGCTTTACCCTGCTCGAAGTCATGCTGGCCCTGGCAATCCTATCGGCGGCGCTGGTGATGTTGATTTCGCGCACCACCAGCAACATCCACGAAACCAACCTAGCCGCCATGCGTGGCGTGGCCGTGGAGCTGGCGCGGGGCAAGATGTACGACGTCGAGGCCCAACTGCTCGAAGACGGCTTTCAAGAGCTCGACCAGAGCAGCGACGGCGACTTCAGCGATGAGGGCTATCGCAACATCAGCTGGGAAGCGGTGGTGGAAAAGGTGGAGTTGCCCAACCTGACCTCGCTTGAGGGCCTACAGGGCGACGGCGACGGCGGCGGTGATGGCGGCGGCGATGGCCGAGGCGGCGACGGCGGCGGTCCGCTGGGCGGAATCTTGAGCATGTTCGGCGGCTTTGGCGGTGGCGGCGATTCCGGTGACGCTGGCGACGGCAGCGCCGGCGCGGCCTTTTTGACTTCGCAATACGAGATTTTGCGCCAAGTGCTCGAAGTATCGATCCGCAAAGTCACCCTGACCCTCAAGTGGAAAATCAGCGGCGAGGAGCAGGAACTGGTCGTGGCCTGCTACTTCACCAATCCTGGCGCCATGCGCCAAGTACTGCCGGGCGCGGGTGGTGCCGGCGGCATTCCCACATCGGGGCAAAGCGGATCGTCAAGCAGCTCGCGCGGTTCGAGTTCGGGCGGCAGCAGCTCCAGCAGCGGCGGTGATCGGAAGTAAGGGCGGAGGTCGAGAGGACACCATGTGCACACACAACCAAGCAACGCGCCAGCGCAAGCAAACGCGCCAGCACGGGCACGGGCGCCAGCAGGAGGCGGGCTTGACCCTCATCGAAGTGCTGATGGCGCTGTCGATCGTGGCCTTCATGCTGATCATGGCCTGGTCGACCATCTCGTCCACCATCGAGGCCAAGACCCACTTTGAAACCGTGCAAGAACGCCAACACGAACTGCGCGTGGCCATGGCCCGCATGGCCAAAGACTTTTCCTCGGCCTATCTCTCGGGCAACGACCCCATCGGCAGCGACAATCCCCGCACCCTCTTTGTCGGCAAAAGCGACGCCCCGGTGGACGACATCCGCTTCTCCAGCCTGGGCCACGTAGTCCTATGGGCCGACGCCAACGAGTCCGAACAAACCCTCATCCATTATTCCGCCGAATCCGATCGCGAAGACCCGAGCAAGACCAATCTCTTGCGCCGCGAATCCCGGCGCCTGTCCAACGAGCAATGGGAGTCGGAGCCGGCCGAAGTCGACCTCTTAATGCGCGACATCGAGCGGGTTGAATTTGCCTACTTCGACCACCGCGACGGCGAATGGCAAGAACGCTGGGACACCACCGCCGCCGACGGCGAACGCGGCCGGTTGCCCGAGCGGGTGCGCATCACCGTGACCCTGCGCGAAGGCGACCGCGAATTCCAGCGCACCACCCAGGCCCGCATCGCCATGCAAGAGGTGTTGGAGGTGCGAAAATGAGGCCCAGTGAGGAGATGACCCAACGTTCCGAGACGCCCCAACGCGCCGAGACACCGCCTAAGAAGCGCCCACCGCGCCGCCAGCGCGGCGTGGCCCTCATTGCGGTATCGGCCGCCATTGCCATGGCCGCGGTGGTGGTGGCCGAGTTTTCCACCAACACCACCATCGACATGTTCAGCGCCGCCAACACCGAAGCCGACATGCAGGCCCACTTCCTGTCCCGCTCGGCCATGAATCTGTCCGAACTCGTCATCGAGGTCCAGACCGGCATCATCGACCCCATGGTCAATAAGCCGTACAAAATGGATATCCAATTTGGCGACTATATCGGCCTGTTCATGGGCGCCTTTGGCGGCAGCAAGGAAGAAGTCGAGAGCCTGGCCGCCCTGGTCGGCGGGTTTGAGGCCGATAGCCTGCGCGGCCTGGGCGTGCCCGCGGGCTCTTTCGATGTCCAGCTCACCACCGAAGACGGCAAGATCAACCTCAACTGCGCCAACACCAGCGGCACCGGCAGCGAGCAGCAAACCCTGTCGGCGCAGCTGCAGGCGCTCTTTTACGATAACGCCTACAACCCCATTTTCGAAAACGAAGACGCCGAGGGCTGGCGCCGCACCCGCGACATTCAAGTGGAGGCCATCGTCGACTTCATCGACCGCGACACCTCGCGCTTTGATTCCCGCGAGGGCCGCACCATCCCCGGGGCCTCGGAAGAGTACGGCTACGAAAATCTGTCAGACAAATACCAGGTCAAGAACAACTACCTCGACACCATCGGCGAAATCAAACTCATCCGCGGCATCGACGACCGCATGTGGAACCTTTTTGGCAAGCACTTCACCGTGTACGGCGGCTGCAAGATCAACCTCGGTGCCGTCACCAGCGCCGACCAGTACTATTGGATCTTGCTCCTGGCCGCGCGCGAGGACGATCCCGTGGCCCGCGATCCGCGCAAACTGTGGGCCCTGGCCCGCTACATCGCCGAGATGCGGGCCCTGGGCATCACCTTCTCCAGCGCCAAAGACCTGGTCGATTTTGCCCGCGAGCCCGGCGGCGGTCTTGAGAGCCTGGCAGGGCAGCAGTCGGGCGACGGACAGTCGCAGCAGCCCGAGACGCCCATTCCCGACGGTATTGAACTCGATCAGAAAAAGCTGGACACCATGGTCGAGGGCGGACCGCGCATTACCTATCGGGTCGAGGCCACCGCGTACTATGGCAAGTTGCAAAAACGCGTCGTCGGTGTCTGGGACACCAGGGTGATCAGATTGAACCAACGCCAGTCGCAAAATAGCGGCAGCAGCAAGGGCGCTTGGGTATTTTGGAGAGAGGAGTAAGCCATGGCTTCGCGCATTCTCGGAATCGACATTGGAACCCACGCGGTCAAGGTGCTCATCGCCACCCCTGGCCTGCGTCAGGCCACCCCGGCCATGTTTGTCGAGCGGCCCATCCCGCCGCCCGAGCCCTTTCCCGGCACGGAGAGTGGGACCGACGCCAGCGCCGAGGCCGGCACCAGTGCCGAGGCCAGTACTGGCGACGACGAGGGCTCGCTCTTTGGCCGGGCCCTCGGAGTCTTGGCTGAGCTTGCCATTGAGTACAGCTTTAGCAGCAGCGACGTCGTGTATCTCGCGGTCCCCAGCGCCCACCTCTTTCACCACGTCATCGAATTTCCCTTTCGCTCGCTGCGCCGGCAAGACCTCGAAAAAGCAGTGGGCGCTGAACTCGAGGGCATTTTGCCCATCGACCTCGAAGACATGGTCTATGGCTTTGAGCAGATTCCCGACATCGCCGCCCTGACGGGGGCGACCCCCGGCGAGCCCAGCGCCATCGCCGGCCCAGCTCCCGTACGCCCCACCCGCACCGGCTCCCGCGCCGGCACCAGTTCGGGCGTCATGCCGTCGGCCGCGTTCGAGGCCGCCGCGGACGACGAGGGCCCCACACAAGTGCGCACCGCCCCGCAGCCCAAAGCCCTGCCGGGCCCGGTGGCCGCGCCCACCGAGGGCATGCGCACCCTGGCCTGCGCCCTGGAAATCACGCGGGCGGCCAGCCTGATTGAGCGCCTATCGGCGGTGGGCCTCGAACCGCGGGCCCTTATTGCGGCCCCGGCCTACTACGCCCGCATCGCCCAGCAGGCCGGACACACCAGTGCCCCCATTGCCGTGATCGACATCGGCCACACCTATACCCAGATCTGCGTCGTCATCGGCGACAAGCCGGTCTACGTGCGCTCGCTCTTACGCGGTGGCAAACAGGTCACCGCCGCCATTGCCAAGGCGTGGAAGATGAGCGAACTCGAAGCCGAGACCGCCAAACACTCCGACGGTTTTGTGGCCTCGCGCGCCGAACCGGCCACCAGCGAAGCCTGGCAGCGCATCCACGAAGTCGTCGTCACCGAGGCCATGCCCCTGGCCCGCGAAATCAAGCGTACCCTCACCAGCTGCCGGGCCAAGACCGGCATCACGGCCACCGCCGCCTTCTTGGTCGGCGGCGGCAGCCGCCTGCGCGGTCTCAGCAGCTACATGAGCGAAAAGCTGCGCATGCCGGTATTTGCCCCCGGCAACGAAGAGGCCGATCGGGTCTTTGGCGCCAAGCTGGGCCAGAGCGGCGATGTGGCCCTCGACGTCGGCGCCAGCGCCGCGGGCGCGGCCCTGGAGGGTGGTACCGGCCGCCCTCGCTTTGACCTGCGCCAGGGCGATTTGGCGTTCAAGGCCGATCTTTCGGTCCTGCGCAAACAAGCCCCGGCCGTGGCTATCGCCGTCCTGGTCGTTATGGCGTTTGCCACCCTCAACGGCTTTGCCTCGCTGTATCGCCTGCGGGCCGAAGAGGAACATCTCACCCGGCGCCTGGCGCTGGAGACCACTGCACTCTTTGGCGAACAATTGGACGCCGAGGCCACGATGGCGCGCATCCAGGGCAAGGGCGGCGGCAGCAAATCGCCGCTGCCCAAAATGACGGCCTACGATATCTTGCTCGAAATGAACGGCAGCTTGCCGGACAAAGACAAGGTCACGCTGGACGTGCAGAACGTGGATATCAAACCGGGCAAAATCATCTTCCGCGCCACTTCCAAGAGCAGCACCGAAATCGATGCGGTCGAAGAGGCGCTACAAAAAGTCGAATGTTTTCGCGAAATCACCCGCGGCGCCACCTCGGTCAGCTCGAATAACGCCCGCGAGTTTTCGTTCACCATCAACACCAATTGCTCCTGAGCCACTGCACTCTTTGTTTTTGGGGACATCCGCACCATGGCAACCAACGTGATGGAAAAACTGCAAGACCGCTGGGACGGTTTGGCGCCGCGCGAGCAGGGGCTCATGCTCCTTCTCGCCGCCACCGCCGTGGTGTTCTTGTTGGTGTTTTTCGCCCGCAGCATCGCGGGCGGGCTCGACCACATTGACGAGGGCAACGGCGACATGCGCAAGACCCTCGAAATCTTGGCCGACTATCGGGTGACGCACGCGCAGCGGCAAGCCAGCGCCAACCAAGTGGAGATTCCGAGCGAGGCGGTCAAACTGCAGAGTTATCTGGAAAACATTGCCAACGACGTCGGCATTACCATCCCCGGTTTCAAGCCCCAGTCGCCGACCACGCGCGCCGGGGTGGTGAAATCCTCGACCCGCATCGATCTGCGTGGCTTGGCGGTGGGCGAACTCGGCGAATTCATGGAAAAAGTCGAATCGGGCTCGCCCGTTGTCATCATTGAATCCCTCGATATTCGGCGTCAGTTCAGCAATAAGGACAAATTGGACGTCAACATGGTGGTCACCACCTACGCCCGGGAAAAAGAGAGTGATGAAGACGATGAAGACGGGCGCAACGGCGATGAGGAGGACGGCTAAGTGACTCTTTCCCAACGGCAGAAATTCCTACTCCGACTCTTGGGCTATCCCCTGCTCGGCCTTGTGGTATTCGTGCTCACGCTGCAGCTGACCTTTCCCTATCAGCGCGCGGTGGAAAAAGCCGGCGAGGCCCTGCGCGGCCAGTTCGACCTGCAAGTCGGCGATGTGTCCCGCGGGCTTCTGCCCGGCAATGTCTCGCTTGAGAACGTCATTCTCAAGAGCGTGCCCAAGAGCGAGGGCGACGTCCCCACCGTGGTCCTCATCGATCGCCTGGATGTGTCCCTGGGGCTGTTGGCCCTCATCGGCCAGACGGTCAGCGTGGATGTGAACGCCCTCATCGACGGCGGCGAGATCCAGGCCAACGTGGCGCTCAGCCAGGGCGAAGTCGAGGCCGAGGTCGCGGCCAAGTCCCTGCCGCTCGAGAGCATCCCCGGGCTGCCCGGGGCGGTTGGTCTGCCCATGAAAGGGGGCCTCAACGCCAACGTCGAACTGCGCATCCTCGAAGAACGCTGGGACCAAGCGACCGGCTTTTTGCTGTTTTCCTGCCCCTCCTGCACCGTCGGTGATGGGGTGGCCAAGATCAAGCCCCAAGCCGGCAGCTCGCGGCGGCGGCGCAGCAGCGCCATTTTTGCCGCGGAAGGGCTCACGGTCCCCGAACTCAATCTCGGCGACTTTCAAGGCGAAATCACCATCGAGGACGGCCGGGCCAACATCGCCTCCCTCGGGGCCCAATCGCCCGACGGCGACCTCGAGATCCACGGCCAAATCGACGTTGGCCAATCGTGGAACGAGGCCAAATTCGACCAGGCGTGCATGAAGTTTCGCCTGTCGGACGACCTCAAGCGCCGCGAGGCCAAGTTCGGCAATATGCCCCTACTCCTCGGCGCCCCGGTACAAGACGACGGCTATTCCAACCTGCAGATGCGGGGCCGACTGAGCGCCATGCGCATGGTGGCGGCCAACAACTGCGAAAATGACGGGGCCAGCGAGCGCGTGCGCCTGGGCGGCAGCCGTACCGCGGCCAGGCGGCGTACGAGCAGCCGCAACGCGTCAGCGCGGACCAGGCCAACGCTGGAGGTCACCGAGACCAAGGAAGACGGTGCCAGGGGCGGCCGCGGCGGCGTGACCGGCGACATGGACCCAGCGCCGCCGCGCACCGAGACCGCAGCCGATTCCCGCACCCGGTCGGCGGCCCCCGTCCGCGGTCGCGGCATTCGCGGGGCCGCGGGCCCCGGCGATGACAGCCGCGAGGTCATTCGCGCCGGCACCCGGCCGGCACGCGGAGGGGCCGCGGTGACGCCGGAGGCGCGGGCGGCGGCCCGGCGGGCGGCCACCGCCGACACCGGCGGCACCGGCGGCACTGGCGGCAGCCGGCGCAGCCGCAACCTGGACGATGACGACGGCGAGGACGACGAGTTCAATGACCGCGGCGCACCCGACGGTCGCGGCGAGGACGATGACGAAGTC
>JAAUYH010035923.1_pt1 | contig 25822 bp, 19 predicted proteins | sample 7278061 | NCBI WGS metagenome assembly JAAUYH01 (sample SAMN14350203, study PRJNA611818) | marine sediment metagenome | isolation source: surface marine sediment (0.6m) | place: French Polynesia: Moorea | collected 2018-08 | reverse complement strand
GGCACGGCATCTATAATCTCTCGGTGTATAGAATAATATTGCTGACGCCGTTAGGGGCACGGCATCTATAATCTCTCGGTGTATAGAATAATATTGCTGACGCCGTGCCCCTACAATACATTGAACTGATAACTGATACTGGTATAAAGTTGAGGCGATCGCTTTCTTTTCAACACCTCAAACTCAAGATTCTATTTGCAACCAATTTTCTAAATTAATTTCCTGCACTCTCAGACGAACCCACATATAGGTTTTTGTTCATTCCCCTGTCTCCAATTTTCGTTTGCGATCTATAGCTAATTCCAGTTCTTTTTTTGGGGGTTAATTAAAATAAAAAAAAGGGCAAGCTCTTCAGCCCGCCCCCAAAATCAATTATGATGTTGCTAATTAACCCAATAATGCCTTTGCTTTAGCCAACACATTATCAACGCTAAAGCCGAATTTCTCCATACAAGTACCACCAGGAGCAGAAGCACCAAAGCGATCTATACTTACAGTATCGCCTTCAGTACCTACATACTTATGCCAACCAAAGCTGACAGCAGCTTCCACAGATAAGCGCTTAGTAACAGCTTTTGGCAGGACAGACTCCTTATAAGCTGCATCCTGTTCCTCAAACAATTCCCAAGAAGGCATAGAAACCACACGCACCTTCTTACCTTCCCCTGCAAGCTTTTCAGCTGCGGTGACACAGAGATTTAACTCGGAACCTGTACCAATCAAAATTAGTTCAGGTGTACCTTGACAATCTACCACTGTGTATGCACCTCTAGTAGTACCCTCAATGGAAGTAGGTGTCAAGTTGGGGAGAGCCTGACGGGAGAACGCCAACAGAGTGGGTGCATTTTCCTTGGCTCTGGTGATCGCCACTTTGTAAGCACCAGAACATTCGGTTCCATCCGCAGGACGAATCACGGTCAGGTTAGGAATAGCACGCAAAGAAGACAGTGTTTCTACGGGTTGGTGTGTAGGACCATCTTCCCCTTGTCCAATGGAGTCGTGAGTCATTACCCAAATAGCTCCCGCTTGGGAAAGGGCAGACAAACGGATGGCAGCACGCATATAATCTGTGAAGATTAAGAAGGTAGCGCCATAAGGAATTAATCCTGAACCATGGAGCGCCATACCGTTACAAATTGCGCCCATACCATGTTCCCGTACCCCAAAGTGGATGTTACGGTTTTGGTATTGTCCCTTTTGGAAATCGCTCTCCCCTTTAATTTCCGTGAGGTTGGAGTGGGTTAAGTCCGCAGAACCACCCATTAACTCTGGTAAAACTGCTGCCAACTTATTCAGACAGGCTTCTGAATGCTTACGGGTAGGTAGCCCTTTATCTTCAGCGGTGTAAGAAGGTAATACCTTATCCCAACCATCGGGGAGTTTACCGCTGAGATAACGGTCAAATTCCGCCGCTTCTTGGGGGTATTTAGCCTTGTATTCGTCAAATAGATTATTCCATTCCGCTTCGTAACCTGCACCACGTTCAATGGCTTTATGCATGTGGTTAAGAGCATCTTGGGGCACTACAAAAGGCTCGTGTTCCCAACCCAAATTACTGCGGGTTGCTGCAACTTCATCGGTACCTAAAGCTGCACCGTGAATTCCGGCGGTATTTTGCTTGTTGGGAGCACCATAACCAATGGTGGTTGTCACCTTAATCATGGTGGGCTTATCGGTAACAGCTTTTGCTGCTTCAATGGCTTTGGCGATCGCATCTAAATCGGTGTTACCATTTTCTACGTGCAGTACGTGCCAACCGTAAGCTTCAAAGCGCTTAGAAACATCTTCGGTGAAGGCAACATCTGTGGAACCATCGATAGAGATGTGATTGTCGTCGTATAGAGCGATGAGTTTGCCTAATCCCAAGTGTCCCGCCAAAGAACAAGCTTCACCGGAAACACCTTCCATGTTGCAACCGTCACCCAAAATTACATAGGTGTAGTGGTCAACAATTTTGGCATCGGGTTTATTAAACTTCGCTGCTAAATGCGCCTCTGCCATGGCTAAACCGACCCCATTGGCAATACCTTGTCCCAAGGGTCCGGTGGTAACTTCTACACCTTCTGTCTCAAAGTTTTCTGGGTGTCCAGGGGTCTTAGAATCCCACTGGCGGAACTGTTTAATATCTTCGAGCGTCACGCTATCGTAACCGGTTAGATGTAGCAGGGCGTACTGCAACATACAACCATGACCAGCAGATAGAATAAAGCGATCGCGGTTGAACCATTTAGGATTCTTGGGATTAAACCGCATGAACTTATCCCACAGCACAAACGCCATTGGTGCTGCGCCCATTGGCAGTCCTGGGTGACCGGACTTTGCCTTTTCTACGGCATCAATTGCCAAAAAGCGGATTGAGTTGATACAAAGTTCTTCGAGGGTTTGGGTTGCAACAGCCATAATCTCTTATTGTTAACGACGGGTTAGCACTCTTTTAGCTTTTCGTTGGGGAATTTTGAGTTTTCCCCTTTGGCAATATCTTTATCATCCCATTACGACTTGTTAAGGGACAAGTTGGAAAACTCGGGATTTTTGATTTGGGATGTAGATTTTATTTTAGAAATTTTGATCTCATATATAAGTTGCCAAAGGAACACATTTATGATATGAGGTTGCAAAAATCCAAAATCTTAAATCTCAAATCTCAAATTCCTTAGAGGTACTTCTTAAAGGCTAGCGTGACATTATGACCGCCAAAACCAAAAGAATTGGATAGTGCCACCTCGATTTCTTGGGGACGACTAGTATGGGGAACGTAATCCAGGTCACATTTTGGATCTGGGTTTTCTAGGTTAATTGTAGGTGGAATCCGGTCATTTGCGATCGCCATTACTGTTGCCACCGCTTCAATGCCACCAGAACCACCCAACAGGTGACCTGTCATGGATTTGGTGGAACTAACCGCCACCTTGTAAGCATGTTCACCTAAGGCTTTTTTGATGGCTGCGGTTTCGTTGGCATCGTTAGCGGGAGTGCTGGTGCCGTGGGCATTGATATAGCTGACCTGTTCTGGATTTACTCCTGCGTCTTTGAGTGCCAGCTGTATGGCTCTAGCAGCTCCAATTCCACCGGGGACGGGGGAGGTAATATGGTAAGCGTCACAGGTCATACCATAGCCGACGATTTCAGCATAAATTCTGGCACCGCGACTCTTGGCATATTCCAGTTCTTCCAAGATTAAAATTCCCGAACCCTCACCCATGACAAATCCATCGCGGTCTTTATCAAAGGGACGACAAGCATGGGTGGGGTCGTCATTGCGGAATGAAAGTGCCCTGGCAGCGGCAAATCCTGCCACAGACAAAGGGGTTACAGCTGCCTCACATCCCCCGCAAATCATTGCTTGGGCATATCCACCTTGAATTAGGCGAAAAGCATCTCCAATGGAGTTAGAACCGGCAGCACAGGCGGTTACAGAGCAGGAATTGGGTCCTTTGGCACCGGTGTGAATAGCTGTTAATCCCGCTGCCATGTTGGCAATCATCATCGGTATCATAAACGGACTACAGCGGTCTGGACCTTTGTTGAGGTACACAGTTTGCTGGTCTTCCATTACCTTAATGCCACCAACCCCAGAACCGATTACTACTCCCACTTGTTCGGCGTTTAGGTCATTGATAACCAACTGCGCATCTGCTAAAGCCTGTTTTGCAGCAGAAACGCCAAATTGGGAGAAGCGATCCATGCGCTTGGCTTCTTTACGATCCATGTAATCGTGCGGATCGAAATTTTTCACTTCACCAGCAATGCGACAAGCGTGACGGGAGGCATCAAACAAAGTAATTTCGTTGATACCATTGCGTCCACTCACCAATCCTTGCCAATATTCGGCTGGTGTATTACCAATCGGTGTAATCGCGCCAACACCAGTTACAACAACGCGCTTACCTTTAAAATCTGTCATGATTCAGTTACAGCTGGCTTTCCATGCAGGCAAACAAAACAGGGACTAGGGGCTAGGGAAGAGAATTTTTAGCTTAATTCCCATTCCCTATTGCCTTACTGTGCGGATGCGGCAACTTTGTCCTTGATGTAATCCACTGTCTCTTGAACTGTGGTAATTTTTTCAGCGGCTTCATCGGGAATTTCAATGTCAAACTCTTCTTCCAAAGCCATAACCAGTTCAACAGTATCTAGGGAATCAGCCCCTAAATCGTTGACAAAATTAGATTGGGGGGTAATGGTGTCAGCCTCAACACTTAGTTGTTCGGCAACAATATTCTTGACCTTTTCAAAAGTTTCTTCTTGGCTCATAGATAAAAATCCTCAAGCGGTTGCTACGGTTTGCTCTTTATGGGCTTCATGATTTTGAGCATATACATCTTATCTGAAAGCGCGATCGCCCGTATACTATCGAAGCATTTTATTATGAGTTTGTAGGGGCGCAAAGCTTGCGCCCACCGCAAGGTCTGTAGGGGCGCAAAGCTTGCGCCCACCAGGCTATAAATGACCAATGACCAATCACTAAAGACGATAAAACAGTTATTGTGAAGGGTTTGAAACTGTAACTTAATTATAACCCATATATAGACATTGCTCCCCAAAAATGGGTAGATATTTTTTTGCTTTCTCACAAAACAGCACTCTGGTATATTTGGATTAGATAAAGCCGCCGTCAAATCGGATAGTAAGTAGTACTTTATCTATTTTTTTAGCCAAGACAACGCTTTCAGGGTTGAATCCATAGGCTTAATCCACTTAAAAAAGTAATCCTCGATTGTTTGAGAGGATAGGGGAGCCAGTGCGTTGCGGGGGTTCCCCCCGTTGTAGCAACTGGCGTGGCTTGCCGTTTATCCCTGTAATTTTAGTACTTTAGGACTAAGATTACGAACGTAAATTGCTAACAATTTCGATCTTTGGGTAGCTTTGTCGAGTTTTTTCTGAACGGTTAATACCTATTTTTATTAAATTGTATGCTATCCCGTAACCTAAAATACGCTTATTATCCTGGATGTGTTGCCCAGGGTGCCTGTGGGGAGTTGCATTCCTCTACTGTTGCCCTTGCCCGAGTATTGGGTATTGAATTAGTCGAGTTAAAGGCAGCTGCTTGCTGTGGTTCTGGCACTTTTAAAGAAGATTCCCAACTGTTGGAAGATACTGTTAATGCTCGTAATATTGCTTTGGCAGAAGAATTAAATTTGCCTTTGCTGACTCATTGTAGTACTTGTCAAGGTGTTATTGGTCATGTCGATGAACGCTTGAAAGAATGTCAGCAAAAAAATCCTACTTATGTAGAACAGGTTAATAACTTGCTAGAAAAAGAGGGCTGTTTACCTTATCGCGGTAGTAGTGAAGTTAAACATCTCCTTTATGCTTTGGTGAAGGATTATGGTTTAGAATCAATTCAACAACGGGTGAAGCGCAATTTATCGGGACTCAAATGTGCGGCTTTTTATGGCTGCTATCTCCTCCGCGCTCAAAAATCTATACCCGATAAAGATCCTTTTCACCCAGAGGCAATGGAAAATGTCTTTCGTTCAGTAGGGGCAACACCAATTTATTACAAAGGTCGTACTCAATGTTGCGGATGGCCCCTTTCTAGTTATGCTACTACCCAATCCTTCCAAATGGCGGGAATGCACATCCAAGAGGCGTTGGATGCTGGTGCTGATTGTTTGGTTACTCCTTGTCCTTTATGTCACTTAAATTTAGATTCCCGCCAACCAGAAGTCGAAAAGGTAATTGGACGTCAGCTAGGTTTACCAGTGCTACACCTACCCCAGTTAATTGCTTTAGCTGTTGGTGTTAGTCCCAAAGAATTGGGTTTAGCTAAGCATATTGTCTCTACAAAACCAATTTTAGAAAAATTAGGGCTTTAGAGGAAATTAAACACTGACGATATAAGGTGAGTCAATTGCACTCACTTTTCCAGCATCAAGTAAAGCTTGATACACCATCACTGCTACTTCGGCACGGGTAGCATCCTGGATGGGCTTGAATTGCTTGAGGTTCGGGTAATTGGCAATCAACCGTTTACGGGTTGCTGTTGCTACTTCATCTCTGCCATAACTGGGTATTTTTGCGCTGTCTTCGTAGATATTTAAGTCGCTTTGTACACCACCAGTTAATTTGAGTCCGTTCACCAAGGAAACAATTACTTGGACGCGCTGAATATTCTGGTTGGGACGAAAGGTTTTATTGGGGTAACCGGAGAGGAATTCTCCTTGATATGCTTGTTGAATGACCTTGGATGCCCAGAAGTTATCGGAAACGTCTTTAAATTTAATTGTACCCCGTTTAGCTGGTGGATTAAAGGCTTTTACCAGTAAGGCTGCATATTGTGCCCTTGTCATTGTCGCATCGGGTTTAAATGTGCGATCGGGAAAGCCTTTGACTATATCCAGTTTAACTAATTCCTGAATAAATGCAGATGCCCAATGACCACTGATATCTGTTAAATCAGGAGGAGGTTCTGGTGTAGGTTCCGGTGTGGGAGTTGGTGTAGGTTCCGGTGTGGGAGTTGGTGTAGGTTCCGGTGTAGGAGTTGGTGTCGGTTCCGGTGTGGGAGTTGGTGTTGGTGTCGGTGTTGGTGTCGGTGTGGGAGTTGGTTCCGGTGTGGGAGTTGGTGTGGGTGTAGGAGACTGATTATCTATCAATTCCACATTTCCCTTCACTTTGGTGGGATCTATTTGATTTCCTACAACAATTAGCTTGTTAGTACCAGCATGTTGCAAATCAAAGTTACCATTATTGCGAAGAATATTGCCCCCTGGGTCATTCTTATTACCTAAATCTGGTAAGGCATTAGCAATTATGGTAACCCCATCTTGAGTATTTCTTTCTGATACGTTACCACGCAGTACTGGACGGGAATCTCCAGAGATGAGAATCCCGGAACGGTTTTCGTATATTTTGTTATCTCTCAGGGTTGGTGATGCGGCATCACTAATGGCAATGCCAAAACCTGTTTTGTAACAGGAGTTACCCCGAATTTCACCTTTAGCATCCTTGGCAATAGAAATACCATTGGCGGCATTTTCGGTAAATACACTATCGCGGATAACCGGGTTACCATCACCAGTTACAAATACCCCTTCGCGCTTATTCTGGATAAATGTACAATTAGCGACTGTAGGGTTAGTTGATTCTACCCACACAGCGGTACCACGACTATCGGGATTTGTTGCTGTCACCCCTAGCAATGTAGCATCATTAGCCATGACTATGGTGACGTTTTGACGGGCAAAGGTACGACTGAGGTAGTTACCGCTACCTGTAATTACAATGCCATTGCCTTTGTTATTTTCATTGCCAACAACGGTGACACCACTGGGAATATTTAGGGGAAAGGATTCACCGCTAGCAGCAGTATAATTACCATCTGCTAGTTGAATTTTGGTATCGGATGTTGCTTGCTGGAGGGCTTTGGTAATTGTTTGCAACGGTGCGTTTTCGCTACCAGCACCGCTATCACTACCTGTCACTGGATTTACGTAGAGATTTTGAGTCATGTTGATACGCTTAACTTTTGAGATTCCATAAATACCCGTTCAGTAGGGTGGCTAAGGTTAGAAACCGGGTTTCTTTTCAACCACCCAAAAAAACCGAGTTTCTGGGATAGGTAACAGCAAAATCAATTACCCATTACCCTTTATCCTATTTCCAGGTGACGATACTTACCCAAAAAGTCAGCGATTACTTCCAGATATGATACAGTTTGGTCATTCTCAATCATCTTGATAATATCAAGGGCTTTGCGAGAATCCTCTACTTTTCCTTGTTGTTGGAATAAATTTGCAGCTTTCTTTAAGTCGGCGATCGCTTTACTGATATCATCTAAATTATACTGAGCTAAGCCGCGATTACCATAAGCTTGGGCATAGTCGGGATCGATATTTACAGCCTGATTATAATCCTCAATTGCCCCCTCAAAGTCTTGTTGCTCGGCACGGGCATTACCCCGGTTATAATAGGCTTGGGCATACTTGGGATTAATACTTATGGCTTGTTGATAATCTTCTATTGCTCCTTGCAACTCTCCCAATCCAACCCGGGCATTACCACGGTTATTGTATGCTTCGGCATCGTTAGGATTAATACTGATGGCTTGAGTGTAATCCCTGATTGCTCCTGACCTATCTCCCAAATCCTGTTTAGCATTGCCCCGGTTATAGTAAGCATAGGCATTTTTGGGATTAATCCTTATGGCTTGGCTGTAATCTGCGATCGCACGTTTGTCATTTCCTAAATCATGCCATACCAAACCCCGGTTAATATAAGCATCTGCATAGTCGGAATTAATCCTTAATGCTTGATTATAGTCGGCAATTGCCCCTTGATAATTTTTGAGCTTATAGTAGGCTAGTCCCCTTTGATAATAAGCTTCTATATCATTGGGATTAATTCGTAATACTTCGCTATAATCTTCTATTGCTCCCTGATAGTCTCCTTGTTCATAACGCTTATTAGCCCGAATCAGGTATACTTGGCTCTTATTAGGATTAATAGGTGATAATTTAGTAACTTTTATTGATTTCAGGTGAGATTTATCCGTATTTACCACAGTTGTTGCTGTAGCTTTGGAACCATACACCATTGCTGCTAATATTAGCATTACCATTGTCAGTTGAGTTTTTTTCATTGTTCTCTATTCCCCTAACACTTAAATCCCCAAAAATCCTAAGTCTTTATATATATGAAGTAAGTTTGGAGTCAAGTAAATAACAAATATTATTCTTTACTATAGCTATACAAACTCTTTGATTGATATTTACACCTCAAATTATGAACATTTAAACGGATATCACTGCACCCATTTGATTTTTAGCAAGAAATAACTACCAAATTGAGATGAGACTTTCCTGAATAAATCGCCAAAAATCCTGTTTGTTTGGCTATTTATAGAGGAAAGGCAATTGAATTCTCTATCCTATTGATAGAGAAAAGCCAATTACATCACCCAATCATCATGTAAATAAAAATACCATCACATTACGGGTACACAAGCTAAGATCAAGCTGAAATTCCTATAAATTTGGTATTTTTAATTTTGGGTAGCTGATATCTTGCATCACCGTCAGAAACGGGGTTTCTTTGCTGTTGTTGAAAATAGTGCAAGAAGTAAGGTAGGGGTAGTGGGTAGAATTTATCTACTTTTACCATCTTCCTTTTTGAGATTAACCCAGGAAAAAGCTATTTTCCCACAATGATACACCAGAGAGTTCTAGAAAAACTCTTGATAGTGGCAGACAAGGAGGTAATATTTGTGTTTGCTGTGTTTATACTTACTAATATACAGATTTACCTGGGAATTGAGTAGTGGTGAATTAAAAGTTTACGATTGGGAGTGGGGAAATGAAAAATATAGGGTTTTAATTTAGATAGGACAAAAACTCGTTAGCAAAAATAGCTGCTTGGGTGCGATCTCGTAAATCTAAGCAGTTTAAAATATGGGTGACATGATTTTTTACTGTACCTTCAGATATGTAGAGTTGTTGGGCTATTTCTTTGTTGTTTGCACCTGTGGCAATTAATTTTAAAACTTCTTTTTCTCTGGGAGTTAATTCCGTTAAATTTGCAGGGGGAGGTGATTCAATGTTTGGATTATTAACAAATTGAGCGGTCAATTTGTTAATTATTCCTGGTCCTAATTGAGTATATCCTTTGTGTACAGCGCGGATAGCAATAGCCAGTTCTTCTGAGGGTGTATCTTTAAGTAAGTAACCCATTGCTCCATTTTCTAAAGCTGTTTTTACATATTGTTCATCATCAAAAGTTGTTAATATCAAGACTTTGATTTTGGGGAAGTGCTTTTGAATTTCTTTTGTGGTTGCGACTCCATCCATAATGGGCATTCTGATATCCATTAATACTACATCTGGCTGCAATTCTTGTAGTATTTTTATGGCATTCTCACCATTATCTGCTTCTCCTACTATTTCTAAATCTGATTCTAGCTCTAATAAAGCTAACAATCCTTGGCGGATTAAACTTTGGTCATCTACTATTAATACTTTAATCATAGTAATTTTTAACTGGTAATCAAGGGTATTTTAACTGTAATTTTACAACCAGAGCCAGGGGAACTATTGATGTTAAATTTACCTGATAATGCTAAAGTTCTATCGTCCATACTTTGCAATCCAAAACCAGTTGTATTTTGTGTAATATCAAAGCCTTTTCCATTGTCTTCAATTATCAAGTATAAAATTTTGGTGCTGGTTGTAATTTCTAGTTTGATTTCTGTCGCTTGGGCATGTTTGCAGATATTTGTAAATGATTCTTGGATAATCCGATAAATAGCAGTACTAATTTCTAATGGTAGAGGATGAGAAATATTAATTTCACACAAGGGTAACACACCTGTTGAACGTTGAACTATTTCTACTAATTCCAAAATTGCTTGTTTTAAAGATTGGTGTTGTAAAGGATGGGAACGCATTGTGGAAACAGATTCTCTCACTTCTTTTAGTGCTTGGGAACCTAGTTCTTTTGCCTTTTTCATAAAGCCTTGAGCTTTTTCTGGATGGGATTGCCATAATTTCATAGCAGTTTCTAATTGTAGATTTAAAGCTGTTAAGGAATGTCCTAAAGAATCATGAATTTCCCTAGCAATACGATTGCGTTCTTCAAGGGTAGCTTGGTTTTCAATTTTGAGAGCATATTGACGTAATTTTTCGTTTGCTATGGCAAGTTTCTTTCGACTGGTTCGTTCGGATAAAGCGGTATTCATCATCAATAATATAAATACCAAAGCTAACCCAAAAATAAATGCAAAACTAAATATAAAAAATCCTAAGCGTTCTTGGACGTGTGGTGGTAGTTTGATATGGGGTAAACGTAGAATTAATGTAGTTAAAAATAGTAAAAATGAAATCAGAGCAATTCTTAGTCTGCCAAGGACATCAAAAATCAAACAGCTGCGAGTTACCAAAATCAAATATAAAAAAGGGAAGCTTCTAGCGACTCTGCCACCCCAGAAAATTGTGCTAATAATCAAGATAAATTCAATAATAGTATAAATGATTTTGGTAGATTTATTGCCAGTTGGTAGTCGTAAACCCATGAATCCAAATATCGCTAAAATTAGAATGGTGACTTCTGGAAACCGGGATGAAAAATGGGGTAAAGAAAACGGTAAAAATGAAGCTAGGGCAGATAATGTTAGCAATATCCATTCCAGATAAAGGAGAAAGCGAAATGGATGATTGTGGAATTGAATAGAATTGTTCACAATTCAGTATCTCGTAGTGATATCAAATCTGCTGAATTATCTCTCTTCCCAAGGGAATAAGAAAAAGGGATGAAGGATAATTTAGTAGCAAAAGTCAAAAGTGAAATGCTTGCTGTGAATTGGTTTTGGCATTTGAGAATGTACTAATAGTCTTAACTACTGCTTTAACACACATCTTACACCTGGGTCAGAAACCGGGTTTATTGGGAATATTGACCTGTCAAAACCCTAATCTTCGTTCATAAACCCGGTTTCTCCAGTTTATTAGGAATATTGACCTGTCAAAACCCTAATCTTCGTTCATAAACCCGGTTTCTCCAGTTTATTAGGAATATTGACCTGTCAAAACCCTAATTTTCGTTCATAAACCCGGTTTCTCCAGTTTATTAGGAATATTGACCTGTCAAAACCCTAATTTTCGTTCATAAACCCGGTTTCTCCATGCTTATTGACTTAATGTTTATCATAATCAACAAATAAATAAACATAAATCAACCCATGACTAAAGTCATAAGTTGATATGACTTTATATATATGACCGGATATATATCTATTTCCTAGTTATTTGTGACTTTCTCCTCATGTGTTTCTTGGCTATAAATTCATAGGATAAACACAAGTTCACCAAGCAACCTAAGAGGTCATAAATGAAACTTAAACAATTATCACTAATAGCTGGTATCCTCACCTTGAGTTTAACTACAGTTCCTTTGACGGTCACAGCACAAACAGCACCTGCTTCATCCCCAGCAATGCAATCACAATTCTTAGAAATGATGCCATTGCAAAGTTTGGAACTAACAGAATCACAAAAAGCTCAAATATCAGAAATTGGGCAAAATACTCGTGGTGAAATTGAGCAAATTCTCACCCCCCAACAAAAAGAAAAGTTCCAAACCATTATTGCCAATAGTCAAAATAATCTTGCAGCTTTCCGTTCCCTCAACCTGAGTGACAGCCAAAAAACCGAAGTTTGGCAAATCATGCAGTCCACCCGCTCGCAAGTAGAAGATATCCTCACTGAGTCACAAAAGCAGCAATTACAACAATTGCGACAGAATTCGCGTTCCCGTCGTCTACGATTTAATCGCTAATTCCCAAAAACCGAGTTTCTTACCCTGCTTTGCACAATTCCCCATCCACCTTGCGGTGGGGAGGATGTCACAAATCTAAACCCTTGTAGAGACGTAAAATTTTACGTCTCTATGGTCTATTTGCCTGAAAATGGCTGTGAAAGGGAACAGGGAATGGGCAACAGGCAACAGAAAAATAAGCCACCCACAAGGGGTGGGGTTTCAACCTTCTACGACATACAAGGAATTTTGTCTGTTAAGAGTTCCCTCTTGCCTCCTCCCGTCCCGAAGGGGCTTGTAAATCAACGCCAATCATCCCATTTTTCGTTGAAAATGGATGTATCAGGGAAAGCAGTAGGATTGTTATTTTTATCTAACAAACGCTGTAGGGCAATCAACTGGGGTTCAATTTTAGGCAATTCATCCACCAGTTGGTAAGGAGCAATATTATTATCAAGGGCAAACATTGCTGTGGTTCCCGCAGCAGCACCAGCAGACCATTCAAAAGAATGTACGCGATATGCGGCAGCTGCAATGTGGCTAGTGGCGATGCTTTTACCCCCTACCAATAGATTATCTATTTTCTGGGGAATCATGGCTCTAAGGGCAATTTGGAAGGGATAAGCTTGTCCCGCACCCCGTCTTTCTCCTTCCCGTTCAGTGTTACCTGGTGCTTCTGGGGGACTGTTAGTCATACAAGGATGGAAGTCAATGGCGTAGTGACCGATACCAACAGCATCAGGAAAAATAGTAGAACGAGTACGTCTTGCCGTATCTTCTGGGGATTTATCACCCGAAATTACCGATACTGCTTCTAATCCTGCCAGTGCCCCTTTTAACCGGCGATACTCCCTTTCGGGCAGGGTATTGCGGTAATATTCATCATCGTAGTTGCGACGAGAAATATCGATTTCCCAAATTGTAAAGCCTCCGGGCTGTCCCCAACTAGGACGTCCAATAATTCGTCTTCCTTCCCGCATATAAGGATATTTAGACAAGCCATGTGCCGTACCCATGGGAGAATCGAACCCTGAGAGAAAACGGTGATTGGGGTGGACTTCCTTGACACCATCTCCCAATTGGGAATCTGTTGTTCCAGCTACCAGCCAGTAAAAATAACTAAGGGCATTTTCCTCACCTTTACGTAGGGTTTCTGTGCGCAGTCCCCCCATCCAACCACCTGGTTGTAATTGTCCGCTAGCTTGCAGTTGCTGGCGAGTGTAAATTAGGTTATCTTGGGGGTTTCCCGGACGATAGTCATTACCCCAAGTCCAGTTTTGCATCGAAATATCCCCTGGGGTGGGAGAAGTAAAATTAATCCCGCCAAATTTCATCCGTTTCCCTTTACGGGGACTCCAAATGCGACGGTAGGTGAACACCAAAGGAAAACTTGCCAAGCGCTTGAGTTCGTAGCTAAAATATGGAGAGTACCGCTGATAATATGGCGGTTCTTTGTGGCTTTGGCGTTCCTTAGTTGCCTCCATAGCAAAAGTATAAGTAAAACCTTGGGTACAGTAAGGGTCATTTTGACTACTAGAAGAAGAAGGTTCTAAGTAAGAACGTCCATCAATACCCAAACGATAGGGGACATCAGCCAAGCCGATAATTTCTCCTGTTTCGCTGGTGTCTACAACATACCAGTTGGGAGCATTACCTTTATTGTTTCCCTGGGAAACAAAGCGGATAATAGTTTTGTTAAAACGTGAGGAATTTTCGTAACTGTAAGCATCTTCAATGCTTTGAGATAAGCGGAAAGTATTGAGTTTAGCTGCACCTTTTGCTGGTTGGTGTTGAATAGCGATCGCACTATTAATAATTTTGCCATCGCTACTAATATCTAACTCTTTAATTACCGTATTCGGGAACCATTGCAACTTGCCTTTACCTTTCTTAGCGGCACTTTTGAGCATCTTCCTCAAGATTTTATGCCCATCAACAGGTAAAAAACAAGACTCACTTACCCAGCAATCACCGGGGTTCAGTTCTCTATACTTCCGTTTGATGCGCCTTCTTAATTCCAGGTAGCCGCGAGAATAGTATAACTTGCGACGCTGAGTCGGTCGTTCATCTAAAGCAGAAGTTCCTTGAGCAGAAATTTGTCCTCCCAACCAATCAGTAATTTCCGTAATACAAACTCTACCACCAGCAAGTAAAGCTTCGTATGCCGTAGCAACTCCAGATAGTCCCCCACCCACAACCAAGACATCACAATTTACTGTTTTGTCAGGGTTTCTAGGTGGTGCAGCAATTACAGAGTAGGATGCAAACCATGAGATCAATGTTGAGCAAAAAGTAACAAATGATAGCGAACGCTTCATTTTCACAAATTCCGTTCATCTCCAATAACAGTCTCTGACGCTACCATTTCCTCAATATTGCCGCAACTTTTTTTTGACAAATAAATGCGGAATCTCTAGTCAAAGCAACGCGCTGCCTCGCTTTTTAGCCCAGATCCAAGATGTGTGATACCCCATAAGGAGGAAGTCACCCATTCACCCATTATTAAACCTCCCTATTCCCTATTCCCTATTCCCTATTCCCTATTCCCTATTAAGACTGTTTCGGGAGGAGGTACCAAGACTATCCGCTAAAATACGATTAGGAGTTGAAGGGTACTCTCTCCTAAATGGCAAACAAACTTCAATTTGAATCTATTGCGATTATGCGCGAACAAGTTCTAGCCTGGTTAGCAGAAAATGTCACAACCCCTAGAATTAACCATATTCTCAGAGTTGAACAGATGGCAATCGATCTGGCTTTATTTTATGGCTTAGAACGTCAAAAAGCAGCACAAGCAGCTTTAATGCATGATTTGGCTAAGTATTTTCAGCCGCAAAAACTCTTACACATGGCAATGGCAGATGGGTTAGAAATAGATGAAGTGATGTCAACCACTCCCCATCTGTTACACGCTGACGTGAGTGCAATTATCGCTAGAGACAAATTTGGCATCAAAGATGAAGAAGTATTACAAGCGATCGCCAATCACACTTTAGGTAGACCGGGCATGAGTCCATTGTGCTGTATTGTATTTATAGCAGATAGTTTAGAACCAGGTAGGGGCAATACGGCTCAATTACAAACATTACGACAAATCAGTCGTGAAAATTTGCAAAAGGCTGTATGGCAAGTGTGCGACTATTCCCTAAAATTCTTGGTAGACAATAATTGTATGATTCATCCCCGCACCATCGCTACCCGCAATTGGTTCTTGCAAAAATCAAAAGCAATCCCAGCCTCTAATTCAGTCACTTAAAGGATGAAGAATAAATCAAAATTCCCATATTGTCTAGTTCACGAAAATAACTTTCTCCCCTTTTGTGCATACTCACAAATTAAATGTGTAAGCAAGTAGGTGGAAATAAACACAACTATATTACGAAACGTAAATAATCCTCAAACCTTTACCAATGACATAGACGCGTTAGCGGCTAGTCTACGACAATGCCTTACGGCATACCCGCAGGGTATGACAAACGACAAATGACCACCCTAAAAGCGTTCGCTTTATTTGTACCCACCTACTTAAGCAATTCAACCCACGGATAAATCCTCTTGTTATTTTAACCTTATCCTTTTTTAGTCAACTCCATAAACATAAGTTTATTTGTTACTATTCAAAGAATAAAGATGCACCAATTTACAATAGTAGAAAACATAGTTAATACAAACAACCAGTAACTGAGGTTTAATGTCTGATTACTTCCAAGGAAATTTCCAATTAGAATCTGTCCCACTAGCAAATGCGGTTAATACTGATGAAAACAGTGAAAAATTATCTTTAACTATTGCCGCTGCCGCATCCGATCGCAAAGCAGGTGATATTCTATTATTAAAGGTAGCAGATGTATCTTACCTGGCAGATTACTTTGTGATTGCCACTGGCTATTCGCGGGTACAGGTAAAGGCGATCGCGGATGCAATCGAAGATAAAGCCAAAACCGATTGTCAACGCTTTCCCTTACGTACAGAAGGAAAAGCTGAAGGAACTTGGATAGTAGAAGATTACGGGGATGTAATCGTTCACATTATGACACCCAGAGAAAGGGAATTTTATAATTTAGAAGCTTTTTGGGGTCATGCTGAACATATAGAGTGGGAAACATCCGATACAGGTGGGAGTTAACCAACATGATCGAATCCTCAGTCTCCAATTGCCCAGTTCCCGCAGAACAACAACCCTTAAATGAGTATGAAGAATTAAAATCTTCGTGGCTATTTCGAGACTGCACCTTACCATGGCGTAGGTATCTCACCACAATAGCTTGGATTGTTGGTTTATCTTGGATTATAGCAGCACCAGTGGCAGCAGCCAGTTTCCCTCCCCAAAAGCAGATAGCTCATTTTATCCTTTGTAGTTTAGCAGGAGCAAGTTTGGGAGTCCTACTGGTGCTACTGCGGCTATATTTGGGCTGGAATTATATACGCGATCGCCTATCGAGTCCGGTAATCTTCTACGAAGAGTCCGGCTGGTACGATGGTCAAACTTGGACAAAACCAGAACAATTGCTAGCACGCGATCGCTTAATTGTCACCTACCAAATCCAACCAATTATCAAAAGGTTACAAATTTCCTTCGCTGGCTTGGCTGGGTTATTAGTTGCTGGTACGATAGTTTGGCACTTAGTCTAAACATATAATCAGTTCTAGGGTGAATAACTAGCGAACTGCCAATGTCAAGACTAGTATAGAGTTCGCACAAAAACGCATAATTGAAGCTCAAGCACAACAGTTCTGGGCTAAAAATTATTAGTAATAAAACGAACTTATAATCAAAACTCATAAATAATGGTAAAATTTCACCCATGACAATGGGAAAACGAACTCAAGCCGCTGCCCTAGAAGTTAGGTTACTGCGGGAAGGTATTATTGAATCAAGGCATACAGTCCAAGCTGTGGTTTGTGACGAACGAGGAAGAGTGTTGTCAGTAGCTGGTAACGCGGAAACAGCAACATTTATACGTTCAGCACTGAAGCCATTTCAAGCACTAGCAGTCACAAGCACGGGAACACTAGAGGTCTATAACCTCAGTGATCGCGATTTAGCGATTATTACCAGTTCCCATAAAGGTGCCATTGAACAGGTACGACAGGCATTTAATATCCTCTGGCGAGCTGATATTGACCCTTCTGCACTCCAGTGTCCCATACCCCAAGGAAAAAATAGTCCCTTGGAATACAATTGTTCTGGAAAACATGCTGGGATGTTAGCGGTTTGTCAGCAGCGTAATTGGTCATTAAATAATTATTTACAGCGCAAGCACCCCGTACAGCAGCTAATTTTAAGTAAAGTAGCAGAATTGCTGCGTATGCCATCGGAGGAGTTTATCAGCGTTCACGACGATTGTGGCGCACCCACATATTTGATGCAACTTGCTCAAATGGCATCCCTATACGCTCAACTAGCATCCCGTAGTAATTTAGATATGGAGCGTATTGTGCGGGCAATGACCCATCATCCCACTATGGTAGCAGGGGAAGGGGAATTTGATACGGAACTGATGACTTTAACCCCAGGAGAGTTGGTAAGTAAAGCCGGTGCTGAAGGGGTGCAGTGTATCGGTAGACTCGGTGAAGGTATGGGATTAGCCATTAAAGTCATGGATGGGGCAAAACGGGCAAAATACGCCGCAGCCATTCACATTCTGCAACAGTTGGGGTGGATTACTCCCAGCACCAGTGAAGCCCTCGGAGAGAAGTTTATGGACGTAGGTAAATATACTCGTTTAGAGGTTATTGGAGAATTATCGCTTTTGTAGTTGCCAAATTTCTAAATCTATGGTTATATTAATAAAAGAAGAGAAACGACGCGGGATAGAGCAGCCTGGTAGCTCGTCGGGCTCATAACCCGAAGGTCAGTGGTTCAAATCCACTTCCCGCCACCAAATCTAAAACAAAGCCCTGTAACTCCAAAAGGTTCCAGGGCTTTGTTTTATTACTTCCCACAAGGGGCTAGGAATTTGGTAATAGGTAATTGGTAATTGGTAATAGGTAATTGGTAATATAGCACTTTTCACGCTTGATAGAATACAGATGAACCTCACCCCCTTCCCCTCTCCTTACTATAGACACGGAGTGGCTTCCCGTAGGGTAGGAGAGGGGTGTCCAAAGGACGGGGTGAGGTTCCCTCGTGTATTGAACTCAACTGAAAACCGCTATAGATGTAGGGTGTCGTACTCTCAGGGGTACCACACCTTAAATTGTTGATGGTGCGTTGCGCTACGCGACAGGACACCCTACATTTAAACTTCTTAACATAATTTGAAATATTAGCACCGACTTACTAAAAAGGAATTTGATCTATTCTTTTAGTAAAAACCATCCTTCATAGCGCGGAGAATTATAGTTGTGAAACTACAACGACCAATTTTAGTTGGCGGATTGGGACTATCATTTGCCCTGTGGATGCTACAAAGCTGGCAGGATTCCCTAGACCAGATGGGAGAATTCAGTTTATTGAGTTTGTTAGTTATTGGTGGGGGTTTGTGGTTTTTCACCTCAAATCGTCCCAAAGACAACTCCCAACTCCTAGATACTATCCCTGTGGATCGCCAAACAGTGGAAAATGCGATCGCCAAAGCTGAAACTGTAGTTAACCAATTGGCACAAGAAACAGATGTAACCTCTTTGCGAGAACAACTTGCCCAATTGCCCTTAGAATTAGACAGGACAGAAATTCATCTAGCTGTCACCGGGGGGAAATCTGTAGGTAAAACTTCCCTAATTCAAGTTTTAGAGGCTAATTGGCAGCAAAAAGTCCATTTTCAGGAAACATCAGCTTTATGGACTCAAGCAGATGCAAAATCTGATGCCCAAGCTTTAGCCCAAGCCAATGCTGCGGATTTTGTCCTTTTCCTCACCAATGGCGATTTAACTGACACAGAATTTCAAACCATACAGCAGCTAAAAGCAGCCAATCAACGCACAATGCTGGTTTTTAATAAACAAGACCAGTATGTACCAGATGAACGTGCTAGCATCTTGTTATCCTTAAAACAGCGACTACCGGGATATGTAGTAGCAACTGCGGTGTCTCCCCTCCCCATCAAAGTTCGCAAGCACAACGATGATGGTTCCGTACAAGAGTGGATGGAACAACCCGCACCAGATATCCAGCAGTTAACACTACAACTGGGAGAAATTTTGGCAAACCAAGGACAACAACTGGTATGGGCAACTACCATGAGAAAAGCCTATGGGTTGAAAGCCGATGCCAAAAATATGCTCAATGGTATTAGACGCGATCGCGCCCAACCTATAATAGAACAATACCAGTGGATAGCTGCTACTGCTGCCTTTGCTAACCCCATACCAGCATTAGATTTATTGGCAACAGCGGCAATTAATGCCCAAATGGTGGTGGATTTGGGTGGTATTTATCAGCAGAAATTCTCCCTGGAACAAGGTAAAACCGTAGCTGGAGAAATGGGAGGTTTGATGCTAAAACTGGGTTTAGTAGAACTTTCCACCAAGGCAATTAGCGCTGTACTAAAAACTAATGCTGTTACTTTTGTGGCTGGTGGTGTTGCAGAAGGATTAAGTGCTGCTTATCTTACCCGGTTAGCAGGTTTGAGTTTAATTGAGTATTTCCAACACCAGGAAGTAGCCACAGATTCTGGAAAGGGGTTGAATAGGGAGAAATTACGGCAAGTCTTGCAAACCGTCTTCCAACAAAATCAACAGATCGCATTTCTCCAAGGGTTTGTCAAGCAAGGGGTGAAGCGGTTGTCCCCTGAAGTTTCCGGTGGTGAACTTGTTGTTACCGAGAAAGCGGTGGGATAATCTCACTCATTACTGCTGACTGTAGAATAGCTGTGGATTCTACCTCTTGTAACATACAAGGGTGCGTTAGTGACAAGGTAACGCACCCTACTGGACTTGAACCAGTGTCAGAAACCGGGTTTATGAACGAAAAATCAGAGTTTTCAGGTTTAGCTAATTGCAATAAACCCGGTTTCTCAGATTTTGTTGAGAATGGTGCAAGAAAGATATTACCTTAAACGAAGGTAAATTCATTACCGCTGAAACTGCTGACATCAAGTCCTTCAAAAAGAATTTGTCCGCCAGTTTTGGTAGTTAAAAGCGCACCCTCCTGGGTATTAGCAAACCACCCTTGAGAAACTACCTGACTAAACCAGTAGGAGGCATTAATATTGCCCCAACCCCGGAATTCAACCTTATCCTCACCGATTGTGAAGTCCTGAATCGCGTCATATTCACCACGTGGTAAATCTTGGGGTCGCAAAACAAAGGTGTCATAACCTTTACCCCCTATGATAACATCATTGCGACGCCCCATCCTTAAGATGTTATCGTCATCATCGTCTCCCCAATCATCCCAATCGTCGTCTAGCCAATCATCATCATCACCCCAATTGATAATATCCTTGTTTGTACCACCATACAGAACATCATTACCATCTCCACCGTGGATATAATCTGCATCCTCTCCTCCATAAATGGTGTCGTCACCAAAACCACCATGGATCTTATCCTTGCCACCATCTCCATATAGTTGATCGTCACCTCGTCCCCCTTCTATGACATCATCTCCATATCTACCAGAGACAATATCGTTGCCCGTGCTGACATAAATTTTGTCTGCATATTCGGTTCCATACAGCTTATCGTCCCAAATGCTGCCATAGGTAACATCTTTACCCAGGGTGCCGATAAAAGTGTCTCCCAGCAAATGGATGGCACTAGTATTAATTTGTACTAAGCTCAGGCGGGTATCTTCAGTAAAGGTACGCTGATAAGTTCCGGTGGCTGTACCCGTAACCGAGTCTATGTAATTGTTACCATCAATATCAGCAGTTTCCTGAAAATCCATTTTGATGTTGTCGCTAGAACCAACATCCACATCTCCTAGTTGTTTAGAGGAGATTAAATCACCGAAGAAACCAAAATAGTCATATACAGTAACATCACTGATATCTGAGGTATCTAAAATGAGGAAAGCAGTTCGTGATTCTGCGTGAGAATATTCCCGGTTAGGATCTTCAATTTCTTTGGCTTTCAGTCCTAAATTTGCGAAGAAATCAAAAGAAAAGGTTTGCTTTGCTGCAACTGAAAAACTGGCAATGACTTGAGTTTCACTGCTAGATGTTACTTCAAAAACCCCTTCCTCACCAACACCACTACTGCTGGTGAACAAAGAGGTAAATGTGGGGTCATTAAAAAAAGTGGCTTGAGCATCTGCGATCGCACTCGCTACACCCCCCTTGACTAAAACATCTACTTCAGCAGCAGTTAAACTCCCTGAAGGAGTTTGGCTGTAGTTCTCAAAAGTAGCACTTCCTGTAGCCTTAGCAAAGTTAGGATCGCCAGGGTTAGGGATAATCGGTTGTAAAAATAGTGTCTCTGATGTCATGGAATTGTAAAGTAGTTTTGTGAAATTGCCATGAGAAAAACTAGCGATTTTAAGCTCAAATCGCTGTTTTATCTCTTTGATAGAGTTTGCTTAAAATCTGACTACAGATTGACAAAGGTTTTTAGTAGCACTACCCCTTGCTACCCTCAGGGAGAGACAATCAGTGACTCAGAGTAAGTAGACAAAAGAGTCTAAAAAGCTACTAAAAACAATGTGTAGACTTAATATTTAGAAAATTGTTATTGGCTACTCGACTTTATCCAAAATTAAGAACTTGGTTCTTAAATGCAGGGCAAAAAGCCTAGCTTTTTGGTAGAATATTTATTAGTATCACTGGTTGATGGTGACATTCAAAAATTCAAACTAGAGTCCGACAAAGGTTTCAGCGCAAGCTATCGCTAACGCTGACTTATTAGTTACCATTCCTAAAAAATGGACAAAGTCGAGTGGCTGGGAACTTTTTATTTAAACTACATCAAAAAGCTGCCATTAGGTCGCCAATTTGGCATGAATTTTAGTAGATTTTTAATTGTCAGTCTCTAGGGAAGCTTGAGGCTAGTGGGAGTACGGTTATCTTTTCTAGAAATTCTCACCATGTTTTCTGCATATAAACGATAAGACACGGTACATTGAAGATATCGAGAACAAAAGTTTAACCACGATAGGAAAAATCATAATCAATGACATTTGGCAAGCAACTGTAACTATGCGTAACAAAATCCAACAGACAATTAAACTACTTTTAAAATATGTATCTCTCCTCTGCCTTGTGTGTCTATTAACACTTGGATATGCCCGTGGAGCCTTAGCTGTCCGCAGTGGAGGACGGATTGGTGCTGGTTCCTTTAGGGTGCCATCTAGTCGCACCTATGCACCCCGTACCCGTGCCCCTGGTGGCTATTATGCCCCTTATCCCGGTGGTGGGTTTGGCTTTCCTTTCCTATTGCCTTTCTTCGGTTTTGGGGGTGGTTTTGGCGGTTTACTGAGTATTTTAATCTTTATTGCCATCGCTAATTTCCTGACGCAAACTTTTCGGCGAGTTGCTAGCGGTGGAGGTGAGGAAGTAGGTTATAGCAGCAACCCTCCTGTATCTGTGACTCGTTTGCAGGTAGGTTTATTAGCCGATGCTCGCAGTTTGCAATCCGAACTAAATAAGATTGCGGAAACTGCTGATACCAACTCTCCCCAAGGAAGGGCAGAAGTTTTACAAGAAACTAGTTTGGCTTTGCTTCGCCATCCAGAATACTGGGTATATGCAGGTGGCGGTACCAAGCAAGCCCGTTTAAATGCTGCGGAAGGGGAATTTAATCGTTTAGCATTGGCAGAACGCAGTAAATTTACGGAAGAGACTCTGACTAATGTTAACAACCAACTAAAAGCAGTTTTGGCTAAAGATGCTTTACCTGGAGATAAAACTGATAATCCCACAGATTTAATTACTCAAGGTCCGGGAGAATATATTATTGTTACCTTATTGGCGGCTACTCTGGGTAAGTTTGAGATTTCCCAGATTAACAATACCGATGACTTACGCCAAGCATTACGGCAAATTGGTAGCATTTCCGGGGATAACCTGTTGGCGATTGAAGTGCTATGGACTCCCCAAGCTGAAGGAGACACGCTTTCGGCTGATGATTTATTAGCAGAGTATGCGGATCTAAAAATGGTGTAACCTAATACTGAGTGCAAGGGAATCCAAAAAATAAATTATCCCCAAGGGGCACGGCGTCACACGGGCACGCCGTCACCAATGTAGGGGCACGGCGTCAGCAAAATTACTCTAGAAACCGAGAGATTATGGATGCCGTGCCCCTACAGAATTCCAGTCGAAGAAAGTCGCCACAACCCGAAAGCCACAAATCCTCAGTCCTCCTACGGCTTCATTCCAGCTACGGCTGGCGCTACGACACATTTGGGGGCTAAAACTCCAAGAACCACCGCGCAGCACCCGGCGATGGGCATCTCCACCGCTTTCCCACGCACTTCCATCAGTGGGTGCATTTTGATAATTTGGATGCCAAGAATCGGCACACCATTCCCAAACTTGCCCATGCATATCATATAATCCAAAGGCGTTAGCTAGGCTGGAAGTGCCCACGGTTTTGGTTCCTTTGCGTATTTCCCTGTGATTTCCATTCCCAGGGTTACAATTTGCTAATTCACTGGTAATGGTGTCGCCAAAGTGGAAAGGGGTAGTAGTTCCTGCACGACAAGCATATTCCCATTCGGCTTCGCTGGGTAAACGATACTGTCGTCCTGTTTTTTCCCGCAGTCTGGCACAAAATTCTACTGCTTCATACCAAGATATATTTTCTACTGGTCGATTTGCACCTTTAAATTTAGAGGGGTTGGGATTTAAGGTTTGTTTAATTCTAGGTAAGGCTGCCACAGATCGCCATTGTGCCTGAGTTATGGGATATTTTCCCATAAAAAAGGATTCTATGGATACTTGATGTTGTGGACGTTCGTCAGCGTCTCCTTCTCCTGGGGGGGAACCCATAATGAATGTTCCCTGAGGAAGTAATACCATTTCTAAATTGAGTTTATTACCCAAGTCTTCTGCAAAGAATTTGGCACTTCCGGGTTTACGACTGGTTTCTTTCCCTAGTGCATCTACGGTGACAATCTCAAAATCAAAGGTTTGGATAAATTCGCAAGTTTGCACCGTGGATTTTGTAGATACAGCTGTTTGTGCTAGGGGGGGTGATTGTTGTTGGGTAATGGTAACAACTGTATTTTTTGACGGAGATAATTCTGGTTGGGGAAGATTAACAATTGTGGGTGCAACGGTTATTTTTTCCAGATTTAATGCTTGTAAATCTCGCAATGCTTCTGCTGCTGATTGATATCTTTCTTTGGCTAAATGTTTGAGTAATTTATCCAGTATTTTCCCCAAACCTTCGCTGACACTCACTCCTTTTTCTTGTAAACGTTCTCGCCACAACCACTCGCCATTCATGGCATCATAAAGACGATCCTGAATTTGTCCGTAGGGATCTTGTAAGGGTAAACATTGAGTTAATAGCCGCACGCAAGTTACACCTAAAGCATATAAATCGCTGGCTTGACAGGCAAATCCAGCCATTTGTTCGCTGGGGGCATAACCAATTGTATATATTGCTGTTGCTTGTCTGGCTAAACTAGTTTGGGTGACTTGTTTGGCTCCACCAAAGTCAATTAATACCAGTTGATTATCGCTTTGACGGCGAATAATATTTTCTGGTTTGATATCCCGATGAATGACGTTTCTGGAGTGAATAAAATCTAAAACTGGTAATAAATCTGCTAATATTTGCCAAATTTCTGCTTCTGTAAAAGATTTATATCGCAGTTCTTTAAATAATGTTTCTCCGGGAATAAATTCTTGCACTAGATAGAGGCTAGAACCTTGTTGAAAGTAAGCTAGCAATCGGGGAATTTGTAAGTGATTCTCTCCTAAATCATATAGACGAAAAGCCTCTTCTTTAAATAATTCCGCTGCTTTCATTCTCGCTCCCGTTCCCTCTACTTGGGGGAAGAATTGTTTAATTACACAGGGAGCATCTAGTCTATCTACATCTTCTGCTAAATATGTTCTACTAAATCCGCCTTCGCCAATTAATTTCAATACGCGATAGCGGCTTCTCAGCAAGATGCCAAATTTGCTGTGTCCGCAACTAATGCAAAATTTATTACTGTCAGAATTGAAGGGATTAGAACAATTGGGATTTTGACATACTTGCATAATTCACGGGCGATAGCATCTTCTCCAAGGTTAGCCCCCATATTATCAATGAACCAATTTTATATGTAGATATACACAAAAAATATGCTTATATTTTTATGAAGTTTCCTCATTTTGGGGAATATACAATAAGCAAGATTAACTATTTATATTTATTGTGTATATTTAGTTGCAGTTTTTGGGTTGAAAGTATAAAAATATATATGAACAAAAATAATTTACATTATATAAATAATAATATCCTAAAGCTTTAAATATAGTCAAGATATTTGTAAGTAGCCTTTATGAACTCTGTACACCTTTGTAGACTCTCGTTACAAAGTTTTACCTTGTAATGTATTTTAGGGAGGCAGAGCCTCTTAGAATGTGTTTCCAGGCAGCAGCCCAGAAACGAGTTAACTGTTGTTCTCTCGTTACAAGGTTTTACCTTGTAATGTATTTTAGGGAGACTCTGGCTCCCATTAAGTCTGGAGGCAGAG
>JAAUYH010049637.1_pt1 | contig 25831 bp, 23 predicted proteins | sample 7278061 | NCBI WGS metagenome assembly JAAUYH01 (sample SAMN14350203, study PRJNA611818) | marine sediment metagenome | isolation source: surface marine sediment (0.6m) | place: French Polynesia: Moorea | collected 2018-08 | reverse complement strand
CTGATTCTCATTAATTGATGCTTAATGAAAATGAGTAACGAGAGAATCAGCCTTGGAGAATGGGAATTTGGCGATCGCCTGACAACCGAAAAAGATCCCGTGAAAAGTAAGGTATAGGCATAGGCGTTGACGTAGGCATTAGCATTGGCGTAAGCATGGGCATTAGCGTTGGTGTAGGCGTAAACATAGGCATTGGTGTTAGCGTAGGCGTAGGCATAGACGTTGGCATTGGCGTTAGCATACGCATAGACGTTGGCGTTGGCATCGGCGTAGGCGTAGGCGTTGGCATTGGCAACTACTCTTTTCGCGACAGGTGTCAAGTCAGCAGGAGAGGTTTTTGTTTTGGTTTCTGCCCAGTTTAATAGTTGAAGAAAACGATGATTATCAGGAAGAGATTTTAAGTAAGATATAGCCTTATTTTCCATATCTAACAGTAACTTATCTGCCCCTGTTTTGCCTTCCATCAACCCTGCAATTAAAATAAATATTTCTTTCCATCTGGTATCAGTAACATAGTTATTAACAGTTTGTTCGATTAAGTGGTTATCCACAATATATTTAGCAGTTAAATATTCCTGTAGGGTTAGATGGGAGAAAGAATAAATATTATCTAATCTTTCTACTAAAATACCTTGTTGAATAGCAATAGCATTTAAAACTGCTTCCCCTTTCAAGTCATGGGGTGCATTCAAATTTCTTGATAAAAATAGTTTGATTTTATCTACTAATTCTTGAGTATTAAAAAATAGTTTATCCTCAACAAATCCCTCATAAGCGATTTCTGAGAGTAACATGATTTCTGATTTTGTTGTAAAATCTTTATAGATGGGATCTCGCTCTAATCTTTTTTCCGATGACCATTTTTCTAAGAGTATTTCTAACGACCTTTTATAGAGATCACTTTTATTCTTAGGTAAAGTTTGAGACTCATCATAAACTAAACAAATAAATGTTAATAATAAGGGGGTTCTTGCTAATTCTTTTGCACCTATATTTGCTTTTAAAGCTTGTAAACATTTTTTAGCTGTTTCTGCTCTTTGATCGGTTTCAGAATTAAACCAATTATCAATAAAGTCTCTGATTTGAATATCATCAAATTCAGCAATAATAACATTTTTGAATTCATCAAACTTTTGTTGCTGTTCTTGGTAAGCAGGCGTACGACAAGAAATAATAAAGCGATTTTTACGATAATTTTTGACTATTTTTTCAATTTCGTCCACCAATTTTTCCACAGTTTTATTAGAAACTTCATCTAATCCATCTAATAAGAAAATAAATTTCCCTTTTTTTAATCCTTTATTAATTATTTTATCTATCTTCGTAAAATCACAATCACCAAATCTTGTTTTTATAGTAGCCAATAAATCAATATATTGCAAATTATTAAATTCTTTGAGTTCAATAAAAATAGGAAGACATTGATACTCTAAGATTCCTTTAATCGCATCTAATCCAACTTTTCTTAATAAGGTAGATTTTCCTGATCCGGGTGCGCCTAAAACCATTAAAAATTGATATTGATTAGCCACATCTATTCCTGTTAGTTTTTTGTCTTTATAAAATGATTTTCTTGTTTTAAAATTCTTTTCCATATCATCAGCATATATATACTGTCTCCTTGAATTTTTATCTAATACTTTAACCGTCGTATAAATATCTTCCAACGGAGTAGGTTTACGCATTCCCAAAACTTTAAGCTGGCCATAACTTTTATAATAATTACTGATATATTGTTTAGCCGCTTGAAAGATTTTATCTTTATCCCCTGGAACTATCTCTAAAATCAAATTGCTAAAATATTCAACGATTTTCAAATCAATGGGAGTGGGTTCGATGCGAATAATCTGATCGAAAGTAGCTGATTTTACCCCCGATAATGACAAGGATTTTAGTATTTCTTCTGCGGTTCCTTCCACCACCAAAAAACGACTCCCTTTGCCTCCATGAATGGTTAAATCTAAGTTCTTTAATTCTGCAATGGTTTGTCCGACGGTTCCCGTTTCTAACTGCTGTTTTCGTTGTTCAATTAATGCTTTGCGATATTCCACACGGGAAGGAAACTGAGATGGTTTGAGGGTTTCAGTGGGTGATAAATTAGTTTTGTCGTCATCTAATATCATGACAACTTGTAAGACTTCATCTGTTGATGAATGATCTAATATTTCTTGTAAAAGGGGATCAGCTTTTGCTCTTTGTTCAGGAGTAAGGTGCATAATATTAATAACTGTTTGTTATAAGGAAAGTTAATAACTATTTTTGTAAGGTGGGCAAAGTTTTCTAGATTATGAATGGTTAATATGAATGTCTGATTTGCCCACCCTACAAGCTTTAATTTGGTGGGTTACGATGGATATGAAAAAATTAGAAAACCCGAAACTTGTTCGCCATCTAACCCACCCTACAAGTTAACTACAATTGTCTTCATTTTTGACTTTTGCTTTTTGCCAGCCCCCCTTTGAGAAGGGGGGTAGGGGGGATTTACTTTCGCGTAGCGGTATTACAAGGGGAAAACTAAGATAAATCTCCCACTTGAATTAATCCTTTCCCTTGACGTTCTTTAGATTGATTTAATAATAATTCACATCGATTCAATAATTCCTCCCGAAGATCCAACACCGTTAAATCAGGATACCTCTCTAATAATAAAGCAGCCACCCCAGAGACGATAGGAGTCGCCATAGAGGTCCCATTCCAAGCTTCATACCCTCCTTGTACCACCGAGGAGTAAACCGCCTCTCCTGGCGCAACTAAATGGGGTATTTTGTAAGTGGTATTCTCAACGATCAAAGTCCCGCTACTGCTGAAACTGGTTACTCGTCCTTGCTTATTACTGGCACCCACTGAGAGAACACTTCTGTAGTTTCCTGGACTACGAGTGTAATTTTCTCCTTCATTTCCTGATGCACATACAGGAAGGACACCCACTGCCAACATATCCCTAATCACTTCTTCCATATCAGAGAAAAAGCCCTGTAATCCAGCAGATAAATTGACAATCTGGATTTCTGGGTTATTAGCTGCCCATTCCAAAGCGATAATAAAGTTTACTAATGTTCCTCTCCCTTTTGGTATCATTAACCCATTAATCACTGTAGCATCTGGAGCAACACCGATGCGTCTGCCACAAATCAACCCTGCAACGTGAGTTCCGTGGCCATCAGTGTCTAAAGAATTGGCTAATTCTTTGACTTGTCCTTGTAAAATGTCAAATTCAACCGCTTTACTTATTTTTACTCGTAATGCAGGATGAGAACTATCGATTCCTGTGTCTAAAACGGCGATAGTAATATTTTTGCCGGTAACTTGGGGAGATAAGTTATAGTTAATTGCTTTTAAGTGCCATAAATCATCATCTTTTAAGTCATTTTCACCTTTAAAACTGGTGGTCACTTTATCAGGTTTAATGAGGTCAATGGGTTGATCTTTTAAGATAGAAAATTCAGGTAATTGTTGCTGTGTATTTTTTGCATCTTTCTCTGGCATTTCTATAATGATTATTCCTGTAACTCCCAAATTTTCAGGACTTTTGAGAATTTTGATATTTTCTTTTCCTTCAATATCTTCAGCCCATTGTATTAAGGTTTTATAGCTGCTGTCTTCTCGATAAACTGATTCAACTTCTTGAGTTTGTTGACGACGACTTTCTAGAGTAAATTTACGAGAGACTAAACTTAAAGATTGACTAACGAGATTCGCTTTAGGACGAATAATATAAATCGGCATAACGACGTTGATTTTTGAGGATATTTTTCTAGTTTAGGTTAAAATAGAACCAGGAATAGTGAATGACTTAACAAAAATTATGACTGTGTTAGAAAAACTAAAAAGTAAACTAGAAGCTTACAAACCCATACTTCTGGAAAAATACAACATTAATCAAGTAGGAATTTTCGGATTAATTGAGAATTATTATTGGAGATGCAATTAAAAATGTGCCTAATGATATCAGAGACAATAGAAGAGTGCTAAAATAAACGATGTATTCAATAATTATAAAAATCATCAATTATGACAATTAAAGCATTTGTTACAGGAGGAACTGGATTTATTGGCGCAAACTTAGTTAGACTTTTATTAAAAGAAGGCTATGAAGTTCGTGCATTAGTTCGTCCCCAAAGTAATTTAGAAAACCTCAAAAACTTAGACATTGAAATTGTCAAAGGGGATCTCAATGACATCAATTTAACTGAAAAAATAAGAGGCTGTCATGTTCTCTTTCATGTTGCAGCACATTACTCGTTATATCAAGCTGACAAAGATCAATTATATGAAAGCAACGTATTAGGAACCCGTTCCATTTTAAACGCTGCCAAACAAGCAAATGTAGAACGTATTGTTTACACCAGTTCTGTTGCTGCTATTGGGGTAGGAAAACCAGGAGAAATTGTCAATGAAACCCACCAAAGTCCTGTCAATGAATTAGTAGGACATTATAAAAAATCTAAATATTGGGCCGAACAAGAAGCCAAAAAAGCGATTATAAATGGACAAGATATTGTCATTGTTAACCCCAGTACCCCCATCGGACCATTAGATATTAAACCCACCCCCACAGGGGACATTATTCTACGTTTTTTGCGCCGTCAAATGCCAGCTTATGTCAATACCGGGTTAAATATTATTGATGTGCGAGACGTAGCGCAAGGTCATCTGTTAGCCTTAGAAAAGGGGGAGACAGGGGAACGCTATATCTTAGGCAATAAAAACCTCAGTTTAAAAGCTTTGTTAGAGGAATTATCTCTATTAACAGGACTAAAAGCCCCTCAACAAACCTTACCCCTTTGGTTACCTTTAACTGTCGCTTGGGTAGAAGAAACATTGTTATCTCCTTTGGGCAAAAAACCCTCAATTCCTATAGATGGGGTAAAAATGTCTAAACAGCCAATGTATTATGATCCTGCTAAAGCCATTAATGAATTAGGGTTACCATCTTCTCCCATCGAAAATGCCTTAAAAGATGCCATTACTTGGTTTACCAATAATGGTTATTTATAGAATAATGATTATTAATAATAGGGTAAAATTATGGAAGAGTTTATTTCTTATTGTTGGAATGATATTGGGGTTTCAGGTGATAGTTCTTGCCCCGAATTAAAAACAGTTATTCACTGTAGAAATTGCCCTGTTTATCGGGGTGCTGGTCGAACTTTGCTGCAAAGAAATGCCCCAGAAGGCTATGTTGAAGAGTGGACAGATATCTTAGCACAAGATTGGCAACAAGCAGCTAAAGCTGATAAAAAAGGGTCAGGTTTAGTCAAAAAAGAGAATGTTACTGATGAAATTATCGGCTTAATTATTTTTAGAGTGTCTCAAGAATGGTTGGCTTTACCAGCATGGGTTGTGAAAGAAATTACCCATATTCATCCTATTCATACGTTACCTCATCGTAGTAACCATGTTTTTGCAGGAATTGTTAATATTCGTGGTGAAATTTTAATGTGCATCTTATTAAGAAATCTCTTATCATTACCTCACGCAGATTTGAATAATAAGAACGAAAACTTCCAAGATTCATCTTCTATTGTTCCAGTCGTTTATCAAAGAATGATTGTTATTGAAATACAATCTAATCGTTGGGTTTTTCCTGTAGATGAAATTTTAGGAGTTTATCGTTTTTCTTCAAGACAATTACAAGATACTCCTGTCGTAATTTCCAAAACACCTGATACTTATACTAAGAAAATCTTAACAGTAGAAGGTAAGAATATTAACTATTTAGACTATGAATTGGTCTTTTATGAATTGTTATTCTATACTTTAAATCGAGCCTAACCAATAAAATCAATAAATGCTCATGTCTGTAATCGATGTTAAAAATCTTAATAAAATTTACAAAGTTTCCTTGAAAAAACCTGGTATTAAAGGAACTATTAATCACTTTTTTAGGCGTACTTATCGTGATATAGCAGCAGTTAAAGATGTTTCTTTTTCAATTAATTCTGGGGAAATTGTTGGTTTTTTAGGTGCTAATGGTGCAGGAAAGACGACCACTTTAAAAATGTTAACAGGATTAATCCATCCCTCAACTGGGGAAATTAAAATAGTTGGCCATGTTCCTTTTAAACGTCATCCGACTTTTTTGAATAAGATGAGTTTAATCATGGGACAAAAACAGCAACTATTATGGGATTTACCAGCTTTAGATTCTTTAAAAATTAATGCTGCTGTCTATGAAATTCCTGATAAAGTTTTTCACAAAAGGCTTCAAGACTTAGCAGAAATGTTATCCATTGAAGAACAATTAACGCAACCCGTTCGTAAACTTTCTTTAGGACAAAGAATGAAGGCAGAATTATTAGCTGCTTTATTACATCATCCACAAGTTTTATTTTTAGATGAACCCACCTTAGGATTAGATGTTAATTCTCAAGCTGCTATTCGTTCTTTTTTGAAAGAGTATAATCAACGATACCAAGCAACTATCTTATTAACCAGTCATTATATGGCTGATATTACCGCATTGTGTGAAAGGGTGTTATTGATACATGAGGGACAATTGATATATGATGGAAACTTAGAGCAATTAGTGGAAAAATTCACCCCCTATAAAGAGGTAAAAGTGGAATTATCTTATCCTTTATCAACAGAACAATTAACAAACTATGGACAAGTCGAAACAGTGAAAGGTCAAGAGGTAAGATTTTTAGTGAAACCAGAAAATCTCACAGAAACCATCGCTAAGATTTTAGCTCAATTAGAGGTTAATGATCTCAATGTAACCGAACCCCCGATAGAAGAAGTCGTTAGTCAAATTTTTTCTCAAGGAAATGTTGATCTATAATATTTCTATAGATTTTATCGTAGTATAATCTTCTAAACTGTAATAACCGAGATACTTATATTCCAAGGTTCAAGTTAGTAAAAATTAGCAAAATAATCCAAGCTATGATTAATATTCAGTCATTAAAAAATCGAAGAAAAAAACTAGCTCAACTCATTGACTTTCCTATTATATTATGGTCAGGAAAAGCACCCTCTAGAAATTTTAGAGCTAATCATTATCCTTTTCGTGCCAATAGTCATTTTCTCTATTTTGCAGGACTTCCTCTAGAAAATTCAGCTATACGCCTAGAAAACGGTAATCTAGATTTATTCATGGATAACCCCCATCCTGATAGTACCTTATGGCATGGAGAAACCCCCAGAAGAGAAGATATTGCTCTACAAATAGGTGCAGATAATGAGTATCCAATGAAAGACTTAAAAGAGCAAATAGAAGGAGTAGCAACAGTACCAGTTCAAGATACTTTTACCTACCAAAAACAAAGAGAAATATTACAACGTTCTTTATGTTTTGATGAACAATCAGAAGATATTGATGACCAGTTAATGAAAGCTATCATAACCTTACGTTTAGTTCATGACGAAATGGCTTTAACTGAAATAAAAAAAGCTGTTAAAATTTCAGTTAAAGCTCATACAATTGCTATAAAATCCACAAAAAAATGTGTTACAGAAGCACAAGTTAGAGCAGCAATGGAAAGTTATATAATGAGTCAAAATATGACCTGTGCTTACAATAGTATTGTGACTGTTAATGGGGAAGTTTTACATAACGAAACCTATAATAACCCGTTAAAATTAGGGGATTTATTACTAGCAGATGTCGGTGCAGAAACTGCTCTAGGATGGGCTTCAGATATTACTCGAACTTGGCCAGTAAATGGTCATTTTTCTAGTAGTCAACGGGATATATATGATGTGGTTTTAGCTGCTCATGATGCTTGTATTGAAGCCACAAAACCAGGGGTAGAATATCGAGAAATTCATCTATTAGCAGCAAAAATTATGGCAGAAGGGTTAGTCAATTTAGGTATATTAAAAGGTGACCCCGATACGTTAGTTGAAAAAGATGCTCACGCTATCTTTTTTCCTCATGGAATAGGTCATTTATTAGGATTAGATGTTCATGATATGGAAGACTTAGGGGACTTAGCTGGATATCAAGAAGGAAGAACTAGAAGCGATCGCTTTGGGTTAAAATATTTAAGGTTAGATCGTCCGTTAAAAGCAGGTATGGTGGTAACAATAGAACCTGGATTTTATCAAGTTCCCGCTATCTTAAATCATCCAAAATTTCAAGAAAAATACTATAATGACGTTAATTGGGACAAATTAAAACAATTTTCTGATGTTAGAGGAATTCGCATCGAAGATGATATTTTAGTCACAGAAACAGGGGCAGAAATTTTAACCCAAAATTTGCCCACTCAAGCTGATGAAATTGAAGAAATGATGAGCTAACATCAGTCGTCAGTTATCAGTTTTTTAGTGTCTTTATTGTTTATGATACTCCCTATCTTCCCACACTCCCCACACTCCCAGTCTTCTTGTAATTCACCCAGATGGGTGAACCTTTATGATGAGGTCAGTTAATCCCAACTACTTTAAACTGGTAGCTACACAAAATCAGCTAACTTCCTTAAAGGTTGAGGAGAGTATTATTATGAGTCCCTTAGAACACAATCAGAAACTGGTACACTTTTTACAACAAGAATTAAACATACCTGCTGAGTCTATTGCTTTAGTTCAGCGTCATCCTGAACTCCCTTATAGTTCTTTTCCTATGTTACTATGGCGTTACGGCTTAATTACGCTTACTCAATTAGAAAGAATTTTTGATTGGTTAGATAGTGGTTTATCTTATTCTGCCACTCAGCTTTAGATGAAAAAATATATAATAAGAGACGATAAATATTCAAGATTGACTCTCGATAACAGGGAACAATAATAACATTAATGACTTCTATTGCTTCTTGGATAAAACCGCCTTTTCTGCAACCTGGCGATACAATAATAGGCATTTCTCCCAGTGGAGCAATTAAGGACGTTGCTGCGGTAGAAAATTCCATCGAAATTATGCGATCGCAGGGCTACAACCTGGAACTGGATCAACATTGGAACGCCCAATATAGCTACTTAGCAGGAAGGGATGAACAACGCAGAGAAGCGTTATTACAAGCCTTAACCAATCCTAATTATAAAGCTATTATAGCCGTTCGTGGCGGTTATGGAGCAGCAAGATTATTAGAAGAAAAAGACTGGGAAACTATCTTCAGAAATTATCCTAAATGGTTGATTGGTTTTTCTGATATTACTAGCTTACTGTGGAAACTAGCAAGGGTTAAAATGTCTAGTATTCAAGGTCCTGTGTTAACCACGTTGGCCAAGGAACCTGAGTGGTCATTAAAACGGTTTTTTAGTTATCTTCAAGGTGAACCCTTACCTCCGTTACAAGGTCAAGGATGGGGTAACGGCCAAACAGAAGGATGGTTATTACCTGCCAATCTCACCGTCGCTACTAATATCCTAGGAACCCCGTTACAACCCCCCTTAAACGACGTAATTTTAGCCCTAGAAGACACAGGAGAAGTCCCTTACCGTATAGACCGAATGTTGACCCAATGGCGGTTAATGGGGGCATTTTCTGGGGTTAAAGGGATTGCTTTGGGACGGTTTAGTGGGGGTAATGAACCAGAGAATAGTTGGACGACAGAAGAAGTGTTACGCGATCGCTTGGGGGATCTCAATATTCCCATTGTTTCTGACTTACCGTTTGGTCATGATGGGGTTAACGCTATTTTACCGGTAGGAATGATGGTTAGGTTAAACGGCGATCGGGGAAGTTTAGAATTTAGTTATTAATGATTAGCTGTCTAAACTCTTTCATAGCTAAACGTGGGTTAGAATGATTGATAAATTTGCAGAGTAAATTAAGATCAAGATTGGGTAAAAGTTGACTTTTTTCTTGGAGGGAATATTGTTCATTTTCTAAACAATAAATATTAAGTTTATCATTTTGCCATAACCAAACTTCTCTAGTTCCTAAACGACGATACACTTCTAATATTTTGATGTTCCCACTGATAACAATCACTTCAATGGCAAGATCAGGGAATTCCTTGTCTGTCCTTAAACAATAACATTTATCTGGTTCTTTTCCTGTTTGTCCTTCTTCGACTCGCAATGTCGTCGAACCCAGTCCCCAAAAGTCGATTTCTGCTGCTTCTAAATAAACTTCTAATAACCTTCCTATATTTTCTGTGCTAACTTCGTGACGACGACTGGGTGACATAATTTCTAATACTCCTTCAAGATAAATCGTTCGATAGGTTGGACTATCTCCCAATGATTCTAAAAATTGTTCGTATTCTGCCCAAGAAATACCAGTAAGAATCAAACGTTGTTCACTGTCATGATGGGATGTTTTAAAATTAACGAGTTGAGGTAAGGAGATTAAAGACATAATGAATGAACAATAAGATCAGGTTAAGTTATTTCGATCATAACATTTAACTATAATCAAGTTTTTTCCTGCCGATGAAGATGTAATAAGGAACTTTAACCCCAGGCAAGAATGGAAGATTTGCCATCCTTTCCATAAACTGAATATTTTCAATGAACTTGGACTCCTTTAGTACATTTCTGTTCGTTGAAGTTAGGCACTGTTGTATAAGTTGTCGATTCTGCTATGAGAATATCTTTATATTCTTTGTAAAGCTACTATAAGCACAAAAGCGAATTTATCTGGCTGAAGATAAATTCCCATTCAAATTTAAAAATTAATATTATTTTAATTTATATATTAAGTCTTTAATATATAATGTCGACTCTATAATTATTCACAGAAGAAACCATTTCCACAATCTAAAAACTTTGTTGATATTGAGAGAATTCCTCCAAACAATCTTAGGATATGAGTAATAAATCTTCCTGTAGCGGGATAAAGAAACAGCATTATTTTTTCCCTTCAAGTTGAAAAATTGTTCATTTTTAAGGAGTTTCTCTCATGGCAAAAATCAAGGTAGGTATTAACGGGTTTGGTCGTATCGGTAGATTAGTATTTCGCGCAGGTATCAATAATCCTGATTTTGAGTTTTTGGGCATTAATGATCTCGTCCCTGCGAAGAATATCGCCTATTTACTCAAATATGATTCGACACACGGGCGTTTTAATGGAACAGTAGAAGCAAGAGAAGATGGGATTGTGGTCAATGGTAAATTTATCCCCTGTTTTGCCATTCGTAACCCCGAAGAATTACCTTGGGGACAGATTGGAGTGGATTATGTGGTAGAGTCCACTGGTTTATTCACAACTCACGAAACTGCCAGTAAACACATCACAGCTGGGGCAAAACGGGTGGTTATTTCTGCCCCCACCAAAGACCCTGAAAAGGTTAATACGTTTGTCATGGGGGTTAATGATGATCAATATGATCCTGCTAAAGATTACGTTGTCTCTAATGCCAGTTGTACTACCAACTGCTTAGCCCCCATTGCTAAAGTCATTAATGATAACTTTGGTTTAGCAGAGGGGTTAATGACCACCATCCACGCCATGACAGCCACTCAGCCCACCGTAGATGGGCCTAGCAGGAAAGATTTACGGGGAGGACGAGGGGCAGCCCAAAACATCATTCCCGCCTCCACAGGGGCAGCTAAAGCGGTAACTCTCGTTATTCCTGAATTAAAGGGTAAGTTAACCGGAATGGCTTTGCGGGTTCCCACCCCCGACGTTTCTGTGGTTGATCTCACCTTTAAAACCGAAAAAGCCACCAGTTATGAAGCCATTTGTGCAGCGATGAAAGCAGCAGCAACCGGTGAGTTAAAAGGGGTGTTAGGTTACACCGATGAAGATGTGGTTTCAATGGATTTTGAAGGAGATTATCACTCTAGCATTTTTGATGCTAAAGCAGGTATGGAATTAAATTCTAACTTCTTTAAAGTGATTTCTTGGTACGACAATGAATGGGGTTATTCTTGTCGGATGTTAGATTTAATGAAAGTGATGCAAAGCAAAGAAGTAGAAGTTATGGCAACGGTATAACTTAATTTTTTAGGGGCATATTCATGAAGTCAGAAGTCAGAAGTTCCTCGCTTCGCTGCGGCGCAACTGCACAGAAGTCAGAAATTAGAATCAAAAAAGATCAAGTCATCTTCTATTTTAATGCCTTAATTTTTTGATTAATTTTTACTTCTGTTCGATAGAGCCGGAGCTTCGCTGTGGAACTTCAAACTTCACACTTCTGACTTCAAGCGAAGGGATAAATCATGCCCCTACCTATTTAATGATTCTCAAATTTTGAGATAGTTTTCTAAACTAAATTTTCCTGAACCAAACGCAAGGATCATTAACAGTCCTCCCATTAATCCTAAGTTCTTAAAAAAAGCAATTTCTTCTTCAGGAAACGTTCCGTGAAAAATCAAGGTAGCAGGAATTAAAAATCCAATTAATAAACAAGCACCAATTTTAGATTTGTATCCTAATAAAACCGATAAACCACCGACAATTAAAACTAGAATAGTTGCCCATAGCAAGACTTCAGTTAAAGGTAATCCTTTCGAGGCCATATATGCTTGGGTTTGTGCTGGTGATAATAGCTTACTAACGCCAGATTTAATAAAAATTGCTGATAAAAATAATCTAGCTACCAGAGAAACATAGCTTTGGAAAGTGACTTGAGTTAACATGGATAAATAACCTATTGATTGTACTTTATATTTTTTTTGAATTTTAACAATTCTTAATTAAATTGACAACAATGGCTGAAATTGAGAAGAATTTTTCCAGGTTGTTAAAACATTTTGCACAGAGAATGATAACCAATTATGATAGTGAGGATATACAGGAAGACGAGGGACTAATTGCCATCCACCAGAGGTTAATAAATCAACTAACTCCTGATGGGAAAAATGGGGATAGTCTGGGTTTACTTCATCTTTTGGACTGATTCCCCCTAAATCTCTGGCACCTGCTTCTAAACAGTCTAACAAACAGTTGGGATCTGTGATTAAATTGGGAGGAATTTGTATGGTAATAGAATTAGGTAAAATGTCTCTAGCTTTCGCCACCATTTCTGGTAACCGATGAAGGGGAAAGGTAGACCCTTCTAATTTTTGCTTGCTTCCTAGTTGATAAGGCTGTAGAATAACTTCTTGAATGTTCTGCCATTTCTGGTGAATGGCTGCGATCGCTTCTAACGTCTGCCAAGAATCCCTCTTGTCTTCTCCTATTCCTAAAAGAATACCTGTGGTAAAAGGAATCTGTAATTGACCTGCCCATTCCAATTGTTGTAACCTTAATGAAGGTAATTTACTAGGAGCATGACGATGAACTGTCTTGAGAAGTTTTGGCGTAATTTGCTCTAACATTAACCCCATAGACGCATTAACTTTTTTTAGAGTTTCCATTTCAGCGAAACTTAAAACCCCAACGTTAGTATGGGGCAAGAAACCCTCAGATAAGGCTAATTTACACAGATTATAAATGTGTTGAAACCATGATTTTCTTCTGGAGGACTGAGGATGAACTTCACCACTTAAAATTAAAATTTCGCAAACCGATTGATCTTGCAATTTTCGCAAAATAGGTTGACTTTTTTCCAAAGTTAACCAATGATCTTGATCAGGATCAACTCGAAAATTACAATAGGTACAACGGTTAAAACATTCATAAGTGGGGACTAGGGTATAAGCTGGACTGTAGGTAATTTGCTTTGTCATGTTTCTGTCTGATACTTAAATTTATAACCATTTTTCTCAATACTTTACTATAATACACCTAGACTTAATGGCGTTTAGAGGGTTATTATTAGAGTAACTTTTTGAATATCAAGAATGAGTAACGAAACTTATTTTAATCATCCTATTTTCGGTCTTCTTTATCGTGTCTGTGTCCTTGATGACAATCAAGAGTTATTTACTACATTATACGCTCAACGGTTATTTTTTCTCGTGAAAATGTTGCCGAATAATACGGTTTTTGAACCGATTAGTCGTTCAGATGCTAGATTATTAGTAGAAAAACGTTTGCGTAATCTTCATCGTCTAGGACTCACTGAAGAGTACAAAGACTTTCAAGTTATGTATAAACAAACTTTTCCTTAAATAATATGACAATTGTTGAAAATCTTGATAAAGTTCGAGGTCAAATTCCTTCTTATGTTCGATTAATTGCTGTTACTAAGAAAAAATCAGTAACTGTGATTAAGGAAGCTTATAATTATGGTATTCGTGATTTTGCTGAAAGTCGTATTCAAGAAGCACTTTTAAAGCAAGAACAGTTACAAGACTATCCAGATATTTGTTGGCATTTTATTGGTCATGTGCAAACCAATAAAGCCAAAAAAGTCTTAGAAAATTTTCATTGGATTCATTCAGTTGATAGTCTTAAATTAGCCGAATATCTAGATAAATTAGCATCTAAAACTTCTATTTTTCCTCATGTTTGTTTACAGGTTAAATTATTACCAGATCCGAATAAGTATGGGTGGGAAGTAATAGAACTTTGGCAAGATTTATCTAACTTAGAGTCCTTAAAACACTTAAAGATTGAAGGTTTAATGACTATCTTACCTTTAGGATTGTCAAAAGCAGAATGTTTAGATACTTTTGAGAAAGCCAAGGAATTAGCTGCTAAAATAACAGAAAAGTCTTCATTACAGTTAAAAGAGTTATCGATGGGAATGTCTAATGATTACTTATTAGCAGTAGAAAAAGGGGCAACAATGATTCGTTTAGGAACTATTATTTTTGGAGAAAGAGAGTAGTTGATTTAAAGCTTGAATAGGATGTTGGGGTTTCCATCCCGAAAACCTTCTCACTTGGGAACGACAAGAATATCCAGTAACTAAATAGTAAGGTCTATCTTCAATCTTTTGAGGTAAATGTTGTTGCCAACTACTTTGATAAATACCTTGTGAATTTTCATAATGTTCCCTTTCGTGGCCATACATTCCAGCCATTCCACAACAACCAACAGATAATAAATTTAACCTAATTCCTATGTTATTAAACACTGTTTTCCATTGTTTTTGTGAGTTAAAAACGAGGGCTTTTTCGTGACAATGTCCCAATAAATAATAAGAATCATTAGATTGAATTTTAGGCAATTTTTTATCTTGTTTAACTAAAAATTCTTGGATTAGTTGAACGTTATTAAAAATGTTTTGATCAGCAGCAATTTTATTATATTCATCTCGATAAGTAAGGGTCATACTAGGTTCAATTCCAATAACAGGAATATCCAAATCTAAAATGGTTTTGAGGTGATTGATATTTTTTTGAACGATAGTTTTAAAATTATTGATAAATCCCTTTAAATGTAGAGGTTTACCATTAATAAAAAAAGGTAAGATATAAACATCATAACCTAAGTTTTCTAGAAAAGTATAAGTATCCATAACTAACTGGGATTCATAGAAACTGGTAAACGCATCTTGTAATAAAATAATGCTATTTTTCTGTTCTTCTACTGATAATTTTTCCAAGTTTTCTATATTTAATTCTATGTTTAATTGTTGTCTCAAACTTGGTAAACTTATGACAGGGGGATCAACTAAATTTAATCCTTTATTAATCAGTAATTTAATTATGGGTTGCTGAACCAAGTTATTAAATAAATTAGGGGCAAAAGATTGATAATAAGCTAACTGTTCTATATTGCCCATAAAATAATCCCTAAAAGGACGTAAATAACGACTATAATAAGCTTCTAAAAATCGAGATTTTAAGTCAGGAATATCAACATGAATAGGACACTCACTGACACATCCTTTACAAGCAAGACACCCTTGCATTGCGTCATAAACATTGTGAGAAAAATCTTCTTTTTTTTGCCATTTTTCTAGAGTGTACCAAATTTTTTTAGCAACAGATAAAGTCGCGTAATTATCTGCTTTAAACTCTGATTTTGACAGTAATCTTAACCATTCTCTTAATAACATGGCCCTACCTTTTGGGGAATGAATGCGATCACGGGTTTGTTTAGCAGAAGGACAAATAATTTCATCGGGGTTAAAGTTAAAACAAGCACCATTTCCGTTACAATTAAAAGCACCTTTATATTCCTTTCTAAACTGTTGAGATACCTGACGATCAAGCTGTCCCCTTAGCGGTGATTCCAGTTTAACAATTTCGTCTGTACTATTGTAGGGTGTCACTATTTTTCCTGGATTTAATTTATTATTAGGATCAAACACTTGTTTGATTTTTCTTAAGTCTTGATACAGTTCCTCACCAAAGAATAAAGGGGTGTATTCACTACGAAAGCCTTTTCCATGTTCCCCCCAAATAACACCACCATATTGACGAACTAAATCAACTACTTTATCCGATATTTCTCTAATTAATTTTTCATCTTCAGGTACTTTCATATCTAAAGCTGGACGAACATGAAGACAACCAACATCTACATGACCAAACATGGCATATTTAAGGTTATAACTGTTTAATAATCTTTTGAAATCATGGGTGTAATTTGCCAAATTTTCAGGAGAAACGGCAGTATCTTCTATAAAAGCAATCGGTTTGCGGTCGCCTGGCATACTTCCTAATAAAGCTGCTCCTTTTTTTCTTAATAACCATAACTGTTTAATTTCTTCTGGTTTATAAGTTAGATAATATCCTATCATTCCTGAATTTGAGTTTTTTAGAAATTGTTCTATTAATGCTCTTATTTTCTCTTCAAGTGTCTGATTATTTTCTCCGACAAACTCAACTAAATTAATAACTTGTGCTTGACCAACAAAGTCTTTTACTTTTTCAGAAATACTATCTTTTTTAGCTAATTCTAAAATTGTTTCGTCCACCGTTTCAATAGCAGCAGGGTCATAAGTTAGTAAATGTTTAGCATCCTTTAAAGCAGCATCAAAATTTTGATAATGGATAGCCAATAATTGAGTACATTGAGGAATTTTAGTTAACCTCAGTTTCGCTTTTGTAATAATTCCGAGTGTTCCTTCAGAACCCGCTAATATTCGATTAATGTCAAAATATTGTCTGCTTTCATCATAAACTTTGGCTAGGTTATAACCCGTCATAAATCGAGTTAATTTAGGAAAGGTTTTGTCAATCAATTCTGCTTTAGTTAAAACAATATCATCGATTATTTTATAAATGTCTCCTAATCTTCCTGATTGTTGTTTTAACTTAGCCAAATCATTTATATTTACTTGTGAAGAAGTGCCTAACGTTCCATCAGGTAAAACCCAACTCAATTCTAAAATATGATCACTGGTTTTCCCATAAATACGAGATCCTTTACCCGCAGCATCTGTATTAATCATTCCGCCAATGGTAGCACGATTACTAGGGGCAAGAGAAGGGGCAAAAAATAAATTATCAGGAGCTAAAATTTGATTTAATTGGTCTAAAATAACACCAGGTTGAACCCTAACCCATTGTTCTTTTATGTTGACTTCTAACACTTGATTCATGTACTTAGAACAGTCTATAATAATACTAGGAGAAAGGGACTGTCCATTGGTGCCTGTTCCTCCCCCTCTAGCAGAAAAAGTAATGGCTTCAAATTCAGTTTTGTTAGCTAATTTAAAAATTTCTATTACATCCTGAGTGTTACGGGGGAAAATAACAGCTTGGGGTAAAATTTGATAAATACTGTTATCTGTTGAAGCAATTAAACGGTTAGCAACATCCCCTTTACTATCTCCTGAAAAAGAAGATTGTTTTAAACAATTTAAAAAATTAGCAATGGTTTTATTAATCGTTGTTTCTGGTAAAAGTCTAGGAATCATTAAAAAAACAAAGCAAAAGGTTAATTTAGTGATAGCATAAACGGTTTAACGACGCTATAAAATTTTTATGTAGACGTAATTTTAGAGTATTTAGAATAATAAAAATAGTCGCTTTTTCTGGTCAATTGTATAATTTTAAGTTAAAATTAGAATCCAAAATAGATATTAATAACACAGAAAATAATATGACGATTAATCCTTCCATAATTATGGTTATCTAATTGCCTTAGTTTTTTTTGGAATTCATTGTTTATTATTGGGATATTTAATGATCAAATCTGATGATTTTCCAAGATTTTTAGGGCTTTTATTGATTTTAGCCGGTGGTGGTTATCTCATGGATAGTATCGCTAATTTTCTATTACCAAATTATACAGAGATCACCTCTTGGTTTGTTATTATCTCAGCAGTAATTGCTGAATTTTTACTCTGCTTTTGGTTGTTATTTAAAGGAATTAAACTAAAAAAAATATTTAGATTTAGCAATGGTTTGGTAAATAATACGCTTAAAATTTTAAGCTTTTTTCTAGATACTGACACTGTAATCAATCTCTATAATTCATATACACATAAATGAGATAAATTTGAGATTGGCCGTCTAAAATGAATGATTTTAATGTATCTTGTCCCATTCCTGTCGATCAATATCCACAAGTTTTACTCGCTCATGGAGGAGGGGGAAAACTCATGCAGCAGTTACTGGAAAAAATGGTCTTTTCCACCTTTAAACCTCCTAAAGATGTTCCCCCTCATGATTCTGCTGTTCTTAACCTTCCTGGGTCTAAAATTGCCTTTACAACAGATTCTTATGTGATTCATCCTCTCTTTTTTCCTGGAGGAGATATTGGTAGTTTAGCCATCAATGGAACCGTTAATGACTTAGCCATGAGTGGCGCACGACCGCTTTATTTAAGTTTAGGATTTATTATCGAAGAAGGACTACCGATGGAAACTTTGTGGCGAGTGATTCAGTCCTTAAAAAAGGCAGCAGATACAGCGAAGATAAATGTCGTTACAGGGGACACAAAAGTTGTTGATCGCGGTAAAGGTGACGGTCTATTTATTAACACTGCGGGGGTAGGAATTATAGAACATAATCAAACTATTGCCCCGCAAATGGTTCAACCCGGAGATGCTATTTTAATTAGTGGAGATATTGGTCGTCACGGCATTTCTATTATGGCAGTTAGGGAAGGATTAGAACTAGAAACCACCATCGAAAGTGACTGCGCTCCTCTTCATCATCTTGTCTTAGAAATGCTCAATCAAGGAGTAGAAATTCACTGTTTAAGGGACTTAACCCGAGGGGGTTTAGCCAGTGCATTAAACGAAATTGCCTTAAGTGCAAGAGTAACCATCAATATCAAAGAAAAGGCTATTTCTGTAAGGGAAGATGTGCAAGGAGCCTGTGAAATTTTAGGGTTTGATCCCCTCTATGTTGCCAACGAGGGGAGATTTGTGGCTTTTATTCCCCAAAAGTCAGTCAATAAAGCCCTCGAAATTATGACCTCTTTTTCTCAAGACGCTTCTCTCATCGGTGAAGTGACTGGCCAGGGAACAGGAATGGGTTTAGTTACCCTAGAAAGTCAAATCGGTTCTCAGCGCATTGTGGATATGCTAAGCGGAGAACAACTACCCAGAATTTGTTAAGGGGTAGGACTCATTTTATAACGCTGAGAACGGGTATTTTGCGCTGCTTCCGTAGCAATTTCCGCCGCCAGGGTGGTCATGGGTGAAACGGATTTTGAAGCTTTCTGACGGCGATTTTGTGGGGTTGGAGTAGAAGACACTAAACTGTATGCTTTCCAGTCGCTTTCGAGACTCCACTCAGGATCATCGGTGATCAACAAAACCCCACCAGCAGGGATCGCTACCTCGTCCATAGCAGCCCAAATACAAAATTGAGTCCAGGGGGAACGCAACAAAAATACTTGTATTTGTTTACCGTCACAACTGCCGTCTGTATACCCTAGCAAATAGCGACCCTGCTTGATCATTGGCCGTAATTGAGGATATTTTTCTAACAACATGAAAATTCCATGATGGGCCATAAAGTTAATGATTACCAATTCAACAAAAGGAGGTGTTGAAGCGAAACTTAACAGCAACCTTAGCCATTAAGCATAGAAAGAGGTAACCACAAAAGTAAGTATCGTAGGTAACGAAATGAGGTTTTTTGGGGAAATGTCAGGTAACTTTGACAAAAATTCCCTATAAACAAACCACAAACTGTCCTCGTATCACAAAAATTAGTCCCTAAGATCAAATATAATAAAGTGTTGCAAAACTTCTTTGAGTTGTTAAGCATTAAAATATTATGAGTCTAAATCGTTCTACTTTTCATATTTCTCCTTTAATTCAGATTACGTTAATTAGTTTATATATTGCTTTAACGCTTCCTTTACCGTTTCTCGCTGAGGTAACTAACGCACCTATTCCTTCTCGTGTATTATGGATAGGAATTGTGTTAGGCTTACTAATTTTAGTAGGGGCTTTAAGTGAACGGGTGATTGTTGATGAAAGTGAAATTAAAGTGGTTTATCCTGTCTGGTTTTCTTCTTTTTTTCGCAAAGGATGGTCATTAAATTGGTCAGAGATTAAGGACTTAAAATTACGGACAACAGGACAAGGGGGTTTAGTCTATTATTTTATTAGTAAAAATTCTGATCAGGCTTATTTACTTCCCATGCGAATTGCTGGATTTTCCTACTTGGTCGAAATTGTTACTAATAAAACGGGGATTGATACCACGGATATTCGCCCTCTTTCTCAACCTTGGATGTATTTAATTTTATTGATTTGTACCTTCTTTTTATTATTAATGGATAGTTGGACAATTTGGACAGCAACGAGTATCTAATTATTTCAAGAAAAAGTTAGATTTTTTCTTAGTTATGCCGAGTTAACCTGAGTTCGGAATAAGCTAAAAGTTTAATAAAGTGGTTGACGAAAAAGATGATTTTTTGATGGAACATCCTTTGACTCCGAACTCAAGTTAATTTTATTTTTCAACTTGAACGCCTTTCCAAAAAGCCACATAACCCTTGATATTTTGTGCTTTTTCTTTAGGGATAGGATAATACCAAGCAGCGTCTTTATTTTCTTGTCCATCAACTTCAATGGTATAGTAACTTGCTTGTCCTTTCCAGAAACAAGTCGTATGGTTGTCACTCTCTTTAAAATACTGTTTATGAATGGAATCGGGGGGAAAATAGTAATTTCCTTCTACCATTTCACATTGATCACTCTCTGCTAAGATAACACCATTCCAAATTGCTTTTGCCATGCTTTATCTCTGAAACTTTACCAATATCTATTATGGAGGAAATGGGTTTTGTTGACAAGACTAAAAAACAGAATATTAACCCTAGTTAAAAAAATTCCCCCTGCATTTATTATCTGTAATAGCATTAGTTTATTTTTACTAATATTAGTCATACTTTATGCTTATAAATTTGAGCCATCAGTAGAAGGTTTATTTATCCCTCCTGCTACTCCTCCTTATCCAACAGGAGGGTTATTAACTCATACGTTTGAGATATTATGTTCCATTCCTCCAGTGGTATGCGGGTTTAGTTTTATCATTCTTAGACGGGTTAATCCTCACAATAGTAAGAATTTTTTCTTATTGGGTTCTACTTTTTTAACGGCTGGCTTTTTCTTAAATGAAATTTATCGTATTCACATTGTTTTACAATACTTTGATATTCCTAAATCAATGACCATTAAAGTGTACGGATTGATTTTATTACTTTATGTATTTTTATTTTGGAAAAAGATGAGAGAAACACCGTATGGTATTATTATTACGTCATTTTTATTGATTATCTTCGCAGTTTTAATAGATACATTTTATCAGTCTTTACCCATAAAATCTTTATTAATTGAAGGCATACCTAAGTTACTAGGTATGATCAATTTTACCCTTTATTTTTGTTTGGTTTGTTATCGGGAAATGATCAAGGTATTTGTAAGTAATCAGACAAATTTACGCATACCTGTGAGCAACGGAAACAGGAAATAATCAACAAAACTTTAGCTTTTGGTTTCTGATTTTTGAGGATTATCGAGGGTATCTGTAGCCGAATCTGACAGAGAATTATCCACTGGATCAGCCAGAGGAACTTCTTCAACCTCAGCTAACCGTTCAGCAGTCAGTTCTTTAGAAGTTTGACTCCCTCCTGAGAGACGTTTGAGCAATTGTGGACGCGGATCATGTAAAAGATAAGTAACTTCATCTCCCACTTGCCAATTCTGAGTGGCTTGAACCACCTGTAACGTACCTTTACGCTTGATTAAAAGGGGTAACACCTCTCCTTCCCGAATTAAAGCTTGAAAATGAGCTTGTTTAAAAGACAATCCAGGTTCCTGAAAATCCGTGATTCCTAACTTAAATTGCCCTTCGGTTAGGTATTGATTCCACATTTTAATCAATTGCTGATCCACAAACGCGGGACTGATTTTAGTATTACTGCTTTTACTACTTTTACTAGGGTTATTTTCTTGAGGCGCATTACTAGGAAAAATAGCAAAAACTCGAGGGGGTTTAAATTCTTCTGTGGCCCGTTGAGCTAACACTAAATTAACTTGACCATTGCTCGTTAAAGCCATAAACGTCCCCATTGATTCAATACCAGCTTCTTCCAAGACATCGGGATCGAGGGCGCTACTTTGGAAAACGGATAAACCCTCCGCTTCTGCTTGTTGACAAGCTTCCGGGTCTGTATCAATTAATACCACCGATTCTCCCCGTTGCTCAAACAATCGACCCATCAGCCGTCCCAAGGCATTACAGCCCACAATAACAGCCCCTGTGGCTTCTACTGCTGTAATCTTTAACCCCTTGGCCACCCAACGGGCCGATAAACCTTGAATAAACACGGTCATCATAATGGTTAGAAAGACCAACGCTTTAATGGAGTCTCCCCCATTAATCCCTTTTTGGGTCAGTAAAATCGCAAATAAAGAAGCCACAGAAGCCGAGACAATTCCCCGTGGAGCAATCCATCCTAAAAAGAATTTTTGTCGCCAATTCAGGTCACTATTGATGGTACAAAAGGCAACACTAATGGGTCGTACTAGCCACATTAAGGTGAGAACCGTTAAGACACTACCCCATCCCAAGGCAAAAATACTATCAATGGAAAGATCCGCCGCCAAAAGGATAAATAATACCGAGACGCATAAAACCGTTAATTGCCCTTTAAACCGCCTTAATAATCGTTCGTCAGGAATAGATGAAGCCCTTAACACAATTCCTGCCACTACCGTGGCCATTAACCCTGACTCACTACGACTGAGTTGGGCTAAGCCAAATAACCCCCAAACACCAGCTAAAACCACTAAGTTTCTCAAATCTTCTGAGAGAAATGGGGTATTTTTAAGAATAAAACCGAGTAAAGCCCCACTAATGCCGCCAATCATGGCACCAATAGCAAATCGCAACAGTAAGCCGCTAAAAATCTCTACAGGGGTGGCACTACTGTTTAAAATAGTATCGAGAACCACCACAGCTAAAATAGCGCCCACTGGGTCAATCAGAACCCCTTCGCTTTCGAGGAGGGTGGCAAGTTTACGATCTACTTCAACTTGTTTGAGCAGGGGACTAATGACGGTTGGACCAGTGACCACCACCAAGGCTGCATAGAGAAAGGCAATAGACCAAGGGAATTCGGCTAACCAATGGGCCGCCATCCCTCCTCCCACCAGAGTAATGAGGGTTCCAAAGGTGACTAAATTACGAAGACTACCTGAGACTCGTCCTAAGTCTCGTAATTCTAAGTTTAATCCCCCTTCAAACAGAATAATGGCTACGGATAAGGCGACTAATACTTCTAAGCCTACTCCTAAGTCGTGGGGATGAAGAAAATTAAGACCATCGGCTCCGAGTATAATACCGAACAGAAGCAGAAAGACAATGCTAGGAACCTTAAAAAATTCGGCAGTGACTTGCGCGCTGATACCGGCAAGAACAGCCATGACTATTTGCAAAGTGAGTTCAAAGGATGCTTCCATAGGCTTACTGACGGCAGACTACTTCTACAGAATGTGCTAGCAAATAACCTCCACAATAAGTGCTTGAACAACCTTACCGTATAAACGGTAAAAAATTTTTTATGCGACGAAAAACCCACTCGGCGCATCCAATTTGCCCTAACACCTCGCCCTGTAGGGCTTGGCTATACTTTAGTTTTTTCCGTGTCTTGAGGGTGTCTTCAGATTTGCCAGACAACGACAAATTAAGCACTCGCTTTTATTATAGACTTAGCCCTGATTGTATGGGTCAAACTTTGATCAATTATATTTGACCTTAGGTTAATTTATCAACTCAATTCCCTAACATAGTAAAAATAGTAACTTGACAGGATGGCTGGTCAGTTTCATTGTTAGTAACTTTATAGTAAAGAAAGTTACTAAGAAAATCGAACTAAAAATCTCGATTTTTAAAGGCTTCATTATTTTTTTAGTATTTTTCAAAAAAATATTTTTTATAATTAGAGTATAGCTTATTGTAAAAGTATCATAAGTTTTTAGAATAAATTATTGAAAGATGTTTAATTAAATAAGTTAATGCGTTATTAATTGGGGCTGAGAAAATTGACATCCTCACGCGCCCTGAAAGGGCGGTGATTCCTAAACCTCGCGATTTAGGTTTCTGTTTCATCCACCGTTGCATACCATAGCTAAAAACCATGTACTGTCTTACACAGAGTCCGCAGACTTTTATGCCATTTCAGAGATCCGATCCCGATAGCCCGTCGGTACGGTGTCAGCCAAAGCAAGACTGTACTTACCGCTTGGATATTTTACCTGCACAAGCTTTTCTGTACAGAACCCCTTATATCCAGTTTTCAAGGTGCAACACCGACTGCTTGGTTTTCGCATTTCGGTATATTCTTACTATACCACAACTAATGTAAAGCCGTCCTTAAAGGACGGGGTTTCAGACTCAATTTTTCGATGAATAAACTATTTTGGGGTGTTTTGATCGGTTTAACGAGTGTTTTTGCTAGTGTATCTCCTGTGATCATCGCCAAAGAAAATAAATCATCCATTACCTATTTTAGTCGTTCTCCGCGTCTGGTTAATGTGATGACAACTTATCGAGGTGCAAGGGTTGGTAGTCCACGGTATTACTATACGATTGATTTACCCAATGGAAGCGGTGAACCTTTAAAAACAATTACGATTAATAAGCGTCAAGGTTTTGAAGAAATTGACTATTATCCCCAAGAAACGATCGCTTTTCAAGGAACCCCTCATCATCAAGAAAACCCGTTAACCATTGAAGAAACCACCTGGGATCAAAAAACAGAAACCATAACCATTACTTTTAATCCGCCTGTGTCTCCAGGAACAAGATTTACCGTTGGATTAAAGGCCAAACAAAATCCAGATCATGGAGGCACTTATTTGTTTGGAGTTACAGTATTTCCCCCAGGAAATAATCCCAGAGAATTATATTTAGGAAGTGGACGTTTATACTTTGATGGCACTGATAGTGGAGATTATGATTAATTGACTTCTTGAACTACCCCAACGCAAGGCGATGGGGATTCTTTACACGATAAAGAATCGTCTTGGAGCGTCCAAAAGCCCCACTAATACCTCTCTCTTTTCAAAGAGATTGGCTTTACTTTTACGTCCAATGTTAGCAGAACCATTAATATCTGAGTTGACTAATTTTTCATCCTTAGTCCGATACAAACCTCTCTTAATTCTCTTTCCCGAAAATTCGTAGGTTTTTGGATTATCTGCATTATATTCGGGAAGACTATCTAAATCTAATGCACTAGCTAGACTTGTATAGGATTCTTCTTGTTCAATGTAATCAATCCCATATCTTTTACACAAGTAAGCTAACTGTTCTCTAAGAGTATGAAAAGGTATCTGAACAAAATTTTGATTATTGACTTTGCCGATATTAATCCTTATTTTCCAGCCTTCATTCACTCCAACAATTAATGTGCCTAATTTATGTTCTAGACAGTAATTAATGACTAATCTAGCTGTCTTTTTTAGGTAATCATTTACCTGATTACTTCGCTTTAAGATTAACTTGGCCATCTTATTGGTTAATCTTTTTATTCCCTGTAAATCCTTAAGAGACTGTAATTTACTTAGCTGCTTATTGTACCATTGGTTCATTGATTTTAGTTTTCGTCCATCCACTAGCAATGACTACCCATTTGTATCAATCGCTGCTACTAGATTATTCAGTCCTAAGTCTAAGCTTAAACATTGATTTTTATCTAGATTCTCTACTCTTTCCTCCTTAATTTCATAGACGAATT
>JAAUYH010019339.1_pt1 | contig 25836 bp, 24 predicted proteins | sample 7278061 | NCBI WGS metagenome assembly JAAUYH01 (sample SAMN14350203, study PRJNA611818) | marine sediment metagenome | isolation source: surface marine sediment (0.6m) | place: French Polynesia: Moorea | collected 2018-08 | reverse complement strand
AGTGCCTTTGTATCTAGAAAAATTATACCATACAGCTTCGCTTTACCCAGTCGCCCTAACCCAGGCTTGGCAAAGCCGAAGCCTGAGAGTGCGGGCTGATTGCCTGTTCAAAGTCCCTCCAAAGGGATGGAAACCTAAAAGATGGCAGATTGTTCCAATCAACGACATGGTGAGAGAAAAACGCCATCAATCAGGTCTGCAGCAAACGCGCTCTTTTTATAGACTATGCTCTGAGAATTACGTCCACAATTACGGAATTGTCTATACAGCCTATAGAGTGGGTGCGCTATTAGGAACGCTGATTACTGGACGTATTTGAGATTTGTTTGGTTCTTACACCTACGCATTTTACCCTATGGCATTCCTCGCCGTAATTGGAATTGTCGTAGCACTCGCTACTTTAAAGCACGATCGAATTGGATAATCGGTCAATTTTTGCCGTTAAAAACCTCACCTGCTCTAAATATCGAATATATTGCTGATATTGAGCTAATCAAGTTGTTTAAAATTAAAATATTATTTAACTTTTTTGTATCGAGCCTAATGCCCGAAAGTCAAATTCATCTGATTGACACAGCTACTACCCAATCTTTTCCCGCAGCACCCCAAGGAACAGTATTGAGTTCGAGTGTTGCTCTTGGTTGGCAAAGGATTACGGTAGAATTACATTCTCTTCCTCCCAGTGAATATCCTGAACATTATGTCCAAGGACATCGTTTAGCAATAATGCGTCGGGGAAAACCGATTATCTACGAATGGAAGGATAATGGTAAATGGCAAAGTACACATACTCATCAAGGTACATTCTTTTTACAGTCTCATGGAGATATTAATTATCCCCGTTGGTTTGAAACCTTTGAAATAATTGCAATTTCTCTCGAACCTTCTTTTGTAGCTCGCTGCTTTCAAGATACGATTAATTCTGACTTACTTCATTTTCAAGAATGTCGAGCTAAATACGATCTTCATCTTGCTAAATTTGCTGCCTATTTTGAAGCCGAATTACTGAATAATAATTATGGCGGTACTCTTTATGGAGAATCATTGGCTTTAGCATTTTCTCTTTATTTATTAGAGAGATATAGCGATCGCTTCTTACCTTTACCTCGCCCGAAAGGTAAGCTTTCATCTTTGCAATTAAAAGAGGTAATTGAATATATTCATGCCCATTTAGGGTCGGAATTAAGCCTGACAGAGTTGGCGACTCAACTGAATCTCAGTACTTTTCATTTTGCTCGTCTGTTTAAAAAATCTCTGGGTTTATCTCCTCACAAGTATGTATTACAGAATAGGATTGAAAGAGCCAAAAGATTGATTAAAGTTTCTTCTCAGGTTTCTCTGAGTGATATTGCTTTGCAAGCCAGTTTTTACGACCAAACCCATTTTGGTAAAGCGTTTAAGAAATATGTGGGGGTTTCTCCTAAAGCTTTTTCTAAGTTATCGGCATAACTAAAGGCTTCTAATTTACCAAAGCCAAATTATTTCTATCTCTTACTAGATCTAGGATATGTTAGCTTTATTTAGTTATGCACATCGAGCAAATTGAAACCCAAAGATTAAAAGGCGAAAGGGTAAATGAATCTCATTGGCAATTTTGGCTAGAAATGGGTTCTAATCCAACAGTTATGTCTACCTTGGGAGGTACTTGGGATCGAGAAAAAGCTCAGAAAAAAATGCACTGGAATTGCGAACAGTGGGAACGTTATGGGCATGGTCAGTGGATGTTCTTTGACAAGAGATCGGGAAGATTTGCAGGGCGCGGAGGCATCAGAAAAGTAGTTATCTGCGGTAAGGAAGAAGTTGAACTTGGCTATGCTTTGATGCCTGAATTTTGGGGTCAAGGGTTAGCAGTAGAAATTGGAGAAAAGGCTTTATTATGCGTTCGATCGATTTAATTATTCAAGTGTGGTTTGTTACACATTGGTTGGTAACAAAAAATCTGAAAGGGTCATGCAAAAGATAGGCTTTGCATTTGAAAGAAATATTATAGAAGCCAATCAGCCTCATATTTTATATAGATACCAAAACCCTAATTACAGCACTCCACAATAGATTATTTATTGAGCAAGAATTTACTATTTTCCTCAATATCGACTTTGTTAATTTAATTTCAAAGTTAATCGGAATAAAGCCAATGAATACTCGTCGCGAAATTATTAAAGGTGTTGCTATGACTGCTACAGGAACGGTTTTAGGGGCTATGGCTTCTCGCCAATCAGCAACGGCATCTCAACCTATCGCTCAAAGCACACCTCTTCCCGAATCAGCCAAACTATTATCGGGTAAAGTAGCTCTGGTAACTGGTGCTGCTCGTGGTATTGGCAGAGCGATCGCGCTGGACTATGCTAGAAATGGAGCGAATGTAGCACTACTCGATCTTGCCGATCCTACTGGAGGAATGGCAATCTCTGGTTACCGTCTGGCTAACGAACGAGAGTTAGATGAAGCAGTGGCAGCAGTTGAAGTAGAAGGGGTTCAAGCTCTCAAGCTTAAGGTTGATGTCCGAGATTATGCAGCGATGAAAGAAGCAGCTAATCAAGCTGTTAGAGAATTAGGTGGTTTGGATATTGCGGTGGCGAATGCGGGTATTTGTATCTGGACGACTATTGAAGGAGCGAATGAACAACAATGGCGCGATGCGATCGATGTTAATATCAACGGCGTGTTTAATACCATTCAAGCAGTCATTCCCCAGATGAAAGCTCAAAATGCTGGACGAATCATCACTCTAACTTCAATTGGCGGTCGTCAAGGTGTAGTTGGTAACGGTGCATATCCTACTACAAAATGGGCAGTAATCGGGCTAACCAAATCAGCAGCGATGGAATTGGGTTCTGCTAATATTACGGTAAATGCCATCGCACCAGGACCCGTCAACACCCCTCTATATCGTTCTCAAGGTCAGTTACAATCTATGGGATTAAAAAGCTTTGAGGAGCAAGATAAAGTAGTTGGTCAATTTTTGCCTCTAAAAACTGCACCAGCACTCGATCCAGAAGATATTGCCGATACTGCTACTTTTCTTGCCAGCGATCGCGCCAAGCTTATTTCTGGAGAAGTAATAGATGTCGCTCTTGGTTACAATGCTGCTTATACTGCTTAGTTTTAAAATTACTGGTTCTATCCCTCGAATCTGTACTAAAAAAGTACTATTAGACTGAATAATTGCTAATATCAAACCAGTCCTTTTGCTGCGATAAAATGCCCCTAGATTCAGATCGAGTATCTTCTACTACTTCTGCTTTTGCTACTTTGACGGATGCAGGCCGTGCTATTTGGTTAGAAAATCAGCTACAGCAACTACGCAATAGTTTAAGACCAGGACAACAGAATTTGGCAGACTGGAAAGGCGGACAGATGGCGGTTTCGGCTGTTCCTGGGGCGGGGAAATCCCATAGTTTATCGATCGCTGCTGCCATAACTATAGCTCGTCATCAATTACACAGTAGAAAACAATTAGTAGTTGTTACCTATACTCGTTCCGCAGCAGCTAGTATTAAAAGTAAGATTCGCGCCCAACTGAAAGATTTATTTCTTCCTCCAGGCGGATTTGTAGTTCATACTCTCCACGGTTTAGCACTCAATATTGCTAATAGTCAACGGGAATTATCAGGACTAGATTTAGATAATGTTACTATTGTTGTCCCTAATACCAGTCATCGCATCATTAGAAGTGCGGTAGAAAAATGGATTTTGAAAAATCCTCGCAAATATGAAATATTGCTAGAGGGAATACAGTTTGACGGAGAAGAGACAGAAAGATTACGCCGTCAGTCTGTATTGCGAACAGAAGTATTACCCAGTTTGGCAGATACAGCGATTAAAGAGGCAAAAAGTTCTGGTTTATCCCCAGAAGACTTAAGGATAATTAGTGCCAATGCCACCGATGAATACCAAATTTTAGCCATTGCAGCAGGACTATATGAAGAATACGATCGACAATTGCGATCGCGGGACTTAATTGACTACGATGATATGATTCTCGCTGCTTTGCGTGTTTTGGAATATGAACCTATTCGTATACTATGGCAAAATCAAGTCTTTGCTGTGTTTGAAGATGAGGCACAAGATTCTAGTCCGTTGCAAGAAAAATTAATTTCTACTCTGGCAGGAAACTCAGTTAATCCAGATCTACCTCCTAATCTAATCAGAGTAGGCGATCCTAATCAAGCGATTAACTCTACTTTCACTCCTGCTGACCCTATTTACTTTAATTGGTTTTGCCAAACTTGCGAGCAACAAGAAAAGCTAGCAACGATGAATCAGGCAGGACGTAGCAGTAAGATAATTATAGATGCAGCTAATTTTGTCTTGCAATGGGTAAACGAACAAAACAAAAAACATTTACCCTTCCGTTTCCAACAAATTTGTCCCGTTGCGGAAGACGATCCTCAACCAGAAGCTAATCCTACCCCAGTAGGTAAAGGTTTAGAAATTTATCGCCCAGTAGATATTAATCATACCGTTGAATTGATTGGTAAAAGAGCGATCGATCTACTAGAAAACAATCCAGACAGAAACGCTGCCATTCTCGTTAGGGAAAATCGTCAGGGACGCTTTCTTGCTGAACAATTAGCCTACTTATCCAGAGATCATCACATTCGCCTCTATGAAGTGAGTGAAGTAGAGAGGCATTCCCAGATACCTGCCGAAATTCTTAAACTTTTGCAATTTATCGATCGACCCCACTCCCCAGACAATCTTAAAGCAGCCCTAGAAGTATTGGAACAAAGGGGGTTAATTGCTGCCCAAGACCTCAATGCTTTAGCTACTTATCCCGAACAATTCCTTTACCCTACACCCCTCAATCCTACCCAAAAGCCTCATGTAGAACAAGCCCGTCGCTATTGTTGTAACTTGCTCCGCGCCCGTTTAGAATTACCTCACTATCAGCTTATTTCTTTTTTGGGAATGAGTTTAAAATACACTGGTTCAGAATTAGCTACAGTACAGAAATTAAGCGAAAAAATAAATATCCAAATTATTCGCCATAGTTCCTTAAAAAGTACCATTGAATCTTTAGAAGAAATTGTTAGTTCGGAAAAATTTGAAGGTGTAGAAGAAGATACCGACGATAAATATACCCGTGAGGGACAAATTACGATTATTACCATGCACAAAGCCAAGGGTTTAGATTGGGATTATGTCTTTATTCCCTTTCTCCATGAAGATATCATTCCTGGGCAACCCTGGATACCCACAGCAGGAAGATTTTTAGGCAATTTTACCTTATCAGAAGTCGCTCGCGCCCAAATTCGTACCGTCGTTCATACTCAGTATATCGATCGAGAAAAGCCTGTTTCTATTCCTCACCCTTTAGAAGCATGGCAAGAAGCAGAAAAATTGAAAAAAGCGGAAGAGTTTCGCTTATTGTATGTAGCCATGACTAGGGCAAAACGACTTTTATGGTTATCCGCAGCCGAAAACGGCCCTTTTCGTTGGAATACTTTTAGAAGCGATCGGGCTAGTAATTTACAGAAAAAAAGACCTTGTCCTGTTTTACCAGCGTTAGTACGGGCGTTTCCAGAATCGAGGATAAGGTGAGTAGTGAGTAGGGAGTAGTGAGTAACCACTAACTATTATCAGCTTGTTACATTATGTAATGAGGCAATGCCTAGTAAGCTATTGGAGTATAATTTCTCCTACCATACCTGCTTCTGCGTGTCCTGCGATCGAACAGTGAAATTCGTACTTACCTGGTTTCATGGGGGTGAGTACCCATTCTGCTTCTGCGGTAGGCTTTAATTCTAGTTCGTGTATTGCCCCTTTAACTTCTACTTTGCCTGCTTGAACTTTTCTTGTCCAGCTAGCATCAGCGAAATCTTTGGCAGTAAAGTAATGTTTGGTTGGACTAGGATTGTCTAGTAATAATTTGTATGGTTTCCCCGTTTCTAATTCTAGATAATTGGGGAAAAATTTTAATTCTCCTGCGGTATTGCCTAAACTAACTTTTACTTCTGTTGGTGCTTGACTAGCTAAAGCTGTAGATGTCCAAATTAAGCTACTAGAAAGGAAAAGTATTAATGATAATCTTAAATATTTCCACACAAGTTTATCTCCGTTCAATTTTGCTAGTAATAATATAGATATATTTAGATGACACTAGACCTACTTCTAATAAATATTTATAAGACTTATAGCATTAACAAACTTTCCACCGTAATAGTTGAATTTGATATTATGTCTCCTAAAAAATTCTTTTCTCAGCTAATTCGTTCTTGGTTGATAGGCAGTCCAGTTAGAATTCTTTTGGGACCAATAGCTGGTTGGAAATGGCTTGTTGAATCAGGAAACAATTCTTACTGGTTAGGAATATATGAGCAGAAATATGTACAAACCTTTTCTCAGCAGATTACTCTAGGCAATACTGTGTTTGATATAGGTTCTCAAGCAGGTTATTACACTCTAATTGCATCTCGGTTAACGGGAAAAGATGGACAAGTGTTTTCTTTTGAACCTTTTCCTCCCAATATAGATTTTGTTAAAAAGCACTGCCATCTAAATAACTGCACTAATGTCAAACTCTTTGAGGTAGGAGTTGGCGGTTCAAGTGGAAAGCGCAAGTTCCAAGCCAATAACTCTTTTATGGGACATTTTTCGAGACACGGTGAATTAGAAGTAGATGTTGTCACACTTGATGAATTAGCAGCCAAGAAAGATATTGCTCCACCAAATGTCATTAAAATAGATGTTGAAGGGATGGAGTATTGGGTTCTACGTGGTGGTGAAAAGCTAATTCTTAAATATAAGCCCACAATATTTGTGGCTACCCATGGCAAGGGAAATAACTCAAGAGTATTACAACTTCTTCAAGATTGGGGATATGACATTGTCATGATTGGAAATGGTTCAGAAAGAAATGCTGACTATATGGCAAAGTTCCTTAGTATTGCATAGCTAACTATATTTGAGTTAAGCGATCGCCAAATTCAACCAAGCTTAATGACTAACTGAGAAGATATATCTAAACTAGCTCGACTATGATCCAAATCAATAAACAATCTGTATTTCTCGTATATTTTAAGCTACCATTAACATCAAAATTATAAGCTCTCATTGTACTTGCCTTAAATAATCCTTACTTAACTCTTCTGCCTAAATAATTCTAGTTATTGTTTTGATTCAGTTGGAGTTGTAATGGTTTGGCAATTGAGAAGAGAGAAAAGTATCTAATGATCTGGTTAATTTGTGCTTTGAGTCTTATTTTAGTATGGTTTCTGATTAGACTCTGGTATTTTCGACAAGTAGATCGATCGCGTCAGCAACTCTGTCACCTAGATGGGAAAACCGTTCCAGGAGAAAATCCCAAAATGTTGGTGGGCAATATGGTTAAAGTTTATCGAGCCAAAAATAGTTTGTCCGCATATCATTGGTTTCACGAACAATTTGGCGAAATTGTCCAAATCTTTTGGCTCTGGCGACAGCAGATTTCCATTACTAATTATCTTATGATTCGTCACATTCTCGTTGACAATCAGAAGAACTACTCAAAGTTTCCTCCTAATTCTTTAATTCAGCGTCTTTATGGTAATAGTGTTCTGACTAATAATGGGGATGAGTGGAAACGCCATCGCTTTTTACTAAATGAGGTTTTTTCCAAAAAACAGATTGTGGGTTTTCACCATATTTTTGTTAACTACTCAGAACAGCTTGCCCATAAATGGAATAGATATATCCAGCAATGTGGAGAAAGGGCGGAGCTGAATATTTATCCAGAACTGCTGGCTCTGTTTTTAGATATTGTCGGTAAAGTATCTATCGGTAAGGATTTTGCTGCCTTAGAAGGAGAAGCTGACGAGTTTCTGAGCAATCTCAACTATATTGTGGGTCAAAGTATTCGACCAGTACATCAATTTACTACATGGTGGAAATATCTTCCTTTCCCATCTAACCATAAGCTTAACAAAGCGTTTGGGGCGATCGATGATGTTCTCTATCAGTTAATTCGTCAGCGAAAAGAACTATCTGAGCCCTACTCATCTAACGTATTAGATTTATTACTACAAGCAACAGATTCTCTGGAAACTGATTTACAGCCATTAACAGATAAAGAAGTACGGGACAACTTATTGGCTATTATCGTTAATGGACATGAAACCGTAGCTACTACAGTGGCTCTTAGTTTATATCTTTTGGCTCGATATCCTCAAAAATTGACTCGCGCTCAAGGGGAAATAGATAAAATTATGACAAGGGATCGAGAAAAATTAACAGAAGCTGGATTATCGAAGCTTGATTATTTAAACTGTGTTGTCCTCGAATCACTCCGCTTTTGTCCTCCTATGGCTGGATTACAAAGAATTAGTATCGATCCCGATGTTTTAGAAGGTTGGTCAATCCCTGCTGAACAAGTAGTAGGTATTACCCTGAAGCCATTACACTACAACCCTGAATACTTTGGTGAACAACCAGAGCAATTTCATCCCGAACGCTATCTCAATAATGAGGATACACTTTCTCCAGGAGGTATAGTAACTGCCACCAAATCTCAAGATCAATGTCCATGGAAAAAATTCTTGACCCCCCATAAAGAGGATAGTAGCAGAAGAACTAATACTGGTGTTTACTTCCCACTTACCTTTGGAGATGGTGCAAGAAAATGTTTGGGAGAGCATTTTGCTATGTATGAAATGAAAGTTGCCCTAGCAGTGTTGCTTTACCACTTTGACTTTCAGGTAGCACCTAATTTTGAAGCTGAATTAGAACTGGGAAAATTTGGACTCTTTCTGACTACTTTTCCCAAAGGAGGCATTGAAATGATTATTAGTCCGCGTATTCATTGATTAAAAGTTTAAAATTATGGCTATTGAGACAAATATCTGGATTTATTGGCTGTTTTGCGCGATCGCAATGGTTCTGGTAATCTCAAATAGAAAATTTGCTGACAAATTACTTAGTCCTGATTCAAATTCTCCCCAGAAAGATAAATACTACAGAATTGCTTTGATTTTAGGTTGGATTACAACCCTCATAGCTGCCACTGGTTATATTTTGTTTACCCAAAAATATGTAACAGGAGCTTATGAAATTCCCGATTTATTAGTTTTTTCGTTTTCTAACGGAGTTTTAGAGCAATTTATGTTTATTTTCTGGCTTTTATTAGGCTGCTATCTAGGAAAACTTTATGCTCCAAACAGTCCCAAACTAATTTTTACTTTTGGATATATTAGTTATGCTATTTTCTCTGGATTAATTCATGCTTTTTTTTGGACTACAGTTCTTCCTCCTCATAAACCTGTCAGTGTCATAATGGCTTTAGCATTATCCCTAATGTCTTTAGCTTGGATGTGGTTATTTTGGAGATATCGAGCAGTGATTGCTATAGTTGCTATGCACATTGTTATAGATTTCTTGATGATTGGCCATCTGCATTTTAATTGGTTTGACCCCCTCCAACAGTGGATACGTATGGTGTGAAAAGGATAATTTTTACAATATTCTCTGGGTGCATAATGTTTCTTTATTGGTGGAGTGGGAAACCCATAATAACTTAATGTTTTAGCACACCAATATTTTGCTTGATCGACAATTTTAAGATTCATTCATCTAAAGATACTTTTGCAACAATAATTCTAATTTCTCCTTAGTCTCACTAGGAACTTTATCCAAAGGAGTTAACAAAGCATATTTTAAAGCAGAATGGGCGATCGATTCTGGAGGATTACTATTAATTCTTTTTACTGTTTCTCTAATTACTTTTTGGGCGTTAATGGCATTCTTTTGCAGATTACCAATAACCATCTCCACTGTCACGCTATCATGGTCGGGATGCCAGCAATCATAATCAGTTACTAAAGCTAAAGTAGCATAGGCAATTTCTGCTTCTCTAGCTAACTTGGCTTCTGGCAAATTAGTCATGCCAATAACTGTCGCATCCCAACTACGATATAGATTAGATTCCGCTTTAGTGGAAAATGCTGGCCCTTCCATACAAACATAAGTACCACTGCGATGTAAATCTACTTCTGATAATTCCAAAGAAGTAACTGCATCAGCCAAAATACCTGCTAAATTTTTACACACAGGATCGCCAAAGGCAATATGCGCTACTAATCCCTCACCAAAGAAAGTAGAAATTCTATTCTTAGTGCGATCGATAAACTGATCTGGCACTACCATATCTAAAGGCTTAACTTTCTGTTTAAGTGAACCTACGGCAGAAGCAGAGATAATGTATTCTACTCCCAATTTTTTCATTCCATAGATATTGGCACGAAAAGGCAACTCAGAAGGGAGAAGATGATGATTTCTACCATGACGGGCAAGAAAAGCTACTTCTGCACCCTCTAGTTTACCGACAATAAAAGCATCTGAAGGAGAACCGAAGGGAGTTTCTATCTTGACTTCTTCCACTTCTTTGAGGGCATCCATTTTATATAAACCACTACCACCAATGATGCCTATTTTTGCTTGTGCCATAGACTAAGCTTATCCTTGCTTGTGTGACCAAATTATTTTAACGTCTAAACCTGAAAAAAATAACGCAAACACTATGGCTTTTTCTTATAATCGCACTGTTTATTTAGCCGATACTGATGCTGCTGGAGTAGTTTATTTTGCCAGCGTTATGAATATGTGCCATGAAGCTTATGAAGAGTCTTTAGCCGATGCCGGTATTAATTGGCAACAACTTTTGACTAACTCTATGGTTGCTATACCCATAGTACACGCTGAAGTTAGCTTCTTTCGTCCTATGTTTTGTGGCGATCGATTAACAGTTAAGTTAGTACCTCAACAAATAAGTGAGCATAAATTTTCGATCGATTACCAGATTTTCTCAACTACTTCGACAGAGAAACCCTTAGCTCAAGGTAATACCAAACATATCTGCATCAATGTACAAACCCGCGACAGAGTTAACTTACCTAAGTTCATCATTCAATGGCTAGAGACTTTTTCTTAGATATTACCTAAGCATTAATCTACGTTGGCGTTGCTGAATATAAAATGCAAAAGGCGAAACAGCGAATTGTTTTGACTAAAATTGAGTAATCAGTAATCCGTAATCAGTAATTAAGAAGGTAATCGTAATCCAACACAGTCAGAGCATTACGCACTCACCAAAGCCTCTAAGTTTAACGTTTTTGCTCAACCAGAGATTTGAGTCTAGCAATTGCTAAAGAATTACTCCACTCTAATCTAGCGCGTTCTTGTTTTTGTTTTTTTAGACCTAATAACCATTGTGGATTAAGGAAGTCATTTGTATTGGATAGCCAACCCTGAAAAGACAAAAATTCTTTTAGGCTTATTTTTTTAATACACAGACAGCTTAGTTGCAATTGATCTTTTAATATTGCTTTTATTTGCTCTGAAGAAATCAAGTCATCCCTATACCGACGTGAAATAGAGATTTTTGTGGTAACAGGTGTTTCTCGATTAGCTTTGTGTGGTGTTTTAGTTGAGGTTAATGGAGACATTCAACTACCTTCTCTCGGAATAAGTACAATAGCAAGGATTTGAATCAATACTTATCTAGAAACTTCCCAGTTTTTTACAAAAACATACAGAGAAGAAATATTAAAACAATAAACTTAATTTAACTTAAATAAATATAGACTATTTTCCCAAATTTTAGTATTGAAGCCTTTTCCCGCTCTCAACTTTTTCCCTAAAACCATAATTTATGGTAATTAAAAACAGAAAAGAATCTTAAATTCATTGTTGCTTTAGGATCACAATTCGGTATCCTTAGAATGACCCAGCCAATTTGTGAAAGCTAATTGGCTGGTAGTTCACAGTTCGTGGGACTCTGAGGTGTTAGTTATTACCCTAGCTAGCACCTCTTTCATGCAACTAACAATTAGAATATATGGAATCTTATGTTGTTAACCTCAGCCAATTTACTAAACTCTGTGTCAGCCAAACTACCGATTAAGTATATTTACGGATAAATTAATAAGGGGTTTAGGAGTTATAATTTGGGTTTTTATCTTACATTTTGCAGAATATTGAGGATTTCTCTCTTTTGAGATTCAATACTCTCCGTAAGCTTGAATTGAACTAATGCCCTAGCCAGATTATGTTCTGGGTATTTGATTTTAAAATAAATATCTCCTTCTAAATAGTCAGTAAAGAATCTTAGTCCTAACTCAAAAGCAATTAAACGAATTCCCTCATATAGATATTCATACTCATATTCGGTCAAAAAACTTCTAGCTACAGAAAGATATCCTTGTAAAATAGCTTGAGCTAGTTCGAGGTCAAAACTTACTTTTTCCCAGTCTCTAGTCTCTTCTCCAAGAATATTACAGCCCGATCGCAAACAATCCCCAATGTCATAATGGACTAAGCCTGGTTTAACTGTATCTAGATCGACCATGGCGATCGCTTTCTCAGTATTTTTATCCATCATAATGTTATTAATCTTGGGATCGCCGTGAATTGGGCGTAGTGGCAATCTACCTTTAGCTTTAGCATTTTCTAAAATATTTACGCAATCAGCACGGCTTTCGATGAATTTAAGACAATAATCCCCTTCGGCAGATGATTTTATTGTACTTTTCTCTAAAACCTCTCGATAGTGTTGAAAATAGCGCGGTGTAATGTGAAATCCTTCTAAGGTGTCTGCTAACTTATCTACAGATAAATCACTAATAAGATTATGAAATGTTCCTAATCCATAGCCAATTTCTTGAGCATGATTTAAGTCTTGAATAATGTCAAAAGATTGAGCATTATCAATAAAACTAATCGCCCGCCAAAAAGAGCCTTCTCGATCTAGCCAATGGTTTTGACTGTTGTTGGTAAAAAGTACATGAGGAACTTGCCAATAGCAATAATTATCATCTAAATTCTTAGATAATTTTTGTTGAGCATGATTGCTAAAATTACAGATATTTTGCATCACTAATTCTGGCTGCAAAAACACTTTAGTGTTAATTCTTTGCAAAATAAAATGTTTTTCCTCACAATTGTCTAGGGTTACTAAAAAAGTATTATTAATATTACCATGTCCATATTCTTGGATGTCTATTATTTTTTCCTGAGGTTTAAATTGAGCAGCGATAGTAATCAGATTATTCAAAATAGCACCTTTTTTTGAGTAATAAGTAATGAGTAATCAGTAATCAGTAATCAGTAATCAGTAATCAGTAATCAGTAATGACTCAAGAATCCAATCGATCGAACAAAGTAGCTAAAATTGTATTAGAAAATAAAAATCCTTCAGGATCTGTTAATTTTAATCTCTCTTCTCCGTCTATCTCTAAAAATTCTACCCAACCTCGATCGCGATAGGGTTGTAAACAAGTGCAAATTTTTTCTTTGATTTCTCGATCGAATTGAGCTAAACTCACTCCTTCCGCTAAACGCAAACCCAACATTAAAGTTTCCAAGATATAGTCTGTCTCGGAAGTTACAGGCACATCCATAATTCCCCCTGCTTCTACCCAAGCATAATATTCTCTTCTGGTGCGGGGACGAGTAAACCTTTTTCCTTCTACATAACTAGCTGCACCCATACCAAACCCGTAGTAAGATTTGTTTTCCCAATAAACTCGATTGTGACGACATTGGTATCCTTTCTTAGCATAGTTAGAAACTTCATAATGCTGATAGTCTGCATGTGTGAGCATTTGTTGCGCTAGCTTATACATAGCTGCTGTATCTTCGTCAGTAGGTAAAGGTTTAATTCCTGGTTGATATTGTTTGCCAAAAGCGGTAACAGGTTCAAGGACTAAATCGTAACAAGAGATATGTTGAGGTGCTATGGCGATAGCTTGTGCTAGAGAATCTTGCCATTGCTGGATAGTTTGTTGAGGTAAACCCGAAATTAAATCTAGACTGAAATTAGTTATACTTGCTTGCTTAAATAGCGCGATCGCGCTAAAAATATCTTGGAGAGAATGCGATCGACCACAAATTTGCAATAATTCAGATTGAAACGCCTGTACTCCTAAACTAAAGCGGTTGACTCCTACGGCTAAATAGTCTTGTAATTGCTGACGATTAAAAGTCCCTGGATCGATTTCCATCGAGATTTCTGCATCCGCTGCTATCCCAAGTTTGGCTTCAACTTGCTGCAAAATTCTGCCGAGTAAAGTTGGCGGAAGTAGAGAAGGAGTACCCCCTCCAAAAAAAATAGTATTTAAGTTTGATGCTAATAATTTAACTGTCTCAAGTTCTCGACATAGCCAATCGACATAATCCGTTACCATTATTTGGGTAGAAGTAGAAACACCATTACCTAATACAGAAATAGGAAAGTCGCAATAGTAACAACGACGACGACAAAAAGGAATATGAATATAGGCAGCAGTAGGAATAGTATTAAACAAAATATTTATTACTTAAGAACTCGCTTTTGGGTAAATAGCTATCAAATATTAGACTATGAAGAATTTTGTTAAATAATTAGATTGAGCTACTTAAAACTCAATAATTTGACACCATTGTCCTAGATATAATATTAAGAATCAGATTTTTCATACTAACTAAGGCGGTAAATTGATTAAAGTAATCATAAAGCCGTATTCTGATTTTTTTCAGTTCATTTATCTTATTTCAACTAAAACAATGGTTGACGTCATCATAATTATAATTTGTATCATTGCAGCGATAAATGTAGGTTTTGACTGCGTTAAATTGCTGCCAGAAGACATTATAGACCAAGTATCTAATTTTGGTGCTTTACGGGTAGTAATCGCTGGTTTTGCCTCTATTATCGGCTTAGGTATAGGAGTTGTTGTCCAAACTACTTATCGACGTTTAGAAGCTCAAATACGCAATACACCCATCGAGATAATTTTAACTAGAGCAATTGGTTTAGTGATTGGCTTGTTGGTGGCTAATTTAATGTTAGCTCCGACTTTTCTCTTACCTATACCCAAAGAATTCGGTTTTGTTAAACCAATGATTGCGATCTTAGGTAGTGTTATGTTCTCCTATTTAGGTGTTGGTTTGGCAGATACTCATGGTCGTGTCTTTCTGCGTCTTATTAATCCCAATAGTTTGGAAACTATGCTTTTAGCAGAGGGGACTTTACAGCCTACATCGACTAAAATTTTAGATACTAGTTCTATTATCGATGGTCGCATAGAAGAATTACTCAAGACCGGTTTTATTGAAGGGCAAATTCTGATACCCAAATTTGTTCTCCAAGAATTACAACAGTTAGCAGATGGTAGCAACGATCAGAAACGAGTGCGAGGACGCAGGGGACTAGATATTCTCAACACTATGCAAGATTCTTTTCCCGATCGCATTGTGATTAATAATGCTGATTATGAAGAAATTAACACCGTCGATGCTAAGTTAGTACGTCTAGCACAAGAGATTAACGGCACTCTCATAACCAATGATTACAACTTAAGCAAAGTAGCTAATTTACAAAAAGTTCTCATTCTCAATGTTAATGATTTGGCTAAAGCAATACGTCCAATTTACTTGCCAGGTGATAGCTTAGAGTTAAAAATTCTTAAAGAAGGTAAAGAACCGCAACAGGGAATTGGCTACTTAAATGATGGAACAATGGTAGTCGTAGATGAAGGTAATACCTATGTAGGTGGAGAAATTAAGGTAATTGTTACTTCAGCTTTGCAAACTTCTGCGGGTAGAATGATTTTCGCAAAACCATTTTCAGAAAATTATTCTAAGGCTCTGAAATAATAGACTGGTTTTGAAAATAGAAGTTCAGGAGTTCAGGAGTTCAGGAGTTTAAAATAAATCTATGTTCATACTTGGATGGTGAATGATTTGTTTATACATATCTCTTGCCAAAGTCTTTATTAAATGGTTTAGTATTAAATTTACTGATGGATATATTTGTCTAGAAAATTAGTAAATATGGCATCTAAATCATTAGAAAATATCGCTGCAAAGCTATGTAATGCTACATCAATAGTCAGGATCTTCTCTTTTCTAATTTGCTTAATTGTAATTTGGTTGCCTTTGGCAGCACCAATATATTGGTTGTGTAATAAAGACCCTAATTTAGCAACAATCTTAACTATGGGATTGTTGTTTATTGAGTTTTTATTTTTATTACAATTTTGGGGTAAATATATTTATCAAGAGAATAATTTATTAGCTAAATATGGCTTAGTTTGGACAAAAAAAAACGGTGTTATTTTTCTTGATGGTTTAGCCCTTGGTTTTTGCTTTTGCTGGGGTTTATTTATTCTTGAAGCTCTTTTGGGTTGGGTAAAGTTTAATACTCCTTCAGTTCTTTTAGTAAGGATAGTTGCCGAAGGATTTCTAAGTGCTTTGGGAATTGGTTTTGCCGAAGAGTTATTTTTTCGTGGTTGGTTACTAGGAGAACTGCAAAGAGATTATCAAAAAGCCAAGACAGCTTGGATTAATGCTGCAATTTTTGCGATCGCTCATTTTATTAAACCTATAGCAGAAATAATCCGTACTTTTATTACTTTTCCTGCTCTATTTATCCTCGGTTTGACTCTAGCCTGGGCAAAATGGAAGCATAACAATCAACTGGGTATTTCTATTGGTCTTCATAGTGGATTAGTTTGGGGTTACTATATTCTCAATGTTGGACAACTGTTGCAATACACTGAGAAAGTTCCCGCTTGGATCACAGGTATTGACGGCAACCCTATTGCAGGTTTGATGGGATTATCTTTTTTGAGTGTATTAGCTTGGTATATGAAAAGAATAAGATTAATGAACTGAGATGCGATCGTCAAAACAAAAAATTGATTATTCTAAAAATAAACTATTAGTTATTGGATGGCGAGAAATTGTTGCTTTACCAAATTTGGGTATTACTGAAGTTAAAGCCAAAATAGATACAGGGGCTCGTTCATCTGCTTTACACGCTTTTCATCTGCAAAAATTCCAGCGAGATGGGCAAGAAATGATTCGCTTTCAAGTTCATCCTTATCAGCGAGATAGTAAGCATACTGTAACCACAGAAGCTCAATTATTGGAATATAGAGAAGTACGCAACTCTGGGGGACATGCTCAACTGCGTCCTGTCGTCCTTACTGATGTAGAATTAGGCGGTAAGCAATGGGAGATTGAACTTACTTTAACTAATCGCGATGTGATGGGATTTCGGATGTTACTTGGCAGACAAGCAGTAAGGGATCGATTTCTGGTCGATCCAGGTAAATCATTTATTCAAAGTCACTAACATCAAGAACAATAGTAGAAGGAATAAATAACGTAAATAAAATGAAAATTGCTATTTTATCGCAAGATGCTTCCCTTTACTCAACTAGAAGACTTAGAGAAGCAGGGGAAGCCCAAGGACACCATATGCGGGTAATTAACTACCTGCGCTGCTATATGAATATTACTTCCCATCGACCTTCTGTAGTTTATAATGGTAGTCCTTTGGAAGATTTTGATGCAATTATTCCCAGAATTGGCGCATCTAAAACTTTTTATGGTACGGCGGTGGTACGCCAATTTGAAGTAATGGGAGTGTTTCCTACTAATGAATCTCAAGCAATTTCTCGTTCTCGCGATAAGCTACGCTGTATGCAAATTTTAGCCAAAGAAGGAGTAGGCTTACCCGTAACGGGATTTGCTCATGCTACCCAAGATATTGATGGTTTAATTGATACAGTAGGTGGTGCGCCGTTAGTTATTAAGTTACTCGAAGGAACACAAGGAATAGGAGTAGTATTAGCAGAAACTTACCAAGCAGCTAAATCTGTAATTGAGGCTTTTCGTGGTCTAGATGCCAACATTTTAGTACAAGAGTACATAAAAGAAGCACAAGGAGCCGATCTACGCTGTTTCGTGGTTGGTGGCAAGGTGATAGCAGCAATGAAACGTCAGGGTGCTGAAGGTGAATTTCGTTCTAATCTGCATCGAGGAGGAAAAGCGGAAAAAATTAAATTAACTCCAGAAGAAAGAAGTACAGCTATTCGAGCTGCTAAAGCTATGGGTTTGCGGGTAGCTGGAGTAGATTTATTACGTTCTAATCATGGTCCAGTAGTAATGGAGGTGAATTCTTCCCCTGGGTTAGAAGGAATTGAAAAAGCAACAGAGGTAGACGTGGCAGGTAAAATAATCGAATATGTAGCCAAAAACGCTATATCAGGTAAAACTCGCGATCGCATTCCTTATTAGTTAATTTTATTTAATATAGTTAGGAAAGGGAGAATTGTCAGAAAATTCCATTGAAATTGCCAAAGAAATTATTGAACCAGGTCGATCGCGCCGTCTTGATATTCCTGTAAGCCGTCTACCCACCCAAACCTTATTATCTTTACCCGTTACTGTAATTAATGGTATTGAAGCAGGGCCTAAATTATGGCTTAGTGCAGCAATTCATGGTGACGAACTTAATGGAGTAGAAATTATTCGTCAGGTATTAACTCAAATAAAATCAGATAAGTTAAGGGGGACTCTCATTGCTGTTCCCATTGTTAACGTTTTTGGTTTTATCGAACAGTCTCGCTATTTACCAGACAGAAGAGACTTAAATCGTTCTTTTCCTGGCTCAGAAAATGGCTCTCTGGCATCTCGTTTGGCAAATTTATTTGTACGAGAAATAGTTAATAAAAGTACCCATGGTCTTGATTTACATACTGCTGCCATTCATCGTATCAATCTACCACAAATTCGAGCTAATTTAGATGATGAGGAAACTTATCGGTGCGCTCAAGCTTTTGGTGCGCCCATTATGATGCATGCTACCACCAGAGATGGTTCTTTAAGACAAGCAGCAACCAAAAAAGGTATCCCTATATTACTTTATGAAGCAGGAGAAGCTTTGCGTTTCGATCCTGTAGCTATTCGCACTGGAGTAGAAGGTATATTCAGAGTTATGGAATGTTTGCAAATGTATCAATTTGATTCTCTTCCTTCTGTCTCCACTACTGTAGAAATAAGACAAAGTAAATGGATTAGAGCATCTTGTGGCGGAATTTTTCATCTAGAAGTTACTTTAGGGGCAAAAGTTGCTAAAAAACAAGAATTAGGCTTTATTACCGATGCTTTCGGTGAAAATAAAGTTATGGTTCGCGCTAATGTTTCAGGAATAGTAATTAGTTATACTCAAAACCCTTTAGTTAATCGAGGTGATGGGATTATACATTTAGCAGTTATAAATTGATATTCTGTTTCTTCATCCGAATTTTTGTCATAACTTACCAAAAAAATGGATATTCTTATAAATAAGAATATCCGATCTTAGTCGTATCAGAAATCGAGTCGATATTTAAAGATAAGTCAAGAAAATTTCGTTAATATATCAATATTTTTCTAGCTAAGAGAAGCTCCACTGCGATCGTAACTTTTACGGAAGCTAGGATGAGGTTTACCTTGAATACTATTCCAATAATTTTTATCTATATCTACGCCAATTTCGGCTGCTGCTCTACCAAGCATAGATTGTTGGCGGTTTTTGATGTTTTGATGATGACGAGACATTAATGCACGAGCTTGTTGTTGAGTAGACATATTTTATCTCCGATTACTTGATTGAAATTGAACTTGATTGCTTTTTCTATAAATAAGATAACGCAATTTCTGTAAAAAATGTTACAAAATTGGCTTATTCTGTAAAACTTAATACTTTTTTAACAAATGGGAATAGTAACGGAAAAATCTTGTTGTTTATTTCCGTTGTCAATCAATTGAAAGTGAAGTCTAGCTTAAGGGAATCAGTCGATCTCCTCTTGCTATTTCTTTAGAGGCAGTCAAAATTGCTTCTCTTGCCCAACCATCGGCAGTTAAAATATCTTCTAAACTGGGAGTCTGACTATTTTGAATGGTAAAGCGATCGCAGACCGTGGCAATTAAACGAGGAATATCTAAAAATTGGATTTTTTCAGCTAAAAATAAGGCTACTGCTTGTTCGTTAGCTGCATTAAGTACCGCAGGCATCAAACCACCAGCTTTGCCCGCAGCGTAGGCTAGTTGCATACAAGGATATTTGTTGTGGTCTGGTTCACGGAAAGTGAGGCTACCCGCCTTAACCAGATCTAATTGTTCCCAATCAGTATAAATTCTTTCGGGCCAAGAAAGAGCGTACAGTAAAGGTAGACGCATATCAGGCCAACCCAACTGAGCTAAAACAGAAGTATCTTGTAATTCTATCAGAGAATGAATAATACTTTGGGGATGAATAACAATATCGATGCGATCGTAGTCTAAACCAAAGAGATAATGAGCTTCAATAACTTCTAACCCTTTATTCATCAGAGTAGCAGAGTCGATCGTAATCTTTTGTCCCATCGTCCAATTGGGGTGTTTTAGGGCATCTTGAACTGTAACAGAGCTTAATTTTTCTACAGGTAAATCGCGGAATGAACCACCAGAAGCAGTTAAAATAATCCTTCTTAAACCATCTTGAGGTACTCCCTGAAGACACTGAAAAATAGCTGAGTGTTCCGAGTCGGCAGGGAGTAATTTAACACCATGTTTTTCGACCAAAGGCAGTACTACTGGCGCACCAGCAATTAAAGTTTCTTTATTAGCTAGAGCAATATCTTTCCCTGCTTCAATAGCTGCAATAGTTGGTAGTAAACCAGCACAGCCCACAATACCCGTTACTACACTTTGGGCATCACCATAACGGGCTACTTCAGCTACTCCTTCTGCTCCTGCTAAAATTTGAGGTGGATTAGGTAAAGAAGCGATCGCGTCTTTCAATTCAGCTACTTTTTCTGGATCGGAAGTGGCAACAATTTCAGGCTGAAATTGACGTACTTGTTCAGCAAGCAAAGCAATATTTCGTCCTGCTGCCAGTCCTACAACCCTAAATTTATCTGGATGATGGGCAACTATATCGAGAGTTTGTGTACCTATAGAACCAGTAGAACCCAAAATAGAAATTGCTTTCTGTCCAATCTTTTGTTTCATATTAACTCTTTGCCTGAGTGCCTAAATAATAATCGAGTAGCTTTGACTAAAATCCGTACAAGCTAATCTTTGCCTGTAAATTCAGATAGCTATCAGTTAACACTTTACCAACATAAGACTTGATTTAATAGCTGTATTATTCTAGTCATTACACTAAATCCCCAAAAAGCAAACACTCGATCGCCAGATACTAAAATAGTCGTCCTTGATAACCCAAATGTTCATAAGCCTTTTCTGTTGCTATTCTGCCCCGATGAGTACGATTAAGATAACCAATTTGCAATAGATAGGGTTCGTAAACTTCTTCTATAGTTCTGGCATCTTCCCCTGTAGATGCTGCCACAGCTTCCAAACCTACAGGACCACCATTAAATTGTTCGATCATGGTTTTTAAGACTAAACGATCTGTCCAATCTAAACCACAGGCATCGATATCAAAAATTTCCATTGCTTCTGCTGCCAATTCTTCAGTAATTGACTCTGCTTGTTGAACTTGAACATAGTCTCTAACTCTTCTGAGTAAACGATTGGCAATACGGGGAGTACCACGAGAACGTCGAGCAATTTCCGCTGCACCTTCTTCGGTAATAATAGTTTTGAGAATCGCTGCAGTGCGCTTAACTATGAGAATAAGTTCGTCTGGTTCATAGAAACGTAACCGTTGAATCATCCCAAAGCGATCGCGCAAAGGAGAAGTAAGCAAACCTACTTTAGTAGTAGCACCAACTAGGGTAAAAGGTGGTAAGGGAATACTCCGAGTTTTCGCACTCTGACCTTTACCAATGGTAATATCGAGGCGATAATCTTCCATAGCAGGGTAGAGTAATTCTTCAGTTATGCGATTGAGGCGATGAATTTCATCAATAAAAAGAATGTCCCCTGGTTGCAAGTTGACTAGTAAACCAGTAATGTCTCGCGGACGTTCCAAAGAAGGGGCAGCAGTAATTTTACAATTAACCCCCATTTCGCTAGCTAGAATTAAGGACATAGTGGTTTTGCCCAATCCAGGAGGACCATATAGCAGTAAATGATCTAATGGTTCTTGTCTACCTTTTGCTGCTGCTATGGCAATGTTGAGTATTCCCTTTAATTCTTTTTGTCCGATATAGTCAGCTAATCGGTGAGGACGAATTTGTTCTTCACTATTTTCTATTTCTTCTCTAGTAGTTTTCGGGGAGAGAAGATGGCTGTTTTCAGCAGATGGTTTAGGAGTAGTCTTATTTGATTTAGCCTTAGATTTTCTCGCAGTCTTAGTTTTGGGAGAATCTTGATTTTGAGGAGCATTGTCCTCGTTGTTAGGGGGATTATTTGGTCGAGAATTCCTTTTAATTGCCATTAGGACACAGCCTGGCGATAATTGCTATTTCTGTTTAGACATTATATATAATATTTGTCGGCAAACCTGATTTACTAAAATCATGAAACCTATAAATAAAAAGTAAATTTAATAAGGTCTTCTACATATTCCTATAACAAGAATTAGAAAGAGATCGCAGTGCGGAGTTTAGTCTGCAAGTATCTTAATACTTCCCTGGCGTAAAACAACCCACCTATTATTAGTCCACTTAACTACAGTAGAAGGCTTTCCACTAGAACTTATTTCTATGGATGAGACTTTCTCTCCTGAGACAAATACTTCAGGAAAAGCTGTCGCAATAGCTTCCATCTCAGTTAAAGGTGCTTCTCCAGAATAATTAGCACTAGTAGTGGCTAAAGCTCCAGTTTGATTTAGAATGTCTAAAGCAATAGAACAATCAGGCACTCGAATACCAATTGTTGTAGGATCGGTAGGATTGACTGCTGGAGGAACTTGAGATGAAGCAGGTAAAACAAAAGTAATAGCTCCTGGCCAATATTGGTTAGCTGTCTGTTGCCATAACTCTATTTCCTGTTCTGTTCCCTTTACATGGGGTAATAATTCTGACATGGATGCAGCCATGAGAATTAATGGTTTAGTAGCGGGACGCTTTTTGATAGTAAAGATTTTTTGAGCAAACTCTGGCTTGACTGCCAATGCGGGGACTGTATCAGTAGGAAAACTAATAACCTCCCCAGCGATCGCTTTAGCAATAAGTTGAGAAAAGGAAACTTTAGGCATGGATCTTGTCTGTGGTAGTTAATTATTCTAACCGACTGACAAAATCCTTGATTTTCTCAATTTAATTTTTCAAACTAAAAATAAATTGGGAAGAACTAGAGAACAGTATTAAATGTGCAACAAGAGAGTAAATGTTCTTTTCCTCTGCTGTCGATCACCTCTTTAAGCTTTCCTTTACGAGATTCGAGGCTATTATCTTCGAGAAGATTAACTTCAAAATCGCCAAAGCGATCGCCCAATTTGGTAAAAACTTCTAGTTTAACTGCGCTAAGGAGTACTTTAGAACTCCAAAAGCCAAATCCGACTTCCAGAATTGGTGAAGGGTCAAGTATATTATCCATAATTCTCATTTGTTGCAGCGATGGTCAACTTGTTGACTATTAATCATTAGAGGTGTTGGTGGGTGAGAGGTAATATCATCGAGCGAAAGCAGCCAGATACTTGGATTTAGAAAGAAGGCAGAGGTGGCAATCCGCGGGCAGAAGAAGAGAAAGATCGAGGCTTTGTGTTTTTATTTTATTAAGGGAGAAGTATTTAAGTCTCCAGTCACTTTTGAGCGCGTTGCTCTGCTTGGGTTCCTCAAGCTTATAGAACCAAGCTGTTGAGAATTGGTATTAAACGATCGCAATTAAAGTTTAGGTATAAAGAGTAAAACTTGGTATCTGTTTGTTAAGTACCCAATTGCCAACCTCATGCACTTTGTAAACTATAGGATCGTGCAAAGTGTGGGTGCGCATGTTCCGCCAATAGCGATCGAAACCATATTTAGAAGCCCCAGCCCGTGCCCCCATCACTTCAAAAATTTTGCTAGTAACATTTAACCCCACCTTGGTACTCAAAACTTTAGCACTGGCGATCGCCACAGCAACTTCACCCCTTTCGGCAGCCGTAAGTTGTTTCCCTTTATCCCAGGCTTTCTGAAATAGGGAAGCTACATGGTTAGTATGACTTTCCGTTGCCATTAAATCTACCCATAAGTTGCCATATTGTTCGATAATATAGGGATCTTCAGTAGCTCGATCGACGGGAGAAAATAGCCAAGGTCGAGTTGTAGTTTGAGTATATTCCTTGGCTGACTCAAATGCCCCCAAAGCAATTCCCAGATATAAATTGACAAAAATTAATTGAGACAAACAAGTCACCATGGTGGCAAAAGGAGAGGGCAGTTCCTGAGAATTAGGATCTCCTAACACCTCATCTTTTTGGACAAGAACATTATTAAAAATCACACTGCCACTGTCAGTTTGTCTCTGTCCCATAAAATCCCAATCATCATTAATGACCATGCCATCGCGATCGCTAGGAAGGACGGCAAAAAGAATATTCTTTAAGTCTGAACGTATCCCACTGATAACTATTACATCAGAGCCTTTTGCTCCAGTACAAAACTTTTTAACTCCATTGAGACGGAAGTTATCCCCATCTGGTGTCAAAATTAAATCGGGGTCTCGTGGATTAACTGCATCTCCCCAAAACCATTTATGGCTGGCACTCCGAGCAGAGAAACGGGCGTTTTGTTCTGGTGTCCCAAATAATTTAGGAACGGTGGAATTAGCATAGTGGTAGCCCAACAACTGCCCTAAAGAGCCGTCCACTTTAGAAATTTCTCGCACGACTTTCAGGGCGTTAAACCAAGTTTCTCCATATCCGCCATATTCTTTGGGAATTACGATACTCAATAAACCACTATCCCGTAATCGATCGAGTTCTTCGGTTGGAGTTCCTCCTCTAGCATCTCGTTCGACGGCTGTTTTAGCAAACTCTTGTGATAGAGTGGTAGCAATTGCCAGGAAGTCTTTTGATTGTTGTAAGTCTGTGACCATTTGACCAAAACTCCTAAAATCTTTTTTAAGCAATTAGCTCGAAGTTCAATCGAGTGAAAATAGCGATCGCTAAACTAAATGGAAATTAACTACATTTCCTCAGATACTAAAACAATGCGATAACGAGCTTTTCCTGCCAAAACTCGATCCATTGCCTCATTTACCTGACTTAAAGGCATAGTTTCAATCATTGGTTTAATCTGATTAATCGCAGCAAAATCCAACATTTCTTGCATAAATCTGCGACCACCGACAACACTACCAACTACAGATTTCTGTCCAAAGATTAAAGGAATTAGAGGCACATTAATACTAGAAACGGGAATACCCAAAAAGCAGAGAATGCCATTGTTAGCCAATAAACTAAAAGCCAAATCCCAATCTAATTCAGCCGAAGAAGTACTAATCAGTAAATCGAGAGAGCCAGTTAAATCCTTCATCTCTTCAGGAGTGCCCCACTTATAAAAATGATGCGCCCCAAAGTCTTTGGCTTCTGTTTCTTTACTAGGAGAAGAAGACAATACTGTAACCTCAGCCCCCATTGCCCTAGCAAATTTAATCGCTAAATGTCCTAAACCTCCAATACCGACAATACCCACTTTCATGCCTGGATATTTGATATAGGTGCGTAGAGGAGTATAAACCGTAATACCTGCACATAGTAGAGGAGCAGCACTGGCAGAATCTAAGGCATCAGGAATTTTATAAGCAAAATCGGCAGTCGATCGCACTCTGTCGGCAAATCCCCCATGATTGCCCACAATCAACCCTGTAAACCCTTGTTTGCAGACATTTTCTTCACCTTGTAAGCAGTGATAACAAACTCGGCAGGAGTCGCGAATCCAACCCAGACCAACTCGATCGCCTTTTTGTAGCGTTGTGACATTTTTTCCTACTTCTGTTACCACCCCCACCACTTCATGACCTGCTACTAAGGGAAATTGACTGACTCCCCAGTCATTATCTCTCATGTGGATATCAGTGTGGCAAAGACCGTTATGAGTGACCCGAATCTCAATTTCACTATCTTTGTTAGGGGTCGAGCCAGAAGTCGCCTTCTGACACTCCCATTCAAAACCGTGCTTGCGACTTTCACCGCACACGGCTACTCCTGGCTTTTCGGTACTCTGTTTTCCTTCT
>JAAUYH010203619.1_pt1 | contig 25852 bp, 26 predicted proteins | sample 7278061 | NCBI WGS metagenome assembly JAAUYH01 (sample SAMN14350203, study PRJNA611818) | marine sediment metagenome | isolation source: surface marine sediment (0.6m) | place: French Polynesia: Moorea | collected 2018-08 | reverse complement strand
CTATCTTTAATGTGATTTCTTCTGCCTAATAACTTGTCTGCAGCGTTCTGGAAAGCAGTAATATTCAGTCTCGACTATACAAGACAATCCTAAAATTAACTAAATCTCCACCCTATCGATAATTCAAAATGAATAAATATACAGTCCAGAATTGTTGTAGGAAAAATCAAGTACTTCAGTGAATTATCTATTTCTTTCCACTGGAAAAGTATTTTGGTCCGATGGACCGATGAGAACTTGAAATTTACAGTATCTGATCTGAGCACAGGCCTGCTTTTCTTGAACTCCTGTTGGCTCGTCAACGTGCCCTGTTTCGTCTGGTTGCCTACGTGTGTTGCTGAACCACATCCGGTGCCACTGTTCACCCGATTACAAAGGTGCCAGTCACTTGCTACGACGGGTGCATTTCTTTCCAACGTTGTGGACTCATGTCGTGGCGAGAATGGAGATCGCGTCAACAGTAACACTGCGCAATTTCACTCCCGAGTAATGGAACAGTGCGAATCCGTGCTGCCACACGACTTCCTTTCATCCTCTGCTTCATGTCGCTGCGTTCTGGGAGGGTGAGACCGCTAATGTGGGAAACTCGACAACATCGCGAAATCTGCATCCACTTCCCCCATTGCTCCCCCCCTCCCCCACTTCACGTTGTCCCGGTTGCACGAGCTGGCAAACGGCATAGATGGCCACCTTTGCAGCAGAGATACCTCGCTACAACTGGAGACCCCTGGGTGCAAACATGGTTCATGCGTTGCTAGCTGCGATGGACGGGGAATGAGTAAAACGGATCGCGAAGTATCTTGACGCTCAAACCAGATTAAAACGGGCTACAAGAAGCACGTTTTCGGCTTGGTTCCGACACCCCACCGTGAATGCGCCGAGTGTTGGTAGTGCACCGAATAACAGTGACACCAGTGATGACTTGTTATCAGGCGACAATTTGGTGTGCCAACGTCACCGACCTGTCGTGTTTAGTGGCGGTGATGGCGATACGCCGAGATGCGATTCGGTATTAGGAAGTGCGCATGAGACATTTTGCAGATTGTCTTACCTTGGCCGGACGACTTTTCGAGGTGTCGGACTTCCTTCAAAGTTTGGACGGTGAATCCAAAACGCTAACTGGCACGTCGCGCGCCATGCGGCGGTATCGACGAAATCCATGGCATTGCGACGGTGTCGGGTGGGCAATCGACGGCGGAGTTGACGAGAAATACGGAGTTGGCGATTATCGCGTATAATGAGGCGGGTCGAACCGAGCGTGCGGTGATGGGGCTGCGGTGAATCCAGTGCATCATTACGCAGAGGTGGTGAGCGATGCGAAGAAGGATGAAGAGGCGGTGTGGTGTGTCTTCTGCGTTGATTTATGCAGTGATTCTTCGCTATATGAATGGGAGCCCAGTCCGCTTTTGCATGGAGTCAACTACAGGATTTGCGGAGATTAATTGCAAAGGGAGTCGATTGAACGAGGAACGCATTGGTCTTGTGATGTCCCGATGTATGTAGTGCCGGAGAGAGGCTACAGAAGGAGAGGATTTGGTACGGGACAAGGAAGAAACGTTGAGAGTGAATGAGACCGCAACGTTAGTTGCAAAAATCGCGGATCGATGTCGGGGGCTATATTAGACGAGGGATCCGAGCAGGAGCTTGAGAGCGTTGACGTCTGGGTTGTGTAGGTTAGCGATGCTGACGGCAGTATTGGAGCAGCCAGGATACTATAGCATGAGAAAGATTATCGTGAAGTAGACGATGATGAATTGTGCGAAGAAGAAGAAGAACGCGGTGCCGCTGAAGGCGTGTTTTGTAGATGAGGAGCGAGGTGGGATGAAGAATAATAGTGAGGCGTTGGGGGAGATGGAAATGGAGAGGGGCTGGGAACGATAGTGTGGACTCGGAAGAGAACGAGCTTAGGAGTTCGAGATTGGGCTTGAAATGGTACGCATAACGTGACTATTAGTCAAATAATTCGAATATCGTAGTCCGTATCGAAGCGATAAAGCGAGTAGTTGAGCGTAAATCATGATACACAAGTTGCAGAGTTGGACATTTAATACGATAGCTATGTTAATCATCCGCTAAGATAGTTGCCATGTGACATAAATTTATTAGTCACATGTTCAACCTCGTTCGGCACCGCTTCTCGATGATACACCTTCGTGTTCAGTACGAAACTCCCTCGCACAAAAAACCAATATGTCTCAAATCGTGCACTTTTGTTTCCACCTTCTTCACAACTTCGGCTATCACAATTACACCAAACTATGCACGCAAAAATTGCGTCAATTCCATGCCCACCGTACACACACCAACAGGTTTCTCTTTCGACATGTTCCCTTCCTCACCCATTCTACATCTCTTTGGAGTGGTAACGGCAGTAGCCACCGGCTCTGTAAGGATTGTGGAGCGACGTCGGTGTTACTTCAGGGGTATAAACTCATTTCTTCGCAGTGAAGGCTATGCTTTTCACGGTCAATTCTTCACAGATACGATCCAGTGCTTCTTCGAGATGTTTCAATTGTTCATAGGCACGCACAGTTCTTCATTGCGATGCTTCAGTTGTTCACATAGGCCTATATTTTCCGCCGCATTCTGTATCGTAATGACTTGGTGTAACAATTCGCCTACATTTTCTTCCATTTTCTTCACATCACCAGAATTCACAATTTGACTAATCCATCCACGCAAAATTTGCTGCTCCGCCATGCCTACCGTCTGTAATAGCTTCTCTAGTACAACAAACACAAAACTTCCGTACAGTCCGTTTCCGCTCGGCGATGGAATCACAACTTCGATGATGTCTTTCAGTACATAACGAAATAGAACCACGATTTCGTCAAGTACAACTGGCACACGCTGCCCACGGTTCGCTCCCGCACACATCAACACGGTTTGAGCGGCAAGTTTAAGCAAGTGGAAGACTGAGCTCGCCCCTGTCCCACGCTTCGACGCATTGGTTACACACTCGACAACTTCTATCACACCGTCCAGATCTGTCACTAAATCGGCCGAAGTTGCACCCGTTCCTATCGTTGCTGCGCCATCGGCAGTCAACTCGTCCAGTATAGTCAGTTTCTCCATTTGCTCGAGAATCATCCCACGAGTATCACTCCAACTCACACCGGCTTCATCCAAAGTTTATGGTCGCGTAAACGCTGAGCAAGTTGCGGAAATAGTTCCCTGGTACGATGAGTGCTCGTGTTTGATTCAGCAACTCGTGATGTGCAGATGTATCAGCAACAATCTCAAGCTCCACCTTACGAAGAAGGAAAAGGGAGCGACGACGCTTGGGTCCGTGAAGCGAGCCACGTACCGTAACACGCGGTTTACCCTCGTAATTGTCCATCTTGACGATTGCAGCAACGTTGCCCCAGCTCCCCCCATAGAGTCGTGTCAATTCCAATGAGTCCACATTGCGGGAATCAACTAACGACCGTAGCTTGTTACTACCATCGTTATTAGCCACCTTCCAATACAATCGAGATGAAATCAGCACATACGCCAACTTGTAGTCCGACTGCAGTCATGGCCGCCGCGATACAAGGCGTACCTCGTCGGTTTTGGCGAATGTCAAATTTCCGTTGGCAGGATTCGTTGTAGTCGATATAGCTGGGCGAGTGTAAAGTGGGATAGTGCAAACGTTACAATTTATAGAATCCCACATTCTGGTAGTCCTGTGATGATTCGCCTCGCACATCAGGAGCGCTTCTATGGTTCCCGGGTGGGACCATAGGGCATTACGGATGGGATAGCAAATAGACTACCGGTAGACCCACACCGGAGTTAGTACTGTACTGTACTGTTACCGGTACAGTACAGTACTTGTACAGTACTGTACAACTGGCAGATCGAAAGCTAAGTGTTCCGGAGATTACCAAAAATTGGACCAATCATTTTTTTATTTCATCTTTAGACAACAAGGATGACTACCATGTTCACTGCATTTTCTTATGTTTGTGAATCTACGGGCGCCGTTGGAATCGATTGGGGAAAAGACGGTGATTGTGGGGGATGACAAGGGGGTGATGGAGTTTTGGGAATGGGAGGAAATTGTGTTGAGATAGAAGTCGACACAGACCGTGGAATTCAGTGCGGTGGGCCTGTGCGTGGGGGTCTTGGAGTCGTGCAGGCTCAGTGTTTGTTCACGGTTCAAAGGAGGAGACCTGCGCGCGATAACAACATATCAAATTTCGGAAGTTGCGGAGATTAATAGAAAAGGAGCAATTGAACGTGGAACGCATGGGTCTAGGGATGTGGTAATGTATGCATTGCGAGAGATGGAGGATGTGGTGCGAAACAAGGAAAGAACTTTGAGATTGAATGAGACAGCGACGTTGTTTGGAAACCACAGCATGAGCAATTCGCGGAGGTATGTCGGGGACGATATTGGACGGGGGATATGAAGATTAGTTTGAGAACATTGCCATCTGGGGGCCTAGGTATGTGATGCTGGTGCCGGTATTGAACGGCCCACATCGTACGACCTGGCGGAGATTATCGTGAAGTAGACGGTGACGAATTGTGGAGAAAAGAGCGTGGTGCTGTTGAATGCGAGTTCACTGGAGGTAGAGCGAGGCGGGGCGAAGGATATTAGTTGGGTGTTGGGAGAGATGATGGTGATAGATGGGAGGAATAGTTAAGATTTGTAAGGTGATGTGCGTGGGAGAGCGAGGCCATGCTTAACGATTGATGAAACGTGAGTATTAACTAAACTGTTTACCGGGAGAGGTTTTGGGTTACGAGAATGTTGTAGATAGTAGAAATAGAGTGGGAAGTAGAGCGCTAATCAAGAGGAAGAAGTTGCAGTGTGGAAATTTACAAAAGTAAGATAAGCTAATCGTTCGTTAGTCACGTTACATTCATCGTCTCAAGTTCAAACCTCCTTTACAGTGCTCGGCCGAACAAGTTGGAAATGTTACTCAAGCTTGTGACCTATTTCGGAAGATTCGCAAGTTCAACAGTTTTTGTCACATGCTCCACACTCCCCGCCAGTGCATTCCGTCGAGTGGAAGTCGGAACCAGGGACAACCTTCGGAAGTTTGATGGTTAATTGGCGAGGGTGAAGTACAAAGTCATCTGGAAGTGTTGTTTACCAGTCGTGAATACAGACTTCGGATTCACAAATTGTGGATATTGGTGATTGTGCGCACACGACGGTTCGTTTTCAAGTTGTCGAGAGAGGAACATTTGAGGTGGTGGTGATTGCAGGAGACAGGCGTAGTCCAAACATCATAAAGGGTAGTGCTAAGTATCGGAACGGGAGCGGCAGGTGGTGTGGTAGCAGGAATCCACTGGGGGCATCCGACTTTGAATCTAGCAGAACAATTGACCGTGCAAGTAGTCGACAGTTCGTTAGTTTACGTGGTGAGTGCGAAGATGTCGTCAATTGTGATACTGTCGCGCCGTGTGAAGAATGTTGCTGGTGATGAGTTGCGCTAGTACTTGGTGTAATTGGTGGGAAGGTAGCACTGGCTTCGGCTGATGAAGGTGTAGCGGGAGTATCGTATGGAGTCTGGACGTGTGTCGAGGACGTGACACGAGTAATGTTGGTTGAGGAAGATGCTATGGTTAGCTCGGCTAGAATTGGTGTGATGTGGACGAGCGATAAATTGAGGTGGGCATTGATAAGGTAGGAATTGCATTGATGTCATTAAAATCACCAAGTGGGTGTTGGGTTCATAAAGTTGTCCGTCACCTTACATCTCCGACGACCACGATAATCATGAAAGGCAATGCGCAGAATCGAACCACTACACCATCATAACCACCACCTCGCACGTACAAGGTGACCATTTCACAGTAGATGCACGGTACCAGACAACACAAAGAACACCTTGTGCTGCATCTTCCTTAGTTTTGACTTTTAGGATTCGACAACGAACCAGCCTTTGTTTTGTCCATAGCAGTGATTTTCTCGCGGACTTTCAACGCTTCATCCCGTTTTCCTTGGTCTTCATACACGTTAACGAAGTTCTAAAGTCCTGCTCTGATGTTTGGGTGTCGTGAATCATAACCATGCACAACTAGTAACATCTCAAGGCACTGCTCATACAACTCTTCTGCTCGGCCTAGATTTCTCATCTCATGACACACAAGTCCAATATTCCTGAGTAATCTTGCAATGTCAGGATGCGGCCTGTCGGGTCCGCACACAGCATGATAAACATCCGGGCTCTTCTCATAGGCTTTCAGCGCCTTGTCCAGTTCGCCTTGAGCTAGATACACACAGCCCAAGTTCGACAGCGTTGCCGCGATTTCTGGATGCATTGGCCCAGCAGCGTACACAACTTGGAACATCTCAACGCTCTGCTGAAACAGCTCAGCTGCTCGGACTAGATTTCTTTGACAGAGATACACATCTGCAATATCGTTGAGTAGTCGTGCGATGTCAGAATGCGGCTTCTCGTGTCCGTGTATAGCTCGATGCATTTCCAGACTCCGTTGGTATTTCTCTAACGCTTCGTCCACTTTACCCAGTTCTTGATACACACTTCCCAAGTTGCAGAGTGAAGTTGCAACGGCAGAGTGCGGCTTGCTCAGTCCGTGTATCGCCCGATACATCTCCAGGCATTGTTCGTGCTTCTCCACGGCCTTGTCCAATTTACCTAAAGCTTCGTAAAGAAGTCCAAGGTTGTTGAGTGACGTAGCAATGTCAGGGTGCGGCTTGTCAGGTCCGTGGATGGCTAGTTTCATTTTCAGACTCTGTTGGTGCTTCTCCAACGCTCTGTCCAGCTTACCCAATAGTTGATACACACTCCCAAGGTTACCAAGTGAAGATGCAATGTCAGGGTGCGGCTTGTTAGATCCATGGATCGCTGTTCCATTTTCAGGCTCTCTTCGTACATCTGCAACGCCTTATCGAAATCACCCAGTCGTTGATACACAGTTCCAAGATTGCTGAGAGAAGTTGCGATGTCAGGGTGGGGCTTGCTATGTCCGTGTATCGCCAGATACATTTCCAGGCTCTGTCTATGCTTCTCCAATGCTTTGTCCAGTGTACCCAGTCGTTGGCACACATTTCCAATGTTGCCGAGTGAATTCGCGATGGCAAGATGGGGTCGGTCATCTCCATAAATCGCTCGAAACATTTCCAAACCCTGTTCATGATGCTCTAACGCTTTTTTCTGTTCACCCATTTGGTAATGGACGTTCCCAAGATTGTTGAGAGAAGTTGCGATGGCAAGATGGGGCCGGTCATGTCCGTGGATCTCTAGTTTCATTTCCAGACTCTCATCGTACTTCTGCAACGCTTTCTCCAGTTTACCCATTCCCTCATAGGCACTGCCAAGATTGTTGAGGGACGTGGCGATGTCTGGGTGCGACTTGTTCGGCCCATGGATCGCTAACCGCATTTCCAGACTCAGTTCGTGCTTAGAAGCTGCGTCATTGAACCTTCCATCTCTCCCGAGTGCAAGCCCAAGTAAATTGTACACATCGGCAAAACGTGATTTCTCCTCTTCCTCGCGACTTTCATCACGCCACATGTTTGGCAAACGCCCAAAAAAGTTTCTACTTCGGTTCGCCACTTGTTGATGCTGCAAAATCTCCAGCAGATGTTCCCATACCTGCACTCCTTCCTCTGATCTCCCTACGAACTCCATTACATTGCCACAGTATTGATGAATGTCCTCGATTTCTGAAACATGCTGCACCTCAATGCCCTGCGCTGGAAGCGTATGATGTTCTACCAGCCCAAAAGCGTGCACCGAAATTTCGTGATGCTTGTTTCCAAATACATTAGGCATCTCTTCGAATGACTTGTCCTCCTTTTTTAGTTCAGTCTCCACAGCCTCACGTACCGTGAGCAAAGCAACACTGTACAGCTCATTCCACAATTTTGAACCGCGTTCCATATCGATAATAATGAATCGCCGCACAAGTCGATGCATACTGTACATCCACCCTTCCTCTCTTTTTCCTCATTCCCGAAAAATCAGTGACGAGCCACAAACCAACTCTTCGATCTCATTTTTTTGAAACATCCTCTCAACACTGCCCTCTTCATCTGCTGTGACTCCTTTGACTATCCCCATCACTATCGCTTCCCCAATGCCACCGGGTCCTAGCATTGCCATTGAACGCAATACAGAGTACGCTTTCTCCGACATTTGTCCCACACTGACTTTCCACGTCGTCCAAATCGACCTCTGGGATTCTCGAATAGGTTTCGCATCCTCAGTGTTCTGCATGATATCTTGCATCTGTTCTTTTCTGTTCGCGTTCTTAAACATGGTTAGATACTTTGAAAATGAACAATCCCATCGTGCAATGTACATCTCTGCCTGTACTAGTGCAAGCGGCAGACCTTCAAGACTGCACCCTCCCTCATCTCCGCACAGTTCTTCCAGGGCCCGGTACTCATTCACGTCAGCACTCTCCAGTTCTCTGATTTCCCTCATCACTTGGTAGTCATTGGCGTCACCGGTCTCCACCTTTCGAATTTGCCGCCACAGCGCCACCATTGCATCCTCTGCACACAGTGGTTCCAAAACCAATCTCTGACTACTCTTCATTCTGTTCCATATGTGAGGCTGGCCTTGTCGCGAAGTGACCACAACCCACCCATTTCCCGGGGATGGTCCTGCTATTCCACACACTTCATTCAATGTACTGCTCACGTTCTTCTCATCTGCGTTATCCAAGCATAATAACCACCGTCCTCGCTTCTTGCTTAGTCCTTGTTTCAACACAGCTACTACCAAGTTCGGATTTCGACGTTCCTCCTCCTCTATTTTCTTCCGGGTAAGTTTTTCCACCAGTTCCGCGAGTGACTCAATAACATCCCTTTCACAGCCGTCTACCCTCACCCAGAATACTCCTCCTGGCACCAAATTTTCCCGCTCTGCCCGATCCGCAGACGCAATCATTAACTCCGTTTTCCCCACTCCTCCATACTGTGTTATAACCGCACTCCCCCACCTCTCCAGTATATTGTGTAGTAAGTATAATTCCCTAGAACGCCCAGAAAAGAACGCTGAGAGTGACGGACGCACATGGTGCAGCTTAACATTCCGAATTTCCTGCTTCTCCTTCGACTGGAGCAACTTAACATCCCGAATTCTCTGTTTCTCTTCGACTGGCGCAGCTTAATAACCCGAATTACTTGCTTCTCCTTTGAGTGGTGCCCCTCACCCATCCTATATATCTTTGAAAGGGCACTTGAAGTACGCACCGTTCGTAACAAGTCTTCTGCTTTCATTTCCAATTCCTTCACATCTCCTGCATGGATGATTTGGCTGACTCGACTTCGCAGTAATTGTTTCTCTGCCTTGTCCATTATGCTCACAGTTTGCCTCAACGCATCAAATGCGAACTCCACGTCTATCTCATTCAACTCTCGGGACGGTGTCATGATTTCCTCGATACTTTCCACTACATCCTTTAGATCATTAAGAAATCCACCGCGTCCAAAAAGGCCCATCCGCGGAGGAATCGCTGTTGAGTACATTGACATTCTTACGGGCCATTTCTTTCCAATCATGCTAATTTCTACTGAAGATGATTTGATGTGAGCAATAATAGAAAGTAATTCATCAAGAACTTTTCCGAGTTTCTTTACTTCAGATGACCGAAAACTGTGGGCTGGATTCTTAAATTCTTGTTGCAGCAGATTCCATGGCGCGACGCGCAAGTTAATTGAATTCACAAAAACTTCACGTTGCTCGGGTGAGTTCAGGATAATCTCAATTTCAACATCCCGAAAAATAAAAACTTTGTTTCGTCGCTCGCGACCGTGTAGCCGGCCACGTGCCGTAATACACATTTTCCCGACATTATTACCCACCTTGACGTACTGAGCGACATCATTCCATGTCCCATAATGAAGTCGAGCAAATTCCAAGGAGTTCCCACTGCGAAAATCATACAATGACCGTGGCTCGTTACTTCTATCTTCTCTCGCCACCTTCCAATAAATACGAGATGAAACGAGTACATAAGCCAACTTGTAGTTAGACGGCAGCCATCGCCGTTGAGATACAATGCGTGCCTCAGCGGTTTGAATGTAATCCGAAAACGAGTTTGCTCGATTTCTCAAAAACGCCATGTTTGGGGTAAGCAAATTCAAGTGGGGGCTAATGTAGCAGTGGTTTAGGTGAACAGATTGAGTGATGTCAAGATTTTCAGAGGTTGTGAAACGAAAATTCGCAGGGAGCCGACCAATAGCCCATTCAAACTCACTGCGATATCGTTCTTCGGCGAAGCGGCAAGGTTTCTGGATGCGTGAACTTGTCCGTGGCACCAATCGCTGGTCATTGCACTGAACCTAGCAGTTTCTTTTCCACCTGGAGCTTCCTTCAACATATCTCAAAAAACTACTGTAGATGGACCGAAGAAGGGGCACAGGCGGAGGTCGATATGCCAAGTGTCATTTACTGTGTGGTGTGATACTGCAGAGTCCACTACATTCGTGGACAGTTTTTATCAGTACAGAAGTGTAAGTTATCATCTGTTAAATCAGATGTAAGAAATCCATGGCGTTGCAGGGGTACAGTACAGGGGTTCCTCGGATTAAGGCCGCCTCGTTTAATTCTATTTGGAAAGTCGCTATCAGTTGGCGTTGGCAAGTAGTTCAGGATCAGACAAAGAAACTTCCCAGCGACGTTAAATTTATATAAAGAGTGCGTATTGGTTTCTGATATCTACGATCACATTGAGATGGGAGACAGAGCCAATCAAGCGGCATTCATTACTCTCGTGTTACTATACTAAGCAACTGCCCTTGTCAGCGAAAAAACTGTACATATGCATGCCACATAATGATCTGTCACGAGTTTCCTCATTTCCAGTCACCCTGTGATCACTTTCTGTGGCGGTTTTTAATCATTTTACATTTCGTGCACAGCATTACAGTTGATACCCAGCACACCTCTGATCCACCCCTTTTCATTGCAGAGACACCATTTGCACAGCGTAAGGTAGTCTGTGACATGAGAAGTGTTGCCGTTAGGTCTTGAAGCAGGCTCATGCCTATAATGGGGGGCACACTATTTTCACGGTCTACGGTACGGTACAGTACTGTATAGTAACAATTCGGTTAAGTATTTGCGCTCCACCCTCAACTGTCGCTGTTGTACCGTACACCTCCACCATAGCGACCGCAACAAATTCTACCAACTCACTTTCGACCATTTCTGAAACTGCCGAAGTACGAATTCTATCTCAACGGCGATGGCGGCAGTCTGATTACAGGTTGGCCTACGTGCTGGTTTCGTCTCGTATTTATTGGAAGGCGGCGAATAGCGATGAATCTCATTATAGAAATCGTGAATCCTGCGCGGAACGTGAATGTGGTACACGAGAAATATGTGTTTATGACACTAAAAAACTACTGGATACTATGGACATGGCGGAGACGCAATACTTGCGTGGATGGTTTGGGCAATTTAAGAATTCTGAAGATGTGGAGAAGGTGGAACGAAATTTACGCGAATTGTCACACGATGTCGTTACTGTAGGAATCACGGCAGAAAGTGTACGTCTACGCCAAGATCAGAAACATCTCCGTGAAGTACAGAAACAGCAGAATGAAGAATTGCTAGGTTGTAAACTGCGTATCAGCAAAGTTGAGACACTGTTGTTGGATACTATTGAGACGAAGGGGAGCGCGGTGATCGAGATCGGGAGCGAGATTCAGCCGCAAGAAGTAACGTGACTAGAAACTAAACCGTTCCAGCTGCATAGGTTTCTTGATACGTCGTGAGACAGGGGATGAAGAAACTGATGTTGGCTAAGTTTTTACAGTGTTGCTGTTGGCATTGAACAAAACTGAGGACGAATGCGAAATGCGCTAATCGATCTTTTTGACAGCCCTCTTTTCGTATGTGGAATAGTAGAACCGGATGAAGAGGAGCAGGAACGAGGTGTTGCAGATGAGAGTTAGTACGAACGCAGGCTTTCCATGGCAGCCGCCGGGGGTGTTGGCGTTGTAGTAAAAGTAAGGGATAAGAGAAGCGAAGCCAGTCAAGAACTGGACGATTTGGGTGACGGTGATGGCGCGCTTGAAGGGGAAGCGCACTTTCACGGTGGCGCACGCGTAGTAGGCGTACATGACGATGTGCACGAGGGTGTTGAACCACATGCCCCAGAGCCCCAGCGCGAAGCCGTGCTCGAGCCAGCCGCGCACCTCCCACGCGACGGACGCGTGGTGCCAGAGGTGGAGCAGGATGACGGGGCGGCCGCGCAGCAGCAGCAGCACGGTGTCGAGGTACTCCCACAACTTGGACGCGAAGAACAGGTAGAGCACGTGTTGATGGGCGGGCGCGGGCGCAGCGCAGATCACCGGGTTGCGGTAGAGCGCCAGCGTCACGTCGGCGTGCATGAGCAGGGAGGCCAGCGCGAGCGCGGTGTTGTGCGTGAACGCGACGGCCGTGAAGAGCTTGCTGTTGGCGAACGGCGCCTTGCGCCCGCGTAGCGCGAGGTGCAGCGCGACCAGCGTGGCGAGGTAGGTCAGCGTGCACGCGAGCAGGATCGGGGGGCGCCCGAGCAGCGTGCTATCGCCAGGCGACTGAACGCAGGATTGCAACGCGGCGGGAAGCGTCCATAGCGTAGTGCCCGCCGGTATGCAGGAGATGTAGGCGAAAGTGGCGCGGTTGGTATCGATGAGTGCTGCCATTGTTGTTCTGGAGGTATCCGCCTCCTATGCAACGGGAGCACTACGCAATGAGGTGGCGGTTTGCTACGGGTTTCGGCGAATCAAATCGATGCACTGGCTCGATGCTTTACTGTTGGCCGATCGATCAGTGTGTTATGTCCGTGATCAGTCAGCCAGTTAAACAGTGCAGTAGTTCTTGGTCATTCATCCGATTCAAAAGCTGAACGCACAGTTCACAGTTTTATTCCGATTAAAGGCCAAATTCATTGTTTCGCACGAATTCGTCGAAATAACCTGTCGTTGCTGAAGAGAACAGTTTTACTTAATGATTTAGTCGACGAGGACGCGATTAATGCGAACACTGCCACGACAAGTTTGCGACAGATCGCTTATAAATACCGAATCAGGTGTATTTGCTGTCAACCGCTCCATTGCGCAACAAAGAAGGCGAGCTGCTATTGGTTGCTATTTGATTCGCGTATTACGCCGTTGTAGATTGATAGAGTACCTAAGTCAAGTACACATATTGGGACAGACTAGCGTCAAGTGCAAAGCTTAGCCATACTGACAAACAAAGTGCATACATCACTGTTCTCGGTGAAATGCAGCCTGCCATCGTCACGTCACCTCGCGTAGTCGAGTAACCTGGATTGCCGAAGTTTCTATTAATTACTTACCTAACTTTGCGAAGTAAGAAAATTTCATTTCTGAATCAAAGTATCATTTGAAAACGTTCCGAAATAAGCAGGGTCAGTTTCAATATCTAGAAAACAATCATATTTTTTCTGTTGTATTGTTTTTAGAGAACAATATGAAAAACGAAACCAAAAAAAGTTATGAAACACAATGGAAACTTAAATAGCATTGCCATTTCTTGAAACCTTAGAGCCTACAGCATCGCAATGAACTCAAATGAATTGATTCACAACTTGAACTTACTGTTCCCAAATTATCATAGCAATCTTCGTACTGTTTATATTGAAGTCCGTGCATGGAAAACAATTGATACAACTTAATTGATTTGAAAAATGCATATTTTCGCGCACAACTTAGGTAAAAATTTACTTTCTGAGTAGGATCACGAAGTAGTTTAAGCAATATTCTGAGCAAATACAATGATTTCGGAAAATAATCGCAGTTTGCCATATTTTCTGTATAAGATTATTCATACCACCCTGTCTATCGTTCAAATTAGAGCACCCAATTCGATGTCAAGAACCAGCATTTTCTACAAAATTAAAATCACTATGTGGCATGGCTTGAATAAATTAGATCAACACAGAACGCCAATCCTACAAATTTCATGTAAAATTTCTATTTCCATAGCATTAGAAGTTGTGATACAGAAAACAATTTCGATTGTATCAATATTTCAATCCAATTCTAATCTATTTCTTTAAATGTTAACGCATTCTATTTGTCGTTTATTAATTTTTGGCTCTGAGACTCGGGGTAACAGCCTGCTATTGTAGCGCACACATCTATAAGGCCCGAATAAAGTGAAATATACTTGAGAAATAGCTCTTCATTTAACAGAATAGGCTCATAAGTATACGATGATCCGAATTGCTAATGCTTTTTATTGCACTTATTTATATTTGTTTTGCAGTTTTGGGATTGTTTCATAGGGCACACCAAAGCCAGCGCTTGGATTAGGTTTCCATTTTTTATTTGTACAGTGTTCTCCTATCAGAAAGAAGATATCGTTGGTTGAAAATTCTGTTTTAGGCCATTATTTAAACAAAAATCTTTGTTTCTGTTCCTTATTTGGTCAGATGACAGTTTAAAAAGATTGTTATTTGCCATTTATAGCTTACCATACACCAGGAAAATCGTACTGGATTTTTAACGGCAAAAATTTTCACCTACAATTTCATTTGAATCCAGGCAAAATCTACTGTGGTGCGACAACATTGTTTCATCCCTCTGGTGGGCTGCGTTGGTGAATCGGGATACGGGAGGTGTCACTCAGTATCATAGGAGCAGATATGTCGGAAATTTCCTTGTCAGAGGCTCTGCCACCCCTTTGGGAGATCCGATTCTAGTGTTTACGCCTTACTTTCAATTTTTGATTATTAATGTATTTTATAGTATTTTGAGTAGTAGTATAATTTTTAGTACGGACTGCCCGAAGTAAACTTAAGGAGATTTCGGCCTAAACTGAAGCGCAAGCGGAATTCTTCGTCTTTGTCGACTACTCGTGGTAATTTTGGAAGTTCCTCAAGCCGAATTCATGCCATCCTTGGCGCACGAATCATGATTAATCCTCCAAGGATGACCCTGTTGCGGCATTGCCGGTTTAAACTTCTTATATTCTTCATTTTACTATTCTGTGGGTCGACATTTTTCTCTAGAGCGGGTGCTTCGTTGTGTTCATGGTTTTGTAGTGCATCCGCGTTATATAAATTGTAGTTTCGGTGAACAGAAGCATTGCACTTATCAAGTGGGAAATAATGGGTATCGTAGAACTCATACTCAGATAAGGCTGCTCTTCGGGAATGTAAATTAATGTTACTGCCTTTGGAATATCAGAAGAATTCAAAGAGTGAGGAAAGTTTCTTGATGACTGAGTCGCAAAAAAGTTGTTGCTTCGTTTAGAAGTTGTAATGCGGAAAGAACTTACAAAAGCTTTTACTCCTCAGGTTAAAAGTCTGAAACAATATTTCTGCTCACTTTTTAGTAGATTCTCAGATAAATTCGCTCCTCAAATCCTCTGTCCGTTCTTTCGATGATTTCCCTGGTGGTTATTCTCTTATTTGGTTTATTAATTTTTAGTTTCAGAGAAGTTTGCTGGTCCATTCAAGTGCTACATCCAGCAATTAGCAAAAGTTGGTGGAGCACAGTGTAAGGAATTCATTTCTGGCCACCATTCTCAATGGATCAATTTGTGGGAACAACTCCAACAGGACGGCCCGCACGTGTACATCGGTCCTCGTCGTCGGCGCACCCACGCCACGCGCGTGTTTATTCAACTTGGATTGGTGCCCTCCTTCTTAGGGCTGTCGTTCTTACTATTTCAAATCTCGTCGCGCATGCATAATGCTAAAATTTATTTACAGCCAATAAGAATTCGTCCGTCATATTCAAACTGCTTAGACCCGTCGTGCCGCAGAATTCACAATTTGATACTTCGCAGAAAAATAGTTCGAATATGGGATATTGCGGCTGGGAACAAGTGCACTTAGTAGTGCAGTTCACTAATATTCTGAGGTTGAATTTGTACTTCACCATGAGGTATCACTTAATTAGGAGGAGTACCCTACCCTTATTTATTGCGTAACTATGTCTTTGATTTTTTGAGATTAGTGACTGTTCAGCCACACCGTGGACCTAATAGTCAATTTTTAGTTTTCACAGTAACTACTGGCTTATAATGCCTAGTTTTTTGATACACAACCTGACCCCTTGTCGGCTTGTGCCGATCTAGATTGCCACTCTCAAATTGTGTGGGTTGCTCCTTCAGTGCTTGTGGACTGTGGCTTTTTCGTCTTCCCTAACCTCGTATGTCGTACTGACTAGCACTACACTCTGAACTGTCCTGATATCTTTGAGACCTGAGTAGGTGCGGCTATGGCAGTTAGATTTAGCTTTTTTTCAGACACGTGAAATTTCCTGGAATAATCTCAATTAATGAAGCATTGCCTTTCTCCTTTATGCCTCATTTCAACCAAGGTCCGCAATGAAGCGATCGAATAGATATTTAGTGATTCCTTGTGCACACAGGATTGGCGAAGAAGCGCATCTTCTAGTCATGTTCACAAGTACATTTCCATCTCTAAACGATTATCAAGACATAGTTATTCCTCTCATTGATAAAACTGAGAATCAAAGCGGTCAGAGTCGAATCAATCCCTAGATACAAGAAGTATTGTGAATTCAATCTTTCATCAACAATTCTTTGACAAATTCGACCTAATAACTCCATCTTTTAGTGTTTCAATCCGGTGTAATGAAGTTCACCACCAGTTAAAAATGTCACCTGAGGATGGCGAACCAGATATATCGCAAACAGAGCCACTGATGGAATATGAAAAGAGGTTAAATCAAAGTAAATCGAAGCAAATGATTCAAAAGACAGCATAGGAGAAATCAGCGGACGACTGTTAGTCGAAACTTCTTTTTATATTACTTTCTCAGTTCGAAATTAAGTTACCTCAAATTTGTTGTTACGATATATATCCAAGTGCAGCAAGCACGGAGGAACGCGTGCGCGCTACAATTTCATAGTTGATTTTATACGATTTGAGCGATAATTTCTATTTTATTTCGGTTTCGACAATGTAACCTCGTGCCGAAAAAGAAGCATGTATGCATTAACTACTATCATGACTATTGCCAAGACGGATGACGTTAACAATGGAAAATATGACTTCAATTTATCGTTTTCTTATTAAAATTATCGAATAAAAAGAGCATGTGCACTCTAATACACGATTAATATGGAAAATCAAAGTACAGACAGAGGAAACGTTTCAGTATTAAGTTTATTCTTCAGAATGAAATACACTTTAAGTTCGTAATAATGGCGCAGATGATTTCGATCTCACGAACATATTTCGAAAACGTGTTCTATCTTCTACGTTTGAAACCTCCAGTGCCGTAGGTTTAGATAAGAGAACACAACCTTCCTCTAAATAGTCACGGAGGAAAATATATTAAGTGCTGAACACAGTATGCTGTTTATGCATGGAGCAAGCGTTAGACGTGCTGTTGAACAAAGAATTAGAAGGAAGGAATCGTTTAAACGTAGTGTTCTGTTTGATGAAAGCGAGACTGAAGGAACAGAAGAAAATCCAGGATTATCAAATCAAGTGCCAGCTGTATTTTTCAGTTCGACACAGCCAAGGTCCTTGTTTCCTTGTCTGACGGACGAGATTGGTGTAAAGAATTAGACTCAAGGTTTAATATTTCTTCTGTGAATAGTCTGCTGACTGGTTTTCCGTACCACTTCTCTGGATGATTTTGCACAATGCTTGCGGCACATGCAGCATTTAAGTATCAGGTTTCTTTACGAAACCAAGTATTCCAAGGTTGGCTATGCTTTCCACGTTGCACAATCTATACGTAAAAGTCAATGTGCTGTATTTCAAGTGAGGGAAATGTAATCGAACCACTTCGGAGGCTTATCACTAGACGCTTTATTTCTACTTGTCAGAAGCACGTATTCACAAGAGAATCGCTGTATGTGTGATGTTGAGATGCAGGGGGTGGGAGAAATTTCCGCGACGATGTGCAGGGGAAATTGTAGGACGAACGGATTTTAACACAGAAAAAGACAGGATTCAACATTCGTAAGGCAAAGAGAAATCGAGGCGTTTTTTGAACTATCCTGTCGTTTACAAAACTATGAAGCTGTCTTTAAATTATTTTTGCAGACAAAGTGTGAAGGAGTACTCGAGGATGGTTCCGAATGTATAGATGGCGTCGTCCTGGATGGCTCACGAGTCGAAATACAAGGAAAACTACCTGATTTGACTTCGAGCGGATTGATGAGATGGTCTCAGACCCTGAAAAACAATAATTTCTTGAACAATAAGGATGCCATTGGACCGTTTCTGATGAGTTGAATTACTCAACAAACTAATCTTATTCAGAATCAGCGCGCTTACTGTGAAGAGCCCTATATCCCTAGGCCAGCATAACACTTGGATGTTTCTTACTCTTAGTAAGGATTTTGTGATTGGCCTGCGCGGTGTAAGTCGGTCTAAACACCGTAATTGGGAATCTAAATTTTAAACGACCTCAGCCATCCGAGTCGATGCAATTCCACACAGCTATCGCGCATTCCCAGGCAACAGCCGGGTCATGAATATTGATTCCGTTGAGAGGAAATAGTTCGGCGGGTCAAGTTTGCTGATTATCATTTTTGCCGCTGCCTACGCTAAATGAAATAGCATCTAGTAAGGCATTTTTTTGGCCGTCTCATTACTATTTTTTCAGCTGTTTCTACATGTTCGTTGTCATTACCACTTCGCTCTTTTCTCACTCTTTTTCGGCTTCGATATTTGGTAGATACAAGGTAACAGGAAATGTGTCAGCGATATACACATTGGGTAAATTCCATCAATGGTAGGGGTTACTGAACCGATCATCCTGAAAAACAAGCTTCCTCTGCGCTATTGTCCAACCGAGTAGACGACTGAATTTATGTTTGTGTACACCACAGTATACATCTGCAGTTTCGTATCCCATGAAAGCAATTCTTTCTTTGTTCCGTTCTCACCCCGGACGGTAAACACCATGGATTGCTTTGCTCTGTTGCCTCGGCGAATTATTAAGAATCCATAATAATCTTGCATACGGACTCACAAAAGTTAAATAATCTATTGCATTATAAAAATTTTTAATGAAAGATGTAGCTTGTAGATTGAACAATGGCTACTTCGAAGTCAACCGAAGACAAGTTTAAGACTCTGAAAAATTATTTTCATACGAAGGAGAAAATGATAAGGAAGATGTGAGTTTGCAGATGAGTTTAAGCAACTGATGTGATTCTATTATCCATTCTAAAAAATTCTAGTAAAGCCAAGCATAGCAATGAATCAATCAATTAAGACCTCATTTCGACATTTCCGTCTTTAGACTCATCGCCCAGAAAACGAGACGCATGCTTCAATACTGGATTATTATCATTAAAAATATTCAATGAGTGTTCAAGGCTGCAGAGTAAACCACAAAGTTCGTAAATAGTTACGGAAAAATCCGAAACGGTAACTTACCCTAATTGGGCATTGCAATCATGTTCCTTGAAATTACGTTTTAATTCCTCAAACTGTTGTTTCTATTTATCATCCCTTTCATATTACTTTACACAAACTCGATCCCACTTAGGTTTGACTCTTGACGAAAATGCGCTCATTTCATTTATCTACACTTCTGTTTCATCAAGACTCTTTTTAAGAAATTCTTTGCTCACTACACTTCTCACTCGTTCCTCAAATTCTAACTTCTTAATGGCAAGATATTGTAAAACATACGTTGCATCTTTCATTCGATTCATGCCGGCTTCCAACATATGACTTCTTGAAGCCGGCTTGTCACTCATGGCAGCAATCTCGGATCTCGCTGCTTTAGTGAACTCTCGATCTTGACGCCAAGATTTAAATTCATTCGGAATGATCTACTGCTGCGTTTCAAAAGAGAGTTGGAAATGTACGCGCAAAAAGCGTAATGTTAACACATACTGTCTGCCACGCTCGAAATGGATGATTACATTTGGAAAGGCTTTTTAATCGTTACTCAACACATACTCCCCGAGCGAAAATGAGAGGTATATAAACTAGAGCACTCTATAAAACCATAGACACAATCCATGATTCATAGACTTAAATAAACCACCCAACCAACTGAGGTAGACTAACTTACTTCAAGATCACCCCTTGACAAACCTGATACACCCTCGGTCACCCAACAAGTATACCACTCAATTACGCTCATCAAGCCCACCACTTCGGCTCATCTAGACCTCACTATTTCAGATCACAATAGAGGCTCACGGATCTCGTTTGCTTACAATTCATTTTCAGTAAACGAAATTTGGCCAGCCAAAATTTGGCCAGCCGATGTTCAAACGCTGTACCATTATGTGCAGTAAGGATGACAGTTATAAACGGCTATGTATGGAATAGAAATTAGTTGAATTGATGTGTGGTTGCTGGTAAGTCATGAGTCAACCAAAGCCACTTAGCTTGAAGAGAACAATTTAGTTGGACAAATTCATATTGCAGGTCTAAACGAGTTCCAGCGTTGATTAGTATTAGTGAAACATCCTTGCCAGCTCCAAATCTATCTATATTGTACATAGAACTTAAATTCTTTTATAGAGATTTCTTGAAATTTTCTTTTGCCGGATACATGAGCGGATTTTCGAAAAGTAGAACGCAGTGATAGAACCGAAATAAATTATCTGGCCTTACGAAGCGTATATGGGACATCGAGAAGTTCCGTAAATGGTTCATAGACTATGCAACAGATGTTGCATGCATTTCGCAAGATAAACAGCTATCAGGGTCACACATAGCTTTACAGATATGGCCATAATTGTGGCATCGATAACAGACTTTTTTGCAATCATTGCATAACTGAGAAAACGCTAATTTTATTGACTTGCACATATTACTTGCATTGTCACTGTGAAAAATCGGGGTAATTTCTTGAATCGAGAAAGTAATGGGGATAAAGCCGTGCCTACACCCACGCTCTCTGTCATTATAGAAATATCAATTAAATTCGTATTGCTGCATGCACATTGTATAGTAATGTACCAAGGCTATGTGAATCTGAAACAGCGTAAGCTTTTCTACAGTCCTGGCATTTTTCCTCGGCGACGAAGCACTGAAATCAACTAACGGTTTTACTTGTGGCCACCCTGAAAAAAACTCACGTGCGCGCTATGCTTCTGATGACCAGTTTTAATCGGCTGTATCTCCGAGAATAGTGATATACTGGCGGTTCTACTTATACAAGGAGACATCATCTTTTTGATTCTCTTTGAATATTATGTGGTACTTTTCAATTGTTCTAACAGCTTCTTTGACAACAACGGTAACAATAGTTGCTGGAGCTCTAAAATAAATTCTACTTAAACTCTTTGCGGTGCTGGACATCGTGCAAACCAATCTGCTAGAAGAGCAGAAGCATTTTTCAGCTGAATAATTGGTCACAGTTAGACTTTTCCGCCAATTTCGGCAGACCGCTTCCGCTTCATGTCTACATGTTGCAAACTTCGCCATTTCATATGTCCACATAACTGCTACAGGAACAAAATCTTTATTTCGAAAACATCCTCAGGCGATTGACCGTGAAAATTGGCACCACCCTTATTCGATCATAGTTATCCGTGGGTCAAATTCTGAGACACGAGGAATTATTTGGTTTTTCCCTGAAGTCTGATTGATCCATCATACGATATGGCTTCTTCTTAGTGGTTTCGCGGCCTTCAATTGCCGTTACTACAAATCGAGGAAACGTGCACATAAACGGTTTCCTCATTCAAAATCCTTGGCGTGAGTAATCGATTGAGTAGCTCTTCTCGCTTCCTCCATGAAGATGACTTCAACGATAGAATAAAATGACCGTACTCTTCTGCTGCCCCAGACAAAATCAATATAGCATAAAAATACGCACGCAATCTCGATTTCCGTATCAATCAATTCTATTCAGAGATACGAAGAACGGCAGACAACAAAGGTATCTAAAAGGCCAAGAGAAGTACCATTCATTCTATTACCCTACTCTTCTTGCCTCTCATGAACAAAACGATAAAATAGGTTTAGCAAATCGTAGTCGTACGGGAACAGTAGTGTTTTCAGGAGCAATATAACGGCCGCATTATTTGATTACCGATTAGCCACTTTTCTGGAACCGATTCTGTAAAAATAATTATCGTGGCAATACGCGACTTAAACAACCAACAGACGTTCGCGTCTTGGAAAGTGCCGCCTATCTCAACTAAATCCCAGAGCTAATATCTAAAAATTTTCTCGAGAACAAATGTTTCTTTTTCACTCCGAAACCAATTTGAATTACAGTCATAGGGAATGTGAACCCACGTTGAGAAAAGATAAAGTTAGTGACAGCTATCCGTATTTTGTCCTGATCGAGTGTGTTCAAGTATGCCATCCTCTTTTCTTCATAGGTTTGTCGATAGTAAGTTGCACATCTGCATGACATTTCGGTCTTATTGCTGCTTCTTCTATCGAATGAAATGTGGTCTTACTATTTCCACCAGTAGCCGAATTTAAAAATATCCCTAATGCTCTGCTTCGGGATTCGAATCTTCGGCTTGCAATGACATCAGCCATTGTTCATGGTTTGGAATAAATCTCAGGGTGATTTCTTCATGTGCACATTTGATCCGTCTACCACATCTTTTCTGACAGAGAACGAACATTATCGGGTCCGAGATCGATCTATTAGTCTTCAAATTTCTAATGTCGAGTAGAACTGTACTTGATGTTGGATACAGAGATAATACGTGTGCGCCCTTGACGACTTGTAAAATTTTCACATCACAGATATGTAGGTTGCTAATCTTTTAGCAAGACCAATCGGAAATTCGATTTTAGTTGCGGCAGAAAATGCGTTACGTTCAGGAGACGACAATACTTCTATTCTGCTGTGCCTATAATATGAAATGGCATAGAGATGCATGTATTTTCGAGTTTGTTTGAAGGCCAAGCATTTACATGAAATTCCAAATCGTCTATTAGTCACAGAACGGTTAAGTAGCACTAGCATTGATTTTAAGTGTAATAAACAATTGTGCATTCTTCGGCGTCTTCTCCAGTGGCTCCATTTTCCTTTGATGTCAATAGCTTGGCTGTTCAAAGTTCTTCTACAGTTGTGAATGCTACAAAAACTTCGACGTCTGATTGTGCTACTCCAAGAGCCTCATTCCTTAAGTCGGCGAATCAAACTCTCTAACAAATCAAGTAATTGAAAGTTTCTTTTATCGACTTACTTGGTAGGTAAAGAGTCGTGGACAACCGATACCGGGTGATTTTCTGTCTTGCTAGCGCCTATGGTTCGTAAACTCTGTTTTTCGAATTTACCTGGCAAATATTACGGTGATAATGAATTTCACGTGGTACGTTCGATAATTCTGAGCTTATATTGGGTAGATAACGATTTTCGTCTTCTTTGTGATAGATCTTGCAATGCAGACGATAGGTGTTAATTTATTTCGACGCTTTTGGACCACAAAACAGGGGGCGCTAATTCAATCAACCACTTTTGGAATTTTTCGAAATATTGGATGCATTTCTTATACCAGAAATGTGATTAAGCGTACGATTCCGCGATATTTTATCCTGATCTTTTGCTAATTCGTAAAGAACCTGTAGGAAGGCAGATACTAGTATTAATTTTATACTACTATCTGTCCGAGAAAAGTCGTTAAAGTACTAAGAACGATACAAAAAGTACGTTGGAACGATAAATGTGCAGATGTCTTTTTGTATAGATTGAAATAATGCAATTGCCGTTATCTACGTGCTAAAGTTATGACACTTTTCATGTCAAACCACTATCAATATTTTAAGAATTGTGTCCATGCATGTCAAGGTACCGACAAACTTTACTGTAAGGAATGGGAACGCCGGAATTATCATTTGCGAATGTCTGACACATGATTATTCATACAACGCCTTACAACAACTTCGTTATAGGATACCGAAAGGGGAGCATCGGAAGCAGGTTAACAAGCACGTTCGATAATCAGCTTCACCTAGACTGAAGCAGATAGCTTGGAAGCTTCAGCCAATAACTTGAAAAGTACTACAGAAGGGTATCCAGTCTGTTGAAGAGATTCAAGCCTTGATCAGCAATGCAGGCGAATCACAGAGGTTCAAGACTTGGATATATAGTTTTCATTGGGAGGAGTGCCGTCGAGCCATCTGGACCATCAGAATGATATCAAGTAGAAAGTATAAAATCAGCCGAAACAGCCCAAATATCCTACCACTCATGGGTCAAACATTCTCTATATCTTCGATTCGATAAAATAGATTTAGATACCGGAACCGAAACATCACTGCAAGTATATCTGCTTTACGGTGAGAACTTCCTGATAGAATCCTGAATTTTGATACCTGTAGGCTAGCCAATTTATAGGCGTATTTTCCAAAAAATCATGAGGCTAAGGTCTTAGTCCCCATCTTGCCCGAAAATCCATGATTTACTCGAAACTCGCATCTCCATGTATACGAAAACATGCTGAACTCTTGCGGACCACAATGAACTTGTTCACAGCCATTTATCTTTGGTTCTTTGCAAAGGAAGAACAAACTAAGAAAGATAATCAGGAAGATACTATATGCTGCCTTCCTCGGCATCTAAATGAAGAAAAACCGCTCTACAAGAATCTTTGTCTGGTTTATAGTGCGCCATTTGCCAGTTCAAATCTTGGCCACCCAAGTTGTACATTATCTGCGTGATAATTGACACCCTGCATCACAGCTTTCTCAAACACGCGTGGTGCGACGAATGTAGAAAGCGATAAACGCAAAGTGAAACACACGCACAGAGAAGCGATTTGCAAAGCGTGTAACTATCATGAAATTATGTTTTAATGGCCTCTAGTTACAAAGAATATGGAACGACATCGCTGCGAATTCGCTCGTTCAGCTTTCATTAGACATCCATTGAAATCACACGGATAGCCGAATCTATTTCATATTAATTTAAAACATGTAGTCTAGAACATTGTAATGTGATTCGAATACAACTGTACAGAGGTTGAGTATAGTAGTAGTGTTGAAAATTTTGAGCACATAATCGATACGGTTTACGTGTTCCTTTGAAATTTGAAGGTTACGAGAGCCTCGCTCGGTACTTCTACTACTACATTGCGCTCGCTGGCGAGTTCTATAGAGGTGTTAGATTCTCGTGAAGCTAGAATTTTGGCTGTTGGTGCAGTGGTGCGCACCATGATCCGCTGACGAATTCTCGGGGTGTTAATCTTGCGCTATTGGGATGGGCACTAAACCGTAGTGGGTCCTACTACTGTCACTGAAAATAAAAATAACGACACTGTATAGACTTGTTTCATCATAAACTACCGATAATATGTTCTTGAGATGATTGCGGATGATATTTACATTCAAGACGACCTGAGCATCGACGCTCCATCGCCCATTGCATAGCCTTATGCGTGACGTGCAGTCGTCTGAGTGATGTTTTAAACTTTGTATTCATCCTACATATACCCACTGATCGGCCGTCCTTCAGCGTGACCGTAGTCGGCTAGAATCCGTTGTCGGGTTTGAGTTAGTCTTCCCCCGTTCTATTGAATGAATGCTGCTTTAGACACCAGTTAAAAATTAGTATGCTGTGCGTTTCTTTCTCTTGTACTGCATCGATGACCACGTAGACATGGTAGTTCTGATGTTTCGTAGTCCTGACCGATACTTCAGATGGGCAACGAATTCACATATGTGACTACTCTGTGACTCCAAAGGTCTACAGGGTGTTTATAAAATATGTGACACATTCCAACTGTTTGTACCGGAAAGATTAACTAAATTTTTTGTCACCACTTTTCAAGTCATGTGAATACTTGTCAAGTTTTTTTCTATAGTATTTTAAGGAAGAGAAATCAGAAAGAGAATACGTTACACAGCAATTTCTCAAAATGGACCTTTTTGGCATATACTGCGCAACAAAAAGCGAAATGTTTTACCTGGTATATTGAAACGCAATCTATTCAGGGCTGAATTCGGACGGAAAAATCCATGGATATCCGCGGATTTCCATAAAATTGAGCGG
>JAAUYH010180682.1_pt1 | contig 25852 bp, 26 predicted proteins | sample 7278061 | NCBI WGS metagenome assembly JAAUYH01 (sample SAMN14350203, study PRJNA611818) | marine sediment metagenome | isolation source: surface marine sediment (0.6m) | place: French Polynesia: Moorea | collected 2018-08 | reverse complement strand
TGGCGCGCGCGCGACCGATCGCGCGGGCCACGCGAATGATGATGCTGGGCGAGAAAATCGGTGCGGAGCAGGCCGAGGAATGGGGCCTGATCTACAAATGCGTCGATGACGAGCTGCTGATGGACGAAGCGAAGGCGCTGGCGGCCAAGCTCGCCAACGGTCCGACTCTCGCCTATGCGGCAATGAAGCGCAACATCGCCACGGCGCTCGACGGTTCGCTGCAACAGGTCCTACTGGCCGAAGCCGAAGCGCAGCATATCGCCGGTCGCTCGGCCGATGCCAAAGAGGGCGGCAAGGCCTTCCTCGAGAAGCGCAAGGCAGAGTTCAAGGGAGCCTAGCAGCTCCGAGAAGGGGCAGAACATGGCCAAGCATGTGGTTGTCGATTGCGAGGGCTCCGGTCCTTGCCCCGGCTTTGGCTGCATGATCAATTTCGGCGCGTTTGTGGTCGAGGAACCGCTTGAGCGCGGTTTCGCCTCGCCGATCATCGAGCCCTACTGCGACCGCTTCGATGCGGCAGCCTATGAATTCATGGGGCTCGACCTTGAAAGGCATCGGGCGGCGGCCGAATGCACTCTGTCCGAAGCGATGCTGCAATTCGGCGAGTGGCTTTCGGGCATATCGAACGATCGGCTGGTGTTCTGGTCCGACAATCCCGCCTATGACTGGCAGTGGATCAATCACGGTTTCGCGGTTGCCGGGATCGCCAACCCCTTCGGCTTTTCCGCGCGGCGGATCGGCGATCTCTACGCCGGCACGATGAAGACGCCGGGCGATCACAACAGCTGGCGCAAATTCAAAGTGACGCCGCACGATCACGATCCGCTAAATGATGCTAAGGGCAATGCCGAGGCCTTGCTCGAAGTGTTGAGGCTGAATGACGATTTGAAATGGTTGAAACGACAGAATGACGGATAAGCCTACCCCCGACGACTGGAAGTCTCTCGCCGACAAGGAGAGCAAGGGCCGCGACCTGACCTGGTCGACGCCTGAGGGCTTCGATATCAAGCCGCTCTACACAGAGGGTGACCATGCTGATTGGGACCCGGGCCTGCCTGGATTCGCACCGTTCACGCGTGGGGTGAAGGCAAGCATGTATGCCGGGCGACCGTGGACGATCCGGCAATATGCGGGCTTTTCGACCGCAGAGGAGTCCAACGCCTTCTACCGCCGCAACCTCGCCGCCGGGCAAAAGGGGCTGAGCGTCGCATTCGACCTGGCGACCCACCGGGGCTATGACAGCGATCACCCGCGCGTGCTCGGCGATGTCGGTAAGGCGGGCGTCGCGATCGACACGGTGGCGGACATGGAAATCCTGTTCGACCAGATCCCGCTCGATACGATGAGCGTCAGCATGACCATGAACGGCGCGGTGATCCCAGTGATGGCGTTCTACATTGTCGCCGGTGAGCGCCAGGGCGTGAGCGCTGAGAAACTCTCCGGGACCATCCAGAACGACATCCTCAAGGAGTTCATGGTCCGCAACACTTACATCTATCCACCTGAGCCGAGCATGCGGATCGTTTCGGACATCATCGCCTACACATCGGCCAACATGCCGAAATTCAACAGCATTTCTATATCCGGCTACCATATGCACGAGGCCGGGGCGACGGCAGTGCAGGAGCTTGCGTTCACCATCGCGGACGGCAAGGAGTACGTGACCCGCGCGATGGCGGCGGGGCTGGACATCGATGTGTTTGCGGGTCGGCTCAGCTTCTTTTTCGGCATCGGCATGAACTTCTTCATGGAGATCGCCAAGCTGCGCGCCGCGCGCACTTTGTGGTACCGCGTGATGCACGGGCTGGGGGCGCAAAAGGATCGCTCCAAGATGCTCCGCACCCACTGCCAGACGAGCGGGGTAAGCCTGCAAGAGCAGGACCCGTACAACAATGTGATCCGCACCACGGTCGAAGCGCTCGCGGCCACTTTGGGCGGCACACAGAGCCTGCACACCAATGCGCTCGACGAAGCGATTGCGCTCCCCACCGACTTCTCCGCCCGCATCGCACGCAACACCCAGCTGGTGCTGCAGGAGGAAAGCGGGATCACCAATGTCGTCGATCCGCTCGGCGGCTCGCACTACATCGAAGCGCTGACAGCGACTTTGGTCGAGGAAGCCGAGAAGCTGATCGCCGAGGTCGATGAAGCAGGCGGGATGACCGCCTATGTCGATACCGGCGCGCCCAAGGCCGCGATCGAACGCGCGGCAGCGGAGAAGCAAACCGGGATCGACAAGGGCGAGACCGTGATCGTCGGGGTCAACAAATACCAGCTCGCCGAAGAGCAGCAGATCGATACGCTGGAAGTAGACAATGCGGCGGTGCGCCAGGGACAGATCGCGCGCCTGGCCCAGGTTCGCGCAGGACGCGACGAGGTCGCCTGTCGCCGAGCGCTGAACGCTCTGACCGAAGGCTGCACCAGCGGCGGGAATGTCCTCGAACTCGCAGTTGAAGCTGCGCGCCACGACGCAACTCTCGGCGAAATCTCGTCGGCGATGGAGGAAGTCTTCGGACGCCATGACGCCACGCCCAAGCCGGTGAGCGGGGTCTACAAGAGCGCCTACGAATTCGATCAGCGCTGGGCACAGGTCACCGACGGTGTAGACGCGGTCGAACGACGCCTCGGCCGAAGCCCTCGCATCATGGTCGCCAAGATGGGACAGGACGGCCACGACCGGGGCGCGAATGTGATCGCCAGCGCCTTTGCCGATATGGGATTCGAGGTCGTCTCCGGCCCGCTGTTCCAGACGCCCGAGGAAGCCTGTGCAATGGCGCTCGAACACGATGTCGATGTCGTCGGTGCGTCCAGCCTAGCCGCAGGTCACAAGACCCTGATCCCCGAACTGATCCGCTTGCTCAAGGAAGCGGGACGCCCGGACATCAAGGTGACCGCCGGCGGCGTTATCCCGCCGCAGGATTACGACTTCCTGCGCGAGGCAGGCGTGCAGGGCATCTACGGCCCCGGTTCCAACGTGGTCGAATGCGCAGCGGATATCCTGACGCTGCTCGGCCACAACATGCCGCCGCTGGAGAGCGTGATCGACGAGGCGGCGGAGTGATCGCCCAGTTGCTGTTGGCGCTCGCGCTGGCAAGCGATGAGCCCCAACATCCCGACGGTTGCGCACCAGAGTCGCCGGTTCGCGATCCCGAAATATGCGAACCTCTCTATGAGGAAGGCAATTTTACGCTTTACAGTATTGAGAGCGTCGCTGTGGGGTCGGTAGCCGAGATGAAAGAGATCAGGCCAAAAGCACGCGAATGCGGCCTATCGAACCGTATCGACTATGTGGGAGAGCTGGATGTCGCGATCTTCGACATCATCGACGCAAGCCGCGAATCGAGGAATTGCCTGCTCGCCTGGATCGAAAGGGAGATTCCGCATTTGAAGTACTCGGAAGAGCGACTTTCCAAGCGCTTTCGCGAGGCACCACGCCGCGAGGATGCTAACGAGGCGGCATCGGAGTGAATCTCTCATCGGAATCCTTCGCAGCTCTGGCCCTACTGATGTTCTTGACCGGAGTCGGCATCCCCATAATGGCCACATTCAATGGTGGGCTGGGCCTCCAACTTGGCAGCCCCGTTGCGGCGTCGTTGATCCTGTTTGTCGTTGGCGGAGTTCTCGCGGGCACAATCCTGCTGGCGTTCGGTGGCGCGCCGTCGGCGCAGGCATTCACATTCGATCGACCATACCTCTATCTCGGCGGGTTCCTGGTTCTGTTCTACATCCTCTCGATCACGTGGGCCGGCCCGAAAATGGGGATCGGTAACGCGGTGTTCTTTGTGTTGCTGGGACAGATCGTGGCTGCGGCCATCATTGACCATTTCGGCCTGTGGGGCGCAATCAAGAGCGAAATCACACCGCGCCGCATCGCAGGCATCGCGCTGATGGCAGTGGGTGTTTATTTGGCGAGGAAGACGACATGACCGACTACAAACCGGAAACCCTCTCCGTCCACGCGGGCTGCGAACCTGACCCTGCGACAAACGCACGGATCACGCCGATCTACCAGACGTCGTCCTACGTCTTCGACAGCGCCGAGCACGCCGCGAACCTGTTCTCGCTGGCCGAATTCGGGAACATCTATTCGCGGATTATGAACCCCACCAACGATGCTCTGGAAAAGAAGATCGCGGCGCTTGAAGGCGGGGTCGGGGCACTCGGAGTGGCATCGGGTCACGCGGCGCAGTTGATCGCGTTCCACACGCTAATGGAGCCGGGCTGCAACATCGTCGCGGCCAAGAAGCTCTATGGCGGATCGCTCAACCAGATGGGCGAGGCGTTCCGGAAATTCGATTGGGAAACGCGTTTCGTCGACACCGACGATCCCGAGAATGTCCGCGCGGCGATGGACGACAAGACGCGCTGCGTGTTCATCGAGAGCCTCGCCAATCCCGGCGGTGTCGTTAGCGACATCACCGCAATCGCCGATATCGCGCATGCGGGTGGGGTTCCGCTCATCGTCGACAACACCATGGCCTCTCCGGCCTTGTGCCGCCCGATCCACTTCGGCGCAGATATCGTGGTCCATTCGACCACCAAGTTCCTGAACGGCCACGGCAACGCTATCGGCGGCGTGATCGTCGACAGCGGCAAGTTCGACTGGAAGGCGCAGGGCGACAAATATCCCTCGCTGACCAAACCCAACGGCTCCTATCACGGCGCAGTTCTGGTTGATGCGCTGGAGCCGGTGGGGCCGATCGCCTTCATCATCGGCTGCCGCGTGCTCGGCCTGCGCGATCTCGGCCCGGCTATGGCGCCGATGAATGCCTTCCTTGCGCTGACGGGCATGGAAACGTTGCACCTGCGCATGGAGAAGCATTGCTCCAATGCCAGCGAACTCGCCAAGTGGCTGGTCGAACAGCCGCAGGTCGAATGGGTCAATTATGCCGGACTGCGCGACAACCCGTATCACGAACTGGCGCACAGAGATCTTGGTGGGCGCGCGGGATCGGTGTTCACCTTCGGGCTCAAGGGCGGATACGATGCTGGCGTGAAGCTGGTCTCGTCCGTCAAGCTGTTCAGCCATCTCGCCAATATCGGCGACACGCGTTCGTTGATCATTCACCCGGCCTCCACCACGCACAGTCAGCTCGAAGGTGAGGAATTGCTCGCCGCCGGGGCTGGCCCCGATGTCGTTCGCGTGTCAGTGGGCATCGAACATATCGACGACATCAAGGCCGATCTGGCCCAGGCACTCGCAGAAGCAGGATAATGACCGACATTCGTACTGACTGGACCCGCGAAGAGATCGCGGAGCTGTTTGACCTACCCTTTACCGAGCTGCTGTTTCGCGCAGCGAGCACCCACCGCGAAAATCATCCGCCCGAGCAGATCCAGCTTTGCACGCTGCTCAGCATCAAGACTGGCGGGTGCCCGGAAGATTGCGGCTATTGCTCGCAATCGGTGAAGGCTGACAGCGGCGTCGAAGCAACCAAGCTGATGGACGTGCAGGCTGTGCTGCAACGCGCTGCGCAGGCAAAGGATGCTGGCTCGCAGCGTTTTTGCATGGGTGCGGCGTGGCGCAATCCCAAGGACCGCGACATGCCCGCCATTGTCGAGATCGTGAAGGGCGTTAGCGCAATGGGGCTGGAGACCTGCATGACGCTCGGCATGCTGGAGCCGCATCAGGCGGAGATGCTGGCCGAAGCGGGGCTCGATTACTACAACCACAATATCGACAGCAGTCCGGAATATTACGATCGGGTGATCTCGACGCGAGACTTCCAGTGTCGTCTCGACACGCTCGACCACGTCCGCAATGCCGGGATTAACGTCTGTTCGGGCGGGATCGTCGGGATGGGCGAGACACGCGAGGATCGCGTCGGCTTCATCCAGACGCTGGCGACCTTGGAGCAGCACCCGGAAAGCGTACCGGTCAACGCGTTGGTGCCGGTAAAGGGTACGGTGCTGGGCGATATGCTCGCCGATACACCGATGGCGAAGATCGACGATATCGAGTTTGTTCGCACGGTCGCGGTCGCACGCATCACCATGCCGATGAGCATGGTGCGACTGTCGGCCGGACGCGAAAGCATGTCGGAAGCGACGCAGGCCTTGTGCTTCCTGGCCGGCGCGAATTCGATCTTCACCGGCGACAAACTGCTCACCGCGCCCAATGCCGGAGATGACAGCGACGGCGCGCTGTTTGCGAAGCTGGGGCTGACCGCGTTGCAGGAAGAAGAGCCGATGCGGGCGTGCAAGGTGAGCGAGCCGGCGGAGTGAGCCTCGGCTTCTCCGTTGAGGAGCTGTTGCCCAAAGCCCGCGGGGGCGGGCAGCTCAAGATGGGCCTTGTCCGGCTCTCGGACGAGGAGTGGCTTCAGCCCAGTCCGGAGTTGGCGGCGCGTGCCGAAGGTTTTGCTGCGTGGCCGGAAGGTGTCCAGCTAACCCCGGACGTCGACGCACCGGGTCGAGAACTCGCGGCTATGCTCGGCGTCGATGGCGGATTGCCCGAAGCTGCGCTGGCGGCCCACGAAGACATGTGTCTGCTGACCAAGCGCGAGGGCGACGATCAGTACCGCCTGATTGGCGCCGCGGTCGCGTGGCCGACCGACTGGCACCCGAAGGACAAGATCGGCTTGCCCCTGCGCGCGCTGCACGCCCCGATTGCGGGCTACGAAGAACAGCTTGCCACCGGGGTCGACCGCTTCATGGATACGCTCAAACCGGGCCCGATCTACGGGCGCTGCAATTGGTTCATCGCGCCGACCGGAGAGCGTCGCTGGATCACCCATGCGAAGGCGGAAGAAGACTTCGCGCATGTCACAGCCGCGAATGCAGGCGCAACGCTTTTCGTTCGCTCCGAGCGGCAGACGTTGCGCCGCTTGCCCGATACGGGCGCAATCCTGTTCACGATCGGCGTTTATGTCTCCTCGCTTGGCGCTCTTAACATTGACAATGTCCAGCGGCTAGCAAGAGCGGCAGGGACGCTGCTAGCCGGCGAGGGCGATAGGCGTGGAACAGGGGCTTACGCGCGGGCACTATTGGGCTATGCGAAAGCCCACGAGAGGAATTGAACTACCGATGTTTTCCAAGATCCTGATTGCCAATCGCGGCGAGATCGCCTGCCGTGTCATCACGACTGCGCAGAAGATGGGCATCGCCACTGTTGCGGTCTATTCCGATGCGGACCGGAATGCGCCCTTTGTGCGGATGGCCGACGAGGCGGTGCATATCGGCCCTTCTCCGGCAGCCGAGAGCTACCTGATCCCGGAAAAGATCATCGCCGCGTGCAAGGAGACCGGGGCCGAGGCCGTGCATCCCGGATATGGCTTCCTTTCCGAACGCGCGAGCTTCGTCGAAGCGCTCGAGGCCGAAGGCATCGCCTTTATCGGCCCGCCTCCCGGCGCCATCGCGGCCATGGGCGACAAGATCGAATCCAAGAAGCTGGCCAAGGAAGCCGGCGTCAACGTCGTGCCCGGTTTCGTCGGCGAAATCCGCGACACCGAGCACGCCGTCGAGATCTCCAGCGACATCGGCTACCCGGTGATGATGAAAGCCAGCGCCGGGGGTGGCGGCAAGGGGATGCGCCTCGCCTGGTCCGAGCAGGACGTGCGCGAAGGCTTCGAGGCGACCAAGCGAGAGGGTCTGAACTCGTTCGGCGACGACCGCGTCTTCATCGAAAAGTTCATCGAGAACCCACGCCATATCGAGATCCAGATCCTCGGCGACAAGCACGGCAACATCCTCTACCTCAACGAGCGCGAGTGCTCGATCCAGCGGCGCCACCAGAAAGTCGTCGAGGAAGCGCCTTCGCCCTTCGTCACCGAGACGATGCGCAAGGCAATGGGCGAGCAATGCGTCGCCCTTGCGCGTGCAGTGGACTACCACTCGGCAGGAACGGTCGAGCTTATCGTCAGCGGTGCCGATCCCACAGGCGAGAGCTTCTACTTCCTCGAAATGAACACCCGGCTCCAGGTCGAGCATCCGGTGACCGAGGCGATCACCGGAGTCGATCTGGTCGAACAGATGATCCGCGTCGCGGCCGGCGAAAAGCTGGAGATGACGCAGGATGATATCGGCATCGACGGCTGGTCGATCGAAAACCGCGTCTATGCCGAAGACCCGTACAGGGGCTTCCTGCCGTCGACCGGCCGTCTTGTCGAATATGAGCCGCCGCTCGAAGGATGGACCAGCGATGGCAGCGCCAATGGCCGGCGCGGTGTCGACGGCGTCCGCGTGGACGACGGCGTCTTCGAGGGCGGCGAAGTCTCGATGTTCTACGACCCGATGATTGCCAAACTGATCACCTGGGCACCGACCCGCGAGGAAGCCGCCGATCTTCAGATTGCCGCTCTCGACAATTTCCGCATTCGGGGACTTGGCCACAACGTCGATTTCCTCAGCGCAATTATGCAGCATGATCGATTTCGCTCGGGAGAACTGACCACCGGTTTCATCGCCGAAGAGTATCCTGAAGGGTTCGCAGGCGCACCGGCCGACGATGCCTGGCTGCGGCAGATGGCGGCATTGTTCGCCGGGGCCGAATTCACCGAGCAGGTGCGTGCGCGCAAGATATCCGGCCAGCTCAACGGCTCGGACAACCCACCATCGCGCTGGACCGTCAGGATCGACGGGCGTGAATTCGATGTCCTTCTCGAAGAGGGGGGGGCAACGGTCGATGGCGAGACCATGCGCGGCACGTGGGATTGGGAAGTCGGCATGCCGATCGCCCAGGTCACGGGCGACAACGAAATGGGGGTCCAGGTCGAGCGGGTCGGGGTGCGCTGGCGCATGACGACGCGCGGTGCGTCGCATGAAGCGCTTGTCCTGCCTGCCAATGTTGCGCCGCTAGCCGCGCATATGATCGAGAAGGTACCGCCAGATCTCTCGAAGATGCTGATCTGCCCGATGCCCGGCATGTTGGTGAAACTGCATGTCGCCGAGGGCGAGGATGTGCAGCCCGGCCAGCCGTTGGCCACCGTCGAAGCGATGAAAATGGAGAACATCCTGCGGGCGGAGAAAGAAGGCAAAATCGCGACGATCAACGCTGCCGAAGGGGAAAGCCTCGCTGTCGATGCGGTGATTCTCGAACTCGAATAGTCTCGTTTTCAGACATCGAATTGAGTGCAGAATGGTTAATTCCGCGCCATTTTCGTAAATGTGGGAAACACGATCTGTCCCCCAAAGGTGCAGATGCGTTGCGCGCCATTGTATCTTTGCGTCAACTTCGCCCCGAATGGTAAGATTTTACATTAACGCGCTGGCCAATTGCTGGCGAAATAGCGAAAATTCCCCGGTCGATTCGGCATGTCGCAACGGATCGATTTGAAAGGGGTAGAACGATGGCGAAGAAAGGTACCGGTTATTTCGACCGCAAGGGTCAGTTCTTCAAGACCCCGCGCGAGGCAACAGCAAGCGATATCGCAGCGTTGCTGGGACAGATTGGCGAAGGCGAAAGCCTGGCGCCCGGCATCGCCCAGACGCTCATCGAACGTCGCATGGAAATCGAAAAGCTGTTTGCCGAGCATGACGAGATGATGGCCGAATACGAAGGCAATGTGACCGACTTCGCTTCAAAGGTGAGCAAACTGGCCGAGCGCCCGACGGGCTGACTTCCGACGAATTCCGCGACTGGATTGCCAGCTTGGCAATTGGTTCTATGCTTCCGGCGTATCGGGGGGGAGAGAACCATGGAATTGCCAATAACGGCGACGACCGCAGCCGTGATTGCCATTTTGCTGCTGGCGACGGCTGTGGAGACGGTGAGCAAGCGACTGAAACTGAAGGCCGCATTCGGCGATGCCGGTGATCGCGGCCTGATTGCGGCGGCGCGCAGTCACGGCAATCTGGCCGAACATGCACCGATTGTCTTGATCATGCTCGCACTGCTGGAAATCGGCGATGCAAATTCGACAGCACTCATCGGTGTCTCTGGGGCCTTCGCAGTTGGCCGGGTCGCGCACATCATCGGATTGCATCAGGAAAGCGAGCCCGGAAAAGCGCCGCTCGCGAGGCAAATAGGCGTAATTCTCACCTGGCTGACCCTGATCATTCTGGCGGGTATGTTGCTTGCCGAAGTCTACGTTGCCTGATCGGATATCATCGCAACTGCGCGGATCCACCCGGCGCTGGCGCGCTCTATCTTGACCGGGAAGCAGCTGAACATGAAGCCGTGCGGCGGCAGGCTATCGAGGTTGGTGAGCTTCTCGATCTGGTAATAGGGCCTTATCCGGCCGGCCTTGTGACCTTCCCAGATGATAGAGGGGTCGCGTTTCTCGGCCCAACGTTTGGCGGTGTGGCTAAACGGAGCGTCCCAGCTCCACGCATCGGTTCCAACGACCTTCACACCGCGTTCGGTCAGCCAGAGCGTGGCTTCGGCCCCCAGGCCCACTCCCTGATCGATGAAATCGTCGGTCCCATAGACCGCGCCCGACTGCACCAGCACGATATCCAGCGGCTGCAAGTCGTACTGAATCGCGGCGAACGCTTCTTCGACCTCGTCCGCGCCGACCACATGGCCATGCGGCAAGTGCGAAAAATCGAGCTTCACACCGGGGCGATAGAACAGGTCGAGCGGCGCCTCATCGATGCTTGGCGCGGGGTTTGCGCCCGAATCCGTAGTCGAATGATAGTGCCACGGCGCATCCATATGCGTGCCATTGTGGGTCGCGAGTTCGACCCTCTCCACCGCCCATCCTTCGCCATCGGGCAGGTCGTCTTTCTCCAGCCCGGGAAAGAACATCGCTATCTGCGCCCAGGTCTGCTCATGAGTCATGTATTCGATTTTCGGTCGCATCACTTCGGGGTCGGACACCACGTCGTTCGTGATCGGGATCGAGAGGTCGACGAAGCGGGTCATGCGATAGGCACCGTTCCCGGGCGCAATTCCTGGTCGAGGAATACGGCGATATCGGCAAGTTCGACGTCGTGGGCGAGATAGGCTTTCCCGATGCCCTTGAGCAGAAGGAACGGCAGGGTGCCGCCTTCCATCTTCTTGTCGTGGCGCATGTGATCCGCAAGCGCATTGCCGTCGCATGCCAGACCCAGCTGCGAAATCTCGGACGGCAGTCCCGCCGCAGCGACAGTCGCCGCAGCCTGATCAGCCCGTGCGGCTTCCAGTTCGCCCCTTCTCGCCGAATACCGCGCAGCAAGGACCATACCGAGCGCCACCGCTTCGCCGTGAAGCAGGCGATCGGAAAACCCGGTTTCCGCTTCGAGCGCATGGCCGAAAGTGTGTCCCAGATTGAGCAGGGCGCGCACGCCGTTGGTCTCGCGCTCGTCCTCGGCAACGATCCGCGCCTTGGCGCGAATGCTTGTCGCAATCGCATGAGCCAGCGCTTCGGGTTCGCGGGCCAGGACCTTCGATCCATTCGCTTCGAGCCAGGCGAAGAATTCGGCATCGCCCAACAGGCCGTATTTGAGCACTTCGGCAAAGCCCGCGCGCATTTCCCGGTCTGGCAGGCTGTCGAGTACTAACGGGTCGATCAGCACGGCCGAAGGCTGGTGGAAGGCGCCGATCAGGTTCTTCCCTGCGCGCGTGTTGATCGCGGTCTTGCCGCCGACCGAACTGTCCACCTGTGCGAGCAAGGTCGTCGGGATCTGCACAAAGCCGCAGCCGCGCTTTGTCACCGCGCAGGCAAACCCGGTCAGGTCGCCCACGACGCCGCCGCCCAGCGCGAAGACATGGTCGCTGCGAGTGACGCCGAGTTCGAGCAACCAATCGGTCAGCGGTTCGAGCACGCCCCAGCTCTTTGCACCTTCGCCGGGTTCGACGACGAACCACTCGGCTGCGCAGTTTTGCGATTCGAGGCTGGTCTCGATCGCTTCGCCAAACAGCCGGTGCGAGTTTTCATCCGCGACGAACGGCACCTTGCGAGGATTGGTGCCGGTTCTAGGCCGATACTGCGCAAGGAATTCCCTCGCCTGGATGGCGAAGCCATGGAGCACGCAGCCGGATTCGATCGTCACATCGTATCCGCGACCGGCCAATGCGACCGGGATGACAATTCTGTGCCCTTTCAGGTCATCCACTGGTCGATCCCTTCGATGATGGCCCTTGCCGTGTCGGCATGCGGCCCATTCTCGCTGACCACGCGTACATGGGCTTGTCGATAATGGCCTTCGCGTTCCTGTGCGAGACGGGAGAGGATTTCCTTCGGATTGCCATCGCGAAGCAAGGGGCGGGTATCGCGCCGGGATGTCCTCTCCACGAGCGTGTCGATGTCGCAATCGATCCACACGGCGATCGCCTCTTCAAGGATGAGCTTGCGAGTTTCGGGGTCGACGAATGCGCCCCCTCCGGTCGCAATCACTCCCGCTTGTTCGTCCATCAAGCGAGCGATCACGCGGCGTTCTCCATCGCGGAAATAGGCCTCGCCGTATTCCTCGAATATCTCGGCTATGGTGCGCTGGGCCGCTTCCACTATCGCATCGTCGGCATCGACGAATTCCCTGCCAAGGAAAGCGGCGAGCCGACGTCCAACTGTGGACTTGCCGGCGCCCATCAGCCCGACCAGCACGATCGGTCGGTCCACCCGCCGCGCTATTCGGGCGATTTCGGCATCGTTCAAAGTGGCCTGCTCTGTCATTGCCGCATGGCCTATAGATGGGGTAGGGGACGCGCAATATGTCTGAACTGCGTCGCCTTCCACGTCGATTGACCGACTTGACCCCTGCGAGCCACTCGAAGTCGCGCTTCGACAGTTTGCGGGTGCGGCTGCCTTACTATATCGGCGTCGCCATCCTTGCGGTGCTGGCCCTGGCGTGGATCGATGGGGGAGAAGAGCCGATCCGCCCCATCGTCCAGAACATCGACGGAGCGGAACAAAGCTGATGCGGCGTTCGATTTGGATGGGGGCGGTCGCGACCGTCGGGTTGGTCGGCGCTCTGGCCGGAGCGTTTTCCAGCGGTACGCTCGTTGCCCAGGATGCGCCCGAATCGATCCTCCCTCCCGGGTTTGACGATCCCACGCCGCCGCCTACGCCCGCTCCGGCACCTGCGCCCACATCCGCGCCGCCGCCCACACCGGGATCGCCTGGGCCGAGCGTCTCGCCCGGGGTAACGTTGCCCGGAACGGCACCGGATCCGGCGGGCTTGCCGCCGGTCCCGCAGGTTTCGAGCGACGATCTTGCGCGCCTGCCGACGGTCGAAGAATTGGAAGCGATGACGGTCGACGAGCTTGACGACCTTCTGGGTCTCAAGCCGCGTTTCGACATTCCGCCGGCGGCGCGACGCTCGCTGATGCAGGTAGGCGTGCTCGATTCGTCCGAAGGCGGATTTCCGGTCGGTTCATTGGCCAACCAGCCGGCTTCGCTGGTGCGGGCGGCGCTGGCAGGGACGAAGGGTCCGGTCGTATCGCGCTGGGGTCATATCTTGCTGCGCCGGGCCTTGGCGAGCCGGATGACCGCGCCGCGCGGCATGAACCCTGTCGAGTTTGCCGCCCTGCGAACAGGCGTGCTCAACGATATTGGCGAGTATGCCGTGGCGCGCAGCATCGCCCAGGACGTCGACACCGGAAACTGGAACGATTTGCTCACCAAAGAGGCCCTGACCGCCTATATTGCGTCGGCCGACTTCGTGGGAGCCTGCCCCGCCGTCAGACTGCAAGGATCCTCGCGCGACGGGGCGCAATGGGTGATGATGCAGGCAATCTGCAACGCCTATGCCGGCGAGGGCGCCCTTGCCGGATCGCAGCTGAATCGCGCGTTGAGCGATGAGATCGCCCCCGCCATCGATATCCTGCTGGCGCAGCGTTATGCCGGGGCCGCCGGTCGAGGCAGGCGTGCCGTCGAGATAGAATGGGAAGGGGTCGAGGAACTCAATCCCTGGCGGTTCGCGCTGGCCAACGCCGTGGGCGAGCCGATCCCCGAGAATCTGATCGAGGGTGCTACGGGATATTACGAGCGCTCGGCAGCGCTCGGCGCGATGGTGCCGCTCGAACGACGCGCCATGTACGCCGATCGTGCCGCCCGCGAGGGTATTCTTTCGTCTCGCGCCATGGTCGATCTCTACAGCCAGATTTACGCCGACAATTCGGTCATGGGAGAAGTGTCGAGCCGCGCCGGGCGGTTGCGGAACGCCTATGTCGCACCGGATCCTGCCGCCCGCGTCGCGGCCATGCGGGCGATCTGGGGCACGTTGGATGGCGAGCGCGACCAACCTGATTATGCCGGGAGCGTGATCACGGCCTACGCAGCGGCCCGGATAACGCCGAGCCAGGGCCTGTCGCGCTACGCCGATGGCCTGGTCGCCTCGATGCTGGCGGCGGGGCTGGATCGCGATGCCGCCAGCTGGGCCGACATTGTCGAGGACGGCAGCCTTGCATGGGCCCTGATCGCGACCGGAAGCGAGAATGGCGGAAACGTCAGTTCCGAAAGTGTCGACGCCTTTGTCGGCAACGATGAAAGCGAAGAATACCGAAAGTCGGCGTTCCTGGTTGCAGGATTGGCCGGCCTCGGTCGCTTGGGCCAGGGCGACGCCGCGAACCTTGCCGCCGATCTCGATTTCGACCTGGGTCGGCAGTCGCGCTGGACCAGGGCGATTTCGCGGGCCGCCGATGTCGGCAATCCGGCGCTGGTCTCTATCCTCGTCGGGTTGGGCATGCAGGGCCAAAGCTGGTCGCAGATGACGCCCTTGCATCTCTATCATATCGCTTCGTCGCTGCGGCGGGTGGGACTAGGAGCGGAAGCGCGTATGATCGTCGCGGAGGCGATCGCGCGAGGCTGATGTCCTCCGCAACGCAAGCTTTCCTCGAAATGCTCGCCGCCGAGCGCGGAGCCGCGGCGAACACGCTGGCCGCCTATCGTCGCGATCTTGACGGGGCCGAAGAGCTGGTGGGCGATCTGGCTGAGGCAACGCGCGCGCAGGTGGCCAAGCTTGCGCAGGAGTGGGGCGATCTCGCCCCATCGACGATCGCTCGGAAGTCTTCGGCCCTTCGTCAGTTTTTCGGCTTTGCGATCGACGAAGGATGGCGCGGCGACGATCCATCGGGGGCACTGCCGAAACCGCGCACCCGTAGGCCATTGCCCAAAGTTCTGAGTCACGAACAGGTTGGCGCGCTGTTCGAGCGCGCGGAATTGGAAGCCGATACCGACAAACCGGAGGCCGTCAGACAGCTGGCGTTGCTCGAATTGCTCTACGGCTCAGGTTTGCGCGCGACGGAACTGGTTGCGTTGCCGCTGAGCGCAGTACCGCGCGATGCGCCGATGCTTACCGTGATGGGCAAGGGCGGTCAGGCGCGGATGGTGCCGGTCAGCGAGCGTGCTCGCGACGCCATGGGCCGATGGCTTGCGGTCCGACCCGGTGATCCTCCATCGCGGTTCCTGTTTCCCTCGAGGGCCGGCAAGCACTTAAGCCGCGTGCGCCTGTTCCAGATGCTCAAGGAGTTGGCGGTTCGCGCGGACCTCGACCCATCCGGGATCAGCCCGCACGTGCTGCGTCACGCATTTGCGACCCATTTGCTCGAGGGCGGGGCGGATCTGCGCGTTCTCCAGACATTGCTTGGCCACGCCGATATCGCGACGACACAGATCTACACCCATGTGGATGCGGCCCGTCTCGTGAATCTGGTCAATGCCAAGCATCCTCTTGCCCGCAAAGCCGCATCGGACTAGCGCACCGCCATGACTTCCTATCTCGAATTCGAGAAGCCAGTGGCGCAGCTCGAAGAGCGCATCAAAGATCTGCGAAACGTCGACGCCAGCGACGGCGTCGATGTGGCGAGCGAAATCGCCCGGCTTGAAACCAAGAGCGCGGAATTGCTTGCCAGCACCTATGCCTCGCTCACGCCGTGGCAGAAGACGCAAGTGGCGCGGCACCCCGCACGGCCGCATTTCCGCGATTATGTCGAGCATGCTTTCGAGGACTTCATGCCCTTGGGTGGCGACCGCTATTTCGGCGACGATTTGGCAATAATGGGCGGGTTCGCCCGGCTCAATGGGCGTCGCGTCATGCTGATCGGGCATGAGAAGGGCCACGATACACAGACGCGGATCCGGCACAATTTTGGGATGGGCAAGCCGGAAGGGTATCGCAAAGCCATTCGCCTGATGGAAATGGCTGGTCGGTTCGGCCTGCCGGTTGTCACGCTGGTGGATACGTCAGGGGCTTTCCCGGGGATCGAAGCCGAAGAACGCGGGCAGGCCGAAGCGATTGCCCGTTCGACCGAAGCGTGTCTCGCGCTGCCGGTTCCGATGGTCGCCGTGATCGTCGGTGAAGGCGGTTCGGGAGGCGCGGTCGCGCTCGCAAGCGCCGAGCGGGTCTTGATGCTCGAACACGCGGTCTATTCCGTGATCTCGCCGGAAGGTTGCGCGTCGATTCTGTGGCGGACGTCCGAAAAGGCGCCCGAAGCGGCCCAGGCCATGAAGGTGACGGCGCAGCATCTGAAGCGGCTCAAGGTGATTGATCGGATCGTGAAAGAGCCGGTCGGCGGTGCGCATCGCGATCCGGCCAAAACCGCATTGGCGCTCGGCAAGGCGTTGTCCGAGGAACTGGATGCGCTCGCCGACTTGCCAAGCGAGACCTTGATACGCACGCGCGAGGAGCGCTTCCTGCAGCTCGGCGGTTAGGCCCGCTCGCGCGGCGCGAAGTGCGTCAAGGGGTTGCCCAGCCTCGTCAATTTCCCGATACTCGGTCGCATCAAGGGTCAGGCACCGCGAGGGTGGAGCGCGATGCCATCGTAGCGGGAGAAAACACAATGAGAATGGCACGCAACAGGCTTTGGCTTGCGGGCGCAGCACCATTGGCGCTGGCTTTGACGGGATGCATGGGCGGTTCGATTCCATCGGCATCCACGCCGATTACCGACAGTGAGGCCCAGCAAGGGGCGGAATACCACCCGCAATTCCTCGCCGAATTCGGCGGTGCCATGACGGGGCCGCAGGCGGCCTATGTCGAGCAGGTAGGCAAGAACATCGCCGTGCATTCCGGGCTTGGCAACGCTCGCGAAAGTTTCACGGTCACCTTGCTCAACAGCTCGGTCAACAACGCTTTCGCGATACCGGGCGGCTATATCTACTCGACCCGCCAGCTCGTGAGCCTGATGAACAACGAAGCGGAACTGGCCGGCGTGCTGGGGCATGAAGTCGGTCATGTCGCCGCGCGGCATTCTCAAAGGCGGCAGCAGGCGGCCCAACGCAATTCGATCCTGGGCGTCCTCGGGGCAATCGGCAGCTCCATCCTGCTGGGCGACAGCCAGATCGGCAACACGGTGTCGCGCGGCCTCCTGCAAGGTTCGCAATTGCTCACCTTGCGTTTTTCGCGCAAGCAGGAGCTGGAAGCGGACGATCTCGGCATCACCTACCTCAGCCGCGCCGGCTACGACCCGCGGGCGATGAGCACGGTCCTCGCAAGCCTTGCGGCGCAGAATTCGCTCGATGCGCAACTCCAGGGCCGCCAGAATGCGACGGTGCCCGAGTGGACTTCGACTCATCCCGATCCCCAGGCCAGGGTGCAAACCGCGCTGGCCAAGACACAGGGCCTCGCGGACGGTGTCACGAATCGCGACACGTTCCTGACTCGGATCGACGGCATGCTTTACGGCGACGATCCCGAGCAGGGCGTGATCGAGGGAAGCGACTTCATCCACCCGGTCCTGCGGCTCGCATTCACGGCACCGCAGGGTTTCTACATGGTCAACGGCACGCGCGCCGTGAGTGTGAACGGACAGAGCGGCAGGGCACAGCTCAAACTCGCTCCCTATGCCGGTGATCTCGACAGCTATGTTCGCCGGCAATTCACCGAGCTGGGCGGCGAAAACAGTCGCCTGGCTCCGTCGAGCATCCAGCGTACAACGGTAAACGGTATCAGCGCAGCCTATGGTTCCGCACGGGTGAACAATGGCGGAAACCAGCTCGATGTCGTGGTGTTCGCATACGAGTTTTCTAACGACCGCGCCTATCACTTCATCGCGATCACACCGGCGGGCGGAGGCAACACGTTTTCCTCAATGTTTCGATCGATGCGCCGGGTCACCCAATCGGAAGCGAGCGCGGTCATCCCGAGGCGAATCGATGTCGTGACCGTTCGTCGAGGCGATACTGTCAGCGGGCTGGCACGGCGAATGGCTTACAGCGACGCCCAGGAAAGGCGTTTTCGCGTGCTGAACGGATTGGGGTCCAACGAAGGATTGATTGCGGGACAAAAGGTGAAACTGATCGTTCGGGCCCGCTGATTTCCGAACGTTTCACCGCACAAACAAAAAGCGGCGGGGAAATCCCCGCCGCTTTCCGTTTTTGCTTAGTCTTTCGACTTAGCCGGCCATTTCGGTCGAAACTTCCGAGAAAGTCGCGCCCAGCTGGCTGCCGAGGCTCTGCATGGCGGTGATCGCAGCAACAGCGATCAGAGCAGCGATGAGGCCGTATTCGATGGCGGTTGCGCCCTGCTCGTCACGGAGCATCTTGTTGATGAACTTCATTTGTAGTCTCCTGGTTCAGTCTTCTGGTACCCGTGCCCGTCCAATTTAAACGAACAGACATTTGAGGGTGTAAGTTGCAGCTCTTGAAGAAATGCTAATTCGCAGCCTTTCAAAAACCTTAACTCATGGCTCCCTCAACAGCGTCCTTCACCGCATCCCAGCCAGTGGAGTTTTCGCTCCCGACAGCCTGGAAGCCGCCGATGGCTGCGATCACGATGAGCGACGCAATCAGTCCGTATTCAACTGCAGTGGCACCCGAATTGTCGTTTCCAATGTGCTTTAGGAATTTCGTCAAATTCATGGGAACACCCGTTTCTTACGTTCCTGATGAACCCTCAAATCGGCCCAGGAGCTTAAGAAATGGTTGATTTGGGCCACGAGAATGGAAAAAATTCCGACATGACAGGCGAGTTCATGCTGGTGGTGGCGGGCGCTTTGCAGGGACGAAACGGTTCCTGGCTTATGCATCGCAGACCTTTGGGAAAGCATCACGGAGGCCTATGGGAGTTCCCCGGGGGTAAGGTGGAAGCCACGGAAACTCCTGCAAAAGCGCTGTGTCGGGAATTGTCCGAAGAGTTGGGTATCGAAATCGAACCGTGGCATTGCAAACCGTTGGCCTTCGCGGAGGACTGCATCGGAGAAGGACGAAAACCCATTGTCATCCTGCTTTACAATGTCACCGATTGGCGGGGTGAGCCGATGGCGCTCGAGGGAGAGGATATCGGCTGGTTCACGCCGGATCAGGTGGCGGCGCTCGACAAGCCGCCATTGGATTGCGAGCTGGCGAGGCATTTGTCCGACCGATCCCAACGCGCCTGAGTGGGGGAGCAAATCAGTGGTTGCCAAGCGGGGCATGCACCCTTATGTGCCGCCCCTCACGCGCGCCAGTAGCTCAGCTGGATAGAGTACCTGGCTACGAACCAGGCGGTCGGAGGTTCGAATCCTTCCTGGCGCGCCAAGAAAGCCCATCCCTTGCAGGGGTGGGCTTTCTTGGTTTGGTTGCCAGAGTACGGATCAAACTACCCGCACCGTTCCTCCGAGGTGGAGCGGTCCGGCACTAGTTCGGGCGCAAGCCGCACCCGCTTCCCTGAACAAACGTCAATCCGCGACGCTCTCTTCGAGCGCATGCATGTCTTCGTCTGACAGGCCGAAGTGATGGCCGGCCTCGTGGATGACGACATGGCGAACGAGCTGCTCGAACGGCACGCCCGTCTCCCGCATTTCCAGCAGCAGCGGTTGGCGAAACAGGCTTATGACCGGTGGCGCTACGCCATTCTGCCACACAAATCGTTCGGGCAGGGGAGTGCCTTCATACAGGCCGGACAGGTCCCGGCGATCCGCGATGCCTACCGATTCGAGCTGGTCCGACCGGGCGAATTCTTCGACCTTGAGCACCACATCGCCGAGCTTTTCGCGGAATTCTGCCGGCAATCGATCGATAACGGCACGCGCGGCGCTTTCGAATTCTGAGGATGCTGGAAGGCCAGAAGATGAAATCCGTGAAACTTTACCCATATTGTCGATATGGGGCGCCGCCTGGCGGTCGCAATTGCTAGCGTGCCGATCCCTTGCAAACTTCGCAGGGAACTGTTTGAAGCGTGGGCGATTTTTACCTTGGGATCAAGACGAGGACGGCAAGGGCCATGCACCAGGTCCGCCATTTGCCAAAGAAAGACTGTCAGCTATGAATTACCTGAATGTGCATGATCATGACGAATTCGATCCCGAGAATCCCTTGAACAAGCCCGACGTTCCCGAAGATGTCCAGGAAGCCATTCGAACGCTTCTGCGTTGGGCGGGTGACGATCCCGACCGCGAAGGGTTGCTCGATACTCCCAAGCGCGTCGGTCGCGCATGGCTGGAATATTGCGAAGGCAACCAGGAAGATCCGGCCATCCATCTCAGCCGCGTGTTCGAAGAGGTCGGCGGTTACGACGAGATCGTGCTCCTGAAGGATATCCCGTTCCAGTCCCACTGCGAACACCACATGGCCCCGATTACCGGCAAGGCGCACATCGCCTACCTGCCGCAGAACAAGGTGGTCGGCATTTCCAAGCTCGCCCGCGTGCTCCACGGCTTTGCACGGCGATTGCAGATCCAGGAACGGCTGACAGCCGAAGTCGCACAGTGCATCTGGGACAATCTCGAACCGCAGGGCGTTGCCGTTGTGATCGAAGCGCAGCACGGTTGCATGACCGGCCGCGGCGTGAAGACCCACGGTGTCGAAATGACCACGAGCCGGATGCTCGGTTGCTTCCTGGAAGACCATCGCAGCCGCAAGGAAGTGATGGCGCTGATGGGGTATTGAGCGCCCTCTCGTTTCGATCAGATGCGACGGATTGCGCCAATTGCCTAATGCAGATCGTCTCAAAACTCCGGGATGACGCTCGGTCCCGTGTTGGTGCCGCCTGCGAAGCCAGCTGGGAAGCACACTTCGACCGCTCCTCCACTTTGACCATATAGCGGGACCGAAGCGCCGCAATGAATGGTCGTACCTACTGGCGGTTCAATCTCATACCGCCAGCACGCAGGAAGCAACGAAGGCAAGGCATATCGACCGACAGCCGAGAGCCCGGTCGGAGTGAAAGGATCCTCAGAAGCTGGCGCAGCATAGGAACCTGAACTCAGACCGGTCCTTGTCACCCGACGGCTGGCTGGAAATGCTTCGTACCGATAGAACTTCTCAGAAGTTCGCGTCATGGCCTTGAATGGTAGATGACCGAAGACTGGGGTCGGGGCGGGCGGTGTCGGCGCAATTCCACCGACAGGCGTGGTGCGCAGAAAACTGATTGCCGATCGGACGTCGTCTTCCTCCAATGGCTGCAAGGCAGGCAACGCCTGCGTCGCTCCCAGCGCGGTACAGTATGCTTCTGGGGTGCCATTCGGCACCGCCCGGATATCGATCAGCTGGTCGCCTTGCGCTTGGGCCAGGCTTCTGAAGGAGTCGACATCGTAGGTGACAGCAACTCGACATCCGATAACGATTTGGAGAGCGTTGCCCGAATGTCCGAGATGAATATCCATGGCGGCTTCGGGCAGGCGTGCGAACTCATCTGCTTGATTCGGGCTCAGAAGGTAGACTGGCATATCGTGTCTCTCTGCGTTGTTGAACTTCAGTGAAGTCGAAGTGCTAGTCGCTTTGTGCGTTATGAGTCTGTGAGCGGCCTCACACTCTCTTAGAGTGGCCAAAGAAAAAGGGCGCCTTGATCGGGCGCCTTTTCCTTTTGCATCTCGCTCAGACTTCAGAGCTGTCCGAGCATATGTTCTGCGCTCGATACCCGAAAGTCGCCCGGTTCCTCGACATTTAGCTGTTCGACAACGCCATCGTTCACGACCATGGAGAAGCGTTGGCCGCGCTTGCCCATGCCGAAGCCCGATCCGTCCATCGTCAGGCCCACAGCTTCGGCGAAATCGCCATTTCCGTCGGCCAGCATGGTGATATCCTCCGAGCCGGCGGCGGAATTCCATGCCCCCATGACGAAGGCATCATTGACCGCAGTGCCGACGATTTCGTCGACGCCCTTGGCCTTCAGCTCGTCGGCCTTTTCGACGAAGCCGGGCAGGTGCTTGGCTGAGCAGGTCGGCGTGAAGGCGCCAGGAACGGAGAACAAAGCAACCTTCTTCCCGGCGAAATAGTCGCTCGACTGGACCTGTTGAGGCCCTTCGGCGGTCGCCTTGACCATGGTCACTTCCGGAAGTTTGTCACCCACTGAAATCGTCATTGCGTCCTCCATGCTCGATACGCGATGCGCGTACTCCTGGCTTCGGAGTCGGCGCCTTGCTGTCGATATAGGACCTCCTTCGAAGGCGGCAATGCCGCAAAATCGATCATTGCATGGTTAAGCCCGCTTCACCGTGGCTGTTGAACAGCGGGTAAACGTCACCCGCGATCCTGTTTCGTGCCGGTGGGGGCGCTTGTTCCAGACCAGGAGACGGGGACCATGAAACTCAAGAGACCGACAATCGCTGCATGCGCGATAGCTGCAGCGATGACGGCCGGTGCACAGCCAGCCGTTGCGCAGAGCGATTCAGCGATCAGTATCCGCAAGCTCGACATCATGCTGATGGTGACAAGCCTGCGTTGCCGCCATGGCGAGCACGATTTTCGGGCAGACTACCGCCGCTTTACCGCGACCCATCTGAAAAGCCTCAACGCGGCACACAAGCGGTTGCGCAGCGAACTTGTCGCGCGTCACGGTGCCAAGGGCAGCAAGCGAGCGATGGACCGGATGGGCGTGAGCATGGCAAACTTATACGGCCTTGGCCATCCATGGCTCGATTGCGCCGAACTCAAGGCGACCGCCCAAGACCTGAGCGCGATGCGAGACGAATCGGCGCTGTACGAAGCGGCCAAAAGATTGCTCGCTGCCGAACCAACGCCGCCCGCTCAAATCGCGGGCGTCGATTCCGGATTGCATGCGTCGCCTGGATCGGAACCTGGGCCCTATGGCCAGCCCGGTCGAAGGCCGCTGGTGGCGTCGCACGACCAGTAGCGCTTCCGACCTACCCGGTTCGTCCCACCGACCGCTCGGTACGACATATAAAGATTTCTTTATATTCTATTTGCACCGACGCGGTCGGATCGCTATGGGCTGCGGCAATAGTGGCGAGACCTCTCCTCGCCCGCATTTCCCATGCAGGAGACATACGCCGTGGCTACCGCAGCACTCGAACAGGAATACATTATCAAGGACATCGCGCTCGCTCAGTTCGGTCGCGACGAAATCGCTATCGCCGAAACCGAAATGCCGGGCCTGATGGCGTTGCGCGAAGAGTACGGCGCGCAGCAGCCTTTGAAAGGCGCGCGCATTACCGGTTCGCTGCATATGACGATCCAGACCGCAGTGCTGATCGAGACGCTGGTCGCGCTGGGTGCCGAAGTGCGCTGGGCCACCTGCAACATCTTCTCGACCCAGGACCACGCAGCCGCCGCAATTGCCGACCAAGGAATTCCGGTGTTCGCGATCAAGGGCGAGACGCTGGCCGACTACTGGGACTATGTCGGCCGCATTTTCGACTGGTCGACCGAAGCCGATCCTGATCTCACCGCAAACATGATCCTCGACGATGGCGGCGATGCCACCATGTTCGCGCTGTGGGGCGCACGGATCGAAGCGGGCGAGGAAATGCCGGCCCCGGCCAATGCCGAGGAAATCGAGTTCCAGCGCGCGCTCAAGGCGTTTGTCGCCGCCAAGCCAGGTTACCTCACCAAGTCGGTGAAGGCGATCAAGGGCGTATCGGAAGAAACCACCACCGGGGTGATGCGCCTCTACCAGATCGCCAAGCAGGGCAAACTGCCGTTCCCGGCGATCAACGTGAATGATTCTGTGACCAAGTCGAAGTTCGACAATCTCTATGGCTGCAAGGAATCGCTGGTCGACGCGATCCGCCGCGCGACCGACGTGATGCTGGCCGGCAAGGTCGCCTGCGTCGCCGGTTACGGCGATGTCGGCAAGGGCTCTGCCGCTTCGCTGCGCGATGGCGGCGCCCGCGTCATGGTCACCGAAATCGACCCGATCTGCGCCCTGCAGGCGGCGATGGACGGCTACGAAGTCGTATCGATGGACGAAGCGGTGAAACGCGCCGACATCTTCGTCACCGCCACCGGCAACGAAGACGTCATCACCGGCGAACATATGAAAGCCATGAAGAACATGGCGATCGTGTCGAATATCGGCCACTTCGACAGCGAGATCCAGATTTCCGCGCTCGACAATTACGAGTGGAAGGAAATCAAGGACGGGACCGACATGGTGACTTTCCCCGATGGGAAGTCGATCCTTGTTTTGGCCAAGGGCCGACTCGTCAACCTCGGCTGCGCCACCGGTCACCCGAGCTTCGTGATGAGCGCGAGCTTTACCAACCAGACGCTGGCGCAGATCGAGCTGTTCACCAAGTCGGACGAATACGAAAACGACGTCTACGTCCTGCCGAAGCATCTCGATGAGAAGGTCGCTGCCTTGCACCTCGAAAAGCTGGGCGTGCACCTGTCGCAGTTGAGCCAGAAGCAGGCCGATTACATCGGTGTTCCGCAGAACGGTCCGTTCAAGCCGGATCACTATCGCTACTGATTCACGATCGGCAGTTCGATTGATTGGAAAGCCCTCGCGATCTGCGGGGGCTTTCTTTTTGTGGGCCGTTGCATCGCGCCTTTGCGCCGCATAGCTGGTAATCATGGAATTGACGCCAACCGCCCTGGCTGTGATCGGGCTCTTGCTTGCCGCCTGGACGATCGCCGCTGCGATGGTGATGCTGCGCGCCAACGCGAAGGCGCGGCGTATGAAGGCGATGCAGACGTCTTTGAAGCGTATGCGGCACATGCTCGATGTCGCACCGGCCATTCCGATGCTGGTCAGGGTCGACGGACGGATCGAGGCTTCCGAACGGCTTGCCCGTTGGCTCGGATTCGAAACGATGCCGCAATTTCTGAGCGAGCTCGATGGCGGTGACGATATCGGCTTGTCGAAGGAGCAAGTGGACGAATTGTCCGAAAAGGTGCAGCTGACGCAAAAGAGCGCGGCTCCGTTCGAACTGGCATTCACGCCGCCCGGTTCGGGCCGAAGCCTGGCACTGCAAGGCTCGCTCGCCGATCCGCAGGTTTCTCCGGGTGGAGCGGCGCTCGTCTGGGTGTTCGACTTTTCCGAAAGCGAGGACGAATTGTCGCGCCTGCGCTCGGCGGCAATGCGCGCAGAGAGCGACTTTGCGGCGTTGGTTGGATTGATCGAAGCGGCGCCAGTGCCAATGTGGTTCCGCGGCCAGGATATGCAGTTGCGGCTGGTCAATCAGGCCTATGTCGATGCGGTCGGCGCCGAAAACGCCGATGAAGTCGTCCGGGAGCAGATCGAACTGCTCGAAGCCGAGGACGGTAGCTCCCCTGCGGATATCGCCCGGGCCAGCATGGAAAGCCAGGCCAAGGCCGAGCGAACCGTCGCCGCAACGATACATGGCGAGCGGCGCAGCTTGCGGGTCAGCGACCTGCCGCTGGGCCGCGAAGGCGTTGCGGGCTACGCGATCGACATCGAGGAGCAGCAGCAGCAGGCGCGTGAATTCCGCGCCTATCGCGACGCGCAGCGCGCGATGCTCGATCAGCTATCGGTTGGCGTCGCGCAATTCGACAGCGAGGAACAACTCGTCTTTGCCAACCGCCCATTCCGCAGGACTTTCGATGTGCCTGGCGAGATCGTCGAACAGCAGGTCCCGTTCGAACGTTTCCTTGCCGATGCCCGCGAGAACGGCAAAACGCCCGAGGTTCGCGACTTTCCCGAATGGCGGCGCGAGCGTGTCGATTGGTTCGGCGAGGCCGACACGCAGGAAGAAGCATGGCCATTGCCGGGTGGGACGCATCTCCGAATTGTCGCGCAACCCATGCCCGATGGCGGGTTGGTGATGATCGCCGAGGACCGGACTGAGCAATTGGCACTCTCCGCAACCCGCGACACGCTGTTGCGCACCCGGACTGCGACGCTCGACAGCCTGTTTGAAGCGCTGGCGATCTTTGCC
>JAAUYH010171329.1_pt1 | contig 25857 bp, 25 predicted proteins | sample 7278061 | NCBI WGS metagenome assembly JAAUYH01 (sample SAMN14350203, study PRJNA611818) | marine sediment metagenome | isolation source: surface marine sediment (0.6m) | place: French Polynesia: Moorea | collected 2018-08 | reverse complement strand
GGATTGAAAAAGAAGCATATTTGAGTTGGAAAAATTTAGTTGAGTATGTGGAAAACGTTTTAAAAGATTTTGGGACAAAATATACAATTAATTTTGCTTAGGTACTTATGTATTTAGGATAGGAGATTTTTGGTTATGAACAACTATATTCAACCTCTCAACTTATTTCTTTCCACTTTAGCTTTTATGCTAATTGCCCAATGGTACGTCATTCCTGTTCTTAATCGAATGACAAAAGAAGAGGCACTTCAGCCATTGCTCTTGCTCCATTCATTTCGTCATATTGGCTTGATGTTCCTTGCCATCGGTGCTGTAAAGTATGAGCTACCGACTGCATTTGCCGTACCTGCTGCGCTGGGTGATTTGGCAGCATCACTCTTAGCATTTCTAGCACTAGCATTAATTCGACTGCATTGGACACCAGCAATACTCATCGTATGGTTGTTTAATATTGAAGGTACCCTAGATTTATTTAATGCAGTTACCCAAGGTGTTATGAATAACGCATGGGATGGGATGGGTGCTACATTCTGGATTCCCTCTGTTATCGTACCTGCGCTTCTGGTTACACACTACATCATCTTTATGATTCTTTTACGCCCCACTAATACCATTTCTATTGAGACTTGCTACAAATGGGAAGCAGGGGAAGCAGAGGCGGGAAGGGGGGAAATATCTTAACAAATAAACTGTGCAATTCAACATATAACTTAAAATCCCCCCTTTCCGGCAGAGGAAGCAGGGGAGGGGAAAAAAAATAAAAAGTGGGGGGACAGTAATATGTACCTTGACTTTTCAGAATTGGTATAACAATTAAAAAGTCAACACCGCGATTAGAGATGCTTCCTAGCCGGAAGCGGGTCTCGCGGTCAATCAGCATTCAAAAAAAATTGAATCCAAATTCGAGACTGTTCCGTATTCAGGTTTGGTAGTGATTGAACATTTCATTCTTGGCACATAAAAAAAGTGATTGAAACAAGAACCAATGCAGACTGCGAATTTTTGGGATTGGCAAAAGATTGTCAGTCTATCCAACAAGAGGGTAAAGAAAACAGAGCCTAATGTATTTGAAGTGATTAATGCTGATTTGGAAACTAAAACCGACGAGGCAATTTTTGCAGCTTTCAAGGAAGGAGACAGTACTGCTCTGGGAACAATTTATGACCGCTATGGTTTATTAGTCTATCGTTTAGTCTATCGTATGCTGAATAATTCTCAAGAAGCAGAAGATTTAACCCAAGAGATTTTTCTCAGTCTTCAAGAACGTCCTAACTATAACCCTGAACGGGGTTCTTTTTATACCTATTTAATGATGTTAACGCGATCGCGAACTATAGATCGTCTTCGTGCTAAACGTTCTCAAGGAAAATTTTGGCAAGATGTGGGAAAAATGAAGGATTTGCTTGGCAGACCCAATTCGGTAAATCCCATAGAAAGTGTCTCTATCAAAGAGCGGGCTACTCAAGTGAGGAAGGCTCTAGAGAGTTTATCTTCTAACCAACGTCAAATTTTAGAACTCTCTTATTACGAGGGATTAAGTCAATCGGAAATTGCTAAACGTCTCAATCTTCCTTTAGGGACAGTTAAAACTCACAGTCGCAGAGGGCTACTCAAACTTAGAAAAAACTTACACAACTTAGTTACATAGTTAAATGACTAACAATTCTGAGTCTCACAATTTAGAGGAAATTTTAGCAGGATATGTTTTAGGAAATCTGGATGAGACTGAACTAGCTTGGTTGAATGAACAATTAGCAGCTAATCCCGAATTAAGAGAGGAGGTTAAACAACTACAGGCAACTTTAACATTGATGCCCTATGATTTACCGCAAGATGTTCCTGAGTCTAACTTACGTCAAGCAATTTTAAACAATGTGGAGACTAAACCTTCTCATCAACCTAGATTACAGCGTTTGAGTTGGATTATTGGTGCAGTGACGGCTTTTAGTACTCTGTGGTTGGGAATAAATAATTATGGTTTACGACAGCAACTTGCATCAACTAATAGTCAGTTACAAGAGCATCAAGAGTTGATTAGTTTGTTACGTCAACCCAATAATCGTTTAGTTTCTTTCCAAGGATTGGAAACATTCCCTACTGCTTCAGGAAGTTTATTTATTGCTCCCCAAAAGCATAAAGCTGTTTTAGCTTTACAGAATCTACAACCCTTATCAGGAAATCAAGTGTATCGTTTGTGGGCGGTATCTCAGGAAAAGAAAACTGGTTGCGCTAATTTTATTCCTGATAAAGAAGGTAAGGTTCATCTGGAATTATCAAACGATGATTTAAGTAATGCTAATTATCTGTTAATCACCGTTGAACCTGAAGCTGATACACCACAGCCAGAAGGCAATCCTATAATGAAAGGTTACTATTCGTTATGAAAAAATATCCTCGCGTTGTAATTGTCGGTGCTGGTTTTGGGGGTTTACAAGCAGCCCAATCCTTGGCTAATACACCAGTAGAAGTAATTTTAATCGATCGCAATAATTATCACACTTTTATCCCTCTACTGTATCAAGTCGCCACAGCACAATTATCCCCTGAACAAGTAGCTGTCCCTATTCGCAATTTCTTCAGAGGTTGCTCTAATGTTTCTTTTGTTCAAGCTGAAGTGAAACAGATTGATTTTGTCGCCAAAGTTATTGAAGCCCAGGAGCAGACTTTTACTTATGATTATCTAGTGCTAGCTACTGGTAGTCGTAGTCAATTTTTTGGGATTCCATTGGCAAAAAACACCGTTTTTCCCTTAAAAAAGCTGTCTCATGCTATTAATCTTCGTAATCATCTCTTAAACTGTTTTGAACAAGGGGAAAGAGAATCAGATTATGAAAAACGCAAACAGTTATTAACTATCGCTATTGTTGGTGGTGGTGCAACAGGAGTCGAATTAGCAGGTGCATTAGTAGAGTTGGTTACTAATACATTACAAAAAGATTATCCTCGACTCAAACCCCAAGACGTTACTCTAATCCTACTGCAATCAGGCGATCGCTTGTTTACAGAATTTCCTAAGTCACTAGGAGACTATACGGCGAAAAAACTCCGTCGCTTAGGAGTGAAGGTAATGTTGCAATCTAAAGTTTGTCGGGTTTCCTCTGATGGTTTAGAGCTTGATAATGGTACTTATTTTCCTGCTGCTACAGTAATTTGGGCGGTAGGAGTTAAAGGAGCAATTCCCAAAAGCTTTCCTTATCCTCAGACAGAAAAGCAAGGAAAAATTAGTGTCTTACCGACTCTTCAAGTTATCGACTATCCAGAAGTTTTTGCTATTGGCGATTTAGCTGGAGTCAAAACTTTATCAGGGGTTGCACCAGAAGCTTTACAGCAAGGAGTCTATGTGGCTAGTGCTATTAAGCGACAACTTCAAAGAAAACCACTGAAACCTTTTAAGTATTTCAATAAAGGAAGACTAGCCATTATTGGCTGCTATTCAGGAGTGGGGAAAATTGGAAAGTTAAAGCTTACTGGTTTTTTACCCTGGCTTTTTTGGCTAGCTGTTCATGTTGTCTATTTCCCAGACTGGCACAATCGCCTGATAATTCTACTTACTTGGCTACATAATTACATTTTTCGCGATCGTGCAATGCGTTTAATTTTATCACTACCAAAACCAACTACTGTGCCTAAAACAATTCCCCTTAATATCAAGTCCGTTTGAATAACGCTAATTAATAGACCTCTTGCATAAGTGTGAAAAACCTCAGTTGAGTAAAGGCAAAAGGCAAAAGGCAAAAGGCAAAAAATTATCTATTTGGATTTTTTAGTTGATTTTTGCAAGAAGTCTAATGAAGGATAAAGGACTCAGAAGCAAGAAGGGATGAGGAATGAAGGAGAAAGGATGAGGAAAGAGGAAGGATAAATACCTATTACCTACTACCTATTCCCTACTACCTATTCCCTCAATCCTCACTCCTGACCCCTGACCCCTGACCTCTTACCTTACTCCTCATCCCTCATAATTAACCCTAGGAGATTAAACAATGAAAACTACCATTTCTAATGATAAATTTGCCAATTATACTTTATTAATTTTGCGCTGGAGCTTAATAGCTATTTTTCTTTATCATGGACTACCTAAAGCAATTTTTTGGTCAGCAGCAACAGAAAAATTTATTGGTTTTGGACTTCCTGGTTTTTTAGGTCCTATAACAGGTATTGTGGAAGTAATCGCCAGTGTTTTCTTAATTTTTGGTCGCTTTTGGAAGCTAAGTAATTTAGTTTTATTATTTATCATTGCAGGAGCGATCGCAACAGTTCAATTACCTAATTTTTTAGAAGATGCCAAAAAAGTAGCAGGGTTAGAAAGAGATTTATTAATTCTTGTAGGACATTTAATTTTATTAGCTTTTCCCCCTCAAATATCTAGGAAAAAAGTTAATGATTCTCTTGGTTCTCTAGAGACAGAAAATTAAGAACGTAGAATGTAATAATAACTGATAAGTAGTTCCAGTTTATTAAACATTAAATGGTGAAGGTAGGTGTGGGGTATGTAGGATTTTCAAAAAATTGTGTTTCTAGTTTATTTTAAGTTAAATTAGGTTGACTTACTTACTAGCAAATATTCCTGGTTAATTGCTCAACAATTTGATTGATGTAGTTATTAATTTTACTGAAGGTACTGTAAGTAGCTTTTACCTCATATCTTGCACCTCGAAGTCATACCGCCTGAAACTTTAGTTTCAGGCTAAAACAGTAAGTCTATTTTAATAGACTACAAATTTTGTTGATCAAACCTAGGTTTTAGTCCTCTTGAGAGGACACAGGTAGTATCAGCCAAGAAATAAATTTCTTGGTGATGTATCGCTCTGGTGCAAGATATGAGTTTTACCCTAGGATGATTTTCAAACCTGTATCTTTTAATTAGAAGAAAAATTCAGAACTCAGGAGTCAGAATTCACTAAGATTTTTGTACGACTGGGTGATGAATATTGGTTTAAAAACCTGCTCTTTGTGGGCGAAATTAAATCCCAGTATTATTACTTGTTAAAACTCCATCCCTAATCAGTAATCAGTAATCAGTAATAACAATCAATCCCTATTACCTATTGCCTATTACCTATTCTCCATTCCCCATTCCCTTTCCTCACTATGTAATCTATTTTCCATAGCTACTTAATTTAGGTAAAACACGATCGCATACAAATAATGTTCCTGAAGCGACACATAAAGGAATAGTAAATAAATTGATCAGTGGAATACTAATTAAGGCGAGACATACTAAAGCAAAACTAGCACTAGCTGGCAAACTACTAAAAACAATAGCTAATTTTTTCCGAAACTTCAAACGTCTTCTTTCTAGGGCGGAGTCGAGAAAATCTAAACACACAATAATTGCTGTTAAAGTAAAAGAGCCAATGCCAGATACTAAAGTTCCAATCCCTGGAAATAAGTTGATAATAATCAATAAAATACCCACTATAGCAGTTAAAACTAACTTTTTCACTTCATAGAGAATGGCTCTACCAATATCCCTCACAATACTTACTTCAATAATTTCAACTTTACCTGTACGAATTTTCTCTAATTCTTCTGATAATTGTCCATACCAAGGCGCGCCTAATAATACGCCAAATTGAGTCAGAATAAAACCTGTAGCAATTAATAAAATTATTGTTAACAACAAGCGCAAGAGCCAAATTAATACTAAAATTCCATACTCTAGCACCCCTAACCAAGAGGGAAGATTACTAATGAGTTGGTTTAACCAAGAAGACACACTTACTTCAATGTCTGAAGTAATTTCCCACCCAAACAAAAATAATCCTGTATAAAGGGCGATCGCGACAACTAAATTAACTAAAATCGGTATAGTAATATATCCCCAAAGCCGTGGATTTTGCCAAAAAACAACAATCGCTTTTAAAGGATAGGTTGCACCTGCTATTGTCCCAAAACCGCCTAAAATTCTTTTCATTTATTAATGAGTCAACAATTAACAAGGGGAAAGCAGCAAGCATACTGGTTATGTTTTGGTATTAGCTTACTGATTCCTTTCTATTTTGGACTAATATCTCTATATTTTGCTTTCCATGATGATTATATAGTTCAAGATGATGCCAGACAGCACATAGTTTGGTTACAAAGATATGTCGATCCTAGTTTATTTCCTGATGATGCGATCGCTGACTATTTTACCAGTGTTGCGCGGATTGGTTATAAAAGTTTTTATTGGCTACTAGCTAAATTAGGAATTGAGCCAATTATCACCGCTAAGATATTACCTTTATTGTTAGCTATTATTGCTACTTATTATTTATTTCTCTTCACTTACTCGATTTTACCTCTTCCCATTAGCTCTTTCTGGAGTTGTTTATTTTTCAATCAATTAATCTGGCTCAATGATGATTTAGTTTCTGATACTCCTAGAGCTTTTATTTATCCTTTATTTGCTGCTTTTCTTTATTATTTTAGTAAGCGATCGCTGATTCCGAGTTTAATAGTTATGGCGATACAAGGATTATTCTATCCTCAAATTTTATTAGTACAACTGGCTACTATTTTTATAACTCTTCTCAACTAATATAGTTCTGATTTAACAGATATCCAAAAAATTATCACTCAGTATAAAATCAATTATTTTTTGCTAGATGGTGACGCTTTTACCAAAGATTACTTACAGCAAAAAGATTGGTTAATTAATAGCTCTTTTAAAGAAATTACCCAAAATGCGATCGCCAAAATCAGTAGAGCCGAAGCATTAGAACTCACCAAATTAATAGCGCAGAAAGAATGTATACTATTAAACAGTAACAATTTGTATTTATTAGAAGCTGAGTGCATCCAAAATTATCAGCTTAATTAACATACAAATCTCGATTAGAATAAATTTTTTACATTTTTTTAAATAAGTTGATGCTGATTTAACCGATCTCCGTAATATCTCTGTGATGTAAGAGCTAATAAAGATACAAGAAAAATAGTTATTTTACGGGATGTGGTGCTATGAAGAGAAGTTATACTATTAAGCTCGGAAATTATGAAGACCGCAGCTATTAGAAAGGAAAGTTTCTAATTTTTGATATGACAATTAAGTATTTTGGCAGCATTCACAACTATCTTGTAGTGGTTTATCGCACCCCTACTATAGGTTGGCGATACAGTATTATGCTCCATGACGGTAGCTTATTTCAACCCTACGACTTGTATAAAACTTGGGAAGAAGCTTATGAAGTAGCCAAAAATATTATTTACTTGGTTATATCCAGTGATGTACATCAAGAAAGCATCTGAGATGAAGGATATATCAGGGATGAAGGATGAAGGATGAGGGATAAAGGATGAGGAAGTAATCAGTTATCAGTAATCAGTTATCAGTTATCAGTAGAGAGTGAACAGAAAGAATGAGAGATGAAAGATTTGCGGATGAATAAGTAATCAGCCTTATTTCCCCAATTCCTCAATCGCGAAGCGACTACCGAAGGTCTCCCCCAATCCCCCAAGTCCCCAAGTCCCCAAGTCCCCCCGGGAGGAGACTTAATATATCTAGGTATTGAACCCAAAAGAGGAGGACACGGGTGAGCCGTGCGACGGCTCACCGTAAGATGTCCGTATCGACTTTGTCATGAAGTCTCCTTCGGTGCCCCAATCACCATTCCCCAATCACCATTCCCCCCGGGAGGAGACTTAATATATCTAGGTATTGAACCCAAAATAGATCGGTTTTGTAATGAAGTCTCCTTCGGTGCCCCAATCCCCCAATCCCCCCCATCTGTACCAAACTTAAATAGAAATGGTATTACAAGGGTCGATAGACACGGTAGTTGATACTGGGGAAGATATTATCAATCTTCTCTACCTTCTCTAACCAGCCAGAATCTATTTTGCCGATTAAGATATCCTCATACAGCTTATTGAATCTTAGTAAATGTGATCGCGTTCTTCTTACTGCATAAGGTACCATTGTGCCAGTACGCATAATAAATGCCCAATCAGAAGACTGCGCCAGTAACAATTCTCTTGCAGCTTGATTCAAAGCTTTCCATTCCAATTCATCTACTGGTTCTCGTGAACCTAACTGAATCATTCTTTCTGCTGCTTTATGTAGATGGGGATAAATCCAAGCATTAGTTTCATTTAACCAATATTCGTGGAAACCTTTATAACCCCAACTAGACTGGGAAGGACGACATACTTGTTGAGTAGGATTGCCTCTGAGATAATCAGAAAGATGAGTCATGTCATAAGTATTTTGGTCGTGCCAACTCTTACGGAAGAGAAAATCAATAAACCAAGGACCCTCATACCACCAGTGACCAAATAATTCTGCATCATAGGGAGAAACCACAATGGGAGGACGGTGCATAAATCCAGCTAAATGCTGAATCTGCTGACCTCGATTGTACATAAAGTTCCCTGCGTGTTCTGCTGCTTTTTCTTTCGCCCAATAGGGGTCGTAGAGAGCTTTTTCAGATAATCCTCCATCCCTAGCAGTAATCTTGTGATATTTGATTCCAGTATTTTTCCTTTGACCATTGGGCATAATATAGGGCTTGATATACTCATATTCTGCTTCCCAACCCAAATCTTTGTAAAATTCCCGATATTCAGGGTCGCCAGGATACCCTACTTGAGAAGACCACACTTGCTGAGAAGATTCGTGATCTCGACCAAAAGCAGCAACACCTGTTTCAGTGAAAATTGGAGCATAGCTACCAAAACGAGGGCGAGGACGAGCATATAAAAGCCCATGACCATCCATCAAGAAATAGCGCAGACCAGCATCCGCTAGCATCCTTTCCAAGCCTTCATAATAAGCACACTCAGGTAGCCAGATTCCTTTGGGGGGACGACCAAAGTTTTCTTCATAATGTTCACAAGCCACCTGAATTTGCGCCCAGACAGCTTGGGGATACATTTTCATTAGCGGTAAATAACCGTGAGTTGCACCGCAGGTAATGATATCGAGATTATTACTATCAAGAAACTGTTTAAAAGCTGTCACTAGGTCACAGTCGTAACTTTCCCAAGTTTCACGAATCTGACTGAATGAGTTAGCATAGTACTCCGCAAGATAACGAACGTGACCATTGTGTTGATTATGGTCAATTTCCTTTTCCGCTAACTCCTGCAATAGAGCTAAATGCTCATCATAACGCTCCTGTAACAGTGGATCTCTCAACATCGACACCAAAGGGGGTGTCATACTCATTGTCATTTTGAAGTCAATGCCATCTCGCTTTAAGCCTTCAAAAACTTGCAGCAAGGGGACATAAGTTTCAGTAATTGCCTCGAATAACCACTCTTCTTCTAAGACATAATCACTTTCTGGATGTCTTACAAATGGTAGGTGGGCATGAAGAACTAAAGCAAGATAACCAAGAGCCATGATAATATTTCCGCAACTTTGTTAGTTAATGGTTGAAGCAATTTTGGTAAAGTTTATGATATCTTAAGATTATCCACCAAAAAAGTTTATTCAAAAACATAAAGTTAAAATTTAGGGTAATAAATCTTTAGGTGTATTATTCAGAGTTTATATTTGTGCCAACTATCAATCAAGAAGTAATAAACACCTAGGCTTCTTTTATGTGACAATCGCATAAAATGTAAACTTAGGAAAATCGACTCTTAAATTAGCTTAGTTTTATCTCTAGTGTTGCAGTTGTATAATAATCAAGAAGATTATTGGCAAGAGGTTTCTGGACAAAATTCTCTCCAACTACTATTGTTCGTTAATGAACGCCCCACGTCCCAGGAAAATACACGGCAAATTCGAGTATTTTTAGAAAACTTGAAAGCTACTAACAATTTTAAGTTAGATGTCATAGATATTGGGAAGCAGCCCCATTTAGTAGAATATTTCAAGCTTATAGCGACTCCTGCTCTGGTCAAGATATCCCCTAGCCCCCAGCAAACCCTAGCAGGAAGTAATCTAATTTCTCAGTTAGAGGAATGGTGGCCCAGATGGCAAGCATCCTTAAAAAAACAATCTGACAACAATTCCCACAATACAGGAAAGTCAAAGCCATTATCATCTTCGTCCAGAACTAATCCCGTACAATACTCTGAGGAGTTAATTCGCCTATCTGATGAGATTTTTAGTTTGCAGCGAGAAAAAGAAGAATTATCCGAACAATTAAAATTTAAAGATCAAATTTTGGCAATGCTGGCTCACGATCTTCGGAGTCCTCTGACCGCAGCATCTCTGGCAATGGAAACTTTAGAATTGTCAGAAACCCAGAAAGATAAAGCCCAGAGAGGGGAATTGAGAAACCAACTATATGAACAGTCTCGCCGTCAGTTTGGGATTATGAAACGCATGATTGGAGACTTGCTAGAAGCATCTCGCAGTGTCAGTGCTAAACTAGAGGTCGAACCCCGCAAAATGGATTTAAAACATTTATGCCAAGATGCGATCGCTCTAATGAGCAAACAACTAAAAGCCAAATCCCAAACCCTCACAAAAGACATACCCCAAGATATCCCTTCTGTTTATGTAGATGAAGAACTAGTCCGTCAGTTACTCGTTAATCTTCTGGATAATGCCATTAAATATACCCCTGAAGGTGGTCAAATATCCCTATCCGTCTTGCACCGTACTAGTCAAAAAGTACAAGTAAGTGTCTGTGATACTGGGCCTGGTATTCCCCCAGAAAAACAAGAACATATTTTTGAAGGACACTTTCGCTTGAAACGGGATGAAGAGCAGGAAGGATATGGCTTAGGGCTTTCTCTGTGTCGTAAAATTGCTCGCGCCCATTATGGTCAAATTTGGGTAGATAGTTCTCCAAATCGTGGTAGTTGTTTCCACTTTACCTTACCTGTCTATCGCTCTTAAATTGACACTCACCGCCCTAAAAGTGCGGTGATTCTTGGTTCAACGAGTCTCCGTTAGACAGCAGGATTGCTCCAACTGCCCAAGAGGGAGTCTCTCCCCAAGCGTAGATTCCGCTATGCCCTAGCGTATTTAATCCTTTTTGCAGAATGTTGATAGCAGCATTAACGTCTCTATCCTCAATATATCCACACCCACAAATATGGGTTCTAGTAGAAAGAGATTTTTTAACTACTGCACCACAATTAGAACAGATTTGGCTTGTATGGTGCGGTGGAACTGCTACCGTTGCTTTTCCATACTTGTGACCAAAATATTCTAGCCACTGCCTAAATGTTGACCATCCTGCATCACTTATCGACTTAGCCAGCTTTCGATTTCTAACCATACCTTTAACATTTAAATCTTCATAGGCGACCAAATCGTTAGATTGGATTACGCAGTATGCTACTCTCTTGCAATACTCTTGACGTTGCCTACTTACTTTTAAATGCTTCCGCGCATATCGAATTCTAGCTTTGTGATAATTTTGAGATTGAGCGCGAGCTACGCGGAGGTTTCCTCCGCTTGTAGAATCGCGCTGTTGTGGTTTACCCTTTTGATACTTTTTAGACTTTTTCCTGTTAGCTCTATTTAGCTGCTTTTCAGCTTTTCTGTAAAACTGAGGAATTGGTTCAGTGTATCCATTTGAGTCGGCGTAGAATTCCTTCAAGCCCACATCAATTCCCAAGCATTTTTGCGTAACAGGAAACGGCTTGACCGTATCTCTAGGATCAAGTTTTAAAACAAATTGAACGTAATATCCATCAGCACGCTTAATGATTCTGCATCTTTTAAACTGTTCTAACTGAAAATAATTCAAGTCTCTACTTACTATCAGTTTGAGCGTTCCTATTCCTTTTTTATCGGTAAAGGTTATTTGTTTTCTGTCTTCAGATAATTTCCATCCAGAGACTTTGTATTCCACTGAACGAAAATGTTTTTTAAATCTTGGATAAGCCTTCTTTCCAGGAATATTTTTCTTGCAGTTATCAAAAAAGCGACTGATACTAGACCAGGTTCTTTCTACAGCGCATTGTGTTGCATGAGAGTTTAAATCTCTTACAAACTGATACTCTTTTCTAAGCTGAGTATTGTATTTGTAGATATCGTACTTTCCCACCCCCCGATTATCCATCCAATATCTGAGACATTTGTTGCGGACAAATTGAGCCGTTTTAATTGCCTCTTCTATGGCTAGACATTGCCGAGGTTTTGGTTTACGAACTTTGAACTCTAGGACAAACATTTGACGCTGTATTTACTAGCGTCATTATAACACCAAATACAATATAATAAACTGGTCGCCCTAAAGGGCGGGGCTTGAACCCATGCTCACAAGGGTCAAAAAAATCCTAGTAGAAAGATCAGTAGCTATACTCATATCTTGCACCTCGATCCCCTACCGCCATTAACTGAAGTTTCGCGGATTAAACAATAAGTCTATTAAAATAGACTATAAATTTTATAAAAACTACATAAGAGTCCTCTTAAGTAGGGGTTTGGCATCTCCTTACCCCTACTTAAGCTATTAGCCAAGAAATTAATTTCTTGGTGATTTATCGCCCTTAAAACCCTCTGGTTTTTTGTGACCATACCTTAGTAGGTAAGCCCCAAATATAGATAAATCCTTCAGCAGCTTTGTGATCAAATTGGTCATCTGCCCCATAGGTAGCTAAATCAGGAGTATAAATCGAATTATCAGATTTACGACCTACAATTACAGCATTACCTTTAAAGAGTTTGATTCGCACAATACCAGATACAGTTTCTTGAGTCTTTTCAATGAATCCATCTAGAGCCTGTTTCAGAGGAGAGTACCACAATCCTTGATAAATTAATTCACCGTAAGTTTGTTCAATCCCTCGTTTATAGCGAGTAACATCCCCAGTGAGAGTCAAGCTTTCTAAATCTCGGTGAGCTTGAATCAGTACTAATAAAGCTGGAGTTTCATAGATTTCTCGTGATTTAATACCGACGACGCGGTTTTCAATCATATCGATTCTTCCTACCCCATGATTACCTACAATTTCATTGAGTTGGGAAATTAGAGCCACTGGCTGTAAAGAATTGCCGTTAATGCTTACAGGAATCCCTTTTTCAAAGCCAATTTCCACATATTCTGGCTCATCGGGAGTATCCGCGATAGCCTTAGTCAGAGCATAAATTTCTTCTGGAGGCTCGGTCATTGGGTCTTCTAGGGGACCTGCTTCAATACTACGACCAAGCAAATTACGGTCAATACTGTAAGGAGAGGATTTTTTCACAGGAGACTCAATCCCGAATTTTTCTCCATAAGCGATAGTTTCTTCCCGACTCATCCCCCATTCCCTAGCAGGGGCTAAAACTTTGAGATTAGGATTGAGTGCCATAATAGCCACATCAAACCTAACTTGGTCATTACCCTTTCCTGTACAGCCGTGAGCTACTGCATCTGCACCATATTTTTCCGCAGCATCTACCAATAATTTAGCAATCAACGGTCGAGCTAAGGCAGTAGAAAGAGGATAACGGTTTTCGTATAAAGTATTAGCTTGAATTGCAGGGAAAACATAATCCTTAACGAATGCTTCAGTAGCATCTTCCACCAAGGACTCTACTGCACCGCATTTTAAAGCTTTTTCTTGAATTGGTTTCAATTCTTCCCCTTGTCCCAAATCTGCTGCAAGGGTAATAACTTCCTTAACTCCCCACTCATGAATGAGGTAAGGAATACAAACAGAGGTATCCACACCCCCTGAATAGGCTAATACAACTTTTTCTGCGCGACCCATAATATTTGTTAACTCTGTAAAAAGACCAATGGCATATTGTAACGGATACAAGAAAGATTAATACTGGACTAATTCTTAGTTTTTCCGATATTTCTAGTCCTAAACTAAGCAATAGATAGCATCATCTCCTCGACTTCATCATGATTTTAGTAATTCAGATAGCTCTTAACCCAAAAAAATTTTTTCAAGAAACGATAAGATATTCATTACATACTCCCTGGAAGAAATCACATTTTTGGTGTGTGAGTTGCTGTGCTTTAGGGGGAATAGCTTTGATGTTGCTAACCGCAAACCTGACTATAGCTCAAAATATCGAACTAAATTCTATGGTACTTACACAAACTCAGATCAGCGAAAAAATTAAGATACTATCAGACTGGACTCTGAACGGTAAAGAAATTACTCGCACTTTCCAATTTTCTGACTTCATCGCTGCTATTGATTTTGTCAATAAACTAGTTGAGCCAGCAGAAGCAGCAGGACACCACCCTGATATTGACATATCTTACAACAAGGTAACAATTAGTCTGACTACTCATGATGCAGGAGGGCTAACTGATAAAGACTTTGCTCTAGCAGAGACTATTTCTCAGTTAGCAAAATAATACTTCTAAGGTGGGCATTGCCCACCCTACTTCTAAACTCTTTCTCGTTTGAGATTCTTGAATTTATCTAGTAATCTGTCTGCCCAATATTTAACATCATAAGTTGTGACAGTTTGATACATTTTCTCCATTCTTGTCTGTTGTTCTTCTTTCGACATCACCAAAGCTTTTTCAATAGCTTCATCCATAAGGTTAACAGAATAGGGATTGGTTAAAATTGCTTCTGGTAACTCTACCGCAGCACCAACAAATTCTGATAGGACCAAAACCCCATCTTTTCCTTCATGAGCCACCACATATTCTTTAGCTACCAGATTTAAACCATCTCTTAAAGGGGTTGTCCAACAAATATCCGCAGCTTTGTAGTAGCAAAATAAGTCTCTTAAAGGTACGGGTTGAGTAAAGAGTAAGATTGGTGTCCATCCCAACTTAGCAAAACGCCCATTAATTTTACCTACTACTTGCTCAATTTGGCTTTGGGCTGTTTTATAAACTCGCATTCCAGCAGCAGGTTGTACACAAGTCATAATAAAATTGATTTTGCCATGTAAATCAGGACGACGTTCTAATAAACGACCATAAGCTTCTAGTTTTTCCTGATTACCTTTTACATAATCCACTCTACCAGCAGCAATAATTAGTTTTCTCCCCTGTAACTCTTCTTTAACTTGAGTTAATCTTTCTTGGGTTTCTGGCTCCGCTAATATTGATTGGATGAATTGAGGATTTGTCCCCACAGGAAAAGCATCTATATTAATAACTTGTCCTTCGTAGCTTAACTGGGTAGTGACTTCTGGCTCAGCTAAAGCTATTCCTACAGGAGTCATATGTCCTTCTGTCACCGATTCTCGTTTCAACACTTTAACTGGTTTCAGACTGCGAGCGACATTGACAAAGTTTTCTGCATACCGAGGAATATGAAAGCCTACAATATCACAGCATAAGAGACTTTCTACAATCCTATCCCGCCACGGCAAGATATTAAATACATCTACAGAAGGGAAAGGAGTGTGATGGAAGAAAGCAATTCGTGCATTGGGCTTTTGCTCTCTGATATACTGTGGTGCTAGCCAAAGGTTATAGTCATGAATCCAAATTAGAGCATCATCTGCTGCTTCTTCACAAGCTGCGTTTGCAAACAAGCGATTAATATTTTGGAAGTTTTCCCAGTCAGTAGATTCAGAAGTGAAGTGGAAAGGAAAAGAATGTAGAATTGGCCAGAAGGCTTCTTTGGAGGTTATGTGATAAAAATCTTTAACTTCTTGTGCATTGAGGGGGATGCGTAATACATTATAGTTTCCTTCCCCTTCTATCTGAACTTTTGGCTCAAAATTAGCTTTTTGTTTGGCGGTTATTTGTTTCCAGGCAATCCATGTGCCTCTATTTACATCAGCAAAGAAGCTTTTTAATGTAGGAACAATACCGTTGGGACTCTTTTTCCGAATATAGATAGTTTTACCATCTTTTACTACTTCATCATAAGGTTCGCGATGGTAAAGAATTACTAAAGAAGATTTCATAATTTTATTAGACTGCTTGGTGTTAATTCCCTATTTTGGGATCTGTTTACGATTATTCTGACGGGAATTAAGTTGTATTTTTGATAAGCTTTGTTAATTTAACTTTGACAATAAAGCCTCGTAGTTTATATTTGAGAGAATTAGCCTTTGTTTCACTACATCTTGTAGATTAGACTTCATAATAATTGCTACTTTACCAGAGTTACTAAACAATTATTTATGTATCTTTATTAAACAGCGTCAAATTATTGAGTTTTAGTTAAGATTGGTCTTCTAGGCTATTTAAAAGTGTTTTTAGATTAGGCAAATTGTATTGTTATCTAAACTTGACCTAATAGGCTTTGGGTTGAATTATTTTTTGGTACATATTTTACCCTCTGTAACTATCATCCCGCCCGCTCAAAGTCATACTAGCAGGGGGTTAATTGAATTTAAAAGAAACTTTATATAGATAACAATTTGGCAAAAAGTATGTCAAACTAGATCAGCAGATTGTAGCCAAGAGAATAAGGGAAAACCGAATGGTAATCGCACAAAGTGAATCTGTTAGGTTAGTACCCGAAGAAACAGGTAAGATGTTAGCCTGGGCATCGGGATTAGAGTCATCAACCAATACATTTTTAGAACAAGCAAAAGCTTTGGCTCGCAGATTAGGAGCTTATTATCGTCCTGATGGTCTGACAGAATTTGGTTTTTGGGTACCCAGATTAATTGGCGATGTTTTACACGAAAGAGAAATTTATTTAGAGATTTTCACCCCCTTAGAATCTCTAGATTGGCAAGCAAAAGAACAAAGAGTTAAATTTAAACGCGATCGCCTACACTTAGAACAACAAGGAGAATATTTTTGGGGTGTAGTAGCAGGATTGCAAGCAGGAAATAGGGAACAAGCAGGTTCATTCTATTGGTTGCGCTATTGCGATCTCAATGACAAGTTACAAACCATTCGAGATATCCTACCTCATTCTCTTCCTTACGGAGTTTTTGCCCCAGCAGAACTTTATGATATTGATAGTCTGCAAAAAAATCGAAGGGACTTAGACTATTTACGTCGTACTGGGACGAAAGAAGGGAAAAAGATTCCCAGAGTAGATGCACCCAGTAACATATTGCAGATTCATATTGGTACAGCTTCCCCAGAAGGAACTTTGGAAGGGCTGACTAAGTTATATGGACGTATTGCCCAAAAAATTCGCCAGAATCTGCCTCTAAGTCCAGCAGAACGCAATTATGTGGGCTATGATGCTGTTCAATTACTCCCAACAGAACCTACTATTGAATATCGAGATCAATATACTGCTGAGAGTGAATTTTTCTCATTTGTGGAAGAAGATGAGGAAGAATCAGGAGAAGTCGTAGAAATTGAACTCAGTAAACCTCATACCCAAGATTGGGGCTATGATGTGCCAATAATTGGCTCTAGCACCACTAATCCTGCTCTATTGGGTAGTTTGCGCCCTGATGAAGTAATTGATTTTATTGCGACTCTCCATAATTTCCCGAATCACCCCATAGAAGTAATCTACGATTTAGTTTATGGACACGCAGATAATCAAAGTGAGTTATTGATTCCCCATCAGTTTCTCAAAGGCCCTAATATGTATGGTCAGGACTTGAATCATCAGTTTCCAGTAGTGCGGGCTATTTTGTTAGAAATGCAGCGACGTAAAATTAATACGGGGGCTGATGGTATTAGGATTGATGGAGGTCAAGATTTCCGCTTTTTTAATCCCCTTTCAGGAAGAGTTGAACAAGATGATGCTTATCTATTAGAGATGAGTAATGTGGTTCAAGAAATCGCAGGTTATAAAAGACTATTATTTACTATCTTTGAGGATGGTCGTCCTTGGCCCGAAGAAGGTTGGGAAGAAAAATCCCGTTATCGAGAATTAATTGAACTCAAATCAGAATCCTATCAGTGGGGACCTTTAATTTTTGCCCATAATACTCCTTCTTTGAAAGGTTTTTGGGAACGTAAATGGTCGAGGGTTTTAGAAGTGATGACCATGGGCGATCACTGGATTACAGGTTGTGGTAATCACGATACCGTCAGAAGAGGTAATCAGATAGACTTAAACAAGCCAATTAATTGGCATCTCGGGACAAATCTCCCAGAAGTAATCCTTAATGCCTACGATAATCCTGCGGTAACTTTATGGGTATATGGTTTCAGTCCAGGCTTACCTATGGACTTTCTCAACGCCACAATGCACGCTCCCTGGTTATTTTTCCGCAACACTGACGAAAGGTACGGGGTAAAAGTAGTTTCCGAAGAAATTGGGTTTTTGAGTTGGCAAATTACACCGAAAATGTATAGCCAAACCCATTGCTTTACTCGCTTAAAATTATTGGGATTTAGGCAACTTAAGCAACTGCAAGAATTTGGTCAAGCTCTAAATTTAGCAATGATCCAGCAAGACCATGTTTTAGCAGATGTAGTAGAAATATTGCGCTCTTGTGTCGAAAAAAACCCCTTCTCTGATATTCCCCCTTTCAAAGAACTCAGTCGAGGCGGAATGGTACGTTTTCTCAAAAAATTAGATGAAGACAGACTGAAAAACTTTGCCTTAATGTTTATGGAAGATTGCTTTCAGGTTTGCAACGTATCCTATTATGGCTCAAGTTTAAATCCAGAACAAACTCAATTTAACTTAGCTCTGAGAGAGCTTCGTCATCAGCATCCTTGGTTAGCAGAAAATATTACAGACAGCGATCGCTTTGATAAGATTAGTGAAGCAGAAAGAACCATTTTTTATGGAGTTCGTTCCAACCCTGACAAGACAGAAACAGTAGCAATGGTTTCCCATTTAGAAGGAGAACCCATAACTCTCAATCTCCTAGAATTATTAGAAATAGATGAAGAAAAATGGGAAGTTGCGATCGCATCTCCAGGCTTGGTAGTCAATGATTTAACTGCTCTGACCTTGAGTAATAGTGATGGGTTGCTATTAAAACCAATTAAATCTTGATTATTAACTTTCTTCCAAAAAGGGATGAGGAGTGAGGTAATAGGTCAGAGGTCAGGGGTCAGGGGGATTGATTTTTATTACTTGTTACTTATTACTTATTACTTTTTTCTGAGTCCTTCATCCCTGATCCTTCCTCCTTTCCTCAACGTATTCACTATAAAAACTGTCCTTGAGATAGAACAAATCTAGGGTAAAAAAAACTAAGGTAAAGATAGTAAAGTTCATCAATTTAAACTTATAATTTGAGTTTCTTAATGATTCAATCAGCTTCCTCGTCTAATATTAGGAACGAAAAAGTAAATTCTCGTGTATCTCCCTGGTTAGCAGGTCTAGTATATCCTCTGGGTAGTTATATAGTTCTTCCCCTATTTTTTGACAAAATTGAAATTACAGGACAAGAAAATATACCCCAGGATGGTGCTGTAATTGTTGCACCCACCCATCGTTCTCGCTGGGATGCACTAATTATTCCCTATGCAGTTGGAAGATTAGTCAGTGGTCGAGATTTGCGTTTTATGGTTTCCTCCAACGAAGTGAAGGGATTACAAGGCTGGTTTATGGGTCGTATGGGTGCATTTCCCGTTGATACCGAAAAACCTGGAATTGATAGTTTGCGTCATAGTGCAGAGTTACTTCGAGAAGAAGAGATGCTAGTAATTTTTCCTGAAGGTGGTATCTTTCGCGAAACAAAAGTTCAGAATCTCAAAAGAGGTACCGCTCTCATTGCTCTAGGGGTAGAATCTGAGGCAGTGGGCAATCAAGTTAAAATTTTACCCGTCAGTGTTAAATATAGTCAGAGTTACCCTAGTTGGGGAGCAAAAGTCAATGTAGATATTGGCTTACCTCTCAATGTGGAGGAATATATCACAAACTCTCTACGCCAAAGTTCACAAAAATTAACCAAAGACCTTTATTATAGATTAAAAGAACTCCATGAAACAGAACCCGAACTTGCCCAATCCCACAGTGCTTAAGACTGGAACTAATTAGGTATCCGGAAGATACTGGGAATTTTGTAGCTTTTCTCTGCTATTTTTCGAGGTCGGAAAACTCTGAATTATGTTAAATCAAAAGATATGATGATTTAGATGAAAATTTCAGGCATTAGAATTCTAGGCATAATAAACTGGTGAGTATACAATATCGGCTTAAGTTCCGATATAAATCAATAAAAGTTAATTTGTCTTGACTAAGGTTCTATCAGCCTCCAGTTTATGAAAAAAGTCAAGATTAGCGCAAAAAATATGGAGCGCAACTACCAGCCAAGAATATCTATGTCCAACCCTGAGCTAAAAATCCAATGCTCAAACTCTCATTGTGCAGCTTTTAATGCTGTTGAGAGTCGTTTCTGTAAGCGTTGCAAAACTCCTATAGTAAAACGGTATCTTTGGGCAATAAAACCCATTGAACTTCAACCAGAAGCACAAATAGTCAGTGGGTCACAGAAATTATCAGGTACAATGGTTGGCGATCGCTATTTTGCCCTAACAGACAGAATTGTTATAGATACTAAACCAGGATTATTACCACAAATTCCTGAAGAACTATCACCAGAAATTACTACCTACCTCAAATTATCTTCCTATTACCCCCACATTCCCCAGGTCTATGGTCAACTTGATAGCACTGATATTTGGCTTTTAGACTACGGAACAGTTCCTTTAAAATCATCTGGTAGATTACTCTATCCCCAATTAATTCCACAGATTACTTTTGTATGGTCTGAAGCCACTCCCCAAAGACAACTTAACTGGTTGTTACAGATCGCTAAACTGTGGAAACCCTTACAAAACAAAGGAGTAGCCTCCACACTACTCACTCCTTTCTTACTCAAAGTCAATGGCTCTTTACTACAACTGCTACAACTGAAAACTGACGAGGAAACTCAACCAACTCTTCAACAATTAGGAACTTGTTGGGCACAATTGAGCCAAACAGCCAACCCCATAATTCAGGAAATCCTAACCCAATTGTGTGAGCGTTTAGAAAATGGTTCAATTGATACCATAGAACAGGTGATTGCACTGTTAAATCGAGCCTTAGAAGTTTGTAGCCAATATCAAGAATATTCTTATCAAGTTTTTGCTTGTAGCGATTCGGGTCCCAATCGAGATAATAATGAAGATGCTGCTTATCCTGTAAGTGAGAACCCGATCAATATTTCTCAAGACAATAACTCTCTAGCAATAGTGTGTGATGGAGTTGGGGGTCATGATGGGGGGGAAATTGCTTCCCAAGAAACAATTGATTACTTACAATCTCGTATAGCTGAGTTACCCTTGGCTCAATACCACACCAACCCAGAAAATATCCTCAAAAAACTTACTAGTTATATTAACGAAGCTAATGATGCTATTAGTAAGCGTAATGATAGCGAGCAACGTCAAGAAAGACAACGAATGGGTACAACCCTAGTAATGACCTTAGCTAGAAATCATCAAGTGTATTGTACTCATGTGGGAGACTCTAGAATTTACTGGATTACCAAGAAAAGTTGTCATCAAATTACCATAGATGATGATTTAGCCTCACGAGAAGTAAGACTGGGTTATGCAGTATATCGAGATGCTCTTCAATATCCTTCCGCAGGAGCTTTGATTCAAGCTTTGGGTATGCGAGACTCCGCTATGTTACACCCTAATGGCAAACATTTTGTGATTGATGATGACGGTATTTTGTTACTTTGTAGTGATGGTTTGAGTGATTTTGATCGAGTAGAACAATATTGGCATAGTATCATTGTTCCTGTATTAAAGGATCAAGTTGATATTAAACAAGCGGTTCAAAGATTGATCAAAATTGCTAACGAACGAAATGGTCACGATAATGTCACGATCGCTCTAATGTATTGTAAAGTCAATCCTAAAGCTGACATCTTCCTTACTCCTATACCCTGGTCAAGAGTAGAATCTGCTATAGAAGAATCTATAATGTGGTGTGAGATAAATCTGAATGATGATATTTTACCTGACACTAAACCTTTTGTCGAAGAATCCCCAACAACCTTACAAAAAACCATCAGAGTAGCTAAAAAATCTAAATCGCTTTGGTGGAAGCTTATTGTAGTAGGATTAATTATTTCAGTTAGTGCTAGTCTCTTATTTTATGTTTTACCCAAAATCACTAACAAACAAAATCAAGGTGATAGTTCAGAACAGCTTGACCTTCCTATTGAGCCTGATTCCATTAATCAAGATGATTCCCTAAATCCTTAATATATTCCGATCTAGTACCATTAATCGCGGTCTTTTGCCTTAACTTACATTTATTAGGCAAAATGTCATTGGCGGATACATTGGTAAAGACAAAAAACAATAGGCTGAACATTATGAGTTATCGTATGAAGCGTAGTGCTTACGCAGATACCTATGGCGCAACGACAGGCGATCGCGTAAGATTAGCAGATACGGAATTATTTATTGAGGTAGAACGGGACTATACTACCTATGGGGATGAAGTAAAGTTCGGTGGTGGTAAAGTAATCCGCGATGGAATGGGACAATCTCCTATCTCTAGAGAAGATGGGGCGGTAGATACGGTAATTACCAACGCTTTAATCTTAGATTGGTGGGGAGTTGTCAAAGCGGATGTAGGAATTAAAGACGGAAAGATATTTAAAATTGGGAAAGCAGGAAACCCCTATATTCAAGATAATGTGGATATTATTATCGGTGCTTCCACAGAGATCATCGCTGGAGAAGGAATGATCCTGACTGCTGGAGGTATTGATAGCCATATTCATTTTATCTGTCCCCAACAAATCGAAACGGCGATCGCATCTGGCATTACTACTATGATAGGAGGTGGTACAGGACCAGCAACAGGAACAAATGCTACTACCTGTACTCCTGGTGCATGGCATATGTGGCGGATGTTACAAGCTGCGGATGCTTTCCCAATGAATTTGGGCTTTTTAGGTAAGGGAAATAGTGCCAAACCAGAAGCCTTAGTTGAACAGCTTTTAGCTGGTGCGATGGGTTTAAAACTCCATGAAGACTGGGGGACAACTCCTGCTGCTATTGATACTTGTTTATCTGTCGCAGATGAATATGATGTTCAGGTAGCCATTCATACCGACACTCTTAACGAGGCTGGTTTTGTAGAAAATACGATCGCTGCTTTTAAAGACAGAGTAATTCATACTTATCATACCGAAGGTGCAGGAGGAGGACACGCCCCAGATATTATTAAAGTCTGCGGACAGAGTAATGTGTTACCTTCTTCCACTAACCCCACTCGCCCCTTTACCGTTAATACTTTAGAAGAACATCTCGATATGTTGATGGTATGTCACCATCTAGATAAAAACATCCCTGAAGATGTGGCTTTTGCCGAATCCCGTATTCGTCGAGAAACCATTGCAGCCGAAGATATCTTACACGACTTAGGGGCATTCAGTATGATTGCTTCCGACTCTCAAGCTATGGGAAGAGTGGGAGAAGTCATTATCCGCACCTGGCAAACTGCCCATAAAATGAAACTACAACGAGGCGTACTCCCCTCTCCTGTGGGGGAGAGGTCAGATAATTTCCGCGCTAAACGCTATATTGCGAAATACACCATTAATCCTGCTATTACCCACGGTATTGCTGACTATGTTGGTTCAATAGAAGCAGGGAAACTCGCCGATCTCTGTCTCTGGAAACCAGCCTTTTTCGGGGTTAAACCAGAAATAGTTATTAAAGGAGGTGCGATCGCCTGGTCGCAAATGGGGGATCCTAATGCTAGTATTCCTACACCTGAACCTGTATATATGCGTCCTATGTTTGGTAGTTTCGGGGGTGCGATCGCTGCTACTTCCCTAACTTTTGTTTCTCAAGCTAGTTTAGAGGCGGAAATTCCCCAACAAATAGGCTTACAAAATGCTGTGGTTGCTGTTAGTAATACTCGCAATTTAAGCAAAGCAGATTTAAAATTAAATGAAGCTACACCCCATATTGAAGTTAATCCAGAAACCTACGAAGTAAGAGCAGATGGGGAGCTTTTAACCTGCGAACCTGCATCAGAATTACCTGTGGCGCAAAGGTATTTCTTGTTTTAGTTTAACTTGTCAGGATAATTGATTAATTAATTGTACCTATTTTTTATTTATTATCACGCAGAGTCGCAGAGTCGCAGAGGGAATTAATAATAATTAATAATTATGAATCCAGAGCTAACAACAGAAATATTGATTCAAGAAGCTGCAATTTTTTCCGAAGCAGAAAATAAACACAATGAACTATCTTTATATGGGATTACTGATGGTAAAGCTGTTGGTACTTATTTAGAAAAAAAATTCAAAGATTATTGTAAATAATCTTATCAATACGAGATTGGTAATGCAGCATCAGGAATTGATTTTCCTAGTCTGGATGTAGATATGAAAGTTACCAGTATTAGACAGCCTCAGTCTTCTTGTCCTTTTAAATCTGCTTGTCAAAAAATTTATGGGTTAGGATATAATTTACTAATTTTTGTTTATCAGAAACAAGATGATTCTGAAAGCAAGACATCTCAGCTATTAATCCAGAATACGATATTTGTTAGTAAAGAACGTACCGCAGACTATCAGATGACTCGCGGAATATTAGAAATATTAGCAAGAGATGGTAATCAAGATGATTTGATGGCTTTTATGTTTGACCGCAATTTACCAGTAGATGAAATAGAAGCTAGCAATATAGCAGAAGCTATACTAAATAATCCTCCTCAACAAGGTTATTTAACTATATCAAATGCTTTACAGTGGAGGCTGCAATACCGTCGTGTTATTCAGCAAGCAGGAGAAGTTGATGGTATCTATAAAATTAGATAATAATTAGTGCAAATATGAGACAAAAAAATCAATATAAAAAACAAGAATTTGGGGATTTTCAAACGCCTTATGAATTAACTCAAAAAATCTCGCGACTCCTGAAAAATCTTGATATTAATCCTCAGTCTATAATAGAGCCAACTTGTGGCAAAGGTAATTTTATTTTATCGGCTCTTAACACTTTTGATGAACTACAAAGTTGTATAGGAGTAGAAATTAACTCAGCACATCTTCAAGAATTGTCTAATAATCTTACACATCATCAAAAGTCATCTATAGTCAATCTTATTAATGATAGTTTCTTTGAGCTTGACTGGAATCAAATCTTAGAAGCAATACCTAAGCCATTTTTGATTTTAGGTAATCCTCCTTAGATCACAAATTCTAAATTAGGAAATATTCACAGTAATAATTTACCTAAAAAATCTAACTTTCAAGGATATAAAGGATTAGAAGTATTAACAGGAAAAAGTAATTTTGATATTTCAGAATGGATGCTACTGCAACATTTACAATGGCTGAAAAAATATCCAGGTACAATAGGTATGCTGTGTAAAACTTCGGTAGCACGTAAAGTATTAACCTACGCTTGGAAACATAATTATGATATTGATGATAGTAAGATGTATCAAATAAATACTGCTAAGTATTTTAATGCTTCCGTAAATGCTTGTATGTTGATTATCAAATCTAATAAAAACAAATCTAAAAAACAATGTTGGTATTATCATGATTTAGATAGTAAAGAACAATCTAACATTTTTAGTTATCAAGATTCACAATTAATAGCAAATACGACCCTATATCAAAAAACCAAACATTTACAAGGACAAGATTCATTGATGATACAGTTTATTTTTTATCTTGTAAAACTGAAGCAGAAGCAATCTTTTTATCAGAAATTTTAAATTCATCAGTAGCCTATGATTTTTTTCAATCAATGATTTTTTGGGATAATAAAAGACCAATTACCATTGAGTTACTTAAAAAATTAAATTTAAGAAAATTATCTCAAGTAATGAAACGAGAAGCTCAATATAACGAACAAATTAGCTTAAAATGCGATCGCAGATAAAAGAGAAGATATTGAAGACTTACAAGACTTGCAAAAAGCAAAAATAAACCTGATAGATGTCTTGAAAAAGCAATAAAATAGCTGGAGTTAAATTAAATAGCTCCAGCTTATTCACTAATTTGTTAACCAAAGATTAGGGAATCATTCCAAGTTGTACTAAAATTTATCATTTTCTTGTTAGCGTACTTCCCCCCCCTTATTAAGGGGGGTTGGGGGGGATTGGTCTTTGCGTCTTTGCGTCTTTGCGCGAACCCCTCCCTTATTAACAAAAAGTAATTTAATTGTGTTGAATCAGATTTTT
>JAAUYH010225598.1_pt1 | contig 25865 bp, 13 predicted proteins | sample 7278061 | NCBI WGS metagenome assembly JAAUYH01 (sample SAMN14350203, study PRJNA611818) | marine sediment metagenome | isolation source: surface marine sediment (0.6m) | place: French Polynesia: Moorea | collected 2018-08 | reverse complement strand
TTTCAAAGAAGTAAAGTCCCGTTAAAAGGCAGTGGATGGGTGGATGGGTGGATGGGTGGATGGGACTGCAGCTCCCTGAGCTAAGCTGTTTGCTCAAGGTACTGATTGACATCTTCGATGATGCGAGTAAGTTCGGCTTCTGTCGTCAACCGGATGCGATCATCCCGCACCGTAATCAAAACTTTTGCAGCAAAGGGACTGGGCCAAATATTGGGATTACAGAACACTTCTAGGAAAATTTCTCCTGTGTGCTGATATTCCATCGGTTTTTCCGGCTTTCTCACTCCACCCGCGCCGGACTTCGCTGCGATCGCTTTCAAACTCGCCACTAATTCCGCAAGCGCCGCCTTCAATCCCCGAGCCGATTCCGGAGAAAAATTGAATCTAACCGAGCCCTGAAGCAGGTTTAATGTAATCTGCGAAGACATTTCTAGACATCAATACAACATTGGTCATTGTCTCATTGAGCGGGAAGGGGAGGGAGGGGAGATGGGGAGAGATAGGGGAGATGGGGAAGATGGGGGAGCAGGGGAGGAAAAAAGCGCGCGCTAGTAGATCTCGTAGGATGTGTATAGCCCAAGGGTCATCTCAGACCTTGGACTTGGCGCGTTAGGCTTCGCTAACGGTGCCCTACGCCTATGCCAATGCCTCATTTTAGGTTTGTTTTCCCCAATCCTCACTCTCCCCCCATCTCCCCATCTCCCCATCTCTCCATCCTCCCCATCTCCCCCATCTTCTCCTCCCCATCTCCCCATCTTCCCCATCTCCCCCATCTAGACCTAACCGCTAACCACCTACTCCCACTCAATCGTTCCAGGCGGCTTGGAGGTAATGTCGTAGACCACACGATTGACGCCGTCGACTTCGTTGACGATTCGATTGGATATTGTCTCTAGCAGGTCGTAGGGGACTCTCGCCCAATCTGCCGTCATGCCGTCTTCGCTGGTAATCAGCCGTAGCACAATGGGGTGGGCGTAGGTGCGTTGGTCGCCCATGACGCCCACGCTACGGACGGGCAGAAGGACCGCAAAGGCTTGCCAGAAATCGTTGTACATTCCCTGCTGGTTAATTTCATCCCGGACGATAAAATCGGCGTCACGCAGAATATTCAGGCGTTCTGGAGTCACTTCGCCAATGATCCGGATAGCTAAACCAGGACCGGGGAAAGGGTGACGCTTTACGATTTCCTTGGGCAGTCCAATGGACAGCCCCACCTTACGCACTTCGTCTTTAAACAGCTTACGTAGCGGTTCAACCAGCTTGAATTGCAAGTCTTTAGGCAAGCCGCCGACGTTATGGTGGCTCTTGATTTTGACGGCTACCCGTTCGCCCGTTTGCGGATCGACATTGGTGTCGGCGGATTCAATCACGTCTGGGTAAAGTGTCCCTTGGGCCAGGTAATCGAAGGGACCGAGGCGTTTTGATTCTTCTTCAAATACGCGAATGAATTCGTGGCCGATGCGCTTGCGCTTTTCTTCCGGGTCCGTGACCCCCGCAATCTGCTTCAGGAAGCGCTCACGGGCGTTCACATACTGCACTGAAATGTGGAACTTTCGTTCAAACATTTCTACTAACCGCTCGGGTTCGTACTTACGCATAAAGCCCTGGTCAATGAAAACGCAGGTGAGTTGGTCCCCAATCGCCCGGTGCAGTAAGAAGGCGAGGGTTGAAGAGTCTACACCGCCAGAGAGGGCCAGCAACACCCGCTTATCTCCCACCTTAGCTCTCACTTCCCGAATAGATTCTTCTACAAAGGCTTCGGTGGTCCAGGTGGGTTCACAGTCGCAGATGTGATAGACAAAGTTGCGAATGAGGGCGAGGCCGCATTCTGAATGCACCACCTCCGGGTGGAACTGGACGCCGTAGAGCTTGCGCTCATGATCCGCGATCGCGGCGCAAGACGTATTATCGGTATGGGCCAGAATCTCAAACCCATCGGGTAGTTGGGTCACCGAGTCGCCATGACTCATCCACATGGTGGACTTATCTTCGACATTTGTTAGCAGGTCAGTGGGATCGTCAATAGTCAACGATGCTTTGCCATACTCCCCACGGTCTGCGCGTTCAACCAAGCCCCCCAACTGTTTCACCATCAGTTGCATGCCGTAGCAAACGCCCAGAACTGGAATGTTCAAATTCCAAATTTCTGGATCGCATTTGGGCGCCATCGCGTCGTACACTGAGTTGGGCCCGCCCGAAAGAATAATCCCTTGAGGGTTTAGCTGACGCAGTTGCTCAGCGGTAGTGCGGTAAGAAAGCACCTCAGAATAAACTTGAGTCTCCCGAATACGTCGGGCGATCAGTTCGGAATACTGAGAACCAAAATCCAAAATGACGAGCATCTGGCGGTTTAATCCTTTAAGAATAGAAGATTCTTGGACTTGGCTTTGTTCGATCTGGAGGGTCACGGGCGAATCCTGATTCGTACTTGAGGTTGACAAATAAATCGAATTTAAAAAAGAAGGCCCTAAGCCGATCAAAAATCAAGGTTTATAGGAGAAATTGCGCACCGTCCAATCAGGGAGTACCCGATTAACATCAGTGCTGATGCGAAATAAATTGAAAAAAAGTAAAAAATATTTTATCTAGCGTACCAGACTTGGGGAAGTAGGGTAGCGGCAATCTCACTCGTAATAATTATCTGACGGCTCCGATCAAAGAGCGCCGACCCAACCACAACCCGACGCTCACTATGGGCTTGGATGTAAGCTTGCGCCCGTTGATCAATTCGCCCAGCGATCGCGCCGTAAACCGCCTTCACCCAATTCTGACCGGGGGTTTGATCCAACCCTCTCAAATGGGTAAGACTCGCCTCCGCCGTTTTGCTCGCCAGAATAGTTTGAATATCAGCGGTGGGCAGTCCCAAACTGGCGCAATGAGCAGCCAATATCTCCTGGCGGCCGTCGGCTAAGTGATGATGGGTATGGAAAATTCCCCCCGCCAGTTTAATCAGTTTGCCGTGATAGCCAAACAAGACAAGACTACTCACTCCCTGTAACCCCGCTTCCACCAGCATTGGGCCGAGCCAATTGGCAGTCTTTATTCGTCGATCCGGTTCAACCCCAAGCTGAACCGCTAAATCCAGACCATTTTCCCCGACACAGAAAACCAGGGTGTTATAAATCGCCGCCTTTTGCCGCAATTCCGACCGAAATATATCGAGTTGCCCCGGGGCGCTGAGGGGCTGAGATATCCCGGTAGTTCCCAATAGGGAAAGCCCCTCAACCACCCCAAAAGCAGCATTTGAGGTGCGCTGGCCCAAAGCCCGCCCCTCCGGCAAAATAATCGTCACCCGAATCGTTTCTCCCGGGGATAAAACTTGGCTCAGATTTTCCCGCAGCAATCGTTCCGCATAGGCGTAGATAGCGGCTTTATCCCCCGCCGTCGTTTGTCGACCGATCCCTTCTCCTCCCTGCAATTGAATGGGTTCGGTCTGATGCTCGTCCCCCCTAGCCACAACCGCCCAAATGGGAGTATTGCGCGTCAAATCCAAATTATCCCCCGGATCACTCCGGGTGATCGCTAGTACAGACCCATCTGGCAACTGCGCGACTTGCTCAACCGGAATCTCAGCGGTTTCGGCCGGTTCAATTAAGTCCACCGTCACCGCCGTTAGGCTATCGACTGGCTGGTGGAGATGGCGCAGGGCTGCGATCGCCGCCGCACAGGCAAACACAGGTAGAGTATAGCCAGGACGGGGCCGTCTAAACTGAGGTTCTGTAGCGTGGGCCATACTTTAGAAATAAAAAGGTTGCTAAACTAATGGCATGAATCGCGTTGACTACCTTCGAATTAGCCTAATTGATCGCTGTAACTTCCGGTGTCAGTACTGTATGCCGGAGGGGGCCGATCTGGAGTATGTAAAACAGCAAAATTGGTTGACCTACGAAGAGCTACTGACCTTGCTTCAATCGGTCTTCATGCCATTAGGATTCAATCGGTTTCGCTTGACCGGCGGGGAACCGCTATTGCGTCCAGGGATGGTGGATTTAGTGAGAGCGATCGCCGCCCTGCCTCAAACCCAAGATTTGTCCTTGACCACCAATGGATTTCTGCTGGCGGGGATGGCCCAATCTCTTTATGATGCAGGATTGCGGCGAATCAATATCAGTTTAGATTCCCTTGACCCCGACACCTTTCAACAGCTTGTCGGCGGCCGAGGGCGCTCCCGTTGGCATGAGGTTTGGCAGGGTATTCAGGCCGCCCACCGCATCGGCTTTTCGCCGCTGAAGCTGAATGTCGTCGTCATCCCTGGCGTCAATGACCATGAGGTGTTAGACCTGGCGGCGCTGACCCTGGATCAGCAGTGGCATGTGCGGTTTATCGAGTTTATGCCGATTGGGGACCCCTGGTTATTCTCCAATCGAGGGTGGGTGAGTTCAGAAGATCTGCGGCGACGTATCCGCGATCGCTGGGGTTTGACGGAGTCTCAGGTGCTGGGCAATGGCCCCGCCGATGTCTTCAAAATTCCAGGCGCCAAGGGTACTTTGGGATTTATTAGTCAGATGTCGGAGTGCTTTTGCGATCGCTGCAACCGCATGCGCCTGTCAGCCGATGGTTGGCTGCGCCCTTGCTTACTCAATGAAACTGGCCAAATAGACCTCAGAACTCCTCTGAGGCAAGGAAAATCATTGGCGGATATCCGCGACCAAGTGGCGGAATTATTGGCCGCCAAACCGGATATTAATTATAAACAGCGAGAATCTGGCGTAACGGGGTCTGGAGCTTATAGCCGCACCATGTCACAAATTGGCGGCTAGAGATTTCAAAGCAAAAACCTTCCAGCTGACGGGCCAGAAGGCTTCTGAAAACTTTATGCCGCGCGGTAAGAAGCGACCAGATATAACCATTGCTTGGATAAACGAGTAAACTCGCTTGGTTTGTGAAACCAGAAGCTTACGCCTGACGAGAATAGTACTCCACAATCAGCAGCTCGTTGACGTTCAGAGCAACCCATTCCCGATCAATAACACCGTTCACCTTACCCGTAAGCTTTTCCTTATCGAACTCAAGGTGACTGGGAACATTGGCCAAGCCCGGAAACTGTAAGTTGGTTTCCACTAGCTTGCGGGAAACGTCCTTATCCCGAACACTTACTACATCTCCAGGACGGCAGTTGTAGCTAGGAATGCTAACCATACGGCCATTCACGGTTACATGACCATGATTGACCAGTTGTCGAGCAGAAGGAATGGTGGGAGCCATGCCTAACCGAAAAATAGTATTGTCCAACCGCATTTCCAATAGCTGCAACAATACCTGCCCTGTAGAGCCGCCCGCCCGCCGCGATTTCTTCACATAGCGTAGGAGCTGCTTCTCCGTTAGGCCATAGTTATAACGAAGCTTCTGCTTTTCTTCTAGACGAACCGCATACTCTGATTTCTTCTTACGATCCTGGCCATGCTGACCAGGCGGATACGCTTTTCTAGGAGCTTTGCGGGTAAGCCCCGGTAATTCCCCCAGTCTGCGTACAACCCTGAGGCGAGGGCCTCTATATCGCGCCATTTAGTTTTCTCTCCATAGGATATCTATCCAAAAGCTTTATTTTACTCTCTATGTCAACTTATTGACATCCTTTTTGTAAAAAAAGCAGAATTTTTTGTAAAGTTCAGAAATCGGTGGTTCTCGCCAAACAAAAGAGGCAGATTATCTTTGTTGTTTATGGGGCTTCTCAAAGAAGCAGCCGGATGGACTCTCGTCATCAAGACGCCCCATAACTTGTCAACCTGTAGAAAGGGGTCGAGCCGACTCTCTGCTAACAGTAGGCGCCGTTATTCCGATAACAATGGAATGTTGTCGATACCGGTATCAGTGATAGATTGACGCAGAGCAGCCCCAACTCTTCTTCTCCTAGTATTAACTTTGGCGGTTACCAGGGTGGCAAAGGCGACAGCATCAGAATTGACGTCTAAAGCCTCCAAACTTACATTTTCAAGAGTATCACAGGCAAGATGGTAACAAGGGTCGTACTGTTCTCCAGCAGTCCCCCCCCATAGACTGACGTCTTCCTCAGTTTTGATTTCTTCGGCTCCCGTGAAGAGCCCTCCAGCCGGGATATCGAACTCGATGAATGCGGCATAGTCCGACCGACCACTGAAATCAGTGCCCTTAAAGGGTAAATCTCGGTCAATATAGAAACTTTCAAACAGTTGTTCGATCTCAGCTGAGCCTTCTGGACCTGGGCCCGCGCCGACCCCGTCAGAATCATCACCGTCGTAGATGGAGTAGACATAGTTGGGCGAGGCAATCATATCGAAGTTAAGGTATAAAGCTATCCGCTGGAGCTCCGATTCAGAAAGCCTATCGACGTACTCCTGTGAGCCAAGCAGACCCAGCTCCTCAGCGCCCCACCAAGCAAAGCGCACTGTATTGTCGAACCGCGCTCTACTCATTTGTAAAGCGACCTCTAATATAGCTGCTGAGCCGCTACCGTTGTCCTGAATACCTGGTCCCTCCTGAACTGAGTCAAGATGCGCACCGACCATAACAACGTCGCCTTTACTTCTACTCGGTAGTTCGGCAATCACGTTATAAGTTATCCGATCCTCAGGCGGATCGACCACAATTAGAATTTTAGAACCGCTTTGCGACAAGTCTACGCCATCAGCAAAACTTGCCCCAACGACTGGAATTCCCAGATTGCTGGGACTGCCATCCGGCAATGTTGAGGCATTGCCAGCAATCAGATCCTGTCTTGTCGGACTGTTGCCCTGGTTGAAAATAATAACCGCTTCGGCTCCGGCCGCTTCTGCATTAGTCGCCTTGACTGAAAAAAAGCAAGAACCACGCTGAATCAGGGCGATATCATTTGGTCCAGAAAAGTCTAGTCCATCAAAGTCAGAGACTTCGCAGCCACTGCTTGAGGTAGATGGGTCGGCAGGCCAGGATGAATTTCCTAACGCCAGGTCAACAGGAATGACTGTCCCTCTCTTAATCCTTCCAGAGCCAGAACCAATAAAAACCCCTGTCTGGTAGTTTTTAGCCGGTGCAGGTTCAACCCGCGCTAGAGTCGGCAATGGAAAGAATTCAAAAGTGAATGCCTGAAGCTCGACATCATACCCCTCTTCTTCCAAGGTGTCTTTGATGTAGTCAACAGTAGCGTCGTACCCAGGAGTTCCAGAAGCACGCACCCCCTCATTTTCATCAGCTATAGCCTGAAATGCTGATAAATGCTTGTATACGTTTGAGACAGTCACACATTCAAGCAGTTTTGCCGCCGTATCATTGATCCGATCTTCACAGTTTGGTCCACCCTCCCTTTCTTCATCATCATCAGGATCACTTATAGAATCTAGGTTGACGCAGGAGCCATCGCTCAAAATAATGAAGTTGCCACTCTCAGGGCAGTCTCGAGCTTCTGCTTTTTCCGTTTCTTGCTCTACAACTAAACCTACACCAGCAATGCTCAAGAGACAGGTTGAAATTGCCAACAATTTCCTCATGGGTAAATCTTCCCTGTTTAAGTTTGAATCTATCCACTTACTCACCCAGATATGGATCAATCAAACCAGATCTTCGAAGGAGGAAACTGTTAAGTTTTTGCTAGATTCAACGTATGGAATTTAAGTTGATAAACCTCTTAAGGAGATGACAGAAAATAATATCCTAATTCAAATGGATATGATGGCCATAAACTAATGCATATAGTCTAAAAAAATAGAAATTTATTTAATGACTAATCCTTCGAGAAAAAGACTGATAATTTGTAATATTAACAATCAATAAATTAAGATGACAGGAGATTTCCAGGAAATGATTTATTGCTTTTAGAATGCGGTATAGCCCAAAGGTCATCTAAGAAAAGCGAAGCGTAACGCACCGCAGTGTTGGTATTTTTATCACCCTACAATTAGCCCTGTGGAGAGGTTGCATACAACCTCTCCACAGGGTTTGAGTCTCTAGACTTGTTAACTAACCAGGGATAGGACGCTGGTCTCTGCTCACTCAAGCAATGACCAATAGCCGATGATCACCCTTATTGGACAAAGCTCTACAATTCGCCTCATTCCTAAATCCAATATCCAATATCCAGAATTTTTAAACTTCCACTCTCATTCATTGGCTATAAAGGGGATCATTCCAATCCTCTTGCCGACCGGGAGGCCTTGATTGGATGGAATTCATGCCATAGGTTCCAGGCCGCCAAATAGCTCGTCTACTAGACCGATTTTTCTCCTTGACTAGTTTTTTAATCTCTTCCACCGCGCCTGTCCATGACAGGTCAGGTTGTTGGAGGAGGTCACGAATTTCTTGAAGGGCAGTCTGAGATTCTTCATTTTCTTGACTGTCGTCCTTTTCCGAAGAACTTAATGGATTCGAGCACCGAATCGGATCCGCTTGAACCGCTGAAAAAGCCTGACGCACCCCTGTCGCAATATTTTTCTGGAATTCCTTTTCAGCCTTCATGCGCTGATATCGCCACCCTCTTTCACTCGAAGCGTAGAGTGAAGGCAATCGGTTCAATGCATAGGTTTCAACTTCGAGACTGCGGATATACATAGCCAGCTTAGGCGGCAGTTTACTCAGTTGCCGATCAACTTCCTCCGCCACCAAAAATTCCATCACATTTTTATAGCCCCGATATTCAGCTAGTTGAATTGAATTCATGACGAGTTCAACCTCCATGTGAGTCGTAGATGTCTTATATAGATTTTGGGCTTCCTCACCAAGGGGGCGATGCTCATCACAGATACAGTATGGTCTGCTGAACAAAACTTCAGAGCCTCTGAGCACTGGGCGAAAGCAAATCAAAGTGCAACTTTTTATACTTGCAACAATTTATTTACCTATATGGTGCCCAGAACGATGAGCTTATAATCATTTTGTAGTCTTCAAAACCGCAACAGCCAACTGTATCAGGACTATTTAAGCGTTAAAAGACAAATCATCGCCACCACTGTCACCAACAGTCTGCAAGCGTAATCAATGATTTAATCGTTATCTCTCATTTTTACATGCTGAATTCACCATCAAGACATTTGAGAAGAAGTTTGCTTAAAGTTGCACGCTGAAATCATAAAATTTCGATAAAGTGCAAGACGCTTGCTCAGCCCTTCACGCTGATCAGCGGATATTCAGCTTCAATCGGGGGGAAATCTCAAGCCAGCGGATGTAGCCATCACCGTTAAAAGAGCTGATAAGACCTGTAATTTTGCCAAAAACCCCCTCAACAAATAGTGGCATTTTTGAGGGGGTTTTGACGAATTTGATGTGTTGCAAACTTTGCCAAATCGTACTTCTCAACCGATGGCGACCAGCCCACTTGCGAAGTACGATTTGTTACAAACGTTCCCAAAGCGCAGGAACAACAGACGGTGACCAATCTGCTTGCGAAGTATGAGATTGTCGACATCGATAAGTCACACCGCCAACAGTCACAAGGTCGCCCGTTTGGTAACTCACACCCACTTGCCATGACGTGGGAGTGGTTATTGGTGCTGAAGTGGGAGTAGGTATTGGCGTCGGTGTCGGCGTCGGTGTTGGTGTTGGTGTTGGACTTGGCGGTGTCCCACCATTGCCAATAACAACATCACTGGCGGAATAGAATGCTTCACTAGGCGAATCGGTACGCTGCCAAACACTGTAAATAACGTGTTTGGCAGTCCTTTGAGGCAACATAACCGAAATGTTGGTTATAGGTTCGCTGGGACGGTAGCCTATGTCTGCAAGGAGGGTCAAGCTGTCCCACGTTAATGGCTGTGCAGGATCCCAATCAGCATTTGTGATATAAACCCAATAATGGGAGCATCCCACTTTCGTAAAAACACTGAGGGAACGGCCTCAATCTCTTATTTACAGCCATATCTCCTGCCTAAAAGTTAGAGTGAATAACTGTCGCTTCGCGTAATTTTCCAGGGTTATGGGAAATAAAGGAAAAGCAGGCAAAGACTTGTCACAGTCTTTGCCAAAGCGCAGGCACAACGGACGGCAACCAGTTTGCCTGCGCAGTATGAGCTTGTCGGCACCGATAAGTCAATCCATCGGCGGTAACGATGTCGCCTACTCGATAACTCACGCCTGGTCTCCATGAAGTTGGCGTCGGGGTTGGCGTGGGCGTCGGGGTTGGCGTTGGTGTTGGCGTGGGCGTCGGGGTTGGTGTTGGTGTTGGCGTGGGCGTGGGCCCACCGTTGCCAAAGTAAACATCGCTAGCCGAATAGAATGCTTCAGCACTATCAGACCGTTGCCAAACACTGTAAATGACATGTCTGCCGGTTCTGTTAGGCAACGTTATCGGAATGTTGACAGTGAATTCGGCTGGGCTTGGGGCCGTTCGGACAAGGCGGGTCAGGCTTCCCCAAGTTAATGGTTTTGTCGGATCCCAGTCAGCGTTCGTGATGTAAACGTCAAAGTAAGCGGTGGCGTGAGCAGCCGTATTCGTCCAATGGTATAGGGGCCAGGAGAAACCTGCTCTGCGGTCCAATCTGCTCTAACTTGGTCCATTCCGCCATATTTTTGGGGTCGACCGCCGCTGGCGAGAGTTCCATCCGGAATAATCGCCTGATGGTTGCCATTGGCCGCTGCTTGGTTGATCTCATTCCAATCGTACAACGCCTGTGTGCCGTATAAGGCGACAGCATCAGTGCACGCAGGTGAATCGGGGGATTCGGGACCTTCCTGATAACATCTCCATATACGGCTGGGAGGACTCGTCACTGTGCCATGTGCGAATGCAGGTTGGATTTCAAGGAAAAGCGCGAAAGCGCACACAAGTGATGTTGTTACTTGCTTCACGATGGATCCTCCAATGAACAAATCGAGAGTTTTTTGCTCTAGGGTGACTTGTCTGCCCACTAGAGCGTCATTGGCGCTTACTCCAAGGGAAGGAATTTGTTGGGACGATTCTTGGTTCATGCAAATGTCTTTAAACGTCATTTGGTAAACGGAAAAATTCATTTAAGGCAGATCGGTAGACTCCCATGAGAAAGCTTTAGGCAGAGTTGCAAGAGGTTCCAGCGCTTTCATACTTATGCATATATATTGTATGATTCTGCAAATGTTTTCTAGAGCCCACATTCCACAAGCTGTATTGTCACACGCAGGTGTTAATTCCAGAAGCATCTAAGCCCAATAGCTTTGGCTCCAACATACTTAATGTATGTCGACCTAAAAGGCTATTCAACCCCATATAAAGGTGTTTCGAAAAAATGAATCGGCCTCAAAAACAAATGGCTGCGACCGTTGGAAACTTGTTCATTATTCTCATGGTGGTGTCTGACTGGGCCAAAGCGTGCTCTAACTCTGCTCGCTTCGGTCGATTAACCTCTGCTAACCTCTTCCTTAACCACGAGTGGTTTTGGCCTTGAAGCGCTGTAAGCGAAGGGCGTTGGTCATCACAGAAACAGAACTGAAAGCCATCGCCGCTCCAGCAATCATCGGATGGAGCAGCCAACCTAACAAGGGATAGAGAATACCCGCTGCAATAGGGATGCCCGCAATGTTGTAAACAAAGGCGAAAAATAGGTTTTGGCGAATATTTCGAATGGTGGCTTGACTCAGTTGGATAGCGGTGATGATGCCCCGCAGATCGCCAGAAATAAGTGTGAGGTCACTGGCTGCAATCGCCACATCCGCCCCGGAGCCAATGGCAATACCAACGTCAGCTTGAACCAACGCTGGGGCGTCATTAATCCCATCGCCTACCATCGCCACGATTTTGGACTGACCGCCCGTGACTTCACGCAACTCCTGTATTCCTCCACTTCGCCAATCCCCGGCTTCTCCACCCTGCAGAAATTTCACCACAGCTGCTTTCTGGTCAGGACGGACCTCGGCGAATACTCGCTCGATTCCAATTTCCCGAGCGATCGCCTCAGCGGTTTGGCGATTATCCCCGGTCAGCATCACTACCTCCAGTTTCATTTTTTGGAGAGCCCTAACAGCTTCAAAGGATGAAGGTTTAAGGGCGTCTGCAATCCCGATTAGACCTTCCAGCTGTCCGTCAACCGCAATCCAGGCGGTGGTTTTCGCTGCCGCTTCCCAAGCTCGCCGCTGGGCTTGCAGGGGTTGAGTCTCGATCCCCAAGCTATCCATCCACCGTTGGGAGCCAATTTGAACCAGTCGGTTGGATACCCTCCCCTGAACTCCCATACCAGGTGTTGCTGTAAAGGCGTGAACATCTGGCAAAGGAAATTTTACTCCTTGTGATTGAGCATACTGAACAACGGCTGCCGCCAATGGATGTTCCGACACCCGTTCGACTGACGCCGCTAGCCTGAGGATTTCTATTTCATTGCTATTGGCGGTTCCCCTGACTGTTGCATAATTAGTCACGGTGGGCTTTCCAACCGTCAATGTCCCCGTTTTATCCAACACGACCGTCTGTAGCTTATGGGCCAGCTCCAGACTTTCAGAGCCTTTAATCAAAATGCCGTTTTCAGCTCCCTTCCCCATACCCACCATGATTGAGGTGGGTGTGGCCAATCCTAACGCACAGGGACAGGCAAAAATCAAAACCCCAACAGTTGCGAGCATTGCCAGGGTCGGGGCGCCCATGATGTTGAACCAAATGACAAATGTGATAATCGCGATCGCAATCACAACGGGGACAAACCAACTCGTTACCTGGTCCACCAGTCTCTGAATAGGAGCCTTCGATCCCTGGGCGTCTTGCACCAGCTGAATAATCTGCGCCAGCAGCGTGTCCTTACCGACGCGTGAGGCCCGAAACTTGAAACTGCCGGTCTTGTTGAGGGTCGCGCCAATCACCTCGTCCCCAATCTGCTTTTTAACCGGCATCGGTTCTCCCGTCACCATCGACTCATCAACTGTGGAGGCGCCCCCAACAACAGCGCCGTCGACTGGGATTTTCTCTCCCGGACGAACAACAATCACATCACCCACCATGACGCTCTCAAGCGGCAGGTCAATCTCCTCACCGGCGCGAATCACACGGGCTGTTTTAGCCTGCAATCCCATCAGTTTGTAAATCGCTTCGGAGGTTCGGCCTCGGGCGCGATTTTCTAGCAGACGGCCCAGCAGGATAAGAGTAATAATAACGGCCGCGGTTTCGTAGTAAACATCTGGCTGTAGCCCCTGTGATGATAGAAAACTGGGAAAAATAGTGACAAATAGAGAGTAGAGAAACGCGACCCCTGTCCCTAGAGCCACCAGCGTATTCATATCGACAGTGCAGCGATTGAAGGCTTTCCAAGCCTTGACAAAAAAGACTTGGCCGCACCAGATTTGCACAGGCGTCACCAGAATGAGTTGCATCCAAGGATTGTCTATCCAAGTTGGAATCCAGGGAAGGTCTAGCCCTATCATACGGGGCAGCATGCTGGTTACCATTAACCCACTGACGACAGCGCTCACCCTCAGCTTCCGCGTTAGCTCCCGCTGCTCTACTGCACGGGCCGTCTTCTCTGCATCCGCTTGTCCGGTCTCTAATGGTTGAATCGGCTGGGCGGCAAACCCGGCATTGGCCACCGCATCCTGGATTGTTTTCAAATGGGTGCGCTGGGGGTTGTATTGGACAGTGGCCTGCATTGTGGCGAAGTTCACGTTGCAGTCACCCACACCAGAAACACTTCGGATTGATCTCTCGATGACATTGGCGCAGGCGGCGCAGCTCATGCCTGACAAACGAAGATGACTGATCTTCATAAACTAACTCCTCTTGATGCCTACCGCATAAACAGATCTCGATTAGGCGTACAAATCACAGATCACTCTCCGAGTCAGGTGGGAGCCCATACCTTTCCTAGCTGGCTAAAGCGGCTGTAACCATGCCCGCATGGGAATAAATTCCTGCGCCAAGATGATGCGATCGCCAACCTGTAGAACTTGGGCATGCAATTTAAGCCGGGACATTCTAACGGGGCAAGAACACAGGAGACAGGAGACAGAATCCAGTTCTTGACTGACTTCTGTATTCTGTATTCTGTATTCCTTCTCTACTGGATTGTCCCGCTTTAAGTTAGAGCCCGGAATTTGAGTCATCTGACATCGAATCCACCCTCGAGCGCCGAATCACCTTGCCAAAGAACGGAATTATCATCCGATAAGTTGCTGGATTGTGATGCAAAGTAAGACCTGTAAAGGTTTCCGCCTCAGTGGGCGTTCAATTCACCTCGACATTCACCAACGCCACACTTTTCGTATTGAATTCTGAAAATTTCAGACTATCTCTTGAAAGAAAAATCAGCGTCTACCTTATCACCATTAATATCCGTCAAAATAGCCACTTTAAATTCTCCTGTAGCTTGTGTTTCTAGCAAACCGATATAGTGTTCGCCTTCTGCTTCATAATTCAACTTAAGTGTTTCCTTATTTCCATCAGGCGTCTCAACCAAAGCAATTACATCAGCCCCAATAATTGCTTCATGATTTGCATTATTTTCTAAGTGAAAATTCAAGTTAATTCCATGGTCCTTGGATTCTGCTATCAGTTCTAAATGATAGGGGCCTGACATAATTATCTGAGCATGGGCTATGTCAGTATGAATATTGGCGTGTCCATGATGGTGAGAGTCGTGACCCTCATTCATCGTGGTATTTGCCGTTCTGTCAGAAACAGCAGTATTAGTTGCTTGCTCGCCATTTGTACAAGCAATTAAAGAGAAAGATCCGAAAGCAGCTAAAAAGATTAAGATTGTTTGTTTAGCTGAACGCATAATAACCAAAGCCTTGTTGTTGATAAAAGTCCAGATTCGCAATGATTAATTTCCAACTGAAATAAAGGTTTCACCCTCCTTAATAAACTGTCTTGCAGTTAAATGCTCTACCCCTAATCAATAAAATACACAGAGCTACTTTAAGGACAAATCAAAACTCCGAACACAAAAATAATCGCCATACTCAATATCTAGCAAAGAGTTGGAAGGACCTAATTTCATAGACCAAATTTGTTCCTCTATAACTTTTTAAGCTATCCTGCTATATCTTTACCTTAAATTATTCGAAGTAACAAAATAGAGACAATTTCTATTTTATTTCTTCTATATTTTCTGCCTTCCTAAAATCACATAATCCCAACTTGATCGGCTAATCCAATGATTCCCAATACTGTTCGGCCAACATTTTTTCTGGAGCCAATGATGATACATAGAGACGGTACAGTGCAACGTCTCTACAGCCCATTTTCAGGCTTATCCGAACAGTATTGAAGTGACTCCCGATTCCCTCTGTATCCGCATAACAAATCTTGATAGATCTATCCATGCTGCTAGTTGTATATGGGCTCAGGTTTCTTGCCAGCATGATTGATTATGAAATGTCAATTGCGAAGATCGACAAAGTGCATTGAAAAGTAAAAAAAGCCGCACAAAGCTTTAATTCAAAGCTTTGTGCGGCTCCCGTATGAGACTAACCTAACTGATTTCGGGGTTAATGGAGGTTAGACCAAGACATGTTTTTGGGGGTGATCATTTTGGGTCAGTTGAGTAGCGCTCAAGCTCTCTAAAGAAGCCGTCAGGGGGTCCCCCATCTGGCTGCTGGAGTGGGTACTGCCAAGATTGTTGTAATTTAGACTCTGACCGTGATTGATCGCATCCTGAACTGCAGCCATGGGCTGATTTAACCCATCAAACATGGGCTGACTCTCCAGAGGGACACTGGCGGTTTCATTGTCCATCAGTGCATCCGCCGTCCCAGCAGCCATATTGCCTGTCAACAGCTCAGTCGCCGCCTTGTTGATTAAGGAATCGGGACTGTTGCTGTTGAGGTCAGCCGAGGCTTCCCAAAAGAACATGCCGCGCAATCCCTGATCCTTAACGTAGTCAAGTTTATGCCCCAGTGATTCAGTATCCTCATAGGTGCTGAAGATGCCCGATTGAGCGTTGTAGATGTAGGGAACCTTTGCTTGATCGTCCCAATAACGCTGGAAGGAGGAGTCTGTTTGCAACTTGTTGTACAAATCCTTGTAGTCGTAGTTGCCAGCCTCCCAGGTTCCAGGCGCAGCACCGGTAGCCGATTGGTAAAGACCATTATTGGCCGGATTAACTCCCTGCCAAGCACGTCCGTATAGCGCCCCGCCTAAGACCAGCTCATCTGCAGACACGCCAGCGTCGAGGTAACCCTGAATTGTCTGGTCCACGGTGTAAGTATCGCCCGGTTGTCCATAGAGAGCAGCTTGATGGTTGGTCGTTTTGTCCCAAGCTCCATGATAGTCATAGGTCATGACATTGATGAAGTCGGTGTACTTGGCTATCTCCTTCAGTTCAAAGTTGACCATCTTGTCATTGCCCGCAGGCGCAGCGATCGACAACTGATAATCGTGACCGTCTTTGGCTTCCTGAAGCTGGATTTGCTCATCCAACTCTTGCAGCAGTAGCGTGTAGTTGTGTTTGTCTTCAGGACGGTTTATGTTGCCCGCTAGACCTCCTCCGACAGGATATTCCCAATCAATGTCAATACCGTCGAACCCATACCGGACCATAAAATCTACGGCGGACTTGGCGAACTTCTCTCGGGAGGCGTCGGTTAAGGCCGCGTCAGAGAATTCGCTAGATAGCGTCCAACCGCCGATGGAAATCATATTGTGCAGGTTGGGATTCACCGCCTTAAGCTGATTCAGCGCTTCAAAATTACCGGCATAGGCTTTGGGTGTGTTCCAGTCACCGTCTATGCGGCGGTCCGTGGCGGCCCAAGAATCGACAACGCCAACGGTTCCATCCGGAGTGATTTTGGCAAAGCCGTAGAACAGGTGGGTGAGTTTGTCAGCGGGGACATCCGCCACCTCGAAGTTGCGGCCGTAAATTCCCCATTCTGGATAATAAGCTCCCACAATGGGGTCTTTTTTGGAGCTGCCATCCGGTACAGGAGAGGGCGTAGGATTTGTGTCTGGAATCGGAGTCGGATCTGGAATTGGAGTCGGATCTGGCGTTGGAACTGGCGCCGGGATTGGGGTTGGGGCGGCTCCACCGGTATAAGAAAATGCTCCATTCGTTAGGTCAAGGGTGTCAACCTTGCCTTGGACCCTAGCAATCAGTTCATCCTGGGCGCCTGTTTTCAGGTAAATCTCTTGTCCCTGGCTCTGCGGTAAATTATTCAGACGGTAGTCGCTGGCCTTTCCGTGGAGCTTAATTGTGTCTCCTGCTGCAGCGTCAAAATCCTTGATCAGAGCGTAGTCTTGATCGCCAACTGTGTTATCCACGCCATCGTTATAGAACACCTTATCTTTGTTACCTAAGACAAAGATATCTTTACCCTTGCCGCCTTCGAGAGTATCCGTTTCATTTTTTCCAGGCATAGCGGCTTGGGTATCCACGCCGATCAATCGATCGTCACCCTCCCCTCCAGAGATGAAATCGCTGCCTTCTCCCCCTTTAATTACATCTCGGCCTCTTTGTCCATAGAGTCGGTCATCGCCAGCGTCGCCGTAAATTTTATCGCTGCCTTGACCGCCTTTGACCCTATCGTCACCGGCCTTTGCATGAATGATATCGTTGCTGTCGTAGCCAAAGATTTGGTCAGCGCCATCAGTCCCGTTTAAATCATCCTTACCCGAAGTACCCTTAATCACTTGATCAGTGGGGGGTGTGGGGTCGGTAGGCATCGGCATCGGCATCGGCATTGGGTCGGGGCTTGGGCTTGGGGAGTGTCCCCCCGGATGATGATGATGGGGCATTGACGGACCCGCCACATGTCCCGGAATTGGAATACCGTCACGACTAACAATTTGGGCGTCGCTGACAGTGAATCCTAATTGGTTATCCAGGTGATCTTCCCGAACTTGTGCGAAGTGAAACTCAAAATTTGAGGCAGATAGATCAGAAATTTTCACCCCTTTGAGCACTAGGCTTTGATTGGTCGCTCCATTCGAAAACTCAACTCCCTCCGGCGTGTCGTTAATGGTGAGTCGCTCACGGCTGCCGTAGTACAAGAAACTAACTTTATTTTTGGCTGGATCAAAGTCAACCACTTCCCGCAAACCCATTTCATGGGAGCGGACATAGACGGTATTGGGGTCAAGGTTAGCGGTTCCGGTAGACCAAGCCAAAGCCCCTGCGACATCTTCCCGTAGATGCTGGTTGCCAATGGGCTTGAAATTGTCAATGGACAGATCTTTCAGAGAAACGCCAACCAGAGTTTGGGTGGCGCCATTCCAGGGACTGGTAAAACCGACCCCCTCCGATGACTCAGTAATAATCATGGAGTGGACCGAGTAATTGCCAAAGTCGATCTGGTCAACAGCAGTATTAAAATTCAGAATGTCGCCAGCATTCTCGTTGACTTGGATGATTTGACCATCCGACGGAGTGGGCGTGGGCGCAGGCGCCGGAGCAGGCATGGGCATTGGGCTCGGCGCCGGAGTGGGCGTAGGCGCTGGGGTGGGCGTGGGCGCTGGCCCGCCAGTGTCGCCCATCCCTGGGAAACTGCCTTCAACGCCTTGAATATTGGCAGCCTTTAGATCAGAACTACTCACCCCTTTGAGAGTAATCGTTCGATTGTTTAATTCCGTTAAATCGATAACGGCGTCGCCATTGGCGTCATCATAGATGTCGAAGCGGCTATAGTCCGTCCAAAACCCCTTGAGGTTGATGGTATCCTCAGCCACATTAAAGTTTTCAACAACGGCTTGGTTGCCCCACTTCCAGGAAAAGTCAAAGACATTCTGTTGTCCATCTATGCCCTGGAAGCGATCGCCATTACCGGTTTCTGAGGGGGATACCGGATTTGGAGCAGGCGAGGGGGTAGGAACGGGATTCGGCAGTGGGTCTACAGGGGTAATGGGGTCGGTTGGCGTTGGGTTAAGGGGGGGAGTAGTTGGGCCAGAAATCGGACTAATTCCGCCGGTAATCGAGTCGGGAACCTGATAACCCGCGTATTCATCCACATACCGCAGAATTGAAGTGCCGTATTCATCATAGGAAACCTGATTACTGAGCAACAGATTCGCTAAGCCATAAGGACCGCGTAGGTGAGCCCCGGCAAGAATACCAAACTCAGTAATTGTTACCGCTTTTTGCTGTCCCCCGTCAGTGAAGGTTAGCGTTTTGCCCAAAAAATCTGCAATTGATTTACCTTGATAACCTAAGGTCTTTTCAATGATGTTCCAGTTGAAGGAAAAAGCGTCCCGGATCGCGGCTTCTTGGATTTCGGGAGAATTTTTGAAATCTTCAATGCTATTCACGCCAAACTGTTGCGCTTTGGCTGTCCAGGTTCCTTGCCAAAGGTTGGTTGAGGCGCCAGCCCCGTAAAAGGTATCGGCTTTGTAGTACCCCAGGTCGATTAGTAGCGCTTCACCAAACTGATACTTACCGGTAAATCCCAACGTGTTCTGTACTTTGTATTGTTGCGGATCGCCCGACGGTTTGCCTGACTCAAATGCGCCAAGCGCTTCTAGCCCTTGAGTAAAGGTTGTATTCATTTTGATCAAATTTCCTAAAAAGTATAGTTGCCAGGGGGTTGCGCTACGCAAACTGTTCTAAGGTTGCCTTTTTAGATGCTGGATAATGCCGATTGCACTACTTCAACCTGAGGAATGCAAAGTCTGCTTAGACGCCGTTTGATAAGCAGATATGACAATACTGTTCGGAGAAACCCGATAATTTGCCAATAGAGATATAGACTGAAACGTTCCAACAAATCATCGGCATCCTCAAAAACGAACGGCATTGAAAGAATTGCTTTAAAGCAAGTTAAAAAGCTCCTAAGACAAAACAGAAAACAATAGACTAAGACATCCCTAAGCATTGAAAATTGATCAACCATTCAGCCAAACTGAAAATCTTTAAGCTTTCTACTTCGTATCCAATGTGAGGATTCCACGAATTTCAGCACAGGATTTAAACACATCTTGAAATGAAAATCAAATCCAGTTAATCAACTACAAGAAAAAGCCCTCTTATTTTTAGATTCAATGAGGAATAAAATTGTTCCAAATTAGCTTCATAAAATCTGGCAGGAACTGATTTAATTTTTCAAAAATTCAACGGTAGACTCAAATACCCTGCTTACTTTATCTATACTTTATTTAAGATAGAGAAAATGCATTATGGAATCTCTTTAAAGAATACTTTTTATGTATTGAAATGCGTTAGAAAAACAAGGATATTGAGATGACGGCTTTTCTTATATTGCTTGACTGACAAGGCATTCACCAAGATCTCTTTGCATATGAGAAAGGTATTCACGGCCTGCTTACGAAATTTGGATGATTGCAATAATGGGTTAAATGTAGCTAGAGAAATATAACCGGAATTCTCATTGATGGAGCGATCGCGAAGCGCCTTTAATTAAGCCCCATTTATGGACTTAGAGAGGACTAGTAGAGACCCAATTTTTGGGTCTCTACTAGCTTCAGGACACCTTACACACCTACATGCGCAAGCGGTGGGTGATGTTGTTTGGTGAGATTATGGGGATCAAATTCTGACGAAAGAGTTGTTGGATTGCTGAAGGCGGAGCCCATCTCAACATTCGTTTGAGTCCCAGGGTGGTCAGCCATGCCAAGACTACTAGCGCTAAGCGCACTCCCCATATCAAGACTCGAAGCTGGACTACTTTTAAGAGCTATATCAGCTGCACCGCCATTGGTGAGCGGATCCAGGGCTCCATTGCCAACAGAATTACTCGTGAGTAACTCTGAGGCCGCTTTGTTAATCAACGAATTTGGATCATTGCCGTTCAGGTCGCTTGAGGCGTCCCAGAAGAACATGCCACGCAATCCCTGACTCTTGAGGTAATCCAGTTTATGCCCCAAGGATTGGGTATTTTCGTAGGTGCTGAAGATGCCCTCTTTCTCGTTGTAGACGTAAGGAACCTTGGCCTGAGGATCCCAATATTCTTTATAATTGGGGTCAGTTTTCAGCTTGTTGTACAGGTCCTTGTAGTCGTAGTTGCCAGCCTCCCAGGTGCCAGTAGCGGCGCCGCTAGCTGACTGATATAACCCGGGCAGTTCGGGATTGGTTCCGGGGCTGACGCCCTTCCAAGCGCGACCATATAGCGGCGCTCCCAATACCAGCTCATCTGCTGAAACCCCCGTGTTAAGGTAGCCCTGAATCGTCTGGTCGATTGTGTACGTATCGCCAGGCTTACCATATAGGGCGGCTTGATGGTTGGTCGTGCTGTCCCAAGCTCCGTGATAGTCATAGGTCATGACATTGATGAAATCGGTGTACTTGGCGATTTCCTTAAATTCAAAGTTGACCATTTTGTCATCACCGGCAGGCGCCGCGATCGACAATTGATAATCATGTCCGTCTTTCGCTTCCTGCAACTGGATTTGCTTATCCAATTCCTGTAGCAACAACGTGTAGTTGTGTTTGTCTTCCGGACGGTAGGTATTGCCAGCCAGACCGCCGCCAACAGGGTACTCCCAGTCGATATCGATACCGTCGAACCCATACTGTGTCATGAAATCGACAGCAGACTTAGCGAACTTCTCCCGAGACGTGGCAGTCAAGGCGACATCGGAAAACTCGCCCGATAGGGTCCAACCGCCGATAGAAATCATATTGTGCAGGTTGGGATTGATCGCCTTCAGCTTATTCAGCTCTTCATAGTTACCGGCATAGGGTTTGGGTGTGTTCCAATCCCCATCAACGCGTCGATCGATCGCGGCATATCTGTCAAAGACGTCGACCGTTCCATCTGGCGTCACTTTGGCAAAGCCGTAAAAAATGTGGGTCAGTTTGTCAACCGGCATGTCAGCCACCTCGAATTGGCGGCCGTATATCCCCCACTCAGGAAAGTAAGCGCCAACGACAGGACTTTTAATCCCATCTGGGGCTGGGGTTGGCGTCGGACTAGGAACTGGCGGGGGAATCGGCGTTGGGACAGGATCGGGGGTCGGCGCCGGCGCTGGTATAGGGTCTGGAGGCGTAGGCGCTGGAGGCGCTGGAGGCGTAGGCGAACTGCCGCCAACATAGCTAAACGCTGAGCTATTCAGGTCCAGGGCCGTGGTTTCACCGTGAACCTGGGCAATCAGTTCATCTTTTCCGTCCGCAGTCAGGTAAATCGCCTGTCCTTGACTTCCGGCTAAGCTGCCTACCCGATAGTCACTGGCTTGGCCATGAAGCTCAATAACATCTCCAGCTGCAATATTGAAGTCTTTAATCTGAGCGTAGCCCTGGCTCCCTGAGGGATTGCTTCCACTATCATCATAGAAGACGTGAGCGTTATCTCCCAAGACGAAGGTATCTTGACCAGTACCGCCCTTGAGCACATCTAGCTCATTCTTACCAGGCGTAGGGGCCCCAGCATCAACGCCGATGAGCCGATCATCGCCATAACCGCCATCCAAATGATCGTTGCCTGCTCCACCTTCCAGAACATCACGGCCTCTTTGTCCATAGAGCTGATCTTCGCCAGCATCACCGTGGATTGTATCGTTCCCCCTGCCGCCTTTGACAGTATCGTTCCCGGCCATTGCGTGAATGACATCGTTACTGTCATAACCAAAGATTTGATCAGCGCGATTAGTCCCCGTTAACTGATCCTTACCTGGCGTCCCCTTTATCACCTGATCGGCAGGTGTCGTAGGGTCGACTGGGGTCGGATCGACAGGGGCGGGGGGAACCGGGGTAGGGTCAATAGGTGGATTGATTGGCGGAGATGGATTGCCGACACTGCCTAAATCCAGGGCAATGGGTTTTTGGTAGTATTCTTGAGTTTGACTAATCCACCAACCCCCATCAGATGGCGGAGACCCGACGCCATCGGTGCTGATGCCGACACCCGCCCCAAACATAATTGAAGTGATACCGGCCTCTTTCGCCGCTTGAATATGGGGAGCCCAAGTCACTTGGTTGCCATTGACCGTTAGCCCTGGATCGTTAGATGCATTCTGACTGAAATACTCCAGTCGTTTGGGGTCATTGACGACGAAGGTGTCTCCCAGGAAAAATGTGCCCGCTGAGTCTTCATACTTAGTTGGCGTATTGGCTAAATCCTGAAATTTCCCAGATGGGTCATAGGGATTCTGCGCGGTGGTGCCATTGATATGCCCCACCGGAATTTGCCACAGGGTGACGGGCTTTCCAGTGGACTCGTGCAATGTCTTGCTGAAGAGCAGATAGTTGTTCCAGTGATCGCTGTTCCAGAACCAGGCCGAGTCCTCAGGATTCTGAGCCGCGCTGGCGGTCGTTCCCGCAGCATCTAAACCATATTTGTCAATGCTGACAAAGTCTGCGCCATAGCTTGTGACCCCTGCATCCATGTAGTACTGGGCCATGGCTTTGGCTTCTGCTTCAATGGCGGCTTTCCCTTGGACAGCTCCCATGGTGTCTGTCAAGTGCATTAACCCCTTGCCCGGAATACCCGCCTTGGTAAATCCGCCCGCAGGGCTGGCCCAGAGATTAAACTGCCAGCCAAAGTTAACGTTTGGCCCATACTTCGAAATGGTGTAGTTGATCGCCTTCACCAAACCTGTTACGTTATTTTCAAACACCGGGTCTTGGGTGCGATCTAGAACCCCCGCATCGTAGATGGCGTCCGTCATGGCCTGAATCTCATTGGGGCGTTTACCCGAATTCTGGGCCATATAGCCCAGAAAATCGGGTTCCAAAATCATCTGGACGATCTCATCCTTGGCGACTGTCTGAATTTCATCTAAGGCGTACTTCAGGTCTTCGAAGTAGCCTTTCATATAAGCGTTGCTTTGAATGTGCTTGAGATCCGTGGTGTAGCTCTCACCCCCATCGGCAATGTTGTACCAAACAAAAGATGGGATCATCCCCAGCTTCAGACTATTTTTCACGTAAGACTGCAACCGCTGACCATCCGACCAGGTTCGCCAACTATTGGGATGGGCTGGATCGGCGCTAAATGGATTGTTGAGGGGGCCGCCATTGAGATAAATGTAGCGGGTATCCATTCGTTTGTTGGAGAGACCATTGCCAAAATCTTTCCAAAAATCCAGATCGGGTTTGCTATCTTCACTGACAGACCCCATCGCTAGATAGTCGGGCATACCGGGAAGTTCACCTGCAGCCGTCTTTACCCGCACGCCCAGATAACGGGTTTCCCCCGTCGTGGTGTCTTCCAGTCGGAGAGACGCTCGTCCCTCGTCAGCAGCCTGGATAATCAGTTCACTCGTACCATTACCCAAGTCATTCGTACTCACCTGAAGCAGAGACGAATTGTTGGTTTTGACTGTGAACTGAGAGGCGTCCACCGCCTTGTTGTCAATAATGAATTTAGTGACGCCCTGATCAACCGTGACCTGTAGGGCCTGCCCTTGGTCATCCACACCGTCAATGACGAGATTATTGAGGGTTACGGGGGGGGGAGGCGTTCCGGGGGAGTTTGTATTTCCTCCGCTGCCGATAATTTGCTCAAACAGGAGGCTTTTCCCAAGTTCCAATTGACCTTTAGAGACGCCCTGCACAGTGATGGTTTGATTATTACCGGGGATGGTGATAACCGCATCGCCGCTACTGTTATCTGAGATTTGAAATTCACTAGAATCCTTAAACCAGAATTTTCGCAGGTCGATGATGTCTTGCTGGTGATCAAAGTTTGTTATAGTTACTTGCCGCCCCCAGTTCCAAGTGAACTGGAAAAGATCTTGCTTGCCATTTTGTGCTGCGAGTGTTTCTTGAGAGGCCATTTCAGATCAAAAAATTACTGCTAGGTTGCCTGAGTGGGTTAGACGGAAAAAATATGCGCCCAGTCTCCTTTTGCCCCTGTTAGATAAACCTTTTTCAAGTTCGTGAAAGGAGTTTAAACCAGAAAAAAATCGACTGACAATGAATTAGATGTCGGATTTATAAATTGGTTAAAACTCACTTACAGAATGGATAAAAACCCAATGATTTTAGAGTGCGTCCGATTCAAAGATCCGTTTTATCGAGAGTCGCTAGATCTTTGGATACACCTTTAAGCCTACTGAAGAATCATTGAAATGACGTGAACTTTGAGAAGGTTGACCACCCAAAAATCTACACCCGTCAATGTCAAACTTAATCGACAGAAAACATCATTAAGCGATAGCATAACTTAACTCAGTTGTCTATCAATCAGGCTCCACATAAAAAATGTAAATGATTCCCCTTACCCCATAAATCATATTCTATATGAGATTAAAAAGTTATGGCATGAAAGTTCATTAAAGAAAATTGTTATGGATTAAAGTTATGGATCGAAGTTATGGATCGAAGGATTAACCAAAGAGAAATTGCTAGGCCCTCTACTTTCCTAAAAGCTGAACTTATATACAATTTATTTTTTAGGTGGGACAGTCCAAACAATGAGTCGGCAGGACTTTTGAGCAATCTGTTGTGTCAATTTTTATTCCATCTTGACTCCGCATCAATTCAATATAAAGAGGAAAAACTCATCGGTTAAATTCCCGCTTACTAAAGAACCAAGATTTAGTTTTGAATAGGCATGGCGCTATTCCTGGTTTTACGACATTTGGCTGATTGCTGGAGTTCTCGCCTGTCTGCGGGAAAAAACACTATAGGTTCAGCTCTCGAAAGTGCGATCGCAAGTTGCCTGTGCTTGAAAGCGCCAATCCCCAATAAAGTTGAAGAGGGTGAATAATATCCTTATTTGCCGGAACAATAGCCTTATACCTTGAGTCAATTTATAATTTAGGCCTAAACGATATACTAACTTATCGATCCGACCAAGACTTTGGAATCCTCACCTGCATATGCCTGCGCCATTAGACAATCCCAGCTTAAATTGAACGCCGCATCTTTCTGGGAATTGCGGCCTTGAACTAGAATCTTCTTCCCAAATCTCAGGTAAAGCTTTAGTCCCTTATAGTTACAACGTCGCTCAGGCATACTTTTCGCAAAAAGGGTCGAAAAAAGTTATTTATTTGTCTCTTTAAATTCGAATTTAGTCGCGGAGTGAGGGATAAAATGTAAGTTCTCAAAAACCGCTGACAAAAGTCTGTAGGGAACATAATCGACGTAGAGGTTGCTATCGGCGCCAAAATCTGGTCTAAGTGAGGATATGAGTCCTACGCTTTC
>JAAUYH010184425.1_pt1 | contig 25871 bp, 28 predicted proteins | sample 7278061 | NCBI WGS metagenome assembly JAAUYH01 (sample SAMN14350203, study PRJNA611818) | marine sediment metagenome | isolation source: surface marine sediment (0.6m) | place: French Polynesia: Moorea | collected 2018-08 | reverse complement strand
CCGTGAGTCCCACGGTACTAACGCCAGTTGCTCCTCGACGGAAACCGCCAAGACCGCACTGGCTTACGTATTTGGAATACTCAAACATCTATGTACGCTTGAGATTTTACCGACAAAACTATTTTGTCGAACCCCATATCTCAAATTTTCTAGGTGCGCTATTTGTACGAGATTACAGCAATTTATAGCTCGATTTTACGTACAGGAATATTATACACTTTCTGAAACCCTTGTTATATGAGGATTATACGTCCAAATTGTCAAGTTCGATTCATCCCGCCGATAAATCGGGGGACTTCTATCACGTCAAGTTAAATTTATTTCTTCATTGGTTCTTCATTTTTGCTTTTTAGTTTAAAGATAGAGGTCATTCATCGAAGGACACAATCAGACACAATCAAATGTATTCCCCTAACCAAGATCGGTTTTATCCCCTGGAACCAGAAACCTTAAAACTCTGGAAAAATTATAATTCTGACACCAAAACAGAACCAAAAACTGACCGGGGAACGTCGGTCACCGCAGGCACCGCATCGGAGCGTGTTCCCTTGCACCTGACGGCGACGCGGGGTCGCTCCTCCTTTTCAAGGCGGTGTAACGGTGACTCGATCGCAGGGGAAAATCAAGAGCCAAAGATTGCTGTTTTTAATAAGTTAAATCGCGGTCGAGTAGCGCTTTTTATTGATGGTAACAATCTATTTTATGCAGCTTTGCAGTTAGGTATTGAAATCAACTATAAAAAACTACTACATTGCTTAGTTGCTGGTTCTAGACTATTACGTCCCTTTTTCTATACTGGAGTTGATTCTAATAACGACAAACAACAAAGTTTTTTGTTATGGATGCGTCGTAATGGCTATCGAGTAATTGCTAAAGAATTGCTTGAGTTTTCTGATGGCTCAAAAAAAGCAGATTTAGATATAGAAATTTGTGTAGATATGATGACTTTAATTGGTTGTTATGACACTGCCGTACTGGTAAGCGGAGATGGCAATCTAGCTTATGCCGTTAATGCAATTAGTTACCGAGGAGTTCGTGTCGAAATAGTTAGTTTACGTTCAATGACTAGCGATAGTCTAATCAATGTTGCTGATGCTTATGTCGATCTTCAAGAAATAAAAAATTATATTCAAAAATCTCCCTCTGCTGCAATTTGTAGCTAAAAGCTTCGACATTTTGATTAATAGGATTTAAAACTTCGCTGATTCTCTGTCAGTTTTTAATAATTTATTGCTCCCCAGTCATACAGTTAGTAAAAAGTATTTTGTTTATTTTTTCAAGAAGCAGCAAACAATGAAGGTAATTTGGAAACAATCTTTACATAGAATAATAATATGGTTAGCTGCCGAAATTATACTCAATTGTGTCGGACTAGATAATTTAGCAGACTTTAGCGAATTCGTTTTTGAGCGCAATACAATAGACCTCTTCAAAAATAAGCAAAGATGGGAGAATGAAAAAGTCCAGTTCACTAGTACAAATGATGGTTTAGAGCTTCTTCAACCGACTTCTACATAGTATCAGTCACCCAGAACGTAAACGACAGGCAGGTAGAATAAGTACCTGGGCAAAATTATTTGTATATTCCCTCGGGAAAAGTAATGAGTAATAACAATCAATCCCGATTACCGATTCCCTATCTGAAATATCTAATTAATTTTGCTTACCTACTTAGTGCAACTCACAGAGATGAAGCTAATTAATATAGTTCGGCTGGATTTCGGCGTATAACATCTGACTTTTCAGACATCCTCTAAAAAATAAACACTAGCTTGAGTTGCCATTTATCTGCGTTGAGGCGAACAATGTCAATTTGTTTAATAAATTCGCGAAAATAGAATCTCCGTTCTGTTTCCGACAAGTCTAACCAAAATTGGGGGATAGAAACCGTAGAGGCGATCGCTGATAAATTCCCTGGTGGTAATTGAGCTAATTTTTTTTCTATGGCAGCAATTTCTATGTTTAATTTGTAACTACGCAGATTAGCTGTTTCTTCATCTAAAATACCTTGTTTTTCTAGGGTCGAGATTTGCTGTAATATTTCTTTTTTTTGCTGAATTTCTGTTGTAATTGATTGTTGAATATTATTTATATTAGGTAATTGCAACTGTTTCACCGTGCTAGGCAAATCTTGACAGATAACAGCAATAGTTTGTTCTAGTATCTTTTGATAGGCAATTGCTTTACATTTAGGCTGCTGAGGACAATTAGTCGGACGTAAATAAAGATATTCTTGTTCTTTTCCTCTTCTGGTTACACGGGTAATTTTCATTGGGGAAGAACATTGTTGACAAAAAACTAAACCAGCTAAAGAACGAGGTGCGCTGGCTGTACGGGGGGAAAAGCGACTGTTACGACGGAGCAAACGGTCAATTTGGGCAGCTTCTTCGCGGGAAAGAATTGCTGAGTGAGTATCTGGGATTATTTCCCCATTTTTATATTCTAAATCCCCTCTATAAACTGAATTTGTCAGCCAGGAACGACCGGTAGCAGGAGGAATTTTTTTACCATATCTTTTTTCTAAGTATCTCACTGCACCTCGCAAAGAACCGAATAATAAAAACCGTTCAAAAAATTCTTTGACTACTGGAGCAGTACTTCTGTCAATGATATATTTATCTTGACCGCGACGATATCCATAAGGTGCTTTACCAGGAGGAGGGAGATTTTTCAGTCGATTACGGGCGTGTCCTTGTTTGAGACGAGTTTGAAGCTGATTTTTTTGGACTTCTGACAGTAATTTGGCCAAATTAGCTTTAATATCTGCCGACTTTGCTTGTTTGAATTGGGAAGAACTATAATCCTGTTCGACAGCAATGATATCTATACCCCAAGATTCTAAAAGTATAAGACGAACGCCGATCTCTTCTACTGTATCTCCTAATTCTTCTAAACGACGAATTAATAAGTGACTGGGAGTGTCTGTCTGACAATCTGTTATTAATTGTTGCAGTTGTTGTCTTTGTCCCAAATCTTGATAGACTCGATCTACTTCTAATCCCCAAAACTCTCTGTCGGGTGGAGTTTCTAGTAAAGGATTAGTGTATACATAAGCAAGGATTTTCATAAAGATAAGGGAATCCGCAGCCTGTAGCAGATCTTTTCGGGATGGTTATCGGCTTAATTTGATTTGGTTAATGGCAAAGGCGAAAAAGCAAAAATGAAAATTAGTATTATTGGTGGTGGATATGTTGGTAGCGCGATCGCTCGTTTATGGCAAACAAAAGGTCATACTGTTACTGTTACTACTACTACACCAGAAAAGGTTAGTAATTTATCAACTATAGCCGATCGCGTTGTAGTTACTCAAGGAGACGATCTGGCTAATCTCCAAGAAATATTAACAGGTCAAGATGTGGTTTTATTGTGTGTAGGGGCAAAAAAGCGCGATCGCTCGACTTACGAACAAACTTATCTACAAACGGCTAAAAATGTTGTCTCGGCTGCACGAGATATTTCTAGCATTAGACAAATTATTTATACCAGTACTCATGCAATTTTAGGCGATCGCGATGGAGAATGGACTGATGAAGAATGTTCCGTCGCCCCAGCTAATGAAAACAGCGAAATTTTAGCAAAAACGGAAGAAGTCTTATTATCTAGCCAAAAAGACGATCTAAACGCATGTATTCTTCGTTTAGCAGGTATTTATGGTCAAGGAAGAGAATTAATTAAAATTTTTCGCTCTTGGGCTGGCAGTACTCGCCCTGGTGATGGGAATAATTATACTAATTGGGTACATTTGGATGATATCGTTAATGCTTTAGAATTTGCCTGTCGTCAGCAATTAACAGGAATATACCATCTTAATAGCGATGAAATTTTAACCAGAAAAGAGTTTTTCGCTCGTCTCTTTCATAAACATCATTTACCCGATCTTGACTGGGATAATTCTACTCCTGCAAATCGCCCGCATAATCTCAGACTGGATAATAGTAAGATTAAAGCAGTAGGTTTTCAATTTACTCATCCCCAAATTATGTTTTGATGGGATCGAGTCCCATTACTAGATACCACTGGCGAACTGCCGTTCGCCCTCAGGTCAAGATTTACCGCAATTATTAGAATTATCGGGGATACGTTGGTTATTACTGGTGGGATAGGGAGTTAAAATTACATCGCCATTTTCCAGGACAATGGCACCCCGTGCAGGAATAATATCATCAATAGATATGGGTTCGGTTCTTTCTACTAAAACAACAACATTCTCTTCCTTGTCTTCCTTTTTGTCTGTTTCTTTTCTATCATCATCAAACTTGTTGGACGTTTCTTCTTTCCGAGAGTTAACAGATTCTCCTTCTACATAAATTGAATCAGAGCTTAGAGGATCTGTTAGTAATGGAGGTACACCACCTCTACCAGTAATGTTAAAGCTAGTAGCCCCTGTTTGTCCTCCTCCCCTAGCACAAGCATTGGCACCTAATGTTTCGAGTTGGACAATTTCTAATTGTTCAAGAGATTCTTCAAATTTACTTAAATCTGGAGTGTTAATTACGACGTTACCATCCAAGTTAAATTGTGAACTAGCATCAATATCATTAGTTTCATTGGGGGGAGTTGAACTTCTTTGTTCTAAACCAAAGACTCCTTCGGCAGTAATAGTGATATTTCCTCCTCTTCCTTCTGAAGCACGGGCAATGATATTGCTATTTTGATTAGGAGGAGCAATGATAAATTCAGCATCGATATCAATGTTACCGCCATTAGCATCGCCAGTTGCTTCTGCTGAAATAGTACTCTCCTCACGCAAAGTTAAATTATCAGCAATGTCCAGTGTGATATTGCCACTATTTACATATAATTCAGTTGTAGTAATATCAATCCCACCTGCATTTCCGTCTCCAGAAGTGTTACTTAGAATTCGGGCATTATTTCCTGAGACTACTATATTTTGAGTATTAATCTTTATATTTCCTGCTTGTCCTGATGTAATAGTATCTACACCAATAGCAGCTAGACCAGTTGATTCCAAAGAATTTGTTTCTTTACCCAAGATAGACTGGATATTAGGATAATCAGCAGGATTGATGTCTCCCGATAGTATGTATAGTTCCCCTAATTCTAAGGTCACATTACCTGCATCTCCTGGATTTTCTGTACCTGGTACCAGCTGAGGAAATGTTCTGTTATCTTACCTGCATTTCCCTCTCCAGAGGTAGAAGCATTTACCCTTGCTGCATTGAGCAACTCAAGAGAGCCTGTAGTAATATTTATTCCTCCTCCATCGCCTTGTCCAAAGGTACTGCTTGTTAATGTTGCGCCATCGGATAAAGATAACGAACCTGCTTCGATAATTATATCTCCCGCGCTCCCTTGTGCTCCTAGTCCAAGTTGACTAAAAACACTACTAGCAGAAAAAGTAACATCTTCATCAACATCAATAAAGACATTTCCTGCGTTACCATTCCCTGCAACTTCAGCTTGATCGCTTCCCCGAACTAAAGTCTGAATTTGTGAACCATTGGTTACATCTAAAGATTGGGCATTGATAAACACCCCTAAAGAGTTTCCTGTACCTCCTCCTTCAACATTGTTAAAAATAATAGTATTAGATAGTGTTACTGCACCATCGCTACTAATGCGTATTTCTCCTGTATTTCCTGCTCCAAAAGTGCTATTATTTAGCGTTGAGCTATCAGCTGAAAACAATGAACTTGCTTCAATAGTTATATTACCAGCATCACCCTCAACAAAAGTGCTGCTATTTAAAACACTTCCACTTAAGGATATATTGTTTCCACTGACTTTAATTGAGCCACCCTTATCTCCTGCTACATCTACTTCCGCACCATTAGTCAAAGTAACATCTGCTCTTTCTACACCTTCAGGAAAAGATAGACTACCATTTTCATTGATAGTAACTTCTCCTGCTTGTGATAAACCGCCTAACTCTACTCTTCCACCAGGTGCAGTTACCAGACCACTTTGAAAATCAAGCTCTCCACCAACTAAAGTGATATTAGCTCCTGGTAAAACTTCTAAACCCACAAGACTATTGTTAATAAAAGATATTTTCAATGGCATCTACATTATTAAAAAAAGCCGAACCATTGGTCGGTACAGAAAAATCTTGAAAACTATGAAAGAGATTATTACCTCCATCTGGTCTATTTCCACCCTCAATCGTAAAATTGTTCCCATCAGGACTAGTTACTGTGGTTGAGGTAGTCCCATCTTCTCTTACTTGTGCTGCTGTAGGCCTCGAAGTAATTAGAGAACATAAAAGTAAACAGCTTGAGCTAATTAGGAAAATAGTTATTGGTTTCATCGAGGTAAGCTTTCCATTTTCCAATACAAGATAAGCACCGTCACTGCATATTGTCTGTGAAATACTCGCTCAAAACAAGTATCTTTGATGACATATCCTCAAAATTGTGACAATTATTTATATCTCTAGTCCAAAGTTTGATAATTGATGGGATTAAAGAGCGATCGGGCGAAGAGAAGGCACTTCGCGATCGCCCAAAGGAACAGGCGAGCCATAAAGCGATCGCTATTTCCCTGCTTCGATAGCAATACCTTTGATATTTAGGACATTTTTAACTCTTACTCCATTTAAAATGCTGATAAGCAATACCAGAAATCTTTTGAATTAACTCTTTGGCTTTAGGATCGTTATCGGGGCGTTTAACCAAAACAGAAGCAACATAACGCTTACCACTAGGCATATCAACTATACCCACATCTCCTAAAACAGAACGAATATCTCCCGTTTTATGAGCAATTGTGGCATTTTTTTCCAATCCTTCGGGTAATAAGGTATTAGTACGAGTACCCCGCATAATTTTCAGCAGGCGATCGCGCGATCTTAAAGAAATGAGTTTTCCTTTTTCTATAGCGATAAGTAAATTACCTAAATCTTCTGGACTAGTAGTGTTAGTTCCTGTTAGATCGGGTAAAGGATTATTAATGGCTGTTGCAGTTAAACCCCACTCTAAAAATCTTTGATTTAAAGCATCAGCCCCACCCAATCTTTTAATGAACATATTAGTAGCAGTATTATCGCTAATTACAATCATTTTAGTAGCTGTTTCTAGGACGCTAAATTGCTTTCCTGGTTCTTCATACTGCATATTGCCAGAACCACCTGCGATTAAATCCTCACTCATAACTAATGTTTCATCTAAGCTAATCTTGCCTTTATCTATATCTTGAAACAAAGCTACTAAAATAGGCACTTTTATCGTACTAGCAGAAGAAAAAGAACTTCTTCCTTCAATACTGACATAACCATTATTATCTAAATCTACTAAAAATACGCCTGGTTGTAATTGGCTATATCGAGCAGCTAAATCATTAATTTTATTTTCTAAAGCCGATATTTTTTCACCTAAAGATACACTCAGAAAAAAGTTTTCTAAAGGTTGTTCTTCCTGAATCTTCTCAGGATTCTGAATATTTTCTTCAGTCAAATAATTGCTAGAAGAATTAATAATAGATAAACTAGTTCCTAAAATAGTACTGACACCAACAACAATTATTAGTAAACGAATCCAAAAAAGAATGATAAAAGAGAAAGGTTTAAGATTATAAAATAAATTTTTTTTTCTTTTTTTTGCTCTCCGATGTTTAATTTTAGTGGGAGCAGCATTATAGTTATTTATTTTTGTTGGTTGACCATTTAATGATTTATTCATCTATTCTTTACTCCCTACTCCCTACTCATTACTCATTACTCCCTATTGCCCAGATAACTTGACTGAGTATTCCGCGCAACATAGCTACTTCGGAATTACTAAGGTTGGCCTTATTGTACAAACGACGAAATTTTTCCATTCTTGCGGTTTTGGTATGGGGATAGAGATAGCCAATTTTTAGCAATACTGTCTCTAGATGTTCGTAGTATTTTTCTAAGGTATCAAAAGAAGCTTTATCTTCTGAAGCCTTCGATCGATGAACTGAATCCTTACCTTCTTCTTTGGTTCCCCTTACACCACCATAAAACCCATGTGATAAATGGTTTTCCTCACTCAAGTTAACATAGCTTTCGGTGGAGTCAATATTTTGATGATAAGTAGCTTGATAAAGTTCATAAACGCAAATAGCTACTGCTTGCGCCAAATTTAAAGATGGATAGGCAGGATTAGAAGGAATATACACAAATCTTTGGGCATAATTGAGTTCTGTATTACTCAAACCTCTCTCTTCTGGGCCAAAAATAAGAGCAGAATTAACATTTTCTGTTAATAACCAGGGTAGAGCTACTTTAGGTGATTCTAATAAAGTAGGTATACTACGAGAACGAGCAGTAGTAGCGATCGCTTTTTGACATCCTTGGAGAGCTTCTGGTAAATTTTCTACTATCCGAGCTTGTTCTAATACATCTATACCATGAACGGCCATTTTCCTAGCTTCAGCAGAAGTGCGCTCGCACTGAGGATTAACCAAGACTAACTCCTCTAGCTGCATATTTTTCATTACCCGCGCTACCGAACCTACATTTAAAGCTCCTGCTGGTTCGACTAGAATAATTCTAGGTTTGGACATTTATTTAAAAATACTTTGGGTTGATGGGGGAATAGAATTATTAAGATCGGCACGAAGATTTTCAGCTTCACCTAGATAGCAATGAACTATTTCTGATTGAGGCTTATTGGTATTTATTTGAATGAGAATGCGGATACAATATTTCAAGCCTCCTTCAACGTGCATTTGCTGCAAATCTAATAGAGGAACATATTGCCATTCAGGACGTATTTTTCTGGCTACTTTAGCGGGAAAAGTGGCATTGAGGTCCTTCGTTGCCGTAAAAAAGACACAGACGATATCTTCTGGGTTAACTTCGTTATGCTCTTCAATTGCTTTGAGTAGTTTTTCAACTGCTTCCTCAATTGCTTTTTCTGTATTGACTGGTGCGCCTTTTGTCTTAGCTTGGGCAGTAATTGCCCCACGAATTCCTCGCACTTTCCACTCCACTGATTTTTCCTCCGCTACTAACTTGTGAATTTTAGTTCTAGGGTTTGTACAACCACAATGGTTGACCACTAGTAGCCAGTTCAAATTCTATCCAATCTATAGCTGCACCAACACTAGATTTAGTTTTACTTCTACCAGGTATCAATCGATTGAGCCAGGGTTTTGGTTCTTCAATGGTGTAACATTCAGTTTTATCGGGGTCAAGACCAGCTAGTTCTGCTGCCCAAATACGAGCATCTTCTTCCGTCCCCAAACGATCGACAATTCCTAATTTTAAAGCTTGTTCGCCAGTAAAAATTCTACCGTCAGCAAAACTCTTTACTGTTTCTGGTTCTAAGTTACGTCCTTCCGCTACAGTGTGTACAAATTGTTGATAGCTAGTATCGATCAATTCTTGCAAAATTCTTTCTTCTTCTCCAGTTAATTGGCGATCGAATGCCAAAATATCTTTATAAGGACCAGATTTGATTACTTTAAAGGAAACACCAACTTTATCTAACAAACGTTCGAGATTGTTTCCCCGTAAAATTACCCCAATACTACCCGTAATGGTTCCTGGATTGGCAACTATATGCTTTGCCCCAACACCAATATAAACTCCCCCAGAAGCAGAAATATTACCAAAACTAGCTACAACTTTAACTTCTTTGTCTTGTTGCAAGCGTCTGAGGGCTGCATATATTTCTTGGGAGTCGCCTACCGTCCCCCCAGGAGAATCAATCCGCAATAGCAAAGCGGGAAATTTTTTTTCCTCGATGGTTTTGAAAGCTTTGAGTACTTGTTTGCGAGTTTCAGAAGCGATCGCTCCTGTAATTTCAATGCGTGCTATTTGTTTTCTAGTTTTCTTTTTAAAGGGCCAGATCATGAACAGTTGTCAAGATAATGTAATTAAATTATGTCAGGATTAACTTTTTTTTAACTCAATCCCTTCAATCTAGTTTGCCTGATTTAAGAGAAAAAGCTACAGAATTTCTCTTTTAATTTCCTGCTTATGTTAACAAAACTACAAATTTGATTAAAATTAAGTAAAGAAAATCCTGCCAATTGTTAATTTATGGAACTCAGCTTCAAAAAAACATCTCTTTCTTGGACACCCGTGCTACTAATTGCGCCATTTTTTCTTTGGGGTACGGCAATGGTAGCCATGAAAGGGGTAATTCCTCAGACAACACCTTTATTTATGGCAGGAATTCGTTTAGTACCCGCAGGATTTTTGGTTTTAATGGCAGCAGCCTTAACTAAACGTCCTCAACCGAAAACTGGCAAGGCATGGTTATGGATTGTTTTGTTTGCTTTAATTGATGGAGCAATGTTTCAGGGTTTTCTCAGCGAAGGATTAGTGAGGACTTCTGCTGGTTTAGGTTCGGTGATGATAGACTCTCAACCTTTAGCCGTGGCAGTAATGTCTAAATTTTTGTTTGCTGAAATTATTGGTTTGTGGGGTTGGTTTGGTTTAGTAGTTGGTATTGGTGGTATTAGTTTAATTGGCATACCAGATCATTGGTTTTATAGTGTAGTTCAGGGAAATCCTACTTTAGTTAATTTGGATTGGCATAATTTAGCCGATAACGGAGAGTGGCTAATGTTGCTCGCTTCTCTATCGATGGCAGTAGGCACTGTAATGATTCCCTTTATTAGCCGTCATGTCGATCCAGTTGTCGCTACAGGCTGGCATATGATTATCGGTGGAATACCCTTATTTGGCTTGTCTTGGTGGTACGAGTCAGAACAATGGGTAAATCTTAATTGGCACCATTGGCTTTCTTTGGGCTATGCTACTGTTTTTGGTAGTGCGATCGCCTATGGTTTATTTTTCTACTTAGCCTCTAAAGGAAATTTAACTAGTCTCAGTGCTTTGACTTTTCTTACTCCTGTCTTTGCTTTGCTTTTTGGTAATCTCATTTTGGCAGAAGTCCTCAGTCCGTTACAGTCTGTGGGAGTTTGTTTGACTTTAGTTAGTATTTATCTCATTAATCAAAGAGAAAAATTAGCCGAATATTTTTCTGCTACTGAGACATCTAAATTGAAAGGCGATCGATCTTGATTTTGTAAATTTATTCAAAAATATTACTATGTTTATACCTCTTGGTTTTGGTCAAAATTCTGTTCGGACAAGTTTGGGTGAGATAGTTTACTATACTAATAATGGATCGCCTTGGAATTATACAGAAACGAGTTTTTCTGAGACTTTAGTCTTTTTACACAGTTTGGGTGGTGGCTCTTCAGCTTACGAGTGGTCAAAAGTATATCCTGCATTTGCTGCCGAATATCGCATCCTCGCTCCAGAGCTGCTGGGTTGGGGTAGGTCGGCACATCCAGAACGCAACTATAAATTAGATGATTACGTTACTACCATTCAGGAGTTTTTAGAACATACTTGCAATGAACCCGTTACCGTGATTGCTTCAGCATTAACAGCAGCTTTTACCATTCGAGTTGCGAGCGCTCGTCCTGAATTGTTTAAATCCTTAATTCTCACTACCGTATAAGTATCGGTAATTAAGTAAAAAAACTGATATGAAGCAAAAGACTCGGATTTCACGCCTATCGCAAGCATCCCGTATTGCTGCTACCTTCCGGTCCTGACAAGGTTTAGGCGTTGAGATCGCATGAGTCCGAGTCATAAATACCATAACATATTTTGCTTACTTGCTGTTGAGATTAAGGTACAATTTCGGTGACAACTCGATTCTGTCGATTATTATTAGTCACAACTACACTATTGTTTTTTAGTTTGCCGATCGCCTTATCTCCTGTCAGTTTTAAGGGAGGATCGGCTTGTTGATAGATAACATTACCTGTGGCTTCAACTTGTTCAGTAGGGATATACCAAGTTAATTGACGGGCATATAATTGAGATTGATTACGATTATCGATACCCTCGATACCATCATCTAGATTGGCAATTTGTCGATTTAAATCTATTGTTCCTTTATTGCCAATGATATCTAACTTATTGTCTAGATCGATAATTTGGATTGGTTGCTCTGAAGTGACAACCCTAGTTTGATAGTTCCATTTAACTGAATTAGTGGCAATTTGTAAAGCAGGAGCGAGCGATCGCATTTCGACTTCTTGCTGTAGAGATAGGATATGCTGTTGCAAGTCTACTTCGCCACGATTGGCGACAACGCGATCGGTGATAGTATTATTTTGATAACGGACGACTTTTAAAGGGCGATCGCCGATAGCTTTTTGCTGGGGTATTAACCAGGTGAGATGGTCTGTTTTGAGTTGGAGAGATGGCTCGAGCGTCGTTCCTACTACATTACCCGATAATTCTAAACGTTGTTTATCGATCGAATATTTCCCGCCGTCAGCTTCAACTTCTAAATTTTCACCTACCCCTTTAATACCTTTTCGTACAATTAAAATATGTTCTGATGGTCGCCATTCTGCTTCTTCACTTCTGACTACAGCTTGATTACGGGGATCGGTAACTAAAATTTGGTCTTGAAGTAAGATGATCGAACCATTCTGCCGAATTTCTCCTTGTTTACTGCTTAATTGGAGAATAACTTTTCCGTCTTCGATTAAATTAGCGGTAACTTGTTCTAACTTGGCTGTTTGTCTGTCTTGACTATAAGTTGTTTTGTTAGATTTAACTTTCCAGACAATATTACCTTGAGTATTAGATTGTTCCAGGATGGCATTATTGAGGGTAAATTTCGTCTCCGATCTGACTACGTCAGAAGTTCTGTCAGATTGCTTTTCTCCTACGGGAGCAGATTGACAAGCCGTAATTCCCCATAGCAGTATAAAAAAGAATAAACCTTTGGTAACTGAGGGAGGAAATTTAACTGGATTAGAAAAAACAGTCTTTTTCCTGACTTTTTTTACCAAAGGCGAGCGAGCACTATTCATATTTAATTTCTGGTTATCATGGATGCTCGGCATCTAAAAGACCGAAACCCGAAAAACTGCGATAAGGGTCGTTAGTCCTGATGGTTTTTTGAATATCTTCTTTAATTTGGTCGAGGTCTATATAGCGGTCGGCAACGTTAATTAAACTATCACTAGTCATAGAGCGTAGACTCACAACTTCCACCCTAGCACCACGATAACTAACTGCGTCTACAGCATAAGCTAAATCGCCATCTCCACTAACTAAAACCGCCGTGTCATAGGCTTTGACTAATGCCATCATATCCACAGCTATCTCTACATCTAGATTAGCTTTTTTCGAGCCATCGGGTAACTGAACCAAATCTTTAGCTATTACTCGATAACCATTACGACGCATCCAGAGTAAAAACCCTTGCTGCTTTTCGTTAGTGCGATCGACACCAGTGTAAAAGAAAGAACGTAGTAATCGCGATCCTCCTGTTAAACGGAACAGCAATTTACTATAGTCAATTTCGATGCCTAATTGTAATGCTGCATAAAACAAATTAGAGCCATCAATAAAAATTGCTACACGACCCCTATTTTCTAATATTTGTTCCGGGGTAAAAATCGGATCGCTCTCAAAGTTATCTAACATTTTATTATGCCTCGTTTTATCTGAAAAAATTTTCTGTTGTTTTACATACCACTCCTTGCTTTTTTTACCTTCTTAATAATCGATTGCTCTATAAACAAAGCTTCAATTTTCTGATGGTAATTCTAGCTTGGAGAAAATGGGACGAGCTTTGCCTAAATTTTGATTATTAGTTAGCTTTCCCCACTGAGAGTGTTGACTAAATAAAGTAGATTCTAAATTTTGTGTTTTATTATTAAAATCCCAGGAAAAACCTAATTGCTGATAAATATCACTACTTAAGTTCGGGATAATTGGAGACAAAAGGTAGGCTGATAGTCTAACCGATTCTAGAACAGCATACAACACCTTTTTAACTTCATTTTCTTCTCCTTTTTTGAACAAAGCCCAGGGTGCGCTTTCATCTACGTACTTGTTACTTGCTCTTACTAACGTAAAGATTTCTTCACAAGCTTGACTAAATTGCAAGTTTTCATAAGCTTGGGTAACGCGATCGCCTAAACCATTACCAATATTTTTTAAAGGATGATCTCGGTCTAAATCGGCTGCTGTAAATTGAGGGCCATTACCCTGGCAGTATTTCTTAAGCATTCCTAAAGTACGATTGAGTAAATTACCCAAATCGTTAGCTAAATCGGCATTGAGAACGTTAATAAAACGAGTTTCATTAAAATCCCCATCTTTGCCAAATTCAATTTCTTTAAGAAAGTAATAGCGAACAGCATCAGCACCATATTGTTCGACTAAAGCAAAGGGATCGATGGTATTACCTAAAGTTTTGCCCATCTTTTTACCATCTTTAGTCAAAAAACCATGCCCAAAAACTCTGTCTGGTAACGGTAGTTCGGCAGACATTAACATGGCGGGCCAATAAACTGCATGAAACCGCAAAATATCTTTACCAATTAAATGCAAATTAATCGGCCACCATTTAGATAAGGCATTATCTAAACTTGGTTCTTGTTCTGGTTCCAATAAAGCAGTTACATAACCAAGTAGAGCATCAAACCAAACATAAATTGTATGTTTGGGATCGTTAGGCAGCGTAAATCCCCAATCTAAATTAATGCGCGAGATCGAAAAATCTTTTAATCCTTGATGAACAAAGTTAGTAACTTCGTTACGGCGAGTTTCTGGTTGGATAAAATCGGGTTTTTCTCGATAGAGAGTTTCTAGTTGTTGTTGATACTTAGAAAGTTTAAAGAAATAGTTTTCTTCATCTCGCCACTCAGCTTTTTTATTAGGGTGGAGAGGACAGCATCCATCTTCCAGTAGTTCTCTTTCTTCCTTGAATTCTTCACAAGATACACAATACCAACCCTGTTGTCTGTCTAAATATATATCTCCTTTATCCCAAACTCGTTGGTAAAATTCTTTAACTATGGGTTCATGGCGAGATGAATTAGTTCGACTAAAGCGGTCGTATCGGACATTTAATTTATCCCAGAGAGATTTAAAACTGGGAACAATGCTGTCGCAGAAAGTTTGCGGATCTAACCCTTTTTCTTCTGCTGTACGTTGAATTTTTTGACCGTGTTCGTCTACACCAGTCACAAACAAGACTGATAACCCTCGCAAACGCTGAAAACGAGCGATCGCATCTGCCACCATAGTCGGGTAAGCACTACCGATATGGGGAACATCATTAACATAGTAAAGGGGAGTAGTTAAAGCAAATTGATTTTTATTATTATGTTTGTGAGTATTCATCTACTGCTAATACAAAAATATTATTCGATCTCAAATAATCTTAGGTTATTTACTAGTAATGCTAACGAAGTACAAGCAAGCTCTACCGTTTCACGGCAGAGTATCTTGCACTAAATATTGTAGTTGCTAGAAGACCTAGTTAGTTTTTGTGTTTTTAACGCACTATGAATGGTTCATCGCCGCCTAACGCAAAATTGAGAGGTTTCTGAAGCTGAAACGGAGTGATTTAGGAGCGCAGTGGCAGAAATTATTCTCATACGCCTTATTCGGCTTCAGTGTAATTAAAAATTAATATAATATAATAGACAATTTCATTATTTCGTAACTGATTGTCAGTCACAAATCCATTTCTTTTTAGGACTTGTTGCATTGGAATATTAGCAGTGGAAGTGCTTGTTGCTAGCTTCATATAACCACTTTGTTTTCCAATATCCCTTATTTTTTGCAATGCTGCGCTAGCATAACCAAACCGTCTAAATTCTTTGCCAATCATCAAGCGATCGATCCAGTATAATGTGGGATCGTCTTCGTCTTCTCCATACATTATGTAGCCAACCATCTTATCCTCAACGACTATAGCTTTAGAATTTGCCTTAGTGTAAAACTGAGCCTCTGCGATGCTATATAGATTTGAGGCAATATATATATCTTCCTTTGTATGCAACTTCACACATTCAATCCAATTATCTTTGTTGAGATCTATGAATTCTATGTTGCCCATAGGTATTTATTTTGCCGAACTATTTATTAGACGCAAACTTTCTGGATATCCATCCAATAGGTCATAATATCAAAAATCTATGCTTCGTTCTACTTACCGTTCAACTGCTCGATCTTTACTGACCATATTTAACGTCAAAGTATCTACCCACTACTTAGAGCGTTTTCCTAATGATGTACCTGTATTATTGGTCAGCAATCATCGTAGCTTTCTCGATGCAGCTATTTTAGTTAGTTCTGTACCTAAATCTTTACGGCTCGCTTGTCATCACTATATGGGGAGAACGCCTATATTACGAGAGATTGTTGCTGGGTTGGGTTGTTTTCCTCTGGCTAAACCTGAATATCGACAACGAAAATTTTTTCGGCAAGCAACAGAATTATTAACTAAAGAGCAATGGATAGGAATTTTTCCTGAAGGAACAGAACCCATGCTCACAAAAACTAATACTCGGCAAGTAGGAGAATTTTATCGCGGATTTGCTCATTTGGCGTTGAGAGTGCCTGTAGCTAATTTAGTTATTGTACCAGTGGCGATCGCGTCTGTAGAGGAAACAGTTTTGCCTACTTTTCCTATTCGGTGGCTGAGGTTATTCGACGCTTCAGAATCTTTATTTGACTGTGATGGTTTGCATCCCATGGTTTTTTACCATCGAGTTAAGCTATTAGTTGGTCATTCTTATTTCGTCACCAGAGAACAAAGAGAGCAATATAGAGGCAAACAAGCCAAACAGCTTGTAAATAATTTAAGTGATTATTGTCGAGCAGAAATTAACGATCTCATCCAGTTTGACAAGATTTGAACGGTGAATGGGGAATAATGAGTAGTAATTAATAAATTTTTTAAGATCGAATGATTAATAAAAACGAAATTAGCTTTTTACTACCTAAACCAATTCAACCAGAAAAACCTCTATTTGTATACTTACCAGGGATGGATGGTACTGGAGTGTTACTAACCAACCAAGCAGACGAATTATCTCAATCTTTCGATCTACGTTGTTTATCTATTCCTTCAAATGACCTGAGTGATTGGGACACTCTTGCCAATAAAACTAGAGATTTAATCGAACAAGAAATTACTAGATCGCCATCAAGACCAGTTTATCTTTGTGGAGAGTCTTTTGGTGGTTGTTTAGCCCTCAAAACAACTGTAACAGCACCACAGATAGTTAAACGATTAATCTTAGTTAATCCTGCTTCTTCTTTTAACCAACGTCCTATTTTAGGCTTGGGTATAAATTTGATTTCTTGGGTACCAAGCTATATTCATCAAACATCAGCTATTGGCTTACTTCCTTTTTTAGCAGAGTTGAGTAGAATGAGGAAGCCAGAACGTCGTGCTTTATTACAAGCCATGCGATCGCTACCGCAAAAAGTTGTTAGTTGGCGTTTATCTTTGTTAAAAGATTTTATGGTTTCTAAGCAAGAGTTAACCAGTCTTAAGCAACCGACTCTCATCATAGCTGGAGGTGCAGATAGGCTCTTACCTTCAGTAGAAGAAGCGCAAAATTTATTAAAAATTCTACCTCAAGCACAGATGAAAGTATTACCCCAAAGTGGTCATGCTTGTTTGTTAGAAGCGGAAACTAACTTATATGAAATTTTAAGTGAAAATAATTTTTTGGATAGGAAGCCAGTTGCTATTAGCTAAACATCTCGTCCAGCGATCGCTGTTGGATTATAATTTATCGTAAAATTGGCTGCGGGGTGCTGGTGCGCCTCGTAATAATCCCTCACTTAACACAAACTAAGTAAAAGCACGATCGCGCTTCCAATCTTGCCCACCTTACGAAATATAAGTTTTACGAGAAATCCACCCAATTAGAGAAGTCTTGAGTAAATTGAGCTAAAGATAATAATTTAATTCTTGGATGATCGGCGATCGCGTTTCTATCTTTTGCTGTATTGTATCCCCAGTCGGCTAAAAATAACTGTACTGTTGATAGATCTGGTTGTTGCTGCACTATTTTAAGGGTTTTAAGACGGTCTTCTACAAACCAAATCACGGGATTATCTCGTACAGCACTATCTCTTAATAGTCTGAGGGTTTCATATTTGGGACGCTGAGATTCTTTCCCAATAATTGAGGCTCTTGGTAATTCAATTCCCTGCTGATGTAACAGCTTACTTACAAAACGTCCTTCTTTAGTGGTAACAATATAGAGTTGGGTTGATGAATTAATAATTTGGGCTAACTGTTCGAGAATGCCAGGAAAAAATCGATGTAATGCTAGCCAACTATCTAAATCGGCATTAATCCACTCATCTCTAACGTTATCTAATGTTTTGGCTATTTCTTTAGTGTCTAATTGTTCTGTTTTAACTAGATCTCGGGCAACTTCTGACCATCGCTCTAAGATTTTTTCTTCGCTTATACCCAAAACTAATGCTCGTAATAAAACAGGCATTTCCCATCCAGTTTCAATTACAGGGCGGAGACAATAAAAACTTGTTGCTAGAGTATCGAGATTCTCTCTTGCATCTTGGTTCCAAATTTTGGTATAGGTTTTTTGGGTAGTGGCAAAATATTCAAATAAGCCATCACAGATTACTCCATCAAAATCGAGAGCAAGAATATGAGGTTGTGTAATTAACATTTTTTATCTAAATTTTAACTAAAGTTCCTAGCTCTCTTGAATATTGCTGATACACTTAGCTTGGCGAACTACTTACTCGTCTTTGCTGTCAGACAAAATTTTTATAATTGATTATGTTCTTAGACCAAGATCGATCGTAATAGTCATTGATAAGATGCTAGCTAAAAATCAAGATAAAAGTTACAACTAGATAGTCAAAGCTCATAAAATTAAAAAAAAGATTTATTTAGTCTATGGATCTAATTACTTGTGAGAATTGCAAGAATAAAATTTCTCAGTCCGATCTTATTTGTCCATATTGTGGGCATCGCAATAAAGAGAAGGTGCAATGGTGGAAAAATTCCCAAGTATATAAAATAACGGGATTAGTATTGATTGGTGTTGGAGTACTTATGGGAATCGTGAAAGGTCCTATTTTAGGGATTGGTTTATTCGTGTTAGGAATTATTCTTTTCCTTGGCAGCAAATTTTTACCTCAGTGGTAATTTGCAAGAATTGATAACAGATGATTATCCATTGGCAAATTTAGTGATTTTTTGGCTAAATATCTAATTATTAATCTTTTTAACCCGAATTATCTTTCTTTTGGCAAAATACCCCTCATAACCCGTAACCGGATAAATGCCAGTCAAGGTTTATTAGGTAGACGATCTTGTTGGCGCATATAAGCTTATCTTCATTCAAATTGCATGGGTTTTGGTCAATTCCGTGACTTGTTGTCTTGGGTATGCTGGAAGCAGTGCAATCACGTAAGAAGCCTACACTGTATTTTCTGAATCAGTGTAGGAGGATGTCACAATGAGAAGAATCTAATCTCTTGCGTCCCGCGGTGGGAGTGTCAATTTAAGCAATAGTTGTTAAGCCATTAAAATAGTCTTTTAACTGTCGATCGTGATCGTGACTGAGATCTCCTGAAGGTAAGTCTTCTGGGAAAAATGCTTTAGCTTCGATTATCTCTAACTTATCTTTAACTTCTAAATTTCCTTTGGCTTCTACTTCAACTAATACTGAAATGGAATGAATACGGGGGTCTCGGTCTGGTGCAGAGTATACTCCCACTAAACGGCGTATTTTAACCAATTCCAAGCCAGTCTCCTCGACTAACTCTCGATAAGCAGTATTGGGAATATCTTCTCCCCAATCTATCATTCCTCCTGGTAGTCCCCACTTACCAGAATCTCTACGTTGTACCAAAACAATGCGACCATCTGGCAAAACAGGAATAAGCGTTATGCCGGGAATAGGATGGCGGAAAATAATACCAAGTACAGTGCTAATAAATCGCCAAGAACGACGCATAGAATTAAATTATTAACTAGGAAGTATAATCAAGTAGATTTGAGTTCAGATTTAGCTCTATTTATAGCTTGACGCACTTGCTCAAAACCAGTACCACCATAACTATTACGGGCAGCAACTACTTGCCGAGGTGCGATCGCGACATATATATCTTCCTCAAAAGCTGGGTGTATCTGTTGCCACTCTTCTAGAGTTAAATCTTTCAGTAGTTTACCCGCATCCAGACTAGTTTTAACTACTTTACCGACTAAATTATAAGCTTCACGAAAAGGAACACCTTTGGCTGCTAAATAATCAGCTACATCGGTGGCATTAGAAAAGTCTTCGCTGACTGCTGTTGCTAATCTTACAGGGCAAAATTCTAGTCCTTCTGATAAGAGAATTGTCATAGCTTCTAGACAAGCTTTAACTGTATTTACTCCATCAAATATAGCCTCTTTATCTTCTTGTAAATCTTTGTTATAAGCTAACGGTAAACCTTTCATAATTACTAGCAGTGCTTGTAAATGCCCAAAAACACGACCTGTTTTACCTCTGACTAATTCTGGCACATCAGGATTTTTTTTCTGAGGCATAATACTCGATCCTGTGGCACAACTATCTTTTAGAGTAACAAAATTAAATTCTTGAGATGCCCAGAGGATAATCTCCTCACTGAGACGGCTTAAATGTACCATAATCAGGCTAGCAGCACAGAGAAATTCGATCGCAAAATCGCGATCGCTTACTCCATCTAGACTATTTTCATAAATATCAGTAAAATCTAATAAAGCAGCACTATATTTTCTGTCGATAGGAAAGGTAGTACCAGCTAAAGCACCACAGCCAAGAGGAGACACATTGGTACGCTGATAAATATCTCCTAGCCTCGACCAATCTCTTTGTGCCATTTGCCAATAAGCCATCAAGTGATGAGCCAAACTGAGAGGCTGCGCTCTTTGCAGATGAGTATAGCCTGGAATTAAAGTTTCAACGTGATTTTCTGCGTGTTCGAGTAAAACTGTCTGAAATTCTCGTAATTGATGGCGAATTTGGTTGATTTGCTCTCTTAGATATAGTCTAATATCTGTTCCTACCTGATCGTTGCGCGATCGACCTGTATGGAGTTTTTTGCCTACATCACCGACAATTTCTGTCAGTCTTCTTTCCACGGCAAAATGGACATCTTCTGCATCTACCCCAGGATTAAAATTTCCCGATCGATATTCTTGACGAATTTGTTCTAACCCTGTAACTAATTGTTCTGCTTCTGCTGTAGTGATAATTCCCGTGTGGGCAAGCATTTGAGCATGGGCAATTGAACCAGTAAGATCGTACTCAATCAATTCAATATCAAAACCAATACTAGCATTAAAGATAGCGATCGCTGGATGTAAGGAAGTTTCAAAGCGATCGCTCCAGGTTTTTTTTTCTGTCACAACAAATTAGTACATATTAAAGATTGAGTATTTTATTTTAAATTAAATTGGCTATTAGTGAATTAGTTAGTAATTAGTTAAGCTTTTAAACAAATAGCCAAAAAACATACCAATTAGTAAAGCCCAAACTTGACCAGTTTCAATAAAATTGTTCCAAGCATCTTGCATTTGCCCAAGAACATCTGGATCTTCGATGACTTGTGCCAAGATCGTGACTAAAGGCGATATAGAATGATGATAAAAGTCTAAGCTTATCTGTAAGTATTGACTATCTAATATCGATCGGCTAATTATTTCCACTTTAACGATCTTCCTAGAGTAAATTGATTGCGGTTACAATCTACTCGTCCCCTATCATTACCGCCATATTTTGTGACATATTATTTAAAATTCTTTACGGTTTAAGGGGATTGGGGATTAGAAATTAAGATATTTTTAATCTAGAGAATTGAGTTGTTTGACAAAATCAGCTTCGATAGTGAGAGGACTTTCTGTTAATCCACGGTTGACCGAGAGGGATGGCGAGGTCTCCTCGCCATATCCAATCGAGGTGTTGACAAACTTGACCAGAAACAAGGGAGTTAATTTAGGCAAATAATTACTTTTGTGTATCTCATTATAAGAAGAGTCAACCAATTTATAGAAGCTCATTTCATTGTTCTGCCAGAACCAAACTTCTTTTACTCCCAAATACTTATATTTCTCTAAATCGGTGATACCTCCGCTAGAATAAACAACTTCGATCGCTAAATCAGGAGTAGATTTTCTTTCTCCAAAAGCAAAGCTAACATCAGGTTCTTTGCCAGCCAAAGGAGAATTAGTCAATGTAGTAGAGCGCATAGGAAAATAAAGCAAGCTATATTCACGACATTGACATACTCTCACCGTTAACCGCAAGCGGTTTAACGGGAGATTCTAACACCTCACGATGCTAGTTTTCTGCTTCTTTCCCCACTAACTAGAGCATCGTTACCAATACTCCCCGTCGCTCTGAGTCCACAGACATTTTCTAGCACGCTATGCCCTAGCGCACTTACCCCACGGTTTCTAACTTCAATCCGAACTACAAACTCACCCTATCTGAAACTATTCTAAATGTCGATCGAGTCTGGAGTAGATTAGTAGTTAGAATATTAAACTGCACATAAATTATTATTAATCTATAACAAGAGGTGTTTTGTGGCTGTTAGAGTAAGGATTGCTCCTTCGCCAACAGGAAATTTACATATTGGTACAGCGAGAACTGCTGTATTTAATTGGCTATTTGCTCGTCATCACAATGGCAAGTTTATCTTACGAGTTGAAGATACAGACGAAGCGCGATCGCGCCCAGAATATACAGAAAATATTAAATCAGGATTAACTTGGTTGGGATTAACTTGGGATGAAGGTCCTTTTTTCCAAACTCAACGCCTCGATCGATACAAGCAGGCTATCCAAAATTTACTAGATAAAGATTTAGCTTATCCTTGCTATTGTACTCCCGAAGAATTAGACCAAATGCGGGAACAACAAAAAGCCCAGGGACTCGCTCCCCGATATGATAACCGTCATCGTAATTTAACTACCGAACAAAAACAAACCTATGAAGCAGAAGGACGCAAACCAGTAATCCGCTTTAAAATAGACGACGATCGCGAGATTGTGTGGCAAGACTTAATCAGAGGTGAGGTTAGCTGGAAAGGTAGCGATTTGGGCGGTGATATGGTTGTTGCCCGTACAGCAGAAAATCCAGAAGATACTTTCGGACAACCTCTGTATAACCTTGCTGTAGTAGTAGATGATATCGATATGGAAATCAGCCATGTCATTCGTGGAGAAGATCATATTGCAAATACAGCTAAACAGATATTACTCTACGAAGCTATGGGAGCAAAAGTACCAGAGTTTGCTCATACTCCCCTAATTCTCAATCAAGATGGTCGTAAGTTGTCTAAAAGAGATGGCGTTACTTCCATCGATGATTTTCGTAAAATGGGCTTTTTACCCGAAGCTTTAGCAAATTATATGACCTTACTAGGTTGGACTCCTCCAGATTCAACAGAAGAAATTTTTAGTCTAGAAACAGCAGCCCAAAAATTCAGCCTGGAAAGAGTTAACAAAGCAGGAGCAAAATTTGACTGGGCAAAACTAGATTGGCTCAACAGTCAGTATTTGCATGAAATGCCAGCCGAAAAATTGGTCGAGTTATTAGTTCCTTATTGGCAAGAAGCAGGATACGGAGTAAATTTAGAGAGCGATCGCCCTTGGTTGGAAAGTCTAACAGCAATGATTGCTCCGAGTTTAACTCGTCTAGCTGATGCAGCCCAAGAAAGCCGTTTGCTCTTCGGACGAGCGGTAGAATACAGTGATGAAGCGGTTTCCTTACTCAAACAAGAAGGAGTAGAAGCAATTGTTAGAGAAGTAATTGAAGCCATCTCTACTCATGTGAATTTTGATTTAGACACTGCCAAAACCATAATCAAACAAGTAACGAAAAGCCAAAAAGTAAAAAAAGGCTTAGTAATGCGCTCTCTGCGAGCAGGTTTAACGGGAGAATTACACGGTCCGGATTTAATTCAATCTTGGTTATTACTTCATCAAAAAGGATTAGACCGAATTCGTTTACAATCGGCTTTAGGCGAAATTAAAAGCTAACTCTGGGGCTACAACTCTTGGGTTATAACAAGTATAGGGTCGTACATTTTTACGTCCCTAATCAACATTAACTTTTATTACGTTCAAGTATAAAATAGAACCTTTATTTGCCAGGAACAAGTGTAATTTAAATAACGTCAAGCAACTAGGTCAGAAGATTGATATTTAATTAGATTGATATTTAATTAATAAGAGTTATTTTGCAAAAGCACTAGGCATGACTAAGACATTAACCCAGAACAACCAAAAAAACAGAAAATCTTATATATGTACCAGTGTATGTCTTTTTTTGCTTATCGAAGTAATCCTTAATTTCCTCAGTGTTAATTTCGCGTCTGCCCAAAATATCGTTAAAAATATTACTATAGACCAGCGAGTTGCACGCACTCCACTATTAGTAGATGGAGTTAGTGGTGGTTCTTTAGCAGCACTAGAAGTAGCAAGAACAGAACAAACTTCAACAGGTTACTGTGATGGTTTTGTGAATCGGCAACCAAATCATACTTTAACTCTCAAAAAGTTTTTTGATTTTTTGAAAATTGAAGTAGATAGCCCTACAGATACAACTATTGTTGTTCGAGGACCAGGAGGAATTTGGTGTAATGACGATGCCAATCATACTAATCCTGTTATAGAAGGTCAATGGCAACCTGGTATTTACAAAATTTGGATTGGTTCTTATCAAGAAAATGTGACTAACAATTATCGGCTCAAAATTAGTGGGAAGTAACGAGATTTGTCGATCGCAGTCGCTTTGAGAAGAGAAAAATTACTTGTTTATAATACCTTTTAGAAATCAGGGTATGATACAGCAACGCCTATAATTCTAGTTATTATGAACTACCCCAACTTAGCTAACGCTTGAAGTTGGGGTTTCCAACTCCTCGTTAGTTAGTCGCGATTTTTGACGCTTCATCTGCCTTATCTGATATACAACGTATACAACAATTATGCAGAGAGGGTTTGAGGTCATCGTGCAAATTATACAAAGTAAACAACATAAACTACTTATCTTTCACTTCTTTGTTGTAGATACTCTAGTGTCCAACCTTTCTCCAACATAACAGTTAAAGGTGTCCATTCACCTGTTGCTTCCATGACAATGATTCCTTCTTTAGTCCCTTGACTAGCTTGAACTAATCCTTGCTCTTTAGCCAATTTGAACCATTCGGAAAATTCATCGCTGACACTTGCGATTTTTCTTTCCTTATCTGTTAAATTAGGTATCCAGTTTTCTTCTAAAGCTTTGCGAAATAAACCTGCTTTTGAGTTAACTTTTTTACCAGTAGCAATATATTCTTCTACTGCTTTTATAGCATCATTGACTTCGGCTTCAGATTTGGTTTCAATTATCTTGTATAGCTTGGCATTCATTCTAACTCCTAAATCTGATATTTTTGATTTTAATTCATCTTTATCAATTGAATTATTAATTTTTCTTTTAGCATTGATGGGAGTTACTTTGGGATGTGCGGTAGGGTTACTAAGAAGATATTTATCTAGTTCTACCTTAGTCAAGTTTAGTTCATTAGTAGTTCTTTCTAACTGTTGCTTTAATTTTTGATTTTCTTGCGCTACTGCTGATAGTTCATAAAGCCTACCTTGAACTACCTCAATATGTTTTTTCTGTTGATTAATTTCTTCTCTAAGTTTTTTGTTATCCTCCTTTAAATTGTAGATTAAAACAGCTTTTGATTGGTCAGAAGCAGGTTGAAAAGATTGAGGCTTTCTAGAGCTTTTTCTTACTTGCTTTTTCTGTTGTTCTCTAAGATGTTGGATACGGGCTTTTAACTCATCGTATTTATAGAGGTAGGGAACAGATACGCCAGCTTTTTCAGCCACGCTCTTGAAGGTAATATTCGAGCCTGATTTAATTAATTCAGCAATAGCTTTTTCAGTTCGTTCGAGAGCGTCTTTTCTTTTGGCTTCTGCGGTAGCCATTAAAATGTCTGGATTCCCACCTGGATTACCTTTAGGCACTTTGCTCACCTCCGTTTTGTTCGGGAAAACTTTCGTCACCATAAATAACTTCTTTCTGTTCTAATCCTCGGATTATTTTTTTTAGGTTATCTGCTATTGGTAGATTAGTTT